>Ga0307510_10000023_pt1:0-2500 | contig 155640 bp, 137 predicted proteins | sample 12_EM_MG_FD_207224 | JGI IMG/M metagenome (GOLD analysis project Ga0307510, IMG submission 207224) | Populus trichocarpa ectomycorrhiza microbial communities from riparian zone in the Pacific Northwest, United States - 12_EM | ecosystem: Host-associated > Plants > Roots > Unclassified... | reverse complement strand
TTAAAGAAAGCGTAATAGCTCACTGGTCTAGTCGGCTCGCGCGGAAGATTTAACGGGGCTAAGCCGAGCACCGAAGCTATGGATGCATGCCGCAAGGTGTGCGTGGTAGGGGAGCGTTCTCTACGCCTGCGAAGGTGTGTTGTGAGACATGCTGGAGGTATGAGAAGTGCGAATGCTGACATGAGTAACGTTAAAGCGGGTGAAAAACCCGCTCGCCGAAAACCCAAGGTTTCCTGAGCTACGTTAATCGGCTGAGGGTGAGTCGGTTCCTAAGGCGAGACCGAAAGGTGTAGTCGATGGAAAGCAGGTTAACATTCCTGCACCGATAGTTACTGCGATGGGGTGACGGAGAAGGCTAGGTCAGCGGCAATGCTGCCGTTCAAGGTCGTAGGGAGATCATCCTGGTAAATCCGGATGGTCACTATCCCGAGAGCTGAGTACTAGGGAACTTCGGTTCCCGAAGTGACTGATGCCACGCTTCCAGGAAAAGCCTCTAAGCTTCAGGTAACTATTGACCGTACCGTAAACCGACACTGGTGGGTGAGCAGATAATCTGCTAAGGCGCTTGAGAGAACTCCGGTTAAGGAACTCTGCAAATTGATACCGTAACTTCGGGAGAAGGTATGCCTGATTTTGTCAGTGGCCTCGCGCCACGAAGCAAGAACAGGTCACAGGTAATCGAGGGCTGCGACTGTTTACCAAAAACACAGGACTCTGCGAACACGAAAGTGGATGTATAGGGTCTGACGCCTGCCCGGTGCCGGAAGGTTAATTGATGGGGTTAGCGCAAGCGAAGCTCCTGATCGAAGCCCCGGTAAACGGCGGCCGTAACTATAACGGTCCTAAGGTAGCGAAATTCCTTGTCGGGTAAGTTCCGACCTGCACGAATGGCGTAACGCTGGCCCTACTGTCTCGACCGGAGACTCAGTGAAGTTGAAATCGCTGTGAAGATGCGGCGTAGCTGCGGAAAGACGGAAAGACCCCGTGAACCTTTACTACAGCTTTACACTGAACTTTGATCTTGTTTGTGTAGGATAGGTGGGAGCCTTTGAAGCAGGGGCGCTAGCTCTTGTGGAGGCAACGTTGAAATACCACCCTGATAATATCGAAGTTCTAACCTAGGCCCGTAATCCGGGTTGGGAACACTGTATGGTGGGTAGTTTGACTGGGGCGGTCTCCTCCCAAAGAGTAACGGAGGAGTGCAAAGGTACCCTCAGCGCGGTCGGTCATCGCGCATTAGAGTGCAATGGCATAAGGGTGCTTGACTGCGAGACTGACAAGTCGAGCAGGTGCGAAAGCAGGTCATAGTGATCCGGTGGTTCTGTATGGAAGGGCCATCGCTCAACGGATAAAAGGTACTCCGGGGATAACAGGCTTATTCCTCCCAAGAGTCCACATCGACGGAGGAGTTTGGCACCTCGATGTCGGCTCATCACATCCTGGGGCTGTAGCAGGTCCCAAGGGTTCGGCTGTTCGCCGATTAAAGTGGTACGCGAGCTGGGTTCAAAACGTCGTGAGACAGTTTGGTCCCTATCTTCCGTAGCCGTTGGAGATTTGAGGGTGAGCTGTCCTTAGTACGAGAGGACCGGGATGGACGTACCTCTGGTGTTCCGGTTGTCACGCAAGTGGCACTGCCGGGTAGCTATGTACGGACGGGATAACCGCTGAAAGCATCTAAGCGGGAAGCCCCCCCCAAGACTAGATCTCCCTGGGAACTCGATTCCCCTGAAGGGCCCACAAAGACTATGTGGTTGATAGGCTGGGTGTGTAAGGTCAGTAATGACTTCAGCTAACCAGTACTAATTGCCCGTGAGGCTTGACCATATAACCTCAAGCGGTTTGAAGCTTGATGGTTATCGATGCAAGCGATTGATTGTTTGATCATCGTTACATGTTGAACGCGACATGCGTCGAAGCAAAAAACAACCGGATTAGAGGCGCTTGTGGCCGGTGTAACAGCCGGCCACATGAACCTCAAACAGTTTGCCTGGCGGCCATAGCGAGCGGGAACCACCCGATCCCATTCCGAACTCGGAAGTGAAAACGCTCTGCGCCGATGGTAGTGTGCCTTTCAGGCATGCCAGAGTAGGTCACTGCCAGGCTCTAAACGCAAACCCCCGAGGTCGAAAGATCTCGGGGGTTTTCTCTTTTCTGGGGCCCTGCGGCGCTTTTTGAGAACCGTTTCGTGGGTTGCCGCCGGCCATTGCGCGACACTCTAGCCAGAGTTAATCAAGGTGGGTCAGTCAGCCCCATTGAGCGGGGCGCTCCGTAATGGTTACCGACCGAAATCCGTACGCACCGCCCGCCGCTGACGTGGTGCTGCCGGCGCAAAAGACGGCCGCCCCGTCAAAAAGAAGCCTGCTGCCCCTGTGGCGTAAGGACTCCAGTAACCCCGTTCTTGTGGTCGGACCCGTGACGGTGTAGGGATCGGCCGGGCCGTGAGCGCCTCGGCGCGGGATCAGCGCACAGACAGACGGGGATTAGCCGGGTCGCTGGGGCA
>Ga0307510_10000021_pt1 | contig 166381 bp, 137 predicted proteins | sample 12_EM_MG_FD_207224 | JGI IMG/M metagenome (GOLD analysis project Ga0307510, IMG submission 207224) | Populus trichocarpa ectomycorrhiza microbial communities from riparian zone in the Pacific Northwest, United States - 12_EM | ecosystem: Host-associated > Plants > Roots > Unclassified... | reverse complement strand
GGTCCGCCAACATCCCGCCCGGCAGTTGCATGAGGGCGTACCCAATGAAGAAGGCACTCAACACCCCGCCCATCCCCAGGGGCGAGAGGCCGAAGTCCTTTGCCATGAAGGGGATCGCCGTGGCAATGGCCATCCGATCCATGTAACAAAGCAGATACGCAGCAAACAGCACTGCCAGTATCCAGTGGCGGCGCTGTATCACGAGCCAGTCTCAATCGATCGAAGTCGCGACGGCCCAAGCGCTGCTTCGGACACCCCGTGGGATGCAATGTGGCCGGGTATACCCGAGCCGCGGATGAGTGACGCGCAAAGCTCGCCCATCGCGGCGGATGTTTGTACCCCGTACCCACCTTGACCGGCGACCCAGAAGAAGCCGGGAATCTCGACGTCGAATCCGCCGACCAGATCGCCGTCGGCTACAAAGGAGCGCAGACCCGCCCAGGTGCTCGTGGGTCGCCGAATCTCGAGGGTGGTCATACTCTCGATGGCATCGATCCCCACTGCAATGTCCATGTCTTCGGGTTGCACGTCGTGCGGGGCGACCGGATCCTCGTTGGCCGGAGAGCCCAGAATTCGGCCGGCATCCGGCTTCATGTACCAACTCCAATCGGCGGCGACGCAAAGCGGCCATTCGTCAATGACAACACCGGCCGGCGGCGCAAATGTAAAGGCCGTGCGTCGTTTCGGCACGAGGCCAATGGGCCTTGCGCCGGCGAGACGCGCAATCTCGTCGCACCACGCGCCCGCCGCGTTCACGAGGATCCCGGCGCGATAGCGTCCGGTGTCAGTATCCACAATCCATTGATCGCCGGCTCGCTCGATTCGCGTAACGGTTGTATTGCAGCGGATCTCCCCGCCGTGCTCTCTGATTCCGCGCAGGTAGCCCTGATGGAGTCTGTGAACATCGATATCCGCCGCTTCGGGTTCGAGAATGCCACCCACCAACAGCTCTTGCCGCATCACCGGCACAATCGCCATGACCTCTGCTGGGTCGAGCCTCTTCGCGCCCATCGACACCGTGCGGACGAGGTTCCAGTGCTCGTCCATGATCGACTCCTGACCGTCCCGCCCGAGGAGCAACGTTCCGCGGGGCCGCAGTAGGGATCCCTCGCCGAATTGCGCGGGCGGTCGTTCCAGGAAGGAGCGGCTGGCCACCGAGACCGCGCGCACCTGCTCCGGACCATAGCTGTCGATGATCATCGCAGCCGAGCGCCCGGTGGAGTGGTACCCGGGTTGTTCAGCTCCTTCCAGCACAACAGTCCGGCCATGGGGCGCCAGCCAATACCCCACCGATGCCCCGGCAATCCCAGCCCCGATGATCAGGTAGTCACGGTCCATAGCTGCCATAAAGCGAATAACTCTTTCCAATTTGGCAATATTGTTTTCTAATATGGAAATAGTGTCAAATAATGCCAAAAAAATACGCGGCAGGTAAATCATGACTTCAGCCCGTGCCGTCGCTCTGTTTGCACCTCTTCTCCTGATCCTCGGCAGCTTCGAGACCGCTCATTCCAGTGATGAGCTGCAGGAGGTCGTCGTCAGCGCGCAGAAGCGTGAAGAGTCAATCAACAAGGTGCCCATCAGCGTGGCGGTGCTCGGCCGCGACGAGATGGAGAAACGCGGCATCAAGGACTTCGCCGATGTGGCGGCGGTCGCGCCCGGCGTGGATTTTCAGAACGAAGGCACCTTTATAGATGTCTCCGTGCGCGGTATTTCATCCGGCGTTTCCGGCGCTTCGACCACCGGCATTTACCTCGATGACGTGCCGGTGCAGATCCGCCTCGACAGCGGTGTGGTGGTCTCAACCAACACAACACCGCTGGTCTTCGATCTCGATCGCGTGGAAGTGCTACGCGGCCCGCAGGGCACTCTGTTCGGCGCGGGCGCGGAGGGTGGCGCCATCCGCTTCATCCAGGCCCAGCCGAGCCTGACCCAGTACAGCGGCTACACCCGCGCGGGCGTTGGTACGACCGACGGGGGCGGCATGAGTTATGAGGCGGGTGCCGCATACGGCGGCCCGATTGTCGACAATGAGCTGGGATTTCGCGTGAGCGCCTGGCATGGGCGTGATGGGGGATACATCGAGCACAGCAGTGCTATTCCCGGTGGCGCGCAGTACAACGATTCAGGCTGGCGCAACAGCGACGTATTCCGGGCGGCCCTGACCTACGCGCCCGTGGATTTCCTGAAAATCACTCCCTCGGTGTTTTACCAGCAGGTGCACTGGAACGACGAGCCCACATTCGACAACGGCTCTGGCACGTATTCCGACACCATGACCCAGAACTGGGGCTCATTGAATCCCACCTATTCGAACGTGTCCGCAGGGCGACTCGTGTTTCAGGGGTATCTGCTGCAACCCAGCGATGACAAACTCTTTCTGCCGGCGCTCAAGGTCGAAGCCCGGCTCGCGGACATCGCCTTCACCTCCAGTACGTCGTACATGCACCGAAAATATGACGGTGAGCAGGACTTCACGACGCCGATGTCGCTCTTCGCCGGCCTGCCGTGGCCCACGACCGCGGCGGCCGCGGCTTACAGCTACACGCCGTCAACTTTGAATGTGTTCACTCAGGAGCTGCGGGCACAATCCACGAATGTGGAGCAGCGCCTGCAATGGACTGTCGGGCTGTTCTACAACCAGGCGCGCCAGAACAACATCCAATACCTCGTCTCTGCCTATTTCCCGACCCAGGTGCTGCAGTCCTTCGGCCAGCCGATTGAGCAGGTATTCGGGCAAGCCATGCTGCCGGGTAATATCTCAATCTACGAAGGGGAGCCGGACACGGATACCCAGATTGCCGCCTTTGGACAGCTGACCTACCAGCTCATGCAGCATGTAGGTTTGATCGGAGGCGTGCGCGTGGCTCGGGAAACCGACAAATACAGCATCTACATCAACGGCCCGTTGAACGGACCCAACGTGACTTCATTCTCGGGCAAGCAGCAGGAAACTGCGGTCGATCCCAAGTACGGTGTGAATTTTCAATTGGACGACAACAATCTGGTCTACCTGAGTGCTGCCAAGGGTGACCGGATCGGTGGCGTCAACCCGCCGCCTTACAACTTTCCGGCCTGCCTGGCGGCTCTTGCGGCGCTCGGGTATCCGGATGCCTCCGCGCTTTCGACCTACAAGGGGGATTCGCTCTGGAGCTACGAAATCGGTGCCAAGAATCGTCTGTTCGGCGGGCGACTGCAGATGCAGGGCAGTGTCTTCCACATCAAATGGAGCGACGTGCAGCAGAACCAGAACGTGCCGGACTGCCAGGAAGGATTCACCACCAATCGCGGCAAGGCCACCAGCAACGGCTTCGACTTCCAGGCCGACGCTCTCGTCACGGATGCATTGAGGGTCGGGTTGGGCGTGGGTTACACGAATGCCCGCAATGCAACCACCATCATCTCCGGCGGCAATCCGGTGGTCTCCAAGGGCCAACAGATCAACCCGCTCGCCGCTCCGTGGGTCATCGTGCCGACGGCGGAATATAACTTCACGATCGCCGAGGGTCACAAGGGTTACTTCCGGATGCAGGATACCTACCACAGCCGCAATCCCGGGCCCTACAACCCCAACACCGATCCCGAGAACCCCGCCTACGTGCCGTACTTCATTCCCAACCCTGCCTATAATCAGCTCGATATGCACCTCGGTACGACCTGGAGTGGCTGGGATGCGTCGGTGTACGCGCTGAACGCGTTGAACAGTCATCCGCTGCTGTTCAATCAATCACAAAATCCGGCTACGTTCGTCGGCTCTGTGTTTACACTTCGGCCGCGCACGATCGGAATTACAACGGCGTATCACTGGTGAGGTGCACTGCCATGCGACTGGCGTTGGGCTGGATGATCCTGTTGGGCGGCATTTCCTCAGCGAACGCCGCTCCCGCCGACTGCAGCGGTTTGCAGAACGCCCAACTGCCTGATGTGCAGATCACGGCAGCCCGTTCCATTGCTCCCGGCTCGTTCACTCCAGCCGATCCGGCCAGCGCCCCCGCGGCGATTTTTCGCGAGCTCCCCGCGTTTTGTCGCGTGGTCGGCGTGATCCGTCCGACATCCGATTCGCGGATCGGGTTTGAATTGTGGTTACCGGATCAATGGAACGGTCGTTATCTGCAGGCGGGGAATGGTGGTTTCGCAGGCTCGATCAACTACACGGGACTCGTTCCAGGGATCGCCAACGGTTTCGCGGTAGCGAGTACCGATGATGGGCACGTTGACGGCGGAACCAGCGCCAAGTGGGCGCTCGGGCATCCGGAGAAGTTGATTGACTTCGGCTACCGCGCAGTGCACCTGACCAGTGTCATTTCGAAGCAAGTGGTCCAGGCTTACTACCGACACGGCGCGTCGCACACCTATTTCAGCGGATGTTCCGATGGGGGGCGGGAAGGGCTGATGGAGGCGCAGCGCTTCTCTGCTGACTTCGATGGTTACCTCGTTGGTGCGGCCGGGAGTGATTTCACCGGCGTCATGACCTACCTGTTAGGTCTCGCGCAGATCTCATCTTCCCTGCAGGAACCGCTCTCGCTCACACAGATCGAGTCAGTTCAGAATGCGGTGCTTGCAAGCTGTGACGCGCAGGACGGCGTCAAAGACGGCGTGATAGACAATCCACTCGAATGTCGATTCAACCCGGCCGACCTCCAGTGCAAGAGCGCTCCCGACGGGAAATGCTTGTCGCAAAACCAGGTCAAAGCGGTTTCCCGAATTTACGCAGGTGCGAGCGGCGGTCGGACTCAGGCCTCACTGGCCCCGGGATTTCAGATGGCATTGGGTAATGAAGTTGACCAGTGGCCGATGCTGATCGGACCCGTGCCGAAGGGGATGGGGCACTCCGAGCCTATCGGCGAGATTTTCGGCAGCAACTTCTGGCCCTTGATTGTATATGGCGATTCAAAGCTCGACTTCAGAACGCTGGATATCGCGCGCGCGGCGGGTGATGCGCGCGAGCGTACCGGTGCGTTGCTCAACGCCGTGGACCCGAATCTGGCGCCCGTGCGGGCGGCGGGGAAGAAAATTATCCAATATCACGGATGGGCGGATGGTGTGGTTCCGGCCCCTTACTCGACGAGTTACTACGAGGCAGTCGAGAGTTATCTGGGCGGGAACAATCGTGACTTTTACAGACTGTTCATGGCTCCCGGAGTCCAACACTGTGGAGGTGGACCGGGACCTAACGCCTTTGGCATGTCTTCGGACCCCCGTCCCACCCCAGCATTCGATCCCGACCGACACCTGCTTGCGGCGTTGGTTCGCTGGGTGGAGAAGGGCGTGGCGCCCGAGCGGATCGTGGCCACGAAGTATCAGGATGATGACGCAGCGAAAGCGGTGGTGCGGACCCGGCCGTTATGTGTCTGGCCGAAAGTGGCGCGGTGGACCGGAAAAGGCAGCTCGGACGAGGCGCAGAACTTTGTCTGCGGCAGTCCGCGCGCGCCGTGATCTTCAGGCCGAGCGTAAGATGGTGGGCTTGGCCGGCTGCGACGGTTCCTGGATGTCTTGGCTGGGAAAAACAGTGGCCGGATCTACCGACGAACAGATCGACAGAATTCGACACAGCCCCTCGTCGGCAGCGATGTAGGCGTGTCCCATGCTGCTGTCGAAATAGATCGAATCCCCTTTGTTGAGTAACACCGGGGCGTACAGCTCGGTGTGAAACTCCACGCGGCCATCGAGAACCATCGCGTACTCTTCGCCCTCGTGACGGATGAACGGCCCAAACTCATCGCGACTGCGCACCTTCAATTCGGCGATCACCGGCATGAACTGCTTATTCAACAGATCCGAGGCCAGATAAGTGTTGAGGTATACGCGGGTGTCGATGGTGCTGCCTTCACCCACGCGCATGATGCTTCGACGGCCGGACGGCGCGGCTCCGGGTGTCTCTTTTGCGGCCTCCGCCGTGCCGAACATGCGGCTGATGTCTATTCCCAAGCCTTTACTGATCCGCACCAGCTTGTCGTAGCTCAGGGATAGCTTGTCGTTTTCGATCTTGGATAGCGTGGTCGTCGGCAGGCCGGTTTTCTCGCTGACCTGCGCCAGCGTCCAACCGCGCTCGACCCGAATCGCCCTCAAGATGCTGCCTGGGTGAGCGGTGGTGGATTTCCCGCGCTTATTTGCCTCATTCGGCAATGTTCCGTTCGCCATCGATGAATACTAGCGCCTGCGGCTTTTGTTGTCGATGCAGCAACGATTGGCGCTAATTAATAGGTTGTTGTCATTTTAAGCGCTGGAGTGTATATATCTCCCAATAATTCGATTTAAGCAACTTTGTTGCGAAAATAGAAACTCTCGGGGGAGACGCATGGCCAGAACTTTTGTAAACCTGCTCGCCGTTGCTGTGGCGATCGGCGTCGCGGACGCCGCGCTTGCGGTGGACAGCACTTCCAATGAAGGGCTCGAAGAAGTGGTAGTGACCTCGCAGCTGCGCAAGGAAAATCTCAAGGACGTCCCCATGGCCATCTCCGCCGTTTCAGGCGAGACCCTGGCGCAGGAGCATCTGACCAGCATTGCGGATCTGGCAAACCGGGTGCCCAACCTGGATGTCGCACCCCTGGGCCTGGGTCAACAGATTATTGCGATCCGCGGAGTCAGTGGCGAGCGCGGCTCCTCATCGCTCACCGGCATTTATCTCAACAACGTGCCGGTCAGCGGCCTGCAGGACGGCTTCCTCGCAACATACCCGGATGTTGGTATGTATGACTTGCAGCGCGTCGAAGTGTTGAAGGGACCTCAGGGTACCCTGTTCGGTGAAGGGGCTGTGGGCGGCGTAGTGCGCTTCATGGCCAATACGCCCGAGCTCACCAAGTACAGCGGTTTGGCGTCTGCGACGGGTTTCTATACGGATGCCGGCAGGGTCAGCGGCGATGTGACGCTGGTGGGAAATGTGCCGGTGATTCCGGATACTCTGGCCGTGCGCCTCGCCGGTAATGTCGAAAATTATTCGGGCTGGATCAACCAACCGTCGATCGGTCGCAAACACATCAACAACCAGCGAGTGCAGGATGGTCGTATCCAGGCCCTCTGGACCCCGATTACCGATCTGAGCATCAGTGCGCTGGTTGCCCTGCATCGTGGCGTCGCGGACGCTTCCGACATCGTCAACGTAGGGTCACCCGAGGACAGCAACTTCACGCAAGGCTACTACCCGTATCTGCATGCGCCGACGGACTCGTGGGACAAGTACATCATATCCAACCTGAGTGTTACCTATCATATGGCGTTCGCGGATTTCCTGAGCTCAACATCGCAGATCACTCGTTCCAGCATGCAGAATTCGACCCAGGTGTGGCCGGCCGACACGCAGGTGGACACCGTGGACCTGGAGGGTTTCACCCAGAGAAACACAACCACCTCACAGGAATTCCGGCTCACGTCGGTGGGCGACGGGCCGTTCAAGTGGGTGGCGGGTGCCATGTACAAGGACACCAAGCTGACTGACAGCTTAGGGGATCAGCTCGTTTCACTCTTCAATGGCGGGGTGGTGCTCGAGATCCCGCCCGGACCCCCGACGATCAATGAATCCAAGAGCGCGGCCGGGTATGCGGATGTGTCGTACAAGATCATACCGAGCTTCGAGGTGGGCGGCGGTATCCGCTATGCGCACGATGATCGCTCCGCTTACGAGCCGGGTGTCGATGGCTCGCTCGAGACTGCAACCTTCAGTGTGACGACCTATCGCTATTTTGCGTCCTACACCATTACGGATGGAGTGAAGGCTTACGGCAGCGTCGGCACTGGGTTTCGCAGCGGTGGCTTCAATTTCATCGACCAGGTCGCTCAGGGTGCGCCCCCGTCCTATGGACCCGAGCACGATAAGTCCTATGAGCTCGGTCTGAAGTCGGCCTTTTTCGACCGTCGGCTCAGCTTCGATACGGCGCTGTTCTACAACGCCTACCAGGACATGCAGGATACAGTGGTCAGCCGGAACGCTGCGGGCGTAACGATCCAGTACACGGCCAATCAACAGAGCGCCTTGGCGCGGGGCGTGGAGTGGAGCACCGATTGGAGAGCGACCCCGGACCTGACGTTGCATCTGTCGGGCGACGTGTTGCACAGCGTGATCACCGAGGCCTCTCCGGTTGCATCCTACCGGGTCGGAGATCCAATCAACTACGTGCCGAAGTACAGCCTGCAGCTCGGGGCCGACTACAAACTCAACGGGCTCGCCAATCTGCCGCTGGTGGTGCATGTCGACTTCAATCGTAAGGGGCGCTCCTTCGACACCCTCAACGGGCTGCAGGAAAATTACGGCACTCCGACGCAGGTCTCGGTGCATCCGGTCAATTTTCTCAACATGAGCGTGGCGGCCGTGCACGACAGTTGGACGTTCACCGCGTTTGGCCGGAATCTTCTGGATGAACGCGGTTGGATTCGGCCCGGATCGTCCGGCTGGCAGTCCCAGGCCAGGCCGTTGAATGTGGGCATTACCATCGCGAAGGATTTCTAACGGTTAGCCATGTCCAAACTCGTCGCCGCTCTGTTTCTCAACCTCGTCTGCGCGATCGCCTTCGCGCAGGCGCCCAACCCAGGAAGTTACTCCGCGGCGAGGTATGACCTCATTGAGCGCCGCGGGGTGGGGATAACCATGCGGGATGGTGTGCGGCTGTCTGCCGACATCTACACACCTGATGCGACGGAGAAATGGCCTGCAATTCTCAATATCCTGCCTTACAACCGCGGGATTGTCCGTGAAGATGCACGTTGGTACGCGAAGCGCGGCTACGTCGTCGTGGTCGTAGACTCGCGCGGCACATATAACTCGGAAGGTGTCTTCGATCCGTTTGATCCAAAACACAAGAGCGACGGTTATGACTTAGTGGAGTGGATTGCCCACCAGCCGTGGTCCAGCGGCAAGGTGGGCATGATGGGGGCATCTTACGGAGGCTGGACGCAGTGGTGGACGGCGAGCACGGTGCCGCCTCACCTGGTGGCGATTGCGCCCGAGGGCGCGCCCCCGGATGCTTTTGAGAACATCCCCTATCAGAACGGCGCTCTCGTCGGGTGGATTCTGGACTGGGCGGCCCTGATGTCCGGTCGCACTTTGCAGTTGACGGGTGACGGCCGCTACGGAGGTTGGGGAGAGCGCCGCCTCCAGGACTACAAGCACACGCCCTATATTGATATCAACGCCCAGCGCGGACTCGAGAGTGCGCCTTGGTTGCCTCAATGGTATCGCCAGAATAAATCGACTGATCCCTACTGGGCGGCGATTGCCTACCAGGGCGAATCCCATTATTCGCAGATGACCGTACCCTCGCTCGCCTTTACCGGCTGGTTCGATGTCGACTACCCCGGATCGCCGATGAACTACATCGGAATGAAGAAATTCGGCGCAACCCCTGGAGCACGCCGTCCCTCGATGATCATCGGTCCATGGACTCACGTGAATTATAAGCGTGAGATTTCCGGGGTTGACTTCGGTCCCGACGCCGCTCTCGACGTGCACGGTTACATCGTGCGTTGGTTTGACCACTTTCTGAAAGGTGTCGATAACGGTGTGGAGAAGGATCCACCGGTGTACGTCTTCGTCATGGGCGAGAACCGATGGCACGCGGAACAGGATTGGCCGCTGCCCGAGGCTGTTCCAACGAAGTACTACCTGGGGTCGGGCGGCCATGCCAACTCACTGAGCGGCGACGGTGTTTTGACGATCGAAGTACCCCGCAAACAAGCAGTCGACCGGTACGTATATGACCCCAAAACACCTACCCTCGATCCGTATGACGGATTCCCGGGGTCCACAGGAGGCATTGACGCAGCGCTCGACACTCGAAGCTCCGCGAGTGGCAACGACGTTTTGGTGTATCAGACGCCGCCGCTCGCGTCTGCGGTTGAGGTGACAGGACCGATAGAGGCGACCTTGTATGCGGCCACCTCCGCACGGGATACGGATTGGATGGTTCGGCTGGTCGATGTGCAGCCCGACGGACGCTCGATGTTGCTGACGGAAGGGGTCATTCGCGCGCGCAGCCGAGATCCCGCGCACGAGGGGCGCTTCAACGCGGCGCAGTTGAGTCCGATCGAGCCGGATCACATATACCCATACACTCTTCATTTCTGGCGGGGAACCGGCAACCTGTTCCAGCCGGGACATCGCATCCGCATCGAGATTTCATCGAGTTGGTTCCCCTACCACCTTCCCAACTTGAACACCGGTGCGGACAACCTTGCGCTGGTCTCAATGCAAGATGCGGTTGTCGCACATCAGAAGATCTATCACGGCCCTGCGTATCCTTCGAATGTCGAGCTGCCCATCGTCCCGCGCAGGAAGCAGTAGCCATGCCGCACTTCAGTCGACGACAGCTCCTGGGTGTTGGGTTGACTGTGGGAGCAGTCACGCTGGCGCCAATGCGAGCATTTCCTGCGGGCGTGGCTCCCAGGTCACTCATTCCCCCGGAACTGCTAGGCCCCCTCGACGCCGAGTTGGCAAAGCATGGCAAACTCGAGTTGAACGCCTCCACCCTGGCCTCGCTTCGCAAGAGAGATGAGGCAGAAACGCCACCCGTCCAATCCCAGAACGTGCAGCCGCGCGTGATCCCCGGGCCGACGGGCAATCCAAACTTGAAAGTCTACGTAATCAACGCTTCCAACAAGAGTGGACCTAAGCCCGCGATCCTCCACATTCACGGTGGCGGATACGTTCGTGGTAGCGTCGCCGCCGTCGTGCCGGATCTGGAAAAGATTGCGCATGAGCTTGATTGCGTGGTTGTGTCGGTCGATTACAGACTGGCTCCCGACACTGCATTCCCGGGGTCTCTCGAGGACAACTACGCCGCGCTGAAATGGCTGTGGAATTCCGCGGCGCAGTTGGGAGTCGACACAAAGCGAATCGCCGTGATGGGCGAGAGCGCCGGCGGCGGCCACGCAGCCATGCTCGCGATCGCTGCCAGAGATCGAAAGGAATTCAGCCTGGTGGCGCAGATCCTGATCTACCCGATGCTCGATGACCGCACCGGGTCGTCCCGATCGGTTCCGGCCCACATCGGTGCCTATATCTGGACTCCGGCCTCAAACCGATTTGGCTGGTCGTCCCTTTTGGGTCAGCCGGCAGGCGGGAGCACGGTTCCGTACGGGTCGGTTCCCGCGCGCGTGGCGGATCTGTCGCGGCTGCCACCCACATTCATCGGCACCGGCGCTGTTGACCTGTTTGTCGAAGAAGACGTTCAGTACGCGACTCGCCTGATTGCGGCCGGCGTGCCCGTGGAGTTGCTAGTGGTCCCCGGTGCGTATCACGCTTTCGATCTGTTCGCGACCAACGCGACCCTGACGCATGAATTCCGAGCGGCGCAGTTGGGAGCACTGCGCCGGGCCTTCTCATGACCACTGTGAGTTGGCGAACCAAGGGACTACCGCATGGCACGGTGGATGTCAGTTTGTCCGAGATCGGGGTGAACAAATGGAATGTGCTCGAGGAGGATCTGCCGCTGCCGCTGGCACTTCTGCGCGAGTCGGCACTGACGCGCAACCGCAACTGGATGCGCGAGTTTCTTTTGAAAACCGGCGCGCAGCTGGCTCCTCATGGCAAGACCTACATGAGCCCGGAAATCTTCCGCTGGCAACAGGCTGATGGCGTCTGGGCGATCACGCTGTCAACTGTTCAGCAGGTGCGCATTGCCCGTGAGGCGGGGATCGATCGCATTCTCGTTGCGAACGAGATCGTCGGTCCGCGCGACATTGAATACATTTGCGATGAGCTGCGGCAGCATCCTGATTTCGACTTCTACTGCATCGTCGATTCAGTCGCGGGGGTCGAGCGCTTCGCGACAGCTGCGCGCTCGAGACTGCTCGAACGTCCGGTGCAGCTTCTTGTGGAGGTTGGCTATGAGGGCGGGCGCACAGGTTGCCGTGACATGGACTCAGCGCTTGCGGTCGCCCGGGCCGTCAAAGACGCAGAACCCTTGCTATCGCTGCGCGGCGTTGAAGGATTCGAGGGTTTGCACGGATATCTCGTGGGTTCTGAAGGGGTTCCCAAAGCGCGGCAGCTGCTGGAACAGATTGTAGAAGTCGCCCAGCGGCTGGATGGCGAAAATCTCTTCGGTGCCGGTGAGATCATCCTGAGCGCTGGAGGAACCGCTTACTACGATCTGGTCGCAGACCTGTTTGCCCGCGCACGACTGCGGCGCAAACCGCTGGTCGTGCTGCGAAGTGGCTGTTACTTCACGCACGACGCGGGTTGGTACGAGCGGCTGTTCTCGGAAGTGCTCGAGCGATCGAGTGTAGCCCGCTCGATCGGGCAGCGCTTCGACAACGCTCTCGAGGTGTGGGCCTATGTTCTCTCCGTGCCGGAGCCCAGGCGCGCCATTCTGGGCGCAGGCCGGCGCGACTTCGGGCACGATGCGGGAGCGCCGCAGCCGTTGAAGCACTATCGCCCCGGTACGGTGGGGATGCCCAGCGTCCTGACCTCCGAATTTCAGATCGCGGGTATCAACGATCAACACGCTCACATGACGTTTCCCGCGAACATGGATATACAGATGGGCGACATGATCGCACTCGGGGTTTCACACCCGTGCACCACATTCGACAAATGGCAACTCCTCTATGTCGTGAACGATGCCTATGACATCGAGTCCGCCGTGCAAACCCATTTTTAGTCTGACTGCATTACGCCGAAGGCGAGCCTCCCGAGAATGAAGGCGCTCAATCCCGCGAGGAGGGATCCGAGCAGAACAGCGGCTTTTGCCGCAGCCAACTGCTGCGAGTCCTGAAAGGCCAGTGTTGCCAGAAACACGGACATCGTAAAACCAATCCCTCCGAGGCAGCCAACGAGCAGGACACCGCGCCCGTGCAGGCCGGGCGCCAAGGTGCCTGTTCCGGTACGGACGGCTAACCACACGAACAGGCTGATTCCCAACGGCTTGCCGAGCACGAGCGCAATGACGATGGCGGCCATGAGTGTGCCATGGAATTGAACTGCATCGAGTGCAACACCGGCGTTGATCAGGGCAAACAGCGGCATGACTCCGTACGCAACCCATGGATGCAGAGCTTCCTCGAGCCGCGGTGTCGGCGTGAGTAAGCCGATAACCACACCCGCCAACGTTGGATGCACGCCGGCCCGGTAAAGACCCAACCAGATCAGAAAACCCGCGAGCAAATAGGCGATTGACGACTGAATGCCGCATTTCCGCAGTGCCAGTGCAACCGCTGCGCCGCTTGCCGCAACCAGCAATCCGGAGGTTGCAATTCCAGAGGAGAAGAAAAATGCAATGATGAGGATCGCGCCGATATCGTCCATGACAGCCAATGCCAACAGTAACACCCGCGCTTGCGGCGGTGCCCGCGCACCTACCAGGGCAAATGCACCAACGGCAAACGCGATGTCCGTCGCGGTGGGTATCGCCCATCCTCGCCGCAGCGATGAGTCTGCGATTGCAAGGAAAATGAGGGCGGGGGTGATCATTCCACCGAGAGCCGCGATCAACGGGACCGTCGCCCCGCGCATGCTCGCAAACGCGCCCGCGCGCATCTCACGTCGGATTTCCAGACCGATCAGGAGGAAGAAGAGGGTCATGAGCCCGTCGTTCACTACGAAGTGGAGGCGCCCGAGCGACTCGTAGCTGGCGTGCCAGGGAGAGTTGGCCCACGAAAGCGCGACCGCCGTCGCGCAGAGCAGTACGACGCCGCTGGAGGCTTCTATACGAATGAAGCGCTCGAACGGCTCCAGCAACTTGCGACGAATCGAATGCGTTTGATTCACGGACAGGCCATCCTCGCCGGCGGCCCGACCGGCGAATGTCCTGCCTGACGCGCAGAGCGCCGGCACCCAGTCACCGATGACACACTAGATCGTTTGCGCACGCAAGCGATGCTGCAATGCAATTTGTGACCTGGGTGATGGACAGAAGGCCCGGGTCTTGCGCTATCCTTGCCTCCAGCAGCACCGTCTGAGGGTCGCTGTCATAATAAAAACAGGAACCGGGCGTGGGCAAGTTTGTACTGTTGTTGCTGCTGCTGCGAATTCTGATTCTCAACCGACTGGAACGTGCATACCCCGCTCATTCGGTTTCGTACGCGAAGGTATGGAAACGAGACGCGGTGGCGGGGCTGGTGTTTACGTTTGCCGTCTTTCCGGCGGCAGAGCTCGTCAACAACTACATGCCTATTCGGCCTCCCGTTCCGCAGGTCCTCATGACGCTACCCTTGGTTGGGCGCTTCATCCTGTATATGGTCATTGCCGATTTCGGGCATTACTGGGTGCATCGTCTCTTGCACACGCCCATTTTCTGGCGCGCCCACAAGTGGCACCACTACCCAACCTACATGTATTGGTTGGCCGGTGATCGCGGGTCAGTAATACAGCAGATCCTCGTTAACGTGCCCTACATCTTCGCGGGAGTGCTTCTCGATGTGGCGCCGTGGTGGATCATCTTGGTCATTATCACTAAGAACACCCTGCAGAATGATTGGATGCATCTCAATGTGTCGTGGGGTTCGCGCTGGTTGGAATGGTTCATTGTGACGCCGCGCTACCATCACATACACCATAGCGATGATCCGGAACATTACCGTGGAAATCTGGCGGCGATGTTCACCATCTGGGATCGGCTGTTTGGTACTTATGTGAATCCGCAAACCACCCGGCGGGATCTCTCCTTCGGAATCGGCGAGCAGCCATCCACCCTTCGAATGGTCGTGGGCGTATAGGCGAGCCGCTTTTCGTTTCCCAAGACAGTCGAGGCCGGGAAATCCCCCATGCGAGCTGCAGAAGTTGCCGTGCGAGGGTTTCCGAGGGTAGGTTGAGCGGGACGGATAATACGGCGATGCCGACGAGATCTGAGTCCCACACCGAGACTTTCACGAAGCTCTTTGCCGAGTATCGCGGGGCATTGCACCGCTATATCCGGCGCTTCGTGGAGTCCAATGAAACGACGAAGGAAATTGTCCAGGAAGCGTTCCTGCGCACCTACCGGGAGGCGGATTCAGTCAAGGCCTTCAAAGCGTTCCTGTTTTCCACGGCGCGCAATCTGGCCGTGAACGAATACCATCATCGGCAGATCGTGGAGACGGACAGACTCCGGCATGTCGGTGATTCGGCCACCCAGGCCGAGGGTCAATCACCCGAGGCCGAGCTCCTCAAGGACGAATGGAATCGTCTCATACAGGAGGCGGTCGATCGGTTGCCCCCGCAATGTCGTGCAGCGCTCGCGCTGCGCGTGTTCCACCAATGTTCCTATAAGGAGGTTGCGGACCGCCTGGGCATCTCGCCCAAAACGGCCGAAAAGCATATTGCACGCGGCCTGCGGGAGACACACGCTTATCTGGAACGCCGATATAACACTACGAGGCAGGGCCATGGGTGAGGTCCATAGGCTGCCGAACACGGAAGAGGTTCAGCGCGAGGCCAGTGAATGGGTTGTCCGGTTGCAAGCCGATGATGTGACAGATGACGATCGCGCTCGTTTTGACGCCTGGATCGGCGCTCACCCGTGCCATGCGAAGGCCTATGCCGACCTTTCCATGACCTGGGACAAGCTCCTGGAAGCGGGGCCGTTGGTTCGTGCCGTCAATTTTGGCCAGGTGATGAACGCCGCCGCGAGGGCGCCGACACCTCGTAGACCGTGGGCGGCCATCGCCATGGCCGTCGGTGTAGCGGTAATCGTTCTTGGCGGAGCCTGGGGTCTGTACAGGCAAAAGCAGGTGACCGGGGTTCAGACGGCGATCGGCGAGCAGGCCGCAGTGACGTTGCCTGACGGCTCCTCGTTCGACCTCAATACCAACAGTCGCGTGCAGGTGGCCTATAGTCGACATGCGCGCGTTGTCTTTCTGGAGCGCGGCGAGGCCTACTTCAAGGTAGCTCATGACACGCAGCGGCCGTTTTGGGTACGCGCAGGCGGCTCATGGGTGCGAGCGGTCGGTACGGCGTTCAATGTCTACTTGCGGCCGACAGGGACCCAGGTGACGGTCAGCGAGGGTGTCGTGAAGGTGGTGGCCAACGTGACATCGAATGAGCCCCCGCGAACCGATACGACTACCGTAGGTACGGCCTCCGTGAGAGCGGGTGAGCAGGTAAACGTAGAAGGGCCGGCCGAGGTGGTTCGCGAGATCAATCCGGATCAGCTCACTCGGCTGCTGGCCTGGCGAAGCAGCAGTCTGTATTTTCAGGACCAGCCGCTGGCCGATGTGGTTAGTGAGTTGATGCGTTATACGACGCTGAAGATTGAGATCAGTGATGGCAGGCTGCGCGACCTGCCCATTGGTGGTACGTTTCAGGCGAGTCCTGAGGGGGCTGAAGCTCTGCTGACGAGCTTGCATGACGGATTTGGCATAACCATCCGGCGGGATGGTGCCGGCCACGCATACATCGAAGCTCGAGCCAGATGATGCCCCGGCCAGCCGCCGAAACAGGTGTGCGGCTGACATCCATCCGATAAGAGAGGAGTCGCAGCACGAGACGACAGGGGGCGTTCGTGAGGGGGAGCGGCTGCTCGGTTCAAAAGGCAGTATTGCGGGCGCTTGCTTGCGTGGCGGGCCTGCTGTTGGTCGCGCCGGACAGAGCGGCCGCTGAACCTGCGACATTCAACATCGCCGCACAGCCGCTACCCAACGCGCTCAAGGCCTTTGCAGCACAGTCGAAGATGCAACTGCTGTACCGGTACGACTGGGTCAGCCACGCAATGGCCAGCCCGGTGCTGGGCAGACTCGAGAAGCATGCCGCCCTGGAGCAACTGTTGCGCGGGACGGGATTGGAGGTGGTCTACAGCAACGAGCATATTGCAACCATCCGGCCGCCCGGCGCTGAAATCGATCCACCCCCGGGGGTGGCGCCCGACGATCAAACAGGTTCGTCGAAACCGCCTCCGAGCGGCCCCGCGGTGACGGGCAAGACGCCTGAGAACGCCAGGCTGCCGCGAGAAGCCGGCGGCGCTGGCACGGGGGCGCAGGACGGCCGATCGACTGACTCCGTGGAGCCGCGGCCCCTGCAGGAAGTCGTCGTCGTGGGAGTGAAACAGGCGATCTCCACATCTCAGCAAATCAAGAAAGTAGCCCCCACATTCGTCGACTCGGTGACCGCCACGGATATCGGCGCCTTTCCCGACAAGTCAGCTTCGGAGTCGCTGCAGCGCCTGCCGGGTGTCAACGTGAACCGTCTGCAGTCCAACGATGACAGCACGCATCCATCCGGCGAGCCGACCAACATACTGATCCGCGGGCTATCGCAGGTGCGTACCGAGCTCAATGGACGCGACACCTTCTCGGCCGACTCGGGACGTGGACTCAACTTCAACGATATCTCCCCGGAGTTGCTCAGCCGGGCGGATGCCTACAAGAATCAGACCGCGGACATGATCGATGGCGGCATCGCCGGTACGGTGGATATGCGCACCCGGCAGCCATTCGACCAGGAAGGCCCTGTGCTGGTCGCCAGCGTGCAGGGCGACTACGGGGACCGATCGAAAGCGCTCACGCCGGCTTTTTCCGTCCTGGGCAGCGACTCCTTCAATACCGATCTCGGGCGCTTTGGAGTGCTCGCCGACTACGCACGCTCGCATGTCATTACGCGCACCGAAAGCGTGATCATGGATAAGATCGATACCTATTGCTCCTCCGGGTTCGGGACGGCGAGCCGGGCCATTGTGAATGCCGATGGCAGTATTCCGTGCACCTCCAATCCGTTTGGGGGCACTGGCTGGGCATTCGCCCCCGACGGTATTCGCTACTCTCAGGTTGACTACGACCGCACCCGCATAGGCAGCACGGTGACGGCGCAATATGAAAATAATTCCCAGTCCATGCTCGCCACGTTTCAGTACACGGGTGCGAGCTATCACAATGCCTGGTTGGAAAATGCCAGCCACGCGATCCTCGATGGCACGTACTTTGGGACATCCGCTTTCAATCCACGCACTACGACTATCCTCGGGCCGGCTGATGGCACCGCGCCGCTGGTCTTCAGCTCAAACGGCATGCTGCAGTCCGGAACACTGACGCAGCCGCATGGGAGCTGGTTGGGAAGCAACTCGCCGAATCTGCAGGACGCGATCAACACAGGTTCGGCCGTTGCGGGCCTGCCCTTTGTCAATGATTGTGGCCCGGGGTTCAGCTGCGCCAGCACGCGGGATGGCCTGTATTTCCAGAACGAGGCCCGGGATTTCAACCACAGCGAGCAGACGAAGGATTTCGCGGTAAACGTTCAATGGCAACCCACCGCGCGGCTGCATGCGGACTTCGATGCCCAGTACATCGATGCGAGCCTTTTCAACAACGATATTCTCGTTTCCGCCGGCTCGATGGCCAACTATCAGTACAGCGCAAATGGCGACGGGGCTCCGCAGATCCAACTGCAGCCCGGCTCGAACGTCAACTATGCCCCGGGCGGGCTCGCCAACCCGCACAATTATTGGATCCCTTTCATTCAAGGTCACGAAGAGCGCGACGGTGGCCGCGAATCCGCCTTCCGGGTCGATGCGAAATACGATATTGACAAGGGCGGCTGGCTGGATTCTCTGAAGGTCGGCGTTCGCTATGCCGATCGAGCCCAAACGGTGCGCTACTCGACGTACAACTGGACGCCGATTGCTGCCAACTGGAGCTGCAACGGGCCCGGCTTCAATGCGGACAATACTTCACCGGGCGCGTATCCGGCCTGCGCCCCCGGACACCCCGACTTCCGCGGTTATGGCTCGGGAATCTGGGGCACGACCCCCTTCAATCAATTTTACGGCGGCGGCGTCTATCCGAATGGACCACTGGTATTCCTCAATAACGCGACTGTGACCAATTTCCCACGAGTGCTGGCAGCGCTCGGCGGTGGCGCCACCAACTCGCCGATTACGCCCGGGTATGTCCCGATCTGTGAGCGCCCCGAAGCCACGGTGGATGGCTGCTTTGCACCCTCCGAAGTGGAGCGTGTCGATGAGCGAACATCAGCCGGCTATGCGATGTTGAACTTTGGGGGTGCCGACACGCACATCTTCGGGCACGTGAATGTCGTTGGAAACGTCGGTGTTCGAATCGTCGAGACCAACGAAACGAGCAAGGGCAGTGTTGCGTATCCAAGCTCGACCAATCTGCTGGCGCTTGCACCGTGCGCCGACCCACTGGCGCCCAACAGTGTCGTCAATCCGAGCTGCTATCTAACGTCCGCTATCGTCGCATTTGCCAATGGCGGCGGCACGCCGAACAGCTTCAACGCAGCCCACACCAGTTGGCTGCCGAGCTTCAATGTGCGCTTTGGCCTGGACGATGAGAATTTTATTCGCTTCGCATACTCGCGTGCGATAGCGAGGCCGGACATCGGGCTGCTCCGTAACTACGTGCAGATCAACTCACCGGTGATCAATACTTCGCCGGATTCGCCCTATGTCATTTACAACTCGCCGACAGCGGCTCATGTTCCCGCGAATGTCGTAGGCTACAAGTTCGTGTTTACCGCCACTGCCGGCAATGCCCGACTGCTACCGGAAACGGCCGACCAGTTCGACCTGTCGTACGAGCGGTATTTCGCTTCGAGCGGTTCGCTCACCGTCGACCTGTTCTACAAGAAGCTGACGAACAGCCTCTCGTATAACAACTTCGGCCGCGAATTATCCAACAACGGCGCCACCGAGACGGCGGAGATTCTCGGGCCGGTCAACGAAAAAGACGGCGGCCAGCTGCGCGGCGTCGAAGCGGCTTATCAGGCCTTCTTCGACTTCCTGCCCGGCGCCTGGAGCGGACTCGGGATGCAGGTCAACTACACCTATGTCGGACAGCACGGAATCCACAACTCGAATCTGATCGATGCGACTTCCGGCGGTGGCGTGGGTGCGATCGGTGCCGGTGTGCCGGCCGTGACGGGTGTCGTGATCGATTCCCATCGCCTGGCGGGAGTTTCGACCAATACCTTCAATGTGGTGGGACTCTATGAACGCGGGCCGCTCGGTTTGCGGATCGCTTATAACTGGCGCTCGCGATATCTGACGCAGAACCTGGATTGTTGCATCGGGCTGCCGGTCTTTCAAAACGCAGCGGGCTTCCTCGACGGGTCGATCCGTTACTCGGTCGGCAGCCATCTCGAGTTGTCGCTGGATGTGACCAACCTGCTGAATACCCGGACCGTCTACCAGCAACAGATATTCGGCGACACGGCGGCAACCCCCGGGGCCGCCCCGGTGTTCCAGGATGCGGGCTGGTCCCGGGTCGACCGGCGCTACCAGTTCGGCATGCGCGCCAAGTTCTGAAGACATCCGAGGCGAGAAAAACCCCCAGTCGTGCTGTTGGAATAAAAACTGGGGAGTTTTGGCCCCTCGCCGGTCCTACTAGTTAGCGCGTTGATAACTAGAGGGGGGTGCATGAGGACTATCAATGGCTCGATACGAAGGGCGGTGTTGCAGGCGCTGGCATGCGCATCGGGGCTCGCTTTAGCCGTTCCCGGCAGGGCGGCGGCGGCTGAAGCGGCGGCACCGGATGACTCCGCGAGTTCCGAGCTGCAGGAAGTGGTGATCGTGGGATCGAGGACAGCGATCGCAACCTCCCAGGAGATCAAGAAGCTCGCACCGACTTTTGTCGACTCAATCTCGGCGACCGACATTGGGGCGTTTCCCGATAAGTCAGTATCGGACGCTCTGCAGCACGTACCGGGTATCAGCGTGAATCGCCTGCAGTCCAACGACGATAGCACACACCCGTCTGGCGAGCCGACTAACATACTCATCCGCGGCCTGACACAGGTGCGTACCGAATTAAACGGGCGCGACTCGTTCTCGGCGGATTCCGGGCGTGGCTTGAACTTCAATGATGTTTCGCCGGAATTGCTCAATCGCGCCGATGCCTACAAGAATCAGACAGCCGATATGATCGAAGGCGGCATCGCCGGTACGGTGGATCTGCGCACCCGGCTGCCGTTCGATAAGGCAGGCCCGCTCGCCGTGATCAGCATCCAGGGAGACTACGGTGATCGTTCGAAGAAAGTGCGTCCTGCTTTCTCCGGACTGCTCAGCGACACGCTCGACACGGATTTCGGGCGATTTGGCATTCTCGGCAACTACTCGCGTTCTCATGTCATCACGCGTACCGAAAGCGTGATCATGGATAAGATCGACACCTACTGCTCCGGCGGATATGGTACGGCGACCCAGGCAATCGTCAATTCCGACGGCAGCATTCCCTGCAACTCCAATGCGTTCGGCGGTAATGGCTGGGCGTTCGCTCCAGATGGCATCCGTTACTCCCAGGTCGATTACGACCGGACCCGGATCGGCAGCACCGTGGCACTTCAGTATGAGAACAATGATGCAACCCTGGTGTCTACCGTCCAATACACTGACTCGAGCTATCACAATGCATGGCTGGAGAACGCCAGCCACGCGATTCTCGAGGGTACCTACTTCGGAACGCCGGCTTTCAACCCCCGCGGCACGACGATCCTGGGACCGGCCGATGGCACGGGTCCGCTCGTCTTTGGATCGGACGGCATGCTGCAGTCGGGAATGTTGACACAAGGTCACGGTAGCTGGTCCGGTAGCTTCTCGCCCAATCTCCAGGATGCAATCAACACAGGTTCCGCAGTGCCCGGCGTCCCCTTCGTCAATGATTGCGGCCCGGGATTCAACTGCTCAACTCTGCGCGACGGGTTGTACTTCCAGAACGAGTCCCGCGACTTCGATCACCGGGAGGAAACCAAGGACATCTCAGCCAACGTCAAATGGGACATTACCTCGCGGTTGCATGCCAATTTCGACGGGCAATACATCGATGCCGGTGTTTCGAACAATGACATCCTCGTGGCCAGCGGCTCGATGGCCAACTACCAGTACAGTGTGAATGGCGATGGCACTCCGCAGGTGCAGCTGCAGCCCGGTTCCAACGTCAACTATGCATCAGGCGGCCTGGCCAATCCTCACAACTACTGGATTCCTTTCATCCAGGGCCACGTAGAGGGTGACGGTGGGCACGAGCTGGCGGTGCGCGGTGACCTGAAGATCGATCTCAACCAGGCCGGTGGCGGCTGGCTGGACTCCCTCAAGACCGGGGTACGCTTCGCGGATCGAACCCAGAACGTCCGTTATTCGACGTTCAACTGGACCCCGATCGCAGCCAACTGGAACTGCAATGGCCCCGGCTTCAATGCCGACAACACTACCCCCGGTGCGTATCCGGATTGCGCCGCGGGCCATCCGGACTTCAAGGGCTACGGCGCAGGCATCTGGGGCACGACGAATTTCAGCCCGTTCTACAACGGCAGTGTCTATCCGAATGGCCCGCTCGTGTTTCTGAACAACCAGACCATCACCAACTTCCCACGGCTGGTCTCGGCCCTGAGTGGCGCCGCGACCAACTCACCGATTGGCGGGGGATATACGGCGATCTGCGACCGCCCCGACGCAACCGACGGCTGCTTTACGCCGTCCGAGGTCGAGCATCTCGAGGAGAAGACCCATGCCATTTACGCCATGCTGAATTTCGGCTCGCCGAACACGCAGATCCTGGGACACATCAACGTAACGGGCAATGTCGGGGTACGTGTTGTTCGGACCGAGGAAGTCAGTCTGGGGAGTGTGCGCTTCCCGACCTCCACGGATCTTTCGCTGCTGGCTCCGTGCAACACCCCCCTGGGACCTAACGTTGTGGTCAATCCGAGTTGCTATCTGACCCCGCAGATTCTTGCATTCGCCAGTGGCGGCGGTCTGCCCGACTCGTACAATGCGACGCATACAAACTGGCTGCCCAGTTTCAACGTGCGTTTCGGCCTGGACGAGAAGGATTTCATACGCTTCGCGTATTCGAAGGCGATGTCCCGGCCGGACATCGGGCTGCTGCGAAACTTTGTGCAGATCAATACGCCGGTAATCAATACGACGCCGGACTCTCCGTATGTCGTCTACAGCTCTCCGACAGCGGCGCACGTCGCTGCCAACGTGACGGGCTACAACTTCCTGTTCAATTCGAGCGCGGGTAACGCAGCTCTGCTGCCCGAGATGGCCGATCAGTTCGATCTGTCATTTGAGCGCTACATGGGGCCCACCAGTTCGGTCACGGTGGGCGCGTTCTACAAGAAGCTCACCAACACGCTCGACTTTGAGAATTTCACCCGTACGTTCACCAATAACGGCGCCACGGAAACTGCGCAGATCCAGGGTCCGGTCAACCGCAAGGACGGAGGCAAGGTCAAAGGTGTGGAGCTCGCTTATCAGACCTTCTTCGACTTCCTGCCCGGGTTGTGGAATGGTCTGGGTATGCAGGCCAACTACACGTACGTCAGTCAGTCCGGCGTGCATAACACCAATCTGATCGATGCAACCTCGGGTGGCGGCGTCGGTGCGGTCGGTGCCGGCATACCCGCGGTGACGGGCATCGTCATCGATTCCCACCGCCTGCAAGGTGTCTCCGACCACACCTTCAACATCGTAGGCCTGTACGAAAAGGGGCCGGTCGGGTTGCGCCTCGCTTATAACTGGCGCTCGCGGTACCTTACGCAGAATCTGGATTGCTGCATCGGACTGCCTGTGTTTCAGAAGGCTGCAGGGTTCCTCGACGGCTCGGTACGCTACTCGGTAGGCTCCCACGTCGAGCTGTCCCTGGATGTGACCAACTTGCTGGATACCCGTACCGTGTACGAGCAGCAGATATTTGGAGACTCGACGGCGACGCCCGGCGCGGCAGCGGTCTTCAAAGATTCGGGCTGGTCCCGGGTTGAGCGACGCTTCCAGTTCGGTGTCCGCGCCAAGTTTTAACTGATGAGTCAGCCGCCATTTCAGCCGTTGCGCGTCGTCATTGTGGGCGGCGGCACGGCTGGATGGATGAGTGCGGCCGGCATCAGGCGGCAACTTGCGGCGGCGGACTACTCCGTCACGCTGATTGAGTCAGACGAGATCGGAACTGTCGGTGTCGGTGAGGCGACGCTGCCGCACATCAAAATATTCAATGACCTGCTCGGGATCGACGAGGCGCAATTCATGCGTGCGACCCGGGCGACCTTCAAGTTGGGGATCCAGTTTTGCGATTGGGATCGACCGGGTGATCTCTACATTCATCCCTTCGGAGCCTTTGGCGAGCCCTGGGGAGGAGTGGAGTTCCAGCATCACTGGGCGCGGGCGCAGCAGGCGGGCGAGCCTTGCAGTGCACTCCAGGATTATTCATTCGCGGTGGTTGCAGCGCGCAGCAATGTATTCGAGTTTCCCACCGAGGATCGAAATTCGATCCGCTCGACATATTCGTACGCGTATCACTTCGATGCGGGGGGCTACGCGAACTTCCTGCGTGCCTGGGCAACCGAGCGGGGCGTGCGCCGGATCGAGGGACAGGTATGCGATGTCAGCCGCAACCCAACAACGGGTGATGTGGTTGAATTGACGCTGAAGTCAGGCGAGCGCGTGGCCGGTGACCTCTTCGTCGACTGTTCGGGCTTCAGGTCGCTTCTGCTGGGCCGCACCCTGGGAGTTGGATGGCGCGACTGGACTCACTGGCTACCCTGTGATCGGGCGCTGGCTGTACCGTGCGAAAGGGTCGGCCCGCTGACGCCGTACACACGTGCGACGGCGTGTCAGGCCGGATGGAAGTGGCGAATTCCACTCCAGCATCGCACAGGCAATGGCTATGTCTTTTCCAGCCAGTTCATCCGGGAAAGTGATGCGGAGGTTGCCTTGTTGGGTGGGCTCGAGGCGCCGGCTCGGGCGCAGCCACGACTGCTGCGGTTTGCGCCCGGCCGGCGCGACAAGGCCTGGGCTGGCAATTGCGTCGCGATAGGGCTGGCGAGCGGCTTTCTCGAGCCGCTCGAATCCACCAGCATTTTTCTGATCCAGGCGGCGGTGATCGACCTCATCAACCTCATGCCACGGCCCGGAGGCGTGCCGGTCGATCCACGCCTGGCCAATGAATTCAACCGTCTCAATGAGATGCAGTACGAGCGGGTCCGTGATTTTCTGGTGCTGCATTACATTGCCAACCGCAGGGTCGGTGAACCGCTCTGGGACTATCTGCGCTCAGTGCCGTTGCCCGACAGCCTGGAGCACAAGCTGCAGCTGTTTCGCTCGCGCGCGGCGTTGCCGAACTACCAATATGGTCTGTTCGCCCGCGACAGCTGGCTTTCGGTCCTGGTGGGACAAGGGATCATCCCGCACGGGTATGACCGACTCGCGGAGCGCTTCTCGCTGCCCACTGTTGCCACCCGGTTGAGCGATTTCCGCAATCGAATCCAGACCGGTGTCGAGTCGATGACCTCGCATGCTGAATTCATTGCCGACTATTGTCGGGCCGACAGTGAAGAGGCGGCCGCATGAAGGGCAGTCCGCTGGTGCGCGTGGTTGTGTTGGGGCGAGATGCCGACCTGTGGCTGTGTGTCAATGCAATCAGCCGCGCACTGCGCCCGGCCGGTGTGCAGGTTCTGGCTATTGAGCTGCCGACCCGCTTGCAGCCCGCGCACGTGAGTGCAACGCTGCCACCTCTCGAAGCATTGCACGCAAAACTCGAAATCGAAGAGTCGGCGGTCATTCGCGCCAGCGGCGGGAGCTTCTCGCTCGGCCAGAACTTCGTGACCGCCGCGGGCTCAGGGTTCTTCCATGCGTGGGGAGCGTATGGGACAACGGTTGAGAGCAGTGCATTCTATCCCTGTTGGCTGCGGGCCGTTCGGCACGGTTTCAACGTCCCACTGCAGAATTTCAGCCTGACTGCCGTGGCCGCGCACAATGGACGGATGCTGCTCCCCGATGCGGCCACGGCGGCATTTGGCCGCACTGACTACGGGTATCACCTGCAGACGCTACCCTATGTTGGATTTCTCAAGTCGATGGCGGCGAGGCTCGGTGCCGAAATACGCGAGGCTCGAGCTGTAAGCGTCGAGCGGGATCCAGATACGGCGCACATCGCCGCGCTCGTTGTCGATGGCTCGCTGCGTGTTGATGGTCAATTGTTTGTAGATGCAACGGGCGAAGATGCAATTCTCATTGGGCAGTCGCTCGGAGTAGCCCGTGAACATTGGCGCGAATACTTCTGTGCTGATCGGGTTCTTTGCGCACGAGCTCCTGTGTTCACGTCAACTCCACCGTTTGCGGAAATCCGTGTAGGACCCACCGGCTGGACTGCGTTGTATCCCAACCAGGTCATGACCGGCATCCAGCACGCCTATTCGAGTCATCTGTCCAGCGACGAGGCTGCCCTCGAGTCAGCGTCGGCTGCCGCCGGCGCGAAGCTCGTCGATGTGTCCTGCCGCCGGGTTGATCCCTACATCCGATCGCGAGTGTGGGAAGGAAATTGTATTGCTGTCGGCGGCGCAGCCTGTGCGCTCGATCCGGTTCATGATGTCGACCTTCATGTGCTGCAACTCGGGTTAGTCCACCTGTTGTCCCTATTCCCGGTCAGCGAGCAGTTTGCCGCTGAGCGCGCTGAATACAATCGACTCATCCGTTCCTACTATGAGCGCGTGCGCGACTTTCAGTGCGCGTTCTATGCGCTGGCGCCGTACGTTGGCGCGTTCTGGCAGCAGCTACGCCCCCGGGCAATGCCGCCGCCGCTCGAGCACAAGATCGCTACCTTTCGAGCGCGCGCAGTCATAGCGCCCTTGGAGGATGAGACTTTCTCCCCCGAAAGCTGGCAAGCGCTGTTCACTGGACTCGGCGTAGTGCCGGAGGCCTGGCCGCCGGCGGTCGATCGAATCGCGCCACAGCGGCTGCAGGAGCAGTTGCGTCGGATGCTCGAATTCATCAAGGGAAAGGTGACCGAGCAGCCCTTGCACAACGGGTATCTCGATAGTCTTTGCCGGAGCGTGACATGACAGTCACAACAGCGGTTGGCTCCGTCGGGACCGTGGCGGATTTCGACCAGATAGTCCGGGACGCGCAGCCACTGATTTTGCGGGGACTGATAGAACATTGGCCTGCGCTCGCGGCCGGCCGCGACTCACCGGCAACGCTGAACCATTATCTCAAGTTGATGGACCGGGGCATCCCGGGAGCCGTCATGGAGGCACCTGCCAGCACGCATGGACGGTTCGGATACACTAGTGATATTCGGGAATTCACCTTCTCCACCCGTCAGCGTGGGATCAGCGAGACGCTCGATCGCATCGAACGTCAGCTCGATCGTCCGACAGCGCCGATCATCGCGATCCAGATGTTGCCGCTCACGGCACATCTACCCGATTTCGTACAACAGAACCCGATGTCTTTTCTGCCCCGGATCGGCCCACGGCTGTGGTTGGGAGGCCCGGTTAAAACGCAGATCCACAATGATCGGGATCACAACCTTGCCTGTGTCATCGCCGGCCGGCGGCGCTTCCTGTTGTTTCCGCCGGAAGAGGTCGCGAACCTTTACATCGGTCCGATCGACAATCCTCCCCCACTGTCGATCGTCGATGTGGAGGCCCCCGACCTCGAACGCTTCCCGCGTTTTGCACAGGCATTGAGGACGGCACAGGTTGCTGAGCTGAGCCCGGGTGATGCGTTATTCATACCCCGGCACTGGTGGCACCACGTTACCTCGCTCGATGCCTACAACGCCATGGTGAACTATTGGTGGGGAACGCACGCGCCGGGGCTCGAAAATCCATATGACTGTTTCCTGTCAGCGTTGCTGGCGCTGAAGGATTTACCGCGGTCCGAGCGCGTTTACTGGCAGGCGATGTTCAATGCGTTTGTCTTTCAGACCGAAGGCAACGTAGTCGAGCACATTCCTCCGGAGCTTCGCGGCGCGCTCGGGACTATGCCGCTGAGCGTCCGCTCGGCGCTGAAGCAAAAGCTCAAAGCGTCGTTTGTCAGCTCGATGTAGCAAGGCGGTACCGATGACCTCGCGGTTTATCTTCATCCTGGCGGCGATAGGCCTACCGGTATTGACCTGGGGGGCTGACTCTGAATGCGCTCAGTCCCCACGTCATGTCATCAAAGTGTGTGTGTCATTGCAGGCAGAGCAGGGGCGCGCGGTATTCGAGGTCAGTCGGCTCGGTCGGCCGGTGCTTGCGCCCTCGAATCTGGGTCTGGATTTTGTGGGTGAGCCGCAAGCTCGCTACAGCGCTATCGTCGGCGTAGAGCGGACCTCATCTGACAGCACTTGGGAGCAACCCTGGGGTGAGGAACGAATCATCCGCGATCAACACACTCAGATGACCGTCAGATTGAAGGGTAATACACCATTCACCAGCAGCGTTGCGGTCACTTTCCGGATCTTTGACGATGGGATCGGATTCCGCTACCGATTCGCGGCTATACCGGCTGGACGCGACGTGGCTGTCAGTGCAGAGCAGACTGCGTTTCATACAGTCGGGGACTATGAGGCGTGGTGGTATCAGGCGCTGGGGCAGGAACGCGACGAGTACCTGTACACCCACACGGATGCCCGGCGTATCACACTGGCGGAGACGCCCCTGACTTTGAAGGGCGCCAATGGTCTGTATCTTTCATTCCACGAGGCCGCGCTGGTCGACTTCCCGAGCATGCTGCTGGCAGGCAACGGTGCTGGAACGCTGACAGCGTGGCTGATGCCCTGGCCGGATGGGGTTCTGGCCCGCAAGACCGGGCCCTTCACGACCCCGTGGCGAACAGTTCTGATCGCTGACAGCGCGGGTGGCCTCGCCGACAGCCGTATCGAGTTGAATCTCAACGAGCCCAACCAGCTCGGGGATGTGTCCTGGTTCAAGCCGGGAAAGTTCGTGGGTGTCTGGTGGGAAATGCATATCAACAAGTCGACCTGGGCCAGTGGGTCCAGACACGGAGCAACCACTGCCAACACAGAACGTTACATGGACTTCGCCCATCGTTACGGTTTTTCCGGCGTACTGGCGGAAGGCTGGAACCAGGGCTGGGATGGGGATTGGATCGCCAACGGCGAGCAGTTCAGCTTCACCAGGGCTTATCCGGATTTCGACCTGCAGGCGGTGGCTGCGTATGGCAAGCGCCTGGGTGTGCAACTGATCGGCCACAATGAGACTGCCGGCGCCGTATCCAACTACGAGGTGCAGTTGGAGGACGCGATGCGCCTGTACGAAAGAAACGGTGTGACGGTTGTAAAGACGGGATATGTGCGCCATAGCGGCGACATCGTTGATCCCAACGGGGGGCGTGAGTGGTTCGCCGGTCAGTACATGGTGCGCCACAATCTTCTCGTCGCGGAGGTTGCCGCGGCACACCATATTGCTATTGATGCGCACGAGCCTGTCAAGGACACGGGTTTGCGTCGAACCTGGCCGAACATGGTCAGCCGCGAAGGAGCGCGCGGCCAGGAGTACAACGCCTGGGGCATTCCGACCAATCCGCCCGAGCACACAGTCATCATTCCGTTTACACGCATGATCGGTGGGCCGATGGATTTCACCCCCGGCATCTTCGATGTCGCACATGGTCAGAACGACGTGACGCGACGGGTACAGTCAACGGTCGCTACGCAACTCGCCGAGTATGTGGTCCTCTACAGTCCGGTTGCGATGGCTGCGGATCTGCCCGAAAACTACGAAGGGCGGCGCGACGCGTTCCAGTTCATTCTCGATGTACCTACAGATTGGGAAACATCGAAGACACTCCAGGGCGACATCGGACAATTCATTGTCGTCGCGCGTCTGCAGCGGGGCGGGAAGGATTGGTTCCTGGGCGCGTTGACCAACGAGAATGCGCGCACGCTGATACAACCGCTCACCTTTCTCACGGCTGACAAGCACTACGAGGCACAGATCTATCGCGATGGACCGGGTGCGGATTACCGCACCAATCCACAACCGCTCACGATTGAGCACCGGACGGTGACCGGACGTGACAGTTTGACGATCGAAATGGCACCGGGCGGGGGAACAGCCGTCCGATTCAAGTGCCTCGATTGAGGGACTGGGCGGCGGCACATACGGCGCCGATGAGGCCCGCCCGATCGCCGAGTTGGCTGGGTGCGATGGCGATGGGGCGAGAGAAGAGGGTGGGGAGGGCGCGTTGCACGCGCTCGTATAGCTCGGGGCGCACTCCGATGCTTCCGCCGAGCACGATGAGCTCCAGATCGAGGAGTGATTGCAGTGTGACCACGGCGAGAGCTACCCAGCGCGCCGTTGTGTCGAGGACTGACGCTGCCACTTCGTCTCCTTCCTCGAGGAGCCTGAAAATGTCGCGGACCGTCGTGGCCGCGGTTCCACCCTGACGGCGGTATCGATCCACGATGGCGACCGAGCCCACTTCCAACTCGAAGGCGTTGTTGGCAGGCAGGTGCGGCGATGTTGGATCGTGCCCGATCGGCAGGTCCGCGATTTCACCCGCGGTGCCCCGCGCTCCCCGAAATATCTTGTCGTCGATGAGCAGGCCGAGTCCGGCGCCCGTTCCGAGAGCCAGGAACGCCGCGTTGCGGCACTCTCTGGCGCAGCCGTGCGCCTGTTCGCCGAGCATCGCCAGATTCACGTCGTTCTCGATCGCAACGTGCGGGCCGAAACGGCGGCTCAGGAACCTGAGGACATCGAAGTCCTCCAGTCCCGCAATGTTGGGAGTGAGGGAAACACGGCCGGTGCGAGGGTCGATCGCTCCGGGAATTCCCACCATGACATGACGCGCTTGCGTGACTTCGATCCCGGCGGTTCGAGCCAATTTGTCGGCGCAGGTAACGATCTGTTCAGCCACATGGGCGGCGCCGCCCTTGTCTGTGGGCTCAGTCAGTTCCGCAACGATGCGGCCCTGTGCATCGGCGATGGCTGCGGCGAGCTTCGTGCCGCCCAGGTCAGCCGCAAAACAGTAGGCAGCTTCGCGCATCATTGACGGGGCGGTGGCAGCGGAAGAGCGGCCGCGAACTCCGCGACCCCGAAGAATTCATCATGGAGACGGCGCAAGGCGACCGACAGCGCGCCCACGACGCCTGCGCGTCTACCGAGGGTGCTGGTGCGAATGTCGACCGGCCGCGGCGTTAGCTGCAACAACACGCGCGCAACCTTGTCCGCAAAATCCGAACGCGCCCCGACCGAGCCACCCAGAACGAGAAGTTGCGGATCAACTGTTGCAATCACCGTCGCGGCCGCAAGACCGGTTAGCCGCGCCGTCTCGTCAACAACGCCGGCGGCAAGCGGATCGCCCGCCTGCGCTCGCTCAAACACCTGTCTTACCGACTCAACATCGGGCCCGCCGGCGTCCCGGTAGCGCCGCATGACACCCGTGGCGCCGACCTGGTACTCGAGGCAACCCTGCAGGCGGGACTCGGCTTGCAGCGGATCGCCGCCGATCGGCAGATAGCCGATCTCACCGGCGGCGCCGTTCTCGCCGCGAACGAGCTGGCCGTTGATATAGAGCCCCAGTCCGACGCCGCTGCCGAGCGCGAGGAAGGCTACGTTGGCGACGTTTTGCGCGCAGCCGTGCCAGATTTCCCCGAGCAGCGCCAGATTGATGTCGTTTTCAACAGTGACGGGGCTGCCGAGTTTCTCGCCCAGCAGGCCCACGACATTGAGATGACCCAGGCCGGTGATGTTGGGCGCTAACTCGATGGCACCGCTTCTGGGATTCACCACCCCGGGGGTGGCCAACACGATGGAGCGGATTCGGCTGGGGTGTGTGTGGTTGTCACGCGCCAGGCGATCCGAGAGCCGGGCGATCTGGTCGAGCGCCCAGGCTCCGCCGCGGGTGTCGGTGGGTTCGTCGGCCTCGGCGACGACTCTGCCTGCTATATCCGCGAGGGCGACAGTCAAACGTCGGGCACCCAGGTCGATGCCGAGTACGTGACCGCCTTCGGGACTCAATTCGTACAACACGGCGGTCCGGCCGACATTGCCGCTCGTTCGCCCGATCTGGTGAACCAACCCCTGCTGTTCGAACGAATCGATGACTTCCGACATCGTCTGTTTCGACAGACCGGTCACTTTGGCGAGGTCTGCCCGGGAGATGGGGCTGCGATGCAGAAGGGCTTCGAAAACGCTCCGTCGCGACAACTGGCGGGTCACGCTGTTCATCGGCGGTGAAGGCATGGTCGTTCTCGTTTGATTCGTCATCTACCCGAACTATCATAGCGCCATTGGTCGATAAAACCACCTTACTTGACGCGAAGGGGTTCTTCAATGCACCATTGATTCGTCAAGCGCCCGAATCAATAGAGGCGGTAACGCGAAGGTGAACGCGGTAATCGATCATCGGGGTCGACTAGTCGGGGTTTCGACGACGCCATTTAGGGTGGCGGATGTCGACGGCGCGCCTGCGCCCGTCGCGTCGATGCTCCGAAAATTATGGCTAGCGCCGCTCGGCGTTGCGGCTGCCGTTGCGTGGCTCGCGACAACGGCGACGGTAATTGCGGCGCCGCCAGCAACGGCCCCAACAGCAACCACCCCCGCGGCAACCACTTGGTCGCTGTTACCCCAGCCGGTCGACGCGCATCTCACCGGGTCGCACGTCGTGAAGATCGCGAACGGGTCTCTAGTCTCGGTGCATGGCGCAGATCGCCAGCAAGTTCAGCCGATCGCGGATCAGTTCATCCAGTTGGTGGCAAACACGCGCGGGCTGCAGTTAAAGACTGCGACAACGGCTGAGGCGCACCCCGCAGTCACGTTCGAGGTGGATCCTCACGCGAGTGTCGTGGGTGACAGTGGTTATCGCATTGTTATAGGCGCTGAGGATATCCGGGTGATCGCGCGCTCGCCGGCCGGAGCGTTCTATGGAAGCGTCACCCTTTGGCAGTTGCTGACAACCGGAGCGGAGCGGAGGGAATCCCGAGAAGCGCCAGCGGCGCGACGCGGGACGCCGCCGGGGTGGACCCGCGGCACACCGGCTGAGATCGCCGAAGGCGTCATCGACGACCACCCACGTTTCGCATGGCGCGCGCTGCTGCTCGACTCAGGGCGGCATTTCCAAAGCGTCGCTGACATCAAGAAATTGATCGACTGGATGTCGCTCGACAAACTCAACGTGTTGCTCTGGCACCTGACCGAGGACCAGGGCTGGCGCCTCGAAATCCCAAAGTACCCCGAGCTCACCAAAACCGGTGCGTGTCGTAAGGCAGTGGGTCTCGACATCGAACTAACCGGAGCGCAGCGGAGGGAATCCCCAGAAGCGCCAGCGGCAACCGGAGCGGAGCGAAGGGAATCCCGCGAAGCGCCAGAGGCGCGACGTGGGACGCGACGCGGGGAAACCGGTGCCGCGGACAAACCCTACTGCGGTTTCTATACAGAAGCCGAGGTGCGCGACATCGTGCGCTATGCCGCCACGCACTTCGTCACCATCGTGCCGGAAATCGATCTTCCCGGACACTCGCAGGCGGCGGTGGCTACCTATCCGTCGCTTGGCGTTACCGGCGAACGCCCGTCGGTGTGGACGAACTGGGGGATCAGTCCCTGGTTGCTGAAGCCCGACGAGAAGACATTGCAGTTCGTCGACGACGTGCTCGACGAAGTGATGCAGCTCTTCCCTTCGCGATACATCTCCATCGGTGGCGACGAAGCCGACAAGCAACAGTGGAACGCATCGCCTGAACTGCGTGCGCGGTTGCAACAGCTCGGGCTTGCGAACATGGATCAGCTACAGGGCTGGTTCATGAGCCGGGTCGCTGACCATCTCGTGAAGCATGGACGAACGCCGGTCGGCTGGGACGACGAGTTGGTTGCAGGCGAGAAGCTTCCGGCATCACAAGTTGTAATGACTTGGCACGCCGGCGATGGAGGGCGCATTGCGCTCGAAGCGGCCAGGCAAGGGCACGACGTGGTCATGGCGCCCACGGAGTCGTTGTACTTCGACTACTACCAATCGGACCTGCCCGACGAATCGCCGGGGCAGCCTCCTATGACGACGCTGAGGCAGGCCTACGACACTGCAGTCACCCCGAACGGCGCAACCGCCGCTGAGACGAAGCACATCATCGGCGTTCAGGGCAATCTTTGGACGGAGTTAGTGCCGACCTTTGCACGAGTCCAACATGCGGTGTACCCGCGCATCGCGGCGTTGTCGGAAGTCGGGTGGTCGTCCGCGAGTGCACACGAATGGAGCGGCTTCCTGAAGCGATTGCCCGCAGAGTTCGCGCGCTACCGCGCGCTCGGCATCGGCTATGCCGACTCGGCGTTTGCACCGGCATTCAACGTCACTGCAGGCAGCAAGGGAGTGCTGCACGTCGCGCTGTCCAACCAGGCGAACTTCGGCGAAATTCGCTACACGGCTGACGGTTCCGTGCCAACAAAGACATCCACGCAGTATGCCCACCCGGTGGAGTTTTCTTCAGAAGGAAAAGTGACGCTGCGTGCAGCGACATTCGCCCCTGACGGGCTCGACCTCGCCGCGCCACGCACGCAGGTGTTGGATGCCTCGACCCTGCTCAGCCGCGACAGCAGCGAGCTTGCACCCTGCTCAAAACAGGATGCGATGCGCTTGGACGGCAAACAACCGGCACAGGGCCTGCACCCTGCACAGGGGCTGAGGCCGGTTTACAAGGCAACTGTGGGCGACATGTGTTGGCTGTGGCACAGGGCTCCGTTGGCAGGCAGTGAGCAAGTCAACCTGACCGTCGAGCGCGTCGCATGGCGCTTCGGCGACGAAGCCAAGGGAGCCGTCGTACGCCCCAAGGCCAGCGCGGCCGGCGAGTTCGAGATCCATGCCGATTCGTGCAAGGGACCATTACTCGCCAGATTGTCGCTGGCGCCTGCGATGCAGGCGGCCGGCCAAAATCAACTCGATGCGAAAGTTTCTACGTCGAATCTGAATGACGCTCGTGATCTGTGCATTTTCGCCACTGGCGATCCACGCGATGGCCAATGGGTGTTGGCGCGAGTGGCATTTTCGAAATTGGGGAGGTAACGCCCGTGACCTACGTACATCGCAAGCACCCTGTATCAATTGCCGTATATATGGCATTGCTCGCTGCCGCCGCTGCATCAGCTACGGCAGCAGGGGCGGAAGCCGAGGGGCCTACACCGCAGGACACGCCGGCGCCATCGCCGAATGCCAGGGTAGTGGAAGAGAGCACAGTCACCGTCTACGGCGTACGTCAGTCGCAGATAAAAGCGATCGAAGCGAAGCGCCTGGCTCCGAGTATCCAGGACAGCATCTCGGCAGAGAGTATTGGCCAGCTGCCCGACGTGACGATCACGGATGCGCTTCAGCGTATCACCGGCGTGCAAATCAACCGCGACGCGGGCGTTGGAACGTCGGTTGACGTGCGCGGTCTGCCTCAGGTTGGCACCATGCTGAATGGTGAAGTGTTCATTACGCCGGATCAGATCGACTCGCAACAACCCGACTTCACCACGCTGCCTGCCACTTTGTTCAATCAGGTGGACGTCATCAAGTCGCCCACCGCCAGCCAAACCGAGACTGGCATCAGCGGCTCGCTCAATCTGCACACGTACCGGCCGTGGGATTTGCCGCATGGCTTCACGTACAGCTATTCCGCCGACGCAGAGCGAGGCAGTGTTGCCAAAAAAACGGGACCGGAGGCAAACGGCCTCATCGCATTCAACGACGACGGCCGCTGGGGCCTGCAGGTGTCCGGTGATTTCTCCGACACTACGCGGACTGGTACGGCGGGCGGCGCTAACGCGGGTGGCAACTCATCCCAGACCTTCGACCAGTATGGAGCAATCTTCCACGGCGAGAACGCTACGAGCGCCGGCGCCTACAACGGTTTCCTGGGAGCCTGGAACGGCGCGCCGATTCCTTCCCGGATCGTCCAGAATCCCGATGGTAGTGTCGATGTGAACGGCGACGGGAAGTCCAACGGTGTTTTCCTGGGTAGCCAGAACGTCGCCATTTACGACTCCAGTATTCAGCGCAAGCGCCAAGCTGCCAATGCGTCGTTCCAGGCGGATCTGAGCCACGGGCTCACGCTGACCAGCGATTACTTTTATGCTCACCAGAATCAATACGAACGCAGCGCCGGCCTCCAGTTCAACTCCACCAATTGGCAAGGCGCGACCTACGTGCCGTTGCAGTCGAGAGACACCGGCAGTACCGCCCTGAGTCAGTACAACACGCCACCGCAGGACCCGGATTGGGCCGGTTCGCACATCTACAGTACCCAGGTATACGAAAAATACCCGGGCGATGTTGAATCGTTCTCACAGGTGATCCGCAGGGGCTCCACCGCGCAGAATGCCAATCTCCAGCTCGATTTCGATAACGGCGGTCCGTTCACGGCGAGTGTGCGTGGCATTCGCGAGACTGCCCAGCAGCAGTATATAGAGACCGACGTCAACATTTCGGACTCGGACGGCTGCCTGTGGGCAGATCCCAATAGTGCGCTGCCCTGCGGGACCTACGTGTATCCAACTGAGCTGGGCGGGGATCGCGTTTTCAACTCCATCGGCATTCCCCAGAATACGCTGCCGGTCACTTTCAACTTCACGGGCCGCAATATCGGGATCACCCTGCCCCCATCCCTTGCGGCCGCTTTCGCCAATCCCAATGGCTGGGCATTCAAGACTCTGGAATCGGGCGAGGACTACAACCGCAGAACCGCACTCACCGCGTTGCGCTTCGATGGGCACTATAAATTCAACGAAGGCATTCACCTCAATTTCGGAGTGCGCAACAGCATCCGCAGCGCCAGTAACGACGGGTACACCCTGGTCACCCCCGTATACGCCGGCATGGGTGCAAGCGACCCGGGCGGCTGCCTGGTGCGTTATGCCGGTTCCGATGTGATCCTGAGCGGCAATGCGACTGACACTACCCCGAGTACCTGGTGTACTGCCGGCAACGCAGAAGGAGCATTTCGTGCCGGCCCGGTGTCGTCGCAGTCGCTGTCAAAAACACCGCCGCCGCTTGCCAACAACTTTCAGCAATACAACCTGGCCGGGACCGGAATCAACTTCTGGGCGATCAATCCGCATGCCATGGATAATCCCCTGGCATTCTGGAAGTCGATCTACCCCGATACCACGACCCAGGCGTCACCTGGAACCAGTTGGGGCGTGTCGTTGAAGGAAACGTCAACCTATCTGCAGGGCGACTTCAACGGCAAGTTGGGCAGCATGTCGTACAGCGGCAACGTGGGTGCGCGCTTGATCCACACTGATCTCAATATCACCCAGCATTTGACGGGCGCACCGGGCCAATACGGCACCGAGCCCGCCGACGCGGGCGAGGATGTCACCCGGCGCAGCTACAATGATGTGCTGCCGGCGGTCAACTTCTCCCTGAATATGACGGATAAGCTAACCGTGCGGTTGTCTTACTCCAAGAACATGATGCCCCTCAACCTGAGCCAGTGGGGCGGAGGCCTGCAGCTCAACTACTCGCTGCAGGAAACCAAGACGGGTCCGATCTATCAGGTCGCGACCGGCTCATCCTCAGGCAACCCCAGCCTCGATCCGTGGCGTTCTACCAACTACGGTGCCTCGTTCGAGTACTACATCAACCCCACGAGCATGGTCAATGTCGAGCTGTTTCGCATCAACGTGAAGAGCTTCATCAATAATGGCTCCGTGACCAACTGCTCTTTGCCGGATGAGGATGGCGTAGTCCGCAACCATTGCATCACCATCACCGAACCGCTGCAGGGCTCGGGGAACAGCATCCAGGGCGTTGAATTCGACTATCGCCAGGGATTCACGTTCCTGCCGGGGTTCCTGGCCAATACCGGCATGGAGTTCAATGTGACGTACGCGCCCAGCAAGACGGGAGATAGGGACCTCGCGGGCAATGAGATCCCATTCCAGGACAATTCCACCGAGTCCGGGAATTTCGTTTTGTGGTACCAGAACAAACGCTTCCAGGCGCGCGCCGCGTACAACTATCGTTCGAAGCGGGCATTTCAGTCGGATGTCGGCGGCATCGCCGGCTTGGAAGAGTACGAAGCTGCCCAGAGGTACCTCGACGCCTCGGTCGCCTACAAGGTCGTCAAGTACGCCGAAGTGTTCGTAAACGCAACCAACCTCACAAACGAGTATCAGCGATTCTACCTCGTGTGGCCCGACCAGTACGGGCACGCCAACTTCTCTGAACGCATGTTCACGTTTGGCGTACGCGGGCAGTGGTGAGCATGCCAACGATCAGGATGATCTTGGCGCTGGCGGCGTTGGCGAGTACACCCCTCGCCAACGCCGCGTCTACTACCGCCATTGACCATTGGCAGATTCAATCGAGCTCCAAGGCGCCGGAGAGCGGTGCCGAAGTATCTGCCGCCGGCTTTTCCACCAAGGACTGGTACCCGGTGAGCGGCCGCGCGACAGTGATGGCCGGGCTCCTGGAGAACGGCAAGTACGAGAATGTTTTTTATAGCGATAACTTACGTGCGGCATCGGAGCCTGAATCCAGCGGCGTCGCGTTCGTAGTTCCCTGGTGGTATCGCACCGAGTTCAACGTCGCTGACGGCGCGCAAGAAACGCGCACGTTGCTGCGTATCAACGGCATGATCCCGCGCGCAGATGTCTGGTTGAATGGGAACCTGGTTGCCGATAAATCGACAGTTGCCGGTGCCTATCCCGTGCACGAGTTCGACGTCACCCGGTGGGTACACGCGGGTGCCAATACCCTCGCATTGCGGGTGTATGCGGGTGACCCGAGAACGGATCTGACAATTGGCTGGGTTGATTGGAACCCGACGCCCCCTGACAACAACATGGGCCCGTGGCGGGGCGTGGATATCGTGCGGACGGGACCCGTACAGATACGGTTTCCCCGGGTGACCTCGGATCTCTCGATACCGGATTTAGCGCACGCCGCGTTGACTGTGAAGGTGGAGGCGCGAAACCTCGATGCGTCGGCGCACGACACGCTGATTGACGGTGTCGTGGCGGGCGTTTCACTGCGACAAACCGTTCACCTCGCTGCCGGTGAAACGAAGACAGTTTCGTTTTCCCCCGTCGATATAAAAAATCCGCAGGTGTGGTGGCCGGTCGGCATGGGCGCACATCCGCTGTACCAACTGGAGATGAACGCGGCGGTTGATGGCGCAGTATCTGACAAGACCAGCGCGACATTCGGCATCCGCAGCGTCAGCTCCCATCTCACCAAACAGGGTTATATCCAGTTCGTCATCAACGGGAGGCCCGTCCTGATACGCGGCGCGGGCTGGGCGCCGGACATGTTCCTGCGCGACGATGCCAAGCGGATGGAGGCGGAGTTCAGTTACGTCCTCAACATGGGACTCAACACCATTCGCAGCGAGGGCAAGCTGGAGGACACGCGCTTTTACGACCTCGCCGACCGCGACGGCATCATGATCCTGGCCGGCTGGGAGTGTTGCGACAAATGGGAATCGGCAGCCAGGACTGGCGGTGAGCCGTGGGACGCCGCGGACGGGAAAGTGGCTGCAGCCTCGATGGAGAGCGAAGCACGTTTGCTGCGGAACCATCCATCTGTGATTGGCTTTTTGATCGGCAGCGATAATGCACCGCCGCCGGCCATGGCCAAACTTTATGTCGATACCTTGCATGCCGAGGACTGGCCACTGCCGATCGTCTCGGCGGCAGTACCCCAGGGTACAGCGCAGACCGGACCGTCCGGCATGAAGATGGACGGGCCGTATGGATGGGTCCCCCCAGCGTACTGGTATGCCGACAAGTTGGGTGGTGCGTTCGGGTTTGACTCTGAAGTCAGCGCGGGCGCCAGCATTCCACCGCTGGAAGACCTGAACCGCATGCTTTCGCCGCAGGATCGGGAGGCTCTGTGGAAATACCCGGAGCTACGGCAGTATCACGCTTCCGCCGCCTGGTCGGTTTTCGCGAAGATCACGCCGTTCAACACTGCGCTGGCCCAGCGTTACGGCGCACCCAAAAACCTCGAGGACTTCGTCGCCAAATCCCAGCTCGAAAACTACGACAATGTCCGGGCGCAATTCGAGGCGTTCAATGCACACATGGATGCGGCTAGTCCCTCGACCGGCGTCATCTACTGGATGCTCAACAACGCGTGGCCCTCACTGCACTGGCATCTGTACGATTATTTCCTGAATCCGGCCGGCGCCTACTTCGGCGCCAGGATGGCCAACGAGCCTGTGCATATCCAGTACTCCTACGACACGCGCGCGATCATGTTGGTCAACCACACGCTCACCCGCGAGAATGGATTGCGCGCAGTGATCCGAGTACGCAACCTGGATGGCAGCGTGCGCTACGAGCGGCGCCTCCAGCACATCGATCTCGATGGAAACACCGCGCGGCAGTTGACGATGCTGCCGCCTCTGGCTGACTTGTCGCGTACTTACTTTATCGAGCTCGAGCTCGCTTCAGCAGGCGGCAAATCGATCAGCCGCAACGTCTATTGGCTCTCCACCCAAACTGACGAGCTCGACTGGGCCAATTCGAACTGGTACCTCACGCCGGTAACCCGGTACGCGGACCTGACCGCGTTGCAGTCCTTGCCGACCGCGACGACCGAGGTCCGGGCCACCCTGCGACACGAGGGGGTCGAGGACGTCGCCAAGGTTACTGTAACGGTGCCCCCATCCTCTAAAGCTGTGGCGCTGTTCCAGCACGTTTTGATCAAGCGGGCCGCGGGCGGCGAGTCCGTGTTGCCTATCCTGTGGAGTGACAACGACGTTACGCTGTGGCCCGGCGAATCGGTTACCTTGACCGCGTATTTCGCCGCCCCGGGGGCAGAGACCCCGGTGGTCCCCGCGGGGGATTCCCTCGCTAGCCGCTCGGTCGTCGAAGTAAGCGGCTGGAACGTTCCAACGCAGAGCGTCCCGGTCGGCGTCGAGGACACGAGACATTAGGAGAGGCCCCACATGCCTGCCGCACCCAATACCGCCCCCGGTGGGGATTTCCTCGCTGGCCGCTCGGTCACGAAGTCAGCCCGGAAGTTCCACTTTATCTCCGGGATGCCACGCTCGGGCAGCACCCTCCTGGCCGCCATCCTCAACCAGAATCCCCGCTTCCGAGCGGGTATGACCAGCCCGCTGGCCGACATCATGGGGGTGGTGATGGCAGAGGCGAGCAGCAAAAACGATTTTTCGTTCGATGTATCCGACGAGCAGCGCGTTGCAATGTTGCGCGGCCTGGTGGAGAACTTCTACGCGGGACAAGCGGATGCTGCCGACCGAGCGTCTAGCGACCGAGCGGCCAGCGAGGGAACCCCCAGCGGGGGCGAGGGAATCCCCAGTGGGGACATCGTGTTCGACACCAGCCGGCTGTGGTGCAGCCGGATGCAGCTGCTGGGTACGTTGTTCCCTGAGGCAAAGGTCATTGCGTGCGTGCGCCAGTTGTCCTGGGTGCTGGACAGTATGGAACGGCTGGTGCGCAGGCAATCGGTTGGGGTCAGTAAGGTGTTTCGGTTCGACACCAATACCACCGTCTACTCGCGTGTCGAGGCGCTGACCGATCCACGCGGCATGGTTGGGTTTGCCTTCCAGGCCACCAAGGATGCGTTCTATGGGCAATACGCCCCGGGCCACTTGCTGCTGCTGACCTACGAAAGCCTCGCGCGCAACCCGTTGGCGGCGATGCGCGCTGTCTACCAGTTCATCGGTGAGCCGTGGTTCGAACATGACTTCGAACACATCTCCTACAACGCGGATGAGTTCGATGCCCGAGTCGGCATGCCTGGTCTGCATACAGTGCGCCCGAAGGTGGAGCCAATCGAGCGCACTCCCATCCTGCCGCGTGAAATCTTCAGCCGCTTCGTGAATGAGTCGTTTTGGATGGATCCGAAAAACAACATCAGTCAGGTGCCCGTCATATGAACATTGGAGGCAGAAGCCGGTTCCTGGTTGGGGTCGTGTTCTTTGTGTTTTTCGTGATCTCCTTTCTCACGAATATCCTGGGTCCGCTGGTTCCCGACATCATCACCGGCTTCCACGTGTCGCTGACAATGGCCAGCGTCCTGCCGTTCGCGTTTTTCATTGCGTACGGCGTGTTTTCGATTCCCGCAGGCTTTGCCGTGCAGCTCTGGGGAGAAAAGAAGCTCATGGTCGCCTCATTCGTGGCTGCAACCCTGGGAGCCACGAGCTTCGCCGCCTTTCCCAGTTATTCGGTGGCTGTGTCTTCGCTCTTTGTGATCGGCGCGGGGATGGCAGCACTGCAGGTTGCGATCAATCCCCTGTTGCGTGTGGCCGGAGGGGAGGAGCACTTTGCATTCAACTCAGCGTTCGCGCAGCTCATCTTCGGCACGGCGTCCTTCGTGAGTCCCCTGGTGTATTCCAATCTCGTGAGCCACCTCGATCCCGAGCATCGCGATCTCGCGGGCATCTACGGAGTCCTGGGCAGCGTCACGCCTCCGGCGCTTCCGTGGGTATCGATCTATTGGATATTTGCCGTGGTCGCCGGCCTTTGCGTGGTGGTGACCGCTTTGCTGCGCCTACCGAAGGTGCAGCGCACGGAGGAGGAGTCGGCGGGCACGCTCTCCATGTACCGGCAGTTGCTGCGCAATCCATTTGTCTGGCTCTATTCTCTCGCGATCATTGCCTACGTCGGCTGCGAGCAGGGCACGGCCGACTGGATGTCCCCGTTTCTCGAGCGCTATCACCATGTCGATCCTCACAAGGGAGGCGCGGATGCGGTGGCCTACTACTGGGGACTCATGACCGCCGGTTGTCTCCTGGGGATGGGCTTGTTGAAGCTCTTCGACAGTCGCCGCGTACTGATTGGATTTTCGCTCGGTGCGTTGTGCATGCTGTCGGCGGCCCTGTTTGGTTCGGCCGATGTATCCCGGGTGGCCTTTCCCTGCATCGGGTTCTTCGCTTCGATCATGTGGCCCACGCTGGTATCCCTCGCCCTGAATTCCGTACCCCAACACCACGGACCCTTCGCCGGGATCCTGTGCTCAGGGATCATGGGTGGCGCGCTCGTGCCCCTGATTATCGGCTGGCTCGGCGATCAGTACGGCCTGCGGGCCGGGATGCTGTTTCTGTATCTCACGTTCGGTTTCGTTCTGAGTGTCGGCCTGTGGGCGCGACCCCTCATTCGCAATGCCACCATGGGCGCGGTCGTCACTTCTTGAATTCAGGGGCTGCCTGGATGGCGGTGCCGAGCTTCACCAGCGCGTCGGTGGCCGCGTGTTCGCCGGCAGCCGACATGTTGTGTGTCAGCTCGGAGAAGTCCGAGTGGCCTGTGCCGTCCGATGCCAGCGTGGTGAGCACGTTGCCGGCGGGATCGCTGAACTTGCAGGTCAGCTTGATCTCAAAATCGGTGGCCATCCAGGTGAGCACGCCGCTCGAAGATGACGTGGTGTCAATGTGCGGCTCGACAATGTAGCTCAGGGAGTGCTTGGCGATCGCATCGGCGTCGGTGCGGCTGCTCAGCACGACCGCATCTGAGAACGAATCGTTCAACACCTGGAAGATCCCGGTTTCCATATCTGCGTACGGTTTGTAGCGCACCTTGTCGCCGCCGCCACCGGCCGTGGTGACCTCGAGCGACCGCAGGGAATCAGGGATGTATAAGCCCACTTTCTGTGGCAGGCGCTCGTGAGCTTTCGCGACTTTGGCTGCCTCCAGGTCCGGCTTCACCAACATCGGATGCGCGCACGCGGTCAGTAGCAAGGCGGCGCAAGGCAGCGCCAGAGCGAGTTTGTTCACGGACGAGCTCCTGATGCTATTTCAGGGCAGCCTGAAAGGCGGGGTCGGCGTACAGCTCCGCAAGAAGCTTTTGCACCAGCGTCGGGTATTCGTTCTGCGCCCGCGGGATGGCAACAGCGCCAACGAACGAAGAATCCCACTCGTCATGGGCCGACTTGACCTGGTCGTAGCGCACTTCCGAATTGCGTTTCAACACGAAGCGCGCCGCGATGTCGCCGCGGCCCTTGCCCACAGGCGGGATGCTGATGTCATTCTTCTGCAGTGCGCCGCTCACTTCGAGCTGCGCATCGGCAGAGAGTTTGCCGGCGAGAGACAACTCCTGCCGGATGGACTCACTGAGATACTTGGCAAAACTTCCGTCATACGGCGACGTCAGAGACGATCCGCGGATCGAAATCGACTGCGGATTGTCAGAGCCCGGCGTGCTGGTGAACTCGCCCACTTTCACCGCTCGTCCGTCGGCATCCTTGAGTTTCTGCACGTTCTGCAACGAGGCGTTGTAGCGCGGCGCCACCAATGAACAGCCGCTGGCGAGCAGCGCGAACGCTATCGCCAGGACCAGCGAACCCCTTCCCATCTTTCGTTTTCCTTCTGATGAGTGCTTTGGAGCGGAGAAGCCTCGCAGAATACTGTTAAGTTCAAGCCAGATCAACTCAGCAGATACCGCAAACCAAAGTCTCGTTGACAGTCCGTGCGCAGAGCCACTAATGTCACGGCGCGACAGAAAACGGAAGAATTCGACAAGTATCGAAACTTAATTAGACACATTCGAAAGGGAGCGAAAGTGAAAAACACCAGGCCCGTCACCCTCGCAGTATTCGTAATGATCGTCGCGCACGGTCAGGCATCAGCCGACACTCAGGCGGTTGGAGCACCGGTCCACTCGTTCTCCGTATCCCCAGCCGCAGTGACTGTTCAACTACGCGGACATCTGCAATTTGCGCTCTCCAGCTCGGAGGCAGTCAGTTGGGAGGTCAACGGCATCTCGGGCGGCTCCGCCGAGGTGGGCACGATCACTCGGGCCGGTCTATACACCGCGCCTGCGTCGGTTCCCAAACTCGCCCGGCTCGTTGTGACTGCGCGGCTCTTGGGCGACCCGCAGAAATCGGAATCTGCACTGATCAATCTGGCCAGCGGTGCGCTGTACTACGTCTCCACATCCGGTAGTGACAGCAGCGCCGGTTCGCAAGCTGCTCCGTGGCGCACGATTCAACACGCGGCGACGTCGGTCAAGGCGGGCGACACCGTCAACATCCGCTCCGGTGTCTACAATGAGGCGGTTACGCCGTCTGTCTCCGGCTCAGCCGCCGCCGGCAGCATCACTTTCCAGAGCTATCCGGGCGAAACGGCCGTTATCGATGGCACCGGCCTGAAGGTAGTCAATGGACAATCCGGGCTCTTCAACATCAGCAATCGGGACTACATTACCGTCAGCGGCCTCGAGATCCGCAATTTCACCTCGAAGAGCGATTCCCAGGTCCCGGTCGGCATTTATGTCAGCGGCGCCGACGACCACATCCAGCTTCTGAGCAACCACGTTCACAACATCACGACCACAGCCCCCGCCAACGCCGACAACTGCGCCAGCAACGCGCTCGGCATTGCCATCTATGGCACGGCAGCCCCCGCGTCCATCAACAATCTGAGCGTCAGCGGCAACGAGGTTGACCACAACAAGACTGGTTGCAGTGAGACACTGACCCTGAACGGCAACGTCGAGAACTTCACCGTGGTCGGCAACCTGATCCATGACAACAACAACATCGGCATCGACGCAATCGGCTACGAGGGAACCTCGCCGCAGGCAGCCTACGATCGCGCCCGCAACGGCACGATATCCGGTAACACCGTCTACAACATCACCTCATTTGGTAATCCCGATTACGGCAACGTCTATGCCGCCGACGGTATTTACGTCGATGGGGGTACAAACATTGTCATTGAGAAAAATACCGTCCATGACACTGATCTGAACGTCGAGCTCGCCAGTGAGCACAAGGGCAAGCTCACCGACTACATCACGTTGCGCAACAACTTGATTTACCACGGTAACTCAAACGGGATTTCGATCGGCGGCTACGACAGTAAGCGCGGCGGCACGGACCATTGCACTATCGTCAACAACACGCTGTACGGCAACGATGTGCAGCAGACCGGAAGCGGTGAATTCCAGGTGCAGTACTACGCCACGAACAATGTCTTCAAGGACAACATTGTGTATGCCAGTGCGAGCCAGGACCTGTTCTTTAACAACTACACCAATTCGGAAAGCAATCCGGTCGATGTGGACTACAATCTTTACTACTCTACCGACGCTGCCGATGCGCAGTGGATCTGGAACGGCAAGACCTATACCGGCTTCGCCAAATACCAGTCAGGGGCCGGCAAAGACGCCCACAGCAATTTCGCCAACCCTCAGTTCCTGAGCCTGACAACGCCCAACCTCGAGGTGGCTTCCGGATCCCCGGCGATCAATACGGGCGTGGTCCTGGGCAGCAGCGTGAACGGCACTGTGGACTTCGCCGGCAATCCTCGGATCGTCAACGGCCAGATCAATATGGGTGCTTACCAACAGTAGTCAGCTTTGAGGCCGACGCAGATTGTCGGCCAGCATGTTGCAAAAGAGCGCGCCCTGCTCGATGGCGTCGTCGAGAGCGATGTGGGTATGCGGGTGTGGGTCGAACCAACGCTTCGGCATGGCGCGCTTGGTGCTTTTGCGGTAGTCGGTTTTGAGGACCGCCATGGCGTACGTCTTGATGTCCAGCGCGGAGAAGCTGAAGGGGCTCTCACCGGCGAAGCGGATGAGATACCAGTACACAAACAGGAAGTCGAAACCGGCCGGATAGCCGACGAAAACAGGCGTGCCAGGCAGGGTTTTGAGCCATGCCACGTACCGCGGCATGGCCGCTTCGGGCGTTTCGAGATTTTGTCGGCATGCGACCCACGCTTCGGGTTGTTGTTGCCACCACTGCGCGGTCTTTGGATCCGCGGCGGCTCCCGGCAGGGTCTGCAGATTGGCACTGAACGTAGCGACCCGTTCTTTTGCCGCTGTATAGGCCGCCGATCCGAAGCTCAACATGGAGTTCGGGCCGGGGATCGGTCCGTCGGTTTCGACATCGGTACTGACGTAGATTTCCATATTCACGACACTAGCAGAAAGTGAGCCCAAGGTCGCGTCGCAATTCCGAGACGGACAGACTGTGAACTGACTCATTCCAACTCGTAGGCAAACTACGAGAATCGCCAGTCGCGGCGCTGCGCTCTCTTGCGCTTAGCGCTACTCAACTATGTCACATCAGGGATTGTTATGAGACTGGCAATAACGTTGGTTCTGTCGGGTATCGCTCTTACGGGCTGCACCGTGATGGACAATCAGGTGAAGATGGACGACTTGCAGAAGCCGTCCGCAGCGTTCCTAGTGGATAAGACGCATCCGGATAGCTATCCGGCTTTCCTGGCCGCGGAGGGCAATGATCTCAGTTGCCGTTACGGCATACATCATGAGTCCGTTGCGGAATTCTCTCCGCAGAAGTCACAGTTGTTTGCTGCACTTCTGGCACAGGCACTGCCGCCAATCGTTTCGCACAAGGTGGTATTGGAACAGTTTGATGTCTATTACAACCACCGCCTCAAGACGCTGCACCAGCTCGGTTCCGGCGGCCTCGGCGGTGCACTGGGTGCGGCAATCGGCAGTCAAAACGAGAAGGCAGCGCATCAGAACATGAGTGTCTTCACGGTTGATAAGGTGCTCATCGATACGGATCCTGAGGTGAATCGGCACCCCGGTGAGAACCAGGTCGGCTGCGATAACCGGCACGAAGGGGAATACTATCCGTCGGAGATTTCCCGCGGACACGACGTCGTCGTAACGTGGATGAAATTCACCGTCGACGAGCGCCCTTATTATTTCCGCAGCTTCTATCAGTTCACGCCCGAGGGGAAGGTCATGATCGCCGACGGCATAAAGGAAGCACTGCAGATGTCAGTCAACGGCATTGCACCGAAGATCAAACTGTAGAAGTCGGGTGATAGGTGCCTCACACATTTCTCATCGCGAGGAATTATTTTTCGCGCCTCGCTGTGCAGTGCACATGGGGTGTTCCGTGCAATGCGGAACCGATGGGTTGAGCGGTTGCCCGCAAAACGTGCGCCGCCGCAACGTCCCAAAGTGCGAACCCACGCGTTTTTGAGCGGTACCGGGTCGATTTAACACTCTGCCGGCAACGCCCGCACTCGCTTGCGGGCGTTTTTTTCATGGGGTTAACTAGGCTCACAACGCAAGGGCAAACCCGTCGCAAGGCGGGGACGCAAAGCCTCCGGTCTCGAGCTGTCACAGGCGCGAGATAGCGGGGTTACCGGCAAGCAGGAATGTTTGTCGTCAGCTAATCGCTGCCTTGGCGTGGACTCACGTTCAACAACCGGGGTAGTGATTACATGACACAGTTTACTGTTGCCGCTCGTAACCTTTTCCTGTGCGCTCTCGTGACTCTTCCGCTCGCCGCTTGCGGTGGTGGATCGGATGGCAGCAGCAGCGCGGCTGCGGCATCCGCGGATACGGATACGGCTGCCGCACTGGTATCGCCGAGTGTGGGCGTGATCGAACGTTCATCGGACGTCGACAGCACAGCGAGCGTTACCGCGGTCGCCTCAAACCCGACATCCACGGCCGCCACGACCCCGCCCGCCAGCGCGAATACCTCGAGCACGGTTGCCAAGACCACTACGCCGGTGACGACAGTGAATGGCGTAGCCACCCTGGACTGGCTGCCGCCGACGGAGAACAGCGACGGTTCGGCGCTGACGAACCTGGCCGGCTACACGGTGTACTACGGCACCTCCCCGGACAACCTCGCGCAGAGCGTGAAGGTGAGCAACCCCGGCTTGACCGCTTACGCGGTGACGGGCCTGAACTCAGGCACCTGGTACTTCGCGGTGACCTCGTACTCCGCCGACGGCGTCGAGAGCAGCCGCACAACCACCGTCAGCACGAAGATCTAACGAGTTAGAACGACCCGCTACCCCGCATCATCCCCGGCCCGGCGGTTGCGCCAGCCGGGGGTGGTGTTCCCTCAGGGCTTCCCGTATCCCACCACGCCCTTGACCTCCAAAAACTCATGTATGCCCCAATCCGCATACTCCCGACCATTGCCGGATTGTTTGTAACCACCAAACGGCGCGTGCGTGTCCCAGTCCGGGTAATTGATGTTCACAGTCCCGGCACGCAACTGCGCAGCCACCTCCCGCGCGTGCGCGATATCCTTCGAGGAAACATACGCAGCAAGGCCGTAAACCGAATCATTGGCCTTGTCGATGGCTTCCTGCTCACTCGCGTAAGGCAGCACTGACAGCACAGGCCCGAAGATTTCTTCTCGCGAGAGGGTCATCTCGTGCTCTACATCGCCAAACACCGTGGGCTTCACGTAGTAGCCCACGTCCAGGTCATCCGGTCGACCCGTCCCGCCCGTCACGAGCGTGGCGCCTTCGTCGATTCCGGCCTGTATCAGACGTTGAATCTTGTCGAATTGGACCGAGCTGACAACCGGTCCCAGGACCGTTCCCGGATCCCGCGGCGACCCGACGCGGTGCGTTGCCGCTACGCTTCTGGCTATCTCCAGCGCCCGTGCATGTTGGCCTGCAGGAACAAACATCCGGGTGGGTGCGTCACAGGACTGCCCGCTGTTGGCAAAGCAGGCCGCGGTGCCGCGCTGCACCGCGTCCTCGAGATCGGCATCGGCCAGGATGATGTTGGCCGATTTGCCGCCCAACTCCTGTGACACGCGTTTCACCGTATTGGCCGCCGCTTTTGCAACGAGAATGCCGGCTCGGGTCGAGCCCGTAAAAGACATCATGGCGATGTCCGGGTGCGCTGACATCGCTTCACCGACCGTGGGACCGTCACCGTTGACGAGGTTGAACACCCCTGAGGGGAGGCCTGCTGCCTGCACAATCTCGGCGAACACAATGCCGCTGATCGGTGCGATTTCACTCGGTTTCAACACCATCGTGCAGCCCGCAGCAATTGCGGGCGCCACTTTGCAGACAATCTGATTGAGAGGCCAGTTCCAGGGGGTGATGAGGCCGACGACGCCGATCGCCTCCCGAATGATCCGCGTGGTGCCGCGCTGTGAGGTGAACTCGAGCGCCTCGAGTGCCGCAATCGTCGCTTCGAGGTGTACCTGGCCTGCCCAGGCCTGGGCCTCGCGGGCAAATTTCAGAGGCGCACCCATCTCATCGCTCACGGCCTCGGCGATCTGCTCGTAGCGCGAATTGTAGATCTCGAGAATCTTGCGCAAGTACCCGAGGCGTTCATCCCGCGACGTGCGCGAGAAAGCGGGGAATGCTGCCTTGGCTGCCGCTGCCGCACGATCGACATCGGCTGCGCTGCCCATGGAAATCTGGGTATAGGCGCGCTCAGTGGCCGGATTGATGACATCGAGGGACCGGGGCGCGAGCGGCTTCACCCACTCGCCGTTGATATAGAAGTTCTGATGATGGTTCGACATCGCTCTGCTGCCTCCGGCGCCCGCCGCCTATCGTTTCCGCGAGTCTGGCGGTGCGCGCGCCGTTTGGCAATTTGCCGACGAATGTATGGCGAAAGGGTGCAAGCCGACTGACGTTTTCACACTAAACGTATCCGCGTGCCGCCCGCTGATGACCGCCTGAGATAGCTCGAGCCTGCTCGAGGCCCGAGTGTATGTTGCGTTGGAACACGAGGTGCGACAGTTGGCCAGTGCGCGCGATTGCTGTGCAAATCGTTGCGCTCGTCACACAGATGCAAAAAAAACGTTACATACACCCCGCAGCATCGTCCGGAGTGGTGTTGTAAACAAAAAGAGAGTCTTTGAATCATGATCAGAAAAACCTTCATTCACGCGATGTTGGGCGCCAGTGCGATCCTGGCAGCTTCCGGCACCGCGCTGGCGGACACCGTTCCGGATGTCCGCATCACCGAGTTCATGTACAAGGGCGAGGGCAGCCCGGGTGAGTTCGTCGAGTTCACCAACCTCGGCACCACAGCCGTGGACATGACCGGTTGGAGCGAGGACGATTCGACCCGCACACCGAACAAGTCGGGTCACTCGCTGTCGGCCTTCGGTGTCGTGCAGTCCGGCCAGTCCGTGATTTTCACGGAAGCCGCGCCGGATGCCTTCCGCGCTGCCTGGGGCCTCTCGGACAGCGTCAAGGTCATCGGACCGTACAGCAACGACAACCTCGGTAATGGCGATGAGATCAACCTCTATGACAACAGCGGTAATCTCATTGACCGCCTGACCTATGGAAGCGACCCGCGTACGGATGGAGTCAGCGCTGTCCCGACCTCCGCCTCCGTAATTGGAGCCAACAATATTGCTGGTTGGATTCTGTCGCAGAACGGCGTGAATGGTGCCTACGCCGCCCTCGGTGGCGACATTGGCAGCCCGGGCTACAGCTCGTTTGCCCCGGTCCCGCTGCCTGCCGCAGCCTGGCTGCTGCTGAGCGGATTCGGTGCCTTCGGACTCCGTCGCCGCAAAGCCTGAATGTGTCAGGAGGTGTCGCGCGGCTAACCCCCGCGCGATGCCAAAAATAAAGAGATATCCCATGCAGAAACTTTCCACGCTCGCCGCTGCCACTCTGGCACTCGGCGCAGGTACGGCATCGGCCACGGATTTCACCCTCAACTCGACTTCGACGACCGCGCAGACCCTGGGACCGGCCAGTGCGGAAACGGGCAGCATCACAGCTTCCGGATCCCTGACGGTCAGTTCCGGATCTGCCATCACCGTCAGCGGTGATAACGCCACGATATCGAATCTTGGCACCGTGAAAGCAAACGGCGCGGGCGGCCGCGCAGTGCTCGACAGCGTCACCGTGCAGGCCCTGACGATCACCAACGGTAGCAGCACCAACTCCACGGCCCTCATGCAGGCCCAGGCCGGTCAGGTAATCGCGGTGAGCGGCGCCGGCTCGAGCGCAACCGTCAACAACTACGGTCAGATGATCGCGTTCAACTCGCCGAACGTGGGCGGCTCGACGATCGATTTCAGCTCGGTCAAGACGGGCCAGAATGTTCTCAACAACTATGCCGGTGGCGTGATCCAGTCAACCAACGTTGACACCGTGCGCCCCGGGGTGAACGGAATCATCTACAACGCAGGCACGATCAAATCGGTCACCAACAATGGCTCCGAGGTCGATGGTGTCGACACCGGCGGCAACAGCGGAATGCAGCTCACAAACGATGCCGGCGGCCTGATCGAGGCTGCACGACACGGCATCACCGGCGGTCCTCTGAACTCTACGACGCCGTACACTGCATCGATCACGAACAATGTCGGCGCGACTATTCAGGGCGACAATGGTTCGGGTATCAACCTGGACGGCCTGAACGCCAATGAGCAGGTCACCGTCATCAACCACGGAACGATTACGGGTACAGGTCTCAAGGGGGATGGGGACGGCATCGACGTTGATGGCGTGGCCTACATCACCAACACCGGTCTGATCGAGTCCTTTAATGCCAACGGCAGTGCCAGCGAAGGTGTGACCATCGGTGGTGGCACCGTCGTCAATTCGGGAACGATCGAAGGCGATTTCCTGCCAGGCTATTCGGGCTCGGCTCGCGGAATCACCCTCGCAGGCGTGGACACATCCGGTCCGATACAGGGCATCTACGCCAACTCGTCGGTTACGAACCAGGCCGGTGGGCTGATCAAGGGCCAGACCGATTCGGCGATCGCGGTCGACGGCCCGGCCACCGGATTCACAGTGACGATCAACAACCAGGCGGGTGGTCGGATCGTCGGTGGCGGAAGCTCTGCGGCCATTCGCACGAGTGCCGACAACGACACTATCATCAACAGTGGCACGATTGATGGCAGCAGCGGCGGTAACGCGATCAACATGGGTGCCGGCAACAACACGCTGCGAATCACGGGCGGCGCGGCCACGGTTCTGGGCAACATCGACGGTGGCGTTGGCGGCACGAACGTCATGACCATTGATCCGGGTGCAGGCCAGAGCTTTGGATACACCGGCACCCTCTCTGACTTCAGCTCCGTTGAAGTGCAGAGCGGCACGGTTACGTTGTCTGGTGCAAGCACATACACTGGAAAGACTGTGGTGTCGGGAGGAGGCGCGCTCGTACTGCAGGGACGCAATCGGCTGTCCTCCGCCAGTGCGTTGCAATTGAATGGTGGATCGCTCGTGCTCGCGGGCGCCAGTGGCGCGAACGGTCAAACATTCTCCAGCTTCTCACTTACAGACAACTCGACGTTGGACCTGGGTGGCTCCTCGCTCACCTTCAATGCCTTGGGCGCAATCACCGGCGGCAAAACCCTGTCAGTCAGCAATTGGTCGGAGGCCGATTCACCCAGCTATGCGTTCAGGTTCCTGGGTGATGACTCGGCCAACGCGACCTTCCTGGCACTGCTCGAGGGTACGACCATCAATGGACTGGACGTTACGTATCACTTTGATGGGATGTATACCGACGTGTCGGCAGTTCCCATCCCGGGAGCTTTCGCGCTGTTGCTCTCAGGGCTCGGACTGTTAGGAGGCGCCGGTCGCCGACGCGGTGCGCTCGCGATAAAACAACACTGACGCCGAGATCAGGAAGTACAAGGCACCCACTGCTGCATAACCCGCAAGGTCCTGCAGCATGGGTGCCGGACCACTTGCTTGCCGCACGAAGAACGCACCCGCGAGCGCGGATTGTGTGCCGCTGAGCGCCATTGCCCATTGTGCTCCGAAGTGCTTCCAACGCCTGACCGCGGTGCCGAGTTGTAACAAGCCCGCCAGTACAGCCCAGGCGCCAAAGACCACGAAGACTGCGGGCATGCCGCGCCCGACTGCAATCGCCATGGCTACGGTCGTCACAGCGCTCACAACGGCATTCATGGTCTGGGGTGGATTCGCGGCCAGGCCGCCCGACTGCTTGGCATCGACCGCATTCATCAATGCATCCCAGGCGGGGTAGAGCACGAGCAGCACGCTGCCGAAAGCTGGCGACGTTTTTGCGATGGTGAACGCGAGAGCCACCCAGATAAGAGAGAAAGCTGCACGGGTGAAATAGAGAGTTCTGAGCCAAGTATTGTTCATATATCGACCGACTAGTTGGTAGGTAAAATGGGTAAATTAAGCAGCCAACGTCAGACGACGTAGCACTGGCTGCAGGATTTCAGCGAAAAGATCGGGTTCGTCGTGAGCGCGGGCGGAGAGCATCGCTCCATGTACGCTGGCCAATAGCGCCAATGCCTCCGTCCGAGGACTCCCTTTTAATACGAAGACTCCTTCCGCGGCGCCCCGACTGAGCACCGACGCGAGCCACTCCGACACATCTGCGAAATGGCCCCGCACCTCTGTCGCAACTTGGGAGGGAAGGGTGGGCATCTCCGCAGCGAGCATCGCGCACACACAGAACGAGGTATCCCGGTCGCGGACACACTTAGCCCAGAAGTTGGTGTAGCCCTGAAGTTGCTCCAAGGGGCCGCTCACGTGGCGTTCGAGCTGAGCCAGCCCAGCGCGGGTCTCCTCTCGATACACCGCCACCACTGTTTCCACGAGCTCTGCTTTACTGGGGAAATGGTGGTGAATGCTGGGCTTACTGATCTTCACGGTATCCGAGATATCGGCGTAGCTGAAGCTGTGATACCCCCCGACGGCCAGGAGAGCCTTGGCGCACGCGACGATTTCCCGGGCTTTGTCAGAAAGCTCAATGTCCATGCCGGGCAGTCTACCAACTAGTAGGACGGATTCCAAGTCCTCGGGGCCCGAATGGATAGTGTATGATCCGCCCCCTTTTGAGAGTCGACCGGCTTTTCTCGAGAGCCGGCCGGGGTGATCTGTGAGCACGACTGGCGACACGCTGGCTCTTTTCGCGGGCAACGCAAATCCAGCGTTGGCGCAGGAAATTGCACGGAATCTGCAGACACCGCTCGGGCGTGCCTACGTTGGCAGATTCAGCGACGGTGAGATCAATGTTGAGTTGATGGAAAACGTCCGCGGACGCGACGTTTTCATCCTCCAGCCGACCTGTCCTCCAGCCAATGACACCCTGATGGAGTTGCTGGTGATGGTGGATGCGTGCCGGCGCGCCTCGGCCGCCCGGATCACCGCAGTGGTGCCGTATTTCGGGTACTCGCGCCAGGACCGGCGTCCACGTGCGACCCGTTCGGCGATTACCGCGCGGTTGGTCGCGAACATGATTTCGGAGGCCGGGGTCAATCGGTTGCTGACGGTTGACCTGCATGCAGACCAGATACAGGGGTTCTTCAATATCCCTGTCGATAATGTGTATGCGTCGCCTGTTTTGTTGGGCGATGCGTGGAAGCAGACGTACACGAACAAGATCATCGTGTCGCCTGATGTGGGCGGTGTGGTGCGTGCGCGGGCTTTTGCGAAGCGGTTGGACGATGCCGAGTTGGCCATCATCGACAAGCGGCGCCCACGGCCGAATGAGTCGAAGGTGATGAACATCATCGGCGAGGTTGAGGGCAGGACGTGCGTGCTCGTGGACGACATGATCGACACGGCCGGCACGCTTTGCCTGGCTGCTCAGGCGTTGAAGGATGACGGTGCGACAAAGGTGGTTGCCTACATTACGCACGCCATTCTGTCCGGCGCCGCTATTGAGAGGATTACGAAGTCAGCTCTGGATGAGCTGATTGTGACTGACACGATTCCGTTGTCGAAGGCCGCCCAGGATTGTGGGCGGATCCGGCAGTTGTCGGTGGCGGCATTGCTCGCCGAGACGATCCGGCGCATACGCGACGAGGAGTCGGTCAGTTCACTCTATGTCGATTGATGGGTGTGTCCCTCCTGGTCGCGGTTGGGACACGTGTTGTAACTACTGGAGACTCTAATGCGTACTTCATTCACCTTCGGCGCGGACGTCCGCGAGACGCAAGGCAAGGGTGCGAGCCGCCGCCTGCGTCACACGGGCAAGGTTCCCGCCATTATCTACGGCGGTCATAAAGATGCACAGGCGTTGGTCCTCGATCAACAGAACCTGTTGACCATGGTTGGCGACGAGCGTTTCTATTCCTCCATCGTGCAGTTGAAGATCAGCAACGGCACGGAGCAGCCAGCAATCGTCAAGGACGTGCAGATGCATCCGGCGCGCAACGTTGTTGTGCACGTTGATCTGCAGCGAGTCATTGAGACCGAGGCGATCCGCATCAAGCTGCCGATTCACTTCAAGGGCGCATCCGTGTCCCCCGGCGTCAAGGTCCAGGGCGGTGTTGTGTCGCACCTGCGCGCAGACGTCGAGGTTGTGACCTTGCCGAAGGATCTGCCCGAGTTCCTCGAGGTGGACATGTCCGGCATGAGCCTCAATGAGACGAAGTTCCTGTCCGATATTCCGCTGCCTGCCGGCGTCACTGTTCCGGAGCTGGCCCATCGGAACGCCGCGGTTGTGTCGATCCACAGCCCGCGCGCACAGGAGCCGGAGCCAGTTGCAGAAGCCGCTGCTGCCACACCCGCCGAGGGTGCAGCCGCCGCCGCAGCTCCTGCTGCCGGTGCTGCGAAGGCAGGGGATGCGAAGGCGGAAGCCGCTCCTGCGAAGGCGCCCGCGAAGAAGTAAGGGACGTGCTCGGACCCCGCCGCCGGTGTTTGCCCGGTGCGCGGGGGCCGGCTCGCCGTTGCGTTGGAGCGCGTCCCGGTAGGGCCGGCCGCGATGGTGGTTTTTGCCGGCGCTCGTCGTCCCGGTTCGCGGTAATGTGCTGTCATGTCAGGTGTTCCGCTCAAGTTGGTCGTCGGTCTCGGCAATCCCGGGGCCGAATATGCGCGGACCCGGCACAACGCCGGGTTCTGGCTCGTTGATGAGCTGGCTCGCCGTGCCGGCGGAGCGTTTCGCAGCGATTCGCGCCATCAGGGCGATCTCGCGAAAGTCCGGGTCGCGGACACCGAGCTGTGGTTGTTGAAGCCCATGACCTTCATGAACCGCAGCGGCGGACCCGTCCAGAGCGTCGCGAATTTCTACAAGATTCCCGTCGACTCCATTCTGGTCGCCTACGACGATCTCGATTTTCCTCCCGGCATCATCAAGTTGAAGCAGGGTGGAGGCGCTGCCGGCCACAATGGCATTCGCGATATTGCCCCGCAGGTGGGCGAGGATTTCTGGCGGCTGCGCATCGGCATCGGACATCCCGGTGATCGGTCCGCAGTGTTGAATTATGTGTTGGGACGACCGTCCGCTGAAGATACGCGCCTCATTGACGAGGCCATCGGCGCGGGCCTGGATGTCGTCCCCCTGTTGATATCGGACGGCGGGCAGAAGGCAACCCACAGACTGCATACCCGCAATGGTTCGACTTAAAAGCGAGTTAGTCAAATGGCAATCCGTTGCGGAATCGTAGGTCTGCCGAACGTCGGCAAGTCGACGCTGTTCAATGCGCTCACGCGCGCGCAGATCGCTGCTGAGAATTATCCCTTCTGCACCATAGACCCCAACATTGGGGTCGTGCCCGTGCCGGATCCGCGGTTGCAGCAACTCGCCGACATCGTGCACTCTGAGAAAGTGATTCCTACGAGTGTCGAGTTTGTTGACATCGCCGGCCTGGTCGCCGGCGCGTCCCAGGGTGAAGGCCTGGGGAACAAGTTCCTCGCCCACATTCGCGAAGTGGACGCCATCGCTCATGTCGTTCGCTGTTTCGAAAGCACTGATATCGTGCACGTCGCCGGCAGAGTCGATCCGATTGCTGATATTGAGATCATCGACACGGAGCTCGCTCTTGCCGATATGGCTGCTGTGGAGCGCGCGGTTGATCGCGCCGCCAAGGCCAGCAAGGGCGGCGACAAGGATGCCATCCGCAAACACGCGCTGTTTGAGCGCGTCAAGAAACATCTGGATACAGTCAAACCGGTACGTGCCATGGATCTCACTCCGGAAGAGCGCCTGGACATCCGCGAGTTGCAACTCCTGACCGCCAAGCCGGTCATGTACGTTGCCAACGTCTCCGAGTCCGGCTTCAAGAACAACCCGCTGCTGGCCGCGGTTGAAAAGCGCGCGGTGGGCGAAGGTGCGGTGGTCGTTGCCGTCTGCGCAGCCATGGAGGCGGAGATTGCCCAACTCGACGAAGCCGATCGCGCGGACTTCCTCAAAGAGTTGGGCCTCGCAGAGCCCGGCCTCGATCGCGTCATCCGGGGTGGTTACACCCTGTTAGGTCTGTTGACCTACTTCACCGCAGGCCCAAAGGAGACGCGCGCCTGGACGGTGCGAAAGGGTTCCACCGCTCCACAGGCCGCGGGCGTCATCCACACGGATTTCGAGCACGGCTTCATCCGCGCCGAGGTCATCGCCTTCGCCGATTACATCGCCGGCAAGGGCGAGGCGGGCGCCAAGGAAGCCGGCAAGCTCAGGCTCGAAGGCAAGGAATACATCGTCAAGGAAGGCGACGTGATGCACTTTCGGTTCAACGTATGAGCCGTCGGCGCTTCCGGTAAGCCTCTGTTTTGGCTGGTAATTTGGGTGCCGCAGGGCGCCGGATTTAGCGTGGCGGTTGCACTTTTGGGTAGGGGCTAGGACAATGCGCGCCCCTTTGGATTCCCGAGGGTGGCTTGCCAGCCATGTGGAAAGGTAGCTCAGCCGGTTAGAGCACGGCACTCATAATGCCGGGGTCGAGGGTTCGATTCCCTCCCTTTCCACCAATTAAATCAACAAGATACCCGTCGGCGCTGAATTCGGCCGATCTCGGTAAGCGCACGGTAAGCGCAGAAAACGGGGCTGCTTCCTTTCTCGATCAGGAAATCCAGGCAATTTGGACTGCGCTTATAAGCGCAGTCCAAATTGGGCTTGAGGTCGCTCATGGGTGTCGGGACGGCCCGGGGTCAATGCCTAGTTCGGGTCCCTCCCGAACCACGATCGAATCGACACGATAGCCGTTCGTTACCGGAAGGCTGTCAGACTGCAAGCGTAGGGTGAGCGTGAGAAGCGGCTTTTCGTTGAGCTTGGCGACCGCTTCGCGTCGCTGGTCTGGTGCCAAGTGCGCATAGCGCAACGACATGCCGACGGAGCTGTGGCCCAGAAGATCCCGCACGGTGTTGAGCGGGACGCCCTGTTGGACGAGGCGCGAGGCGAAGTGATGGCGCAGATCGTGCCAGCGGAAATGAGTGATCCGGGCTCGCTTGAGAATCTTTTCCCAGGTCGCCCGAAATCCAGTGGTGACCTCAAAGACGCGCGCTCCTGTTCCGGCCTGTTCACGCCAGCGCCGCAGCACGCCCACCGCCTCCTCATTGAGCGGTACGTGCCGGGTCTGGCGATTCTTCGCATTCCGGCCCTCGACGGTGAGAAGCCGACGGTTGAAGTCCACGGAACTCCAACGCAACGTGAGAGTCTCGCCGCGCCGCAGTCCCGTGTTCATGGAGAGTAGTACGGCGGGTGTCAGGTGATCGCCAAAGTGGATCAAAGGAGGCAATACCCGCGCGTGCCGAGTTTGCCGCCGGATGTTAGAAATTGCGCGCTGATTTTGCATTTCCAGATCGCGCTCCGTCAGGGCACATCGAAGCCGGGACTCCTCGGCCTGATCAAGAAAGCGCACCTTGCCTCTGCGATCAATGCGGGGCTTATCCACACGTTGCACAGGATTTTCAGCGAGTTCGCCCTCCTTCACGGCACGTCTGAGCACGCTGGAGAGGGTGAACAGATCGCGCAACACTGTAGCTCCGCTGCGGCCTTCATTCAGACGCCGCGCCTTCCACGATTCAACACGTTCAACGGTGATGGCAGTGAGCGGTTCCGGATACCAGGTTCTGAAATGCCGATACAGCTTCTCGAGCGTGTCGGTAGCGGTGCGCGGACGACTGGCTTTGACCCACGTCGTATATGTGTCGGCGATGAACGCTCCGAGCGTGATACCGTCGGTTCCGCCGAGGCCGTGCAAAGGATGGCGGCCGTGTGCCACGTTGCCGAGGACCTTCTGACACCTCTCTCGCGCGTCGTCGGGCTCGATCGTTCCTGCTTGACCCAATGCGACGCGCCGACTTCGACCGAACCGGGCGTAGTAGGATCGGACGCCGCTGGGCTGCACCCGCAAGGTGAAACCGGACAGCCGGCTGTCGTATATTTCAAAGGGATTTTTAGTGGGCTGGGCCGCTTTGCTCGTGAGCAGCGTCGATCCAATGATGGCTTGCATGGCGAAGTGTCCTCTGGTGGCAGTCGAGAAGTTAGTCTGGGAAGCACGTATGGTTGAGAAGCTCGGTATCAAGCAACGCGGCACTTCGCGCGTAGTGCATGTTCTTGTGCACACTACTGGACTATCGGCAAGATGCGTGGTGAGTTTGTTTTCACCGCGCGGTTTCCAGATCGAAAGCCCGTGAGAAACAAGAGGCTTACGGTCATCGTGGGCGGTGGAGAGTCGCTCATCACTCGGCCTTCATGGCGGTTTGCTGCGGTGCGGCCGCCGAGGCGGGCGTCTCAGTTGCAGGGCACATACTTATCACCGCCGAGAGCAAAATCTCGCCGCGACCAGCATCATCCATAGAAGCGAATTTATCGATTTCAGGTTGAGCGGAAAGGACGACCGCCGGCGCTCCCATCCAGATGGATCTAAACATGTCTTTTTCGTGGTAGTCCAGATCGAAATCACCGTGAAACTGTGATCTCGCTATTCGCCAACACGACATAACAGGACGATGATCCGCCTGTTGGCACGCGGATTTTCAAGGACATTTGAGATGCGCTGGGAGACAGACATTTCCTCGTTCTAACCGGCGCGCTCATGAAACACGTACTAGGCGCATTCGTGCCGTCTGCCTCCCTTGGTGCGCTTGATGTTCGTCGGTCCATGCTCGTCGCCGCACCGATGAACGCCGCGGCGATGATGAGTACCGTTGACTCCGTTCTCGCCGACATAGCGGCGATATGGCTAACGGTTTAGAGCCCACAATGTTGAAGTCTTGCGATGTCATAGACGGAGCATATGCATCGCGCGGGAAGTTGCCGTAGGGTGGGAGTGACGTGTGTCAGCGGTAGTTGCTTCATCTCTGGACTCACGCCGTGACGACGATTGAGCGCTCCCGGGTCACCGCCACTTCTGTGACAGCGGGCAGAAACTCGCGGATGTCGAGCCCAAATCGCTCGCAAAGCCGATAGACCGTGTCTACGGTTGGCCTCGGGCTTTGCGACTTGGCTGGCGAGGAGCTTTGCTCCGATGATGGCGCGCATAACAAGCCCTCCTTCGGCTGGGGTCGTGAATCGCGGTGTCCGTCTAGCTGTGCTTAAAAGCACAAAAGGGTGAAGTCCAAAAGGACGAATGCCTCGCTGCAGACGCGGGCGATAGCTTGACGGGCGGGAGGCGGTGCGAGCTCTTCGTGCCTTCAGCCAGCGACCGCTTCGGTTGAGCGGACCTCCATTTAGGAAGAGGAAATCGATGTACGCGCAGACTCTCCGGGAAATCCAGGCCAATCGACTGGCTATGCGCGAATGGTGATCTCTTGGCAGTGCCAGCGTCCGAATCTAACAGGGCTGGGGCATGAATAATTGGCAAGCACCAGAAGGGCATCCGATTTCGGAGGAAAGGGCTAAACAGTTACTGTCAGGTCCCCTCGCCGATGTCTATCGATCGATCCTAAGGGCAAGTTGCGCGCCGATCGCCTGGTATCGCAGTGATCGTCGCGACCTGGGCGTGCTGCATAACGGGACGGTAACCTTTCTCAAGACGCCGGACTGTCTTCTTGGAGTGACGGCTGCTCATGTCCTCCGCGCGTATTTGGCAGACCTTGAGAACCAGAAGGTGACTCTTGAAATATGGGACACGGAAATACAGGACCTTAGAAGTCGGATCGTGAGCCTGCCTCGTCCGGGAGGAACAGACATCGCGACCTTTCGGCTGGATGAGAGGCTGCTCAAAAGCATAGGAAAGGCCGTGGTTCCATTGAGTAACTGGCCACTTCGTATACCCCAGGAAGGTCGCGGGATCATGCTCGCTGGATATCCTGCGATTGAACGTCTGGCCGACCGCAACGGCATCAACTATGGGCTCTTCACGGCCATCGTTATCGCCCGAACCGTCTCGGATAGGCAGATCACATGGCTGATCGAGCCTGATGCCCAACTACCCAATGCAAACGTCCCACCGCCACCACCGAAATATGGGCTAGGGGGAATCAGCGGGGGGCCGCTCATCACATGGGTTGAAAGTGAGCACTATGTCGCGAGCTACGCCCTGGGAGGAATCATCACTGAACATCCTGACTACACAAACAATGAATTCTCAATCGAGCGAGTCATTGCCAGCCGTGCTGACTTGATCTCGGCGAGCGGGCGCGTCATCGAGTGAGGCTTCGTCTATCATGAGTGTAGAGCTACTCGTACCTGCCGCGGTCGAGGCAGTGATCCAGGAGTTCGATCAAGCTGGCAGCGCTGTCGACGAACGAGCGATCGGTCGATCTCTCGGGGAGGCATTTGAGTCGGCTGTGCAACCGACCGACGCGGCCCGGCTGGGGGCCTGGGCAGAGGTCTTCGCATTTTCGGTCGAGGGCAACGACCAGCCAAGCCCCTGGAAAACCTACTTCGGCTCGATACTCCTTCGGGAAGCAGAGACGTCGTCCGCCTTCTCAGCCGTCGCGGGCAGGGGCGGATACGTCATCGATCATTGGAAGTCCCGCGCTCGAGAAGTAAAACATCCTGTGCTCCGTGCGCGCTACGCGGACCTGGTTTGGGATCTGAGCCGCGTCATCGCTCAGATGAATCCAGATCCGACGATGGCGCGCATCGCCGTGGATGCCTACCTGGAGTCTTCGAACCCGAAACTTCGTGTCGATGAGCATGCGCGCTTTCATGTGTCAGTGCGCGCACTCAACTTGGCTGTGATGATTGGCGATGATATCCGGACGGATTCAGCCAGAGAGATGTTGCTACGCCTGCATCGCCAGGCTATGGCGACGAAAGGCGGGCTCTGGTGGATTGCCATCGATCGCTTGCTCGATGACAGGCGTGCACGTGTGACGGAAGAAGAACGCAGCGAACTCGTCGCTGACTTGGAACGTCTTGCATCACGGTATGCCAACAGAGCGGACGCCGCAGAATTTGATCCCTACGCAACACAGGCTGCCGTGAAGCGGCTCACCCGATACTACCGCACCACAGGGCGTGGCGAAGATCTCACTCGAGTCAATGAGCTGGTGGGGAGCGCTTTTGAACACGTGGCTTCTCTGGCCGACCCTATGGTGTCTGCGGATGCACTTCAAATTGCGATCAATGCGTATCGCGATGCAGGGCTCAGGAATGAAGTCCGTCGGGTTCGCGTCGCGATGGAAGAGAAGCTCAAGCAGGCCCACGCCTACATGGGGGAAATAACGACAGAAATTACGGTATCAAAGGCTGATTTGGAGACATTCCTGCAGGGAGTCATCACATCAAAGTTCCCCGATACGTTTGCGCGGATTGCCGACGCGTTCGTAATGCCGCGCGTCGAGTTGGAAAAGCGTGCCCAGTCATCGGCGCAGAAGACGCCCCTCATGGCTGCGCTATCGCAGAGTATCGTCGCGGAAAATCGCATTGCTGCCACGGTGGGTTCCCTGGAAGATGATCCACTCGGAAGGCTTGTACGAGAGGCGGCGCAGGCCGCCATGGATTCGGATATCTGGCTGTTCAATGCATTGAATCGAGCTATCGAGGTCCATGCGGCAACTCCCATGCACTTTGCAGTTTGGGCCGCGCGCGCGGGTCTTTATGAGGATCTGACGCTGCTGGTGGAGGGCGTGGCAGCCTGGTTCGCCCAGGACTACTTCAAGGCGGTGCATATTCTGGTACCGCAAGTCGAGCACGGGCTGCGGGGCATCGTGTCGAAGTTGGGACTGCCTGTCACAAAACCACATCAGAAAATAAAGGGGGCGAGTGTGGCCATCAATATGGGCGACATTCTCAACTCTTCCGACATCGCCGAGAAACTAGGGAGGGATCTCGTGCTCTATTTTACAGCGCTCTACACCGATCCTCGGGGACTCAACCTTCGAAACAATATTGCGCACGGACTCATGGACGCGGAAAGCATCGACTACACGGTCGCAATGCGCGTTATTCATACCCTGCTGGTGCTCGGAGTGTGGCAGGAAATTGCCGAGGCGCGGCGGTAGTGCTGGCCCCACTGTCAGTCGAGGCCCATTTGACGTTCACTCGTTCTGGTCCAGGTACGCGATTCTTAGCCGTTCGGCGATGCCTGGACTCTCGAGGTAGACGGCCGCATTCTCAGACTAGGTTGTTGAAGGTAGTCTGGTGCGGGAGTGGATGCTTGGAGCCGACATACGGACAATGACGAGGGGCATGAGGTGAAGCAAAAGCCCGTGGCGAAGCCCGACCACATCGAGCTCAATCGCTTCTTCATCGAGTGGATGCAGAAGAACATCGGCGATCCCGATGAGTTCGCACGCATGTTGGGGGCTGAGCATTCGCTGAAATGGCCGGCCCTCCTCACCCGGCGGCGGGTAGTGGTATTAGCCGAGGCCGGGAGGACGCGATCGAGGCGGCGCAGCAATCCTCCGGTGCGCCCACGTTTACCTTTGCGTTGCAGTACTACGGACCGACCTTGGGCTACCTGGTCCTCATGATTAACGAAACGTACGACAGCTTCATCTCCTCTGCGGCCCCGTCGTGATGTAGAATCCTATCCGCATGCTTTAAGGGGATGTGCCGCCAACTCGCGCCATGAAAAAAAATACACCACATCGCGAGTATCTGGCGACCGAACACGAAAGTTTACTTGCGAAGTTATCTTTGCGATCAGTGGCGCTGGGTTGCGTGGAAGTCTATGTGGTCGTTGTGATCCTCAGCATGATATTGGCGCACATCCTGCTGATTTTCTCCCCGAATTCCGAATTGGCAGCGCACGTGATTGCTCCAGTCAGCGCCGGACTGCATTTTCTTGATGATCACTGGAAGGGGACCTTGCTGATTATTGCGCCGTTTCTTATCCCGGGTGCCGAGCAACTTCTCCGCCGCATCCGCAAGCTGACTATCAGCGACACGAAGATAGAATTCGAGAAGGGCGTGCTTGAAGACGAGGGTGTGCGCGAGAAGCCGCATCCCGCAGCCGCTGAGGATACTCCGTAATGGCTGCCCGCCGCTTTCGGGTTACACCGAACCAATTTCAGGTATTCAAATACACGCGTCTAAGGCGCGCGATCGTGCATGTCGAAATGATTGCTACCGAGGCTGTCGGTATGATGGTCCTTGATAGTGATAACTTCTACGAGTACGACAAAGGCTCGCTATCTACCTTCGAGGTGGAGCGATCTTGGCCGCCCAAAGGATTCGTCAAGGATCGCTTTCCGTTGGGCGCTGGAACTTGGTACATCATCGTAGAGGGATACAAGGCGACCAGCGAGGGTCGAATTCAGATTTCTCCGTAGTCGCGGGCGGCGCGTCCGCGGAACCGGTGAAGGCACGCGTAAAATCTAGCGGATATCACCATTGGCAGAGGGAGAGGCGATTATGAAAGAACCCGGATTGGATGGCCGACATCGGGATAAGGCTGCACCGAAGGCAGGGGAGATTCAGCAAAAGCGCGGCGACACGCTGAACAAGAACTTGCCAAAGCCCATTTCACAGTTTCGCTCCGACACGAGGCTCGACACCATGCGCAAAGCGACGGGCGAGACCAGTGTTGAAAAGGTCCGGCGCGCCGCGGAAAAACTCAAGAAATAGACGGCTCCCGTCGTCGGTCCAGCGCCGCGGCCATCAACGGTAAGCGTCGTTTCCAGGGTCACTGTGAGCGCGGGCCCACCCGCCCGATCGCGCACGGGCCGGCAAGCCCCTGCTGTCGATTGCCGCCCGGCAATCGCGCTACCCTGGTGTGCGTGCGAACGCTGATGCCCACCTTACCGCCGAGGCGCTACGATTCATACGATTTGTGCGATTTCTTCCCGCCCGTCCTGCAGTACCCGTGAGGCCGCGGCCCGTGCGATTCCCGCGGGCTCCGGCCCTCCAAATTCGAACGCTACCCTCACGCGCCAGTGATGCAGAATTCGTGAGGCGCAGGCGCCAAGGCCAGCGGATAAAATAAGCGTCAGCACCTGAAGGGAGACGGGGCATGGCCAAAGTCACGGTTTACCAGTTCGAGGTCTACGACATTCAGAGTGACCAGACCATCAAGTCCAGGCGCTGGGTGGGCACAGCGGAGGCGGTCAAGGAAATCGCGTGCGGCCGGGTGATCGAGGACACCGCCATCGAGGAAAACGCGGGACGTCGGAGGTCCGCCAGGTCCAGGTAGTCCTGAAACAGGTAAGCCCACTTAGGGGTCTTGTCGGGAGACTTTTTTATGAAAAGTGATCCACTGACCCCCGGTGGTCGGCGACAATTAGAACTGCCGGCAGCGCTAGTTGACGCCAGACACCCCGGCGCGATCGGGATGGATACCGCCGGCCAGCAATCGCTTGAATCGATAATATCGTGCGCTTTCGAATGGGCCGTTTTGACTAGGTAGACGCTGAGGGGATGCGTCTGCTTTTCGGTCACTTGGTTTCCCTGCCTTGTGTGACTGTTGTTGGCGCCGCGCGGTCCGTTGGCGTATGTGGATATACGGCCTACGTTATGTTGGCTTTGTTCTTCGGTTCAGGATGTGACCAGTGGATCAGCGCTGCACTGCTTGCGTGATCCGATTCTCGGATTGACAACCATTAGTGCGGGTCGCTTCTTGTTAGGAGTCCTGTGCTGTTAATGCAGTGTTCTTGCCCCGGTCAATCGAGCGCGCCTCGGCGACAAGCGGCCGGGTGCCGGCTAGTTGATTTCGTGCCGTAGAGTTCAAGGCGTGCAATGCTGAATTATTACTCCTTCCTTAACCTCGGCGCCTGGTCGCCGCCGCCCTGGGTAGCCTGCGCACGGGCGTCAAACTCAACGCGCGCCTACGCTCCACGTCCTGCGGCCGGCCGGGCGCTGCCCAAGATGGTCCTACACGTCCCGCCGAACCGGCTGCAGACCGTGACATGAGCCGCAGGTAACGGTCGGTCGCCTCTGCTATTCTGGCGATGTCATGACAAATTCGCGGGGGCATTCCGGAATCTCTCCGGAACCTAACGGACCATGAAGTATCCGGCCGTTGGTGCTGCACTTTTCGCCGTGTTCACGGCTTCCGCCTTCGCACAATCAAACCCAGACAATGCCTCTCGGAATCCATATACCGGCAGTGGGCAATGCAATCACGGATACCGGCAGTCTGGTTCAACGTGCGTCAAAGTTGAACCGCCGGAAAATGCCAGTCTCAATTACTTGGGAAACGGTTGGCAGTGCAACCGTGGCTACCGGCAGTCTGGCGCATCATGCGTCAAGGTCGAATTGCCGGTTAACGCCAGTCTTAACTACCTGGGGAATGGTTGGCAATGCAATCGCGGCTACCGGCAAGCCGGATCATCTTGCATCAAGGTCGAGATTCCAGAGAACGCCAGCCTGGGCTACCTCGGAAGCGATTGGCAGTGTAACGCCGGCTATGTTCAATCGGGCCAGACGTGCCGGAAACTCGCAGTGCCGGAGCATGCGCGCCTGGACTTTACCGGACATGCGTGGGCTTGCGACCAAGGATTCAAGCGCTCCGGAGAACAATGCGTCGTAATGAGGGCGCAAGAGGTGCAAAAGGAGAGAAAGACCAATGCCGCGGTTACGGCCCTGATAAAGCGCCGCCGGGCGCGAACGGTTACCGGAGAGAGCTGCGAGACAGAGGATCAGACGGGCTCCGACGTATGCGTGTCGGTTACAGATGTAAGCTTCGAGTGCCGAAAGAACATCGACGAAACCGCATACACGGGTTGCGACGCGAACGTTTCATACGAGGTATCTACAGATTACAGGGGGCGCTCATCTCTGGATGCAGAGATTGAGTGCGAGGTCGAAATTTCGTACAGCGGACGGAACACGTACGGCCAGAGGTCGGATTCCGAAACTGACAGCGATTCTCACTCGCTGGAAGCCGCCGATTCGGATAGCGGCCAGGCGGACATCAGTTTTTCGTTTTCGTCATTTGCTGAGGTAATTCGCGCCAAGGTTTCCTCTGCGGAGTGCCACATTGAATCTGTCGATTTGGAGTAGGGCTGCGCTCTACTCACGCGGACCTATGATGTCCGGGCACACGGGAGGGTTCATGCGTCGCAAGTATGCTCTGTGTTCCGCGCTGGCCGTGCTGATTTGCTGCGCGGCCGTCATGGCGTCACCATCCAGCCCGCGGGTAGCGGCGCCGAAGGCGGCGGCTGCTGCGCCGGCCGTCGATTCCGCGCCGCCGAAGCTAGTAACGGTGAATGTTGCAGCACTGCCGGCCGCAGGACCGACAACCATACAGACTTCCACGCCAGTCTCGGTGCGCGTCGATAATTGGCCCGAGCGTGAAACCGATTGGAGCGCGGTTTCGGTTGCTGTGTTTACTGCAGTTCTAGCGGTTGCAACGATCTTATTAGCGGTTGCAACTTTTCGGCTTTGGAAATCAACAAAGGCCCTAGCCGAAGAAACCAGCGATACAGCAAGGCGTCAACTAAGGGCGTATGTTTTCCCTATCCAATTCCAGAAGCCGCCGGGTGCGAGTACGGCGGTAGTAGTCACCTTTAGGAATCTTGGCAACACGCCAGCATACGGAATTGCGGTCGCCGCACGCGCAGAGCTGGCCGGCTCCGAAGATTACCTAACACAAGTCACTGACGCTGGACCGGCGCTTGGGATTCTCGCGCCCGGCACCGTGACTACGGTGCAGGCTCAAGAGTCGATTGCGATTCCGGATAATCCGACGCCAGCCGAAATAGATTCGGCCACGTTCGCGCTCTATGTTCACGGCAGGGTTGACTATACGGATACCTTCGGCAAGAAACGGTGGTCCCGATTTAGGCAAGTCTACCGTGACGGACAGTTGGTCGTCTGCCGCTCCGGCAATGATGCGGATGATTTCGCGGACTCCGACGGGAATTAGGGCCAGTCATGGTGACCTGCCGGCTTTCTGCGGACCATTGATAGCTTTGAGGATGGTCAGGTCGTCATGCACTACATAAAGAACCGATAGTCGTAGATTTCGTTAACGATATTCGGAGTCTGTTTGACGACCTCCGCAAACACTTGGGAGTAGACCAATGTTACGGGTAGCGTCTTGTAAAGAGTATTGTTGTTCCAATCGACTTTGGTCAAAGCGATGATGCTGGAACAAGTCGCGTGCCAGCCTCCCTCGCCGGAGAAGCGCCGGAGCATGATTGGGTCAGCCAGCGGCTTGAGTGGGGCCTCCTTGAACACCGGTTGTCGCTGACGTTCGACATTCACATCATCAACAGCCCCTTGTGTCCACAGCAGACATTCTGTGTCTGTCATGGGTTGATAGGCGCCGCGCGTGACCGTATATGACGCGGGAATTGCCTTGCCGCCGCCGCGTGGCTCGTCGATTTTGAGGCCGTACCAGTGTGTGTGCCGGACAATCTGAATTAACTCGATTTCAGTTTGCCGGCCGAAGGCATCGAATACACCGAGGACCTCATCCTCAGTAAAGTGCGTGTTCTTGTGAACGTAGATTTTCCTCGGCGTTCGTCCATTGTGACTGTTCTGGTAGAGCAGAAGGCTCTTTGACATTACCGATTGCATTTCCTGATAGCTCAGATAGGGGTTGCCCTTCCGATCCGTTGTGAACTCGCGCGTGTCATAGGCCACAAACTCGAAACCGGTTCCATCGGGGTCATAAACCTGGCTGCAACACGTGCTGTATTCGTTCCCGTCTGCATGTTGTTTGATCGCGTAGATCAGGCCGATGTAGGCCTCGTCTTTGTCCCAGTCCGAGAGCTTCCACGGAATGCCGCCTGCCTTGGCGTAGATCGCGACGCTGATGCCCCACATCACATTGGCGCGGCATTTGCGCTCGAACGCCAGGTCATTGACGATCTGGATCGGCACATTCAGCGGGGCTAGCTTTGCCTTGATGCGGTCGTGCAGGTTGAAACCCTCGTAGTGAAAGCTTGATTTCCAGTTCCCGGGCAGATAGACGAGAAGCACATCAAAGGCATTGCGGTGGCGAAGGAGTGAACCCACGGACTGGAGGATGGCTATGGTCAATCCGGCGCCATCACCGGCAGCCGCCAGCTTGTCGCATTCCGGCGGAGTTGGGAACTTCAAGCCGTCAGTCGGAGCAACCAACGGCACACGAAACACCTTCTCAAACCCCTCATAAGGGACGTAGTAGTTTTTCGCTTCAATCGGCTCGAACTTGCCGCCCAGCTCGCTGACCAGCCCATCGAGCCTCCCCATATAGCCGTGCGGCGCGAGGAACGCGATCCGGATCTTGCCGATCAACCCCAGATCTGCACTGTAGGGGCCGTGGGTGGCAATTCCGCGTAGAGGGTGGGCGTCCGTTTGTCCGCCGCCAAAGAGCAGCATCGGCTCGGGGAGGATAACGTGCCCGGGCAGGACGTTGGGATCAGGAGCGGACATCGGCAATCCTTCTGCTATACGCGCTGCGCGTGCTGACCTCGTAAGTGCAGGGCTGATCAGATCCGGGGAAACTAACAACCGTGGCCCGTGCTCCACCGACGTGGCCCAATAGCAAATTGATCCACTCGCTCAAGAGCGCGTTGGATTTATTGTTGTATCTGTAAAGCTTGCGAGCGCGAAGGAAGTCTCGGGCTTCCTGGCGCGGCGCGTCTGGGGAGATCCAGACGTCCGGACGTAGCAGCAGCCAGAGTTGGCCGTTGCGCTCCTCCAGCCGCATGGCGACGGCCTCGGCCCAACGCACCTTGTCCAACTTCGGCACCATGCCGGCAATGACACCCGGCTTCCCGAAGGCGGAAAGGGTTTCACGCAGCGTCTTGAACGCATCACTCGTCGCTTCCTCGGGCCTGACCACGGCATAGAAAATTCCGTGCTGGCGTTCGAGTTCGAGAGGTTTCCCCTCGCAGAGCCCCCGGACCAACCCCGCCTCGTAAAACGGCTTGAGGAATGGTTGGCGGGCCATTGCGTCGATCGGATCGGGCAAAGTGAAGGTTTCAAACGCCTTGATTTTTGACGGATCGAGGATCTTCTCGATCTCCGCGTTCTTGCCCCAGAAGAGAAGGCGGTCAGTCACCGCAATCGTCGCGTTGGGTTTGGCTGTCGTGATCCCGTCGTTGACGTCGCGATAGAAGAGCTCTTCGGCGTAGGCAACTGTCCCGCAGGTTTTCGGCGGCGACATGACGAGCAGCGCATTTGTGCGCAGAACAGGGTAGGCCGTGCCGGGGTCGGGTAGCTTGATCGACACGCGCCGCGCGGCAGCACTCCGCACGTGTGCGTCCAGTGCCGTTGGCTTGTCCGAAATCTGTCGCCAGATTTTCGACATCATTTCATCGAAGGTTCCGGTCTCAACGATATGCGCGTTCAGGCCCTTGCTGGCCGCGTAGCCAATCAGGTCCTTCACAACGGGCGCCACCGAGCTCAGGCGGGGTGCCGTCCAGATCAGCCCGTGCGGGAAGGCGTTGTTCTGGTCAATGGACTCTCGCAGCATGCTCATGACGTTGTCGTCGCGCCCGCTGTATCCCGCGACGACCAGCCCGTATCTTGCGGCCGCAGCGACGAAGGCGCGGCGGATTTCTTCATCGTTGTGCAACAGGTCGGCAGAGAGGTTCTTGATGCTCTGATAGCGGAAATCGCCGTGGATTTTGGCGTAGATCGGAAACTTCTCCGCATTGAGGGCATCGAGCGCGGCGTAGGAGCCTTCCAGATGAAAGGCGGCAAGGTTGTTGCCTGTTACGAGGGCGAAGGCCTTTTCAAGCACCTCATCGAAGTTGGTCGTGAAGGCGATGCGGGCATGTTCCGTCGCAAGCAGCGCGGCCAGCACGCGGTGCCCGACAGTCAGAGAAATCTTGTCTGGCGAGAGGGCCTCGGAGATATACCGTTGCTGGGCGGCGCGATCATCGCCAAAGAGCAGTTCGAAATAGAACGAGTATTCCGGGGCGCTCCAGAGGGGCGGGCAGCCGCGGCTGTCGAGGAAGGCCTGGATGCGCTGTTTGATGGCCTTGTTGTTGATGTCGTGCGCTTTGATGTCCTGGTTCTCGACCGCGCAATAGTGTTTGAGCTTGAGATCCCAGATGATGTCGTTTGCGGTCGGCAAGCCAGCGCTGCGCGATGTTCCCGCCCCCATAAACCACATGAGGTGACGCGAGTTTTGAACAAAATGTCGCAGGAAGTCCGGTTCCTTCATACGGCCGTCTACGCTTTCTCGCTTTTCTGCATCAATGCCGCCAGAGATATGAGGATGGGTTTTTAGCGACCCTCTCTTTGTCGCTGCCGCTCACTAGCGGATCTTGCTGTCCCCACGCCCGAATATTTATCGAGGAATTGTACTGTCATAGAGATGGTCCTAAGGCGGAACGTCGCTCGCGACGGTTACCAGATCATGGGGAAATCCGGACCGGCGCAGCCAATCGCAACTGCGCAAGCGCCGCTGAGATTCCAGTATGCGGATGTGAGGAAGTAGGGTCTGCGACCTTCGGTGTAGTCCGCCTCGATCGAATTCACTGCTGATTCGGTTCGTGTACGAGGCGCTCAATCGCTCTCCCACATGCCACGTCGAGTCGATCCAGATCAGCGACAGCGCGTTCGATGGCGTTCAAGTCCATTTCATCGTACGTGTGACGCAAGTGGTTGCCGAAGCCACGGATCGCGCTCCAAGGAATATCCGGCTCGTGCAATTCGGCGAGCGCGCCGAGCTTGATTGCAGCCTCCGATATTTCGAGAAAGCACATGCGGATGGCGTCGTACGCCATGTCTTGTTCCGTGAGCACTTGATCGAGGCCGCCGCCGCGTGCCAGATACTCACGGATCTTCGCGACGTTGCGACGGATATCTTGATAGCGGACTGCGGGCTTAGAGCTGGTCACACTCAAAACGCTGCGATGGCTTCGCGGCTCAGAGTCTCTCTAAGTTCTGGGCGCCGCGCGGGTAGGACAACAATATCCACGTCACGAGAGAGAGCCGTCGCCAGTCTCTGTTTCAAGCGCTCAATGTGCGCGACGAATTGGAACCCCGGGGGAACCGAGTCGGGCGCCAAGTCGAGCGCCAAATCGACATCTGACGTTGCCGTGGCTTCGCCACGTGCCACTGAGCCAAACACGGAAACATGGCGCACGCCGGCCGCCCGCAGTTCAGGCTCGAGAGCCCGGAGCGTTCCTAAAACGTGGCTATTGATTCTCGTTGACGTCATGGCTGGATTGGAGCGTATCACGGTCGATCATGACGGTCGTTTCGACCGTTGCGCAGCTCTGGGAAGCCTGCCGAGGCAGGAATATTCGACAGGCATCGGGAGGCGAGGTCGTGGGGCGCCGCGGGACGGTGGGGCGAGTAGTCACCCTGCGGGAAATTTGCGGGAATCAGTCGTGCTCTGTTGTGCTTCGTCGTGCCCAACTGCAACGGGACCACTTGGCTAAGTTATTGAATTAACAGCCTAGTCCAAGCCAATGGGCCGGCTCATAATGCCGGGGTCGAGGGTTCGATTCCCTCCCTTTCCACCAATTAAATCAATCGGATACGATAGCTCCGCTGATTGGCCTTCCCACGATAAGCGCATGGTAAGCGCGGAAACCAGCGGTCGCTCATTGAGTTTGGCCACCGCCTCTCGGCGCTGATCGGGTACCAGATGCGCATACCGGAGGGTCATCGCGATCGAGCTGTGACCTAGGAGATCGCGCACCGTGTTGAGGGGCACCCCTCGCTGAACCAGCCGTGAGGCAAAGTGATGCGCAGGTCGTGCCATTGGAAGCCTGTGATCTGAGCGCGCTTCAAGAGGTGCGACCACGCCGTCTTGAGTCCGGTGGCAATCTCAAACACCCGATCAGTGCCGCCGGACTGTTCGCGCCAGCGTGTGAGCACACTCATCGCTTCGCTGTTCAGCGGGAGGTGCCGTGTCCGACGTGTCTTGGAGGTGGGACCGTCCACCGTCAGCACTTGGTTACTCAAGTCGACGCATCGGGCGAGGCTACACAGCGGATCCGGATACCAACTTCCGAAGTGACGTTTGAGCTCCAACAGATTCTGATAGTCGATGGGGTCAGGCTTCTTCAGGTCGGATAGTTTAGGGTGAACATGTCGATTGCGCAGGTCGCTCCATGCTGTGGGCGCCGCGCCCCGACGCATTGTGTAGGCACGCCAAAGATCACGGCTGCCTGCGAACGAGTCGTTGGGTTTCCTTGGCTCGGCGATTTCGAAGCCTTTCGACATTCCCCAAGGCCGGATCAAGAATTCATCAGCAATTACGATTACCACAAGGTTTCTCAACGCAGCCCATAGGCGAGGCGCAACGCGATTTGTTGCAGGACTTCGACCAACATGTCGTCATTGAGCGCACGATGAAATTGCGGCTGTTCGGGCATCGCTCCTTGTGCGCGTTCGTTCAGCGCCACCGCGGGCGCGTGTCCGTTCATCAATGACCCATAGCAGAGGCCCTGGATGTCGGGATAGGCGTCGTATAATTCGCGTGCCCAAGCGCGAGCCCGGGAGCGAGGCCCGGAATGTATCGCCATGGAGGCCCCCATTCTTGTCGAAAATATCCCGCGTATGTCCAGCAGGGTGACGGCTTCGCGAAGTGCGAAGACAACGAGCCCAGGAGCATTTCGCGTTCTGTCGATGCGGCGCGTAGTTTGGAAGACTTCGGCTGTGCAGGTGTCAATATCTGGTGCGCAGTAGTAGACCGCTCGCTCTTGTTCCACGCCTGCACCGTGCGCGTTTGGCAGGTGATGGTCCCAGCGTGCGGCCGTTGGCCCGAAGCTGCGAAATTGATTCCAGTGAGATGGGTGCGGACCCGTGGCGAAGTAGATACGCGCGAGTTTCGTGTCGGTTGGAAGAACGAGTGTCTGCGGGGGGATGTCGCGCAGCGCTGCGACACCCGGCGGCGCGGGGAATTTGGACACGAGCGTCAGGCGCGCGTTAGATCACTTGCGAGCTTAACGACGGCCTCGACAGGTCGGCCGGACAGCAGCCATTCGCGCGGGCTCAGAGGCGCAGTGTCACTATCCAGTTGCAGATCGGAGTCGGGCAGTACGAACCAGTCGACAACGTCTAGTGGGAACAGGTCGGTCGGGAGGGCCTTGAGGATTTGTGCAAGCCCCGGAATGACGAGGCGGCGCTCGAACTGAAAGCGCGGCAAACGCCAACTGCCCTCATGTTCGATACCGAACAGGGAGCGCTCACGCAATCTCTGGCGCACGCGACTGACATCGACATGCAGGAGTTTGCCGGCCTCCGCCGCCGAGAGACTCTCTTCCAGAAGCGCCATGTACTGCGCCTGGCTTCCGATGAGCGGGTCGTTGTCCGCCTCGATGGGCGTTTCGTCCTTGAAGGCCCCGACAGCACGCAAAGCCGCCGCCTCTGGAGCCGAGAGATCACTGGCGGCGCGGCGGAATGAAGTGGGTGTTGTAGCCGTTGTCAGGGGGCGATTATGCGCTAGTGCGGCTCTAGCGGCAGCGTACCACTTGGCGAGAGAGCGCTTTTCGGCAGCCGTATTGCCGGGCACGTAATCCAAGCTTTCGGGGGGGCGGGTGGAGGCGCGTCCCGTCATGATTGTCCTCTTAATGCTATTGCAGGAGTTACCGGGAGTATAGATGCGGGAGGAGTCAGGAGCAAGACTGAGCCGAGGGCTCGATTCCCTCCCTTTCCACCATATAATCAATGAGTTAGGGTGACGCTTCTTCGACCTCTTTCTGCCACAGAAACTGTCACACCCGTAAGTGCTTGTTTTCGCAGGGACGCCTGGTCGGAAATTGCGTTTGTTGACAGAGGATTGATGTTTCGTGCAGGAAAGCATATAAGCATATTTATGCGCACCACTTTCGATCTGCCGGACGAGCTCATGAAGCGAGCCAAAATCGCGGCCGTGAAGCGTGGCTCGTCGCTGCGTGATTTGGTCGCGGAGGCCCTGAGTCGACTGCTGGCGGAGCAATCGTCCCCCAAGCGCAAACGGATGACGGAAGCGCCCATCAAGCTCCCGCCCGGACATACCATTCCGATTCGCTCCAACAGCGAAATCGCACAGCTCTTCGATCAAGAAGAAATCACTCATCTGAATGACGTGTATCGCGGACCCTAACGTCCTATTCCCGCTGTTGGTTCAGGGCCATGCGGCCTACGAAGTCGCGAAGGCTTGGTGGGATGAGCAGCCTGATGCGACAGTGGGAACCTGCCTTCTGACACGGATGGCAGTCCTGCGACTGTTGACTAACAGAGTCGCCATGAATGGCGCCCCCGTCGGTCCGGACGATGCCCTGAAGGCTTGGCACAAACTGAGCGATGATCCGCGCTCGTTCCACATTGATGCTGAGCCAGCCGATCATGAGTCTCGTTTTGTTTCGCTCGTTTGCTCCCGAGAGCCCAGCCCGAACCTGTGGACAGACGCATGGTTGGCTGCGTTGTCGATATCGCTCGATTATGAGTTCACAACTTTCGATCGAGGCTTTAAGTCGTTTCGCGGACTAAAGCTACGATTGCTCGAAATGCCTGATCGTTGATGCGCTGAAGCGCAACTCTTCGCGATAACCAACTTCACACGGCTTGGCTTGCGATTGGCCCGCGCAACTGCCAGAGAAGCTTGATCCAGGGAAACAACCTCTTCAGGACGGCAGACTCCCGGGACAGGGCGGCTTCGACCAGGTAGTGAGCGACCGGAAATCCTTCGATCCGGCTGGCGCCGCTGCCGGTAGCAGGCTATACATCGATGATCCAACGGCCATGGAAGTCAGGGCTTGCAGGAGCCGGCGAGGACAATATGAGCTCAGTCATCCAGCACATCTTTGTTCTGATGATGGAAAATCGTTCATTTGATCACCTGCTCGGGCTCTCGGGCATCAGCGGCGTGCCGGCTCCGGATCCCTCGTGGGGAGTTACCCCCACGGCTGCCGACCGGGCGCCCATCGATCCTCCGCACGAGTACGAAGATGTGCAATTGCAAATGGCGCCCAGTCCGGAAATGTCGGGATTTTCTCGGCAGTCCTATGGGAAAACGTCCCTCAGTGCGTTTCCCAGTGGATCCGTACGGGTACTCGAAGCCCTCGCACGCGATAATCTTCTGTTCGACAACTGGTATTCATCAATGCCGGGGCCGACCTGGCCCAATCGGTTCTTTGTACACGCTGCCTCTTCGGGGGGGCTCGATAACAGCCCGAGCGCGGTTACCAGCGTTGTCAGTGCCACAATCGATGCCCTGAGCTTCGATTTTCAACACGGAACTGTTTTTCAGCAGTTGCAGCAGGCTGGCAAAACGTGGCGCGTCTATCATGATGATCTGTTCCCGCAGGTGCTGGCGATCAAGCACATGATCGATCCCTTCCGACTGAAAACCCAGCACTTCTCATGGACGCGGCTGGCGGGACACGACTACTTTTCGAAGGATCTGCACGCCGGTTACAGTGTTGATTACACCTTCATCGAGCCCAACTACGGCTTGGCGAGTGGAGGTATGGAGCACGGCAACTCCCAGCATCCAAAGGCCTCCCTGGCTGCGGGGGAGGCTTTCATAAAGTACATCTACGATGCCATCAGGAATTCGCCGGTCTGGCCGAATAGCCTGCTTCTCATTGCCTATGACGAACATGGCGGGTTCTTCGATCATGTGGCACCGCGGCCGGTTGTGCCGCCGGGCGACGATGCGCGCAATCATCGGCGTGCGGAGCACCCCATGGACTTTAACTTCGACAGGTTAGGTGTGCGGGTGCCGGTGGTCGCCGTCTCGCCCTATATTCCGGCCGGGACCCTGGGTAGCCAACTGTTTCCGGGCAAGGTGTTTGATCACTCGGCTGTGATTGCAACCGTGGCGGAGTGCTTCAATTTGGCTGGACCTCTCACCAGGCGCGACGCCGCCATCGGATCCATCGCCGGTGTTTGCAGCCTGCCCATTCCACGTGACTCCTTGGCCAGTGCACCGACTCCGAATCCGCCATTGAATCTGCCTTTGGCCGCGGCTTCTGCGCAGTCCGTGAGCCATACCCTGGAGGGATTCGGGCGCATAGCAATGAGCGTCGATCTTGCAATCGCGCAGGCTAACAACACTGATCCCGTGGCCGCGAGCCATCCCTTGGCGCTAGCTCCCACGGCCGAAGCAGCGCGAGCCTTTCCTTCAGTTGCAGGCCAGATGCGCAACGCGCAGTTACTCGACTACATCAGAACCGTGGCACGGCGGCGGCAAGAAGGTGCCTGACCACTCACCTGATCTCCTCGAGCCACGCGGCATCGACCGCGCGATCCTTGTAGAACTTCTCCAGCCTCGAGCGCGAGGGCTGACCCGAGTGAAGGCCCAAAAAATCCTGCGCGTTGGTACTCAAAATCTCGGGGACCCACTCGGGCTTGAAGAGCGGGGTTGAAAGCAGCTTGGCGAATCGCGCGAAGTACTCCTCGGAGTGTGCTTCGATGGCCAGCATCACCCAGTCGCTTCCGTACATCAATTTCCTGGCAGCGGGCGCCGAGGACGAAAGTAACGTCGAGAGCCTTCGACCCAGTGCTGAGACGGTGTTGGCCCGTCCGAGAATGTCCTCGAAGTAGGCGATGTCGCCATATGCGTTGGTGTAATCACCAATCTGCTTTAGAAACCCTGCCGGCCATTCGTCTTTCTCATCCAGTAGCCCTTCCCCTCCGAAATGCCCGAAGCACACACGAGCCTGCGGGTGGCGAGCAAACACCTTCTGCCAGTTGTCGGGAGAGCCTAGTCCTACACGGTCGCCGTATGGAGCATTTGATCTTCCCGCGTGGGCGATCACCGGAACATCGAGCGAGGCGGCGAATTGATTCGCGCATTCGGCACTCAGCAGGCCGATCCATCGCCGGAGCAACACTGAAGAGCAGCGGCCGCTGCGGTCCGCAGAGTTTTCATTGTCGGTGAAGTCCTGAAACGGCGGGATGTGGCAATGTGCCGGTCCGTTAGTCAGTGATCGCGGGTGCGCGTTGCTGGAAGCCACACCGACCCTGGAGCTGGCCTCGCTGGGGCTGGCTAATGCGGCAATCGAGCGATCGTCTCGTTGACTCTTCGACTGGCGAAGAGATGACTCTCCATGGAGTGCAATCGAAGCCCGACAATTTAGTTGCCGGCTGCAGGAATGCTCAATAGATACCGCCATGCTTCGATCACCTCAATGCCTTTAGGCATGTCTCGCGCCGGGATCTCTTGCACGACCAATATGCGCTTCGCCCGCGGCATTTGTCCGGCCGCCCACTCCAGGCCCCCGATCTCCCTCTCATATACTTCAGGGCGATCAATGTGAGCGGCGACGTTGACCAACAGTTCCGGCTGCTCAAGGTTGACCACCAAGTCGATCTCCCGCTCTCCGCCGACGTACCCCAGGTCCTCGCGCTGTCGGCGCCAGTGCAGATAGACTGCGGTCTCGAGCTTGTGTCCGGCGTTGATGAAGGGCTCCGGTACCAGTGGATATCCCAAAGCCCAATCCACCCCGTGCAACTTCTTGGGATTCATTGCGCGTTTACGGATTGACCGTTCCGCCACGGGAAGCAGGAAGACGATGTACGACTCTTCCAGATAGTGGAGGTAACGGTACAGCGTATCTTTCGAGAGCTCGTAGCCCTGTGAGCGGAAGTCCTTGTACACCTTGTGCGGTTTCAATAGCGAGGCGGGTTGACCCAGACACTGCTTGAGTAACTGCCTCAACAGTGCGGGATTCGCAACCTTGTAGCGCTCGACCAAGTCCTTGTAGAAGACCAGGTCGACATACTCCTTCAGGATCCGTGGTCGCAGGTCTGGATCTGCGAGTACCACCTCCGGTAGTCCACCGATGGCCAGATACTCGTTCAGGGCTGCTGCTATGCGGCTGTCGGAGCTTGCGGAGTAGGGCTCGTGTTGCAGACGACGAAAACGCATAAATTCCGCGAAGGACAGCGGAAATACTTCGTAGGAGACGGTGCGGCCGCGCAAGCTGGTGGCAAGCTCGCGGGCCAGCAGATGCGACGAGGAGCCTGTCAGGAAGATTTGCGCATCTTGGGTGTCGTGCAGCCGGCGGACAAACGATTCCCAGCGCGGTGCATTCTGAATCTCATCGAAAAAGAAAAACTTCCTGCGGTCAGCGAACTCGGGATAGAGCTCGGCGTGAGCGCTCAGGATCAAATCCAGCTCACGGGACTTGATTGGCAGCAGGCGATCGTCTTCGAAATTGAGGAAGATCATCTGCCGACGATCCACGCCGCCGGCTTCGAGCCGGCGCATGGTGTCGTAGAGGATATAAGTCTTGCCGCTACGTCGAATGCCAACAAGAGTCGTAATCTTGGTCGTGTTCAGTGGCAGTTCGAGCGCTCGAGGCACGGTCGCCGGGAATTTCCGGGCCGTGTTCTCCGTCAGGACGTATTTAAGAGCTTCCTTCCGCATAGGGAAAGTATATGGCAGATGTTTCCCTCCGTACAAGGAAAGGTTTTCAGAACGGAAGTGAGCCGGTCGAAAGCCGTGAGCGTGTGCGTGAATTTCGGGTGACCTGCCCGTGCTCGTCCGTGCTTTTTGATGCCCAAGTGCGCTGCTACGCCGTCCCGCCCGGCAGACCTAGATTAAAAAGATTGACTACAATCAGGTAGTTACTCGCTAACTGTGCGGTGCGTTTGAGCGCGTCACAAATCGGGCTTGGTGCGCCGGCGTAGCCTCCGTGGTTGCGGAGCGGCAACGGGTCACAATTTCCACGCTTCCCAGCACACGAGCACGGGGAAATCCTGTATTTACGCGGGCTGCGCCCCGCAACCCCTCGCGGAAGAAAGGATCTCAGGTGTCGCGTCGAATCGCGCTTCTCGCTCTCTGCACGCTCGGGTCGCTCGTTGGACCAGGTTTGTCGCCGGGGGCGGAAAACGTCCCGGATACCGCGACCAGGATAAACGCCCTGATCCACGACGACGATGTTGCTCAGCTCCTCGCTTACATTCGGGCCGAGAATATCAATTTGAATGCCCCATACTGGCAGGGCATCACGCTACTTTCCCAGGCCGCGAACGAAGACCGCCCGCAGATCGCCGAAGCACTGTTGGCGAATGGAGCCGACGTCAACGCCTCAGATGATCCCAATGGGAAGGTTTGGGGGCCCAGTACCGCGTTGGCGCACACGGGCTTCTCCGATTCTCGGGCCGTGGCAGAGCTCCTCCTCGCCAAGGGTGCCAAGGTAGACGGCTTGCCCGGTTCACGGGCTACTCCATTGGACATTGCTGCCCAGCGAGGGAGCGAACGTGTTGCGCTCCTATTGCTCGAACATGGTGCCAATCCCGATGCCGTTGATATCGCTGGATGGACGCCGCTGCACACGACGGCCTACTACAACAAGCCGGCCATCACCCGGATCTTGCTTGAGCATGGGGCCAATATCGAATCCGTAGGAGTTTGAATCGGCAATCATACGCCGTCGGCGGAGGCTCTCCTGTACGCTCGGCCGGAGATCACGGATCAACTGTTGACGCATCACGCACGTTGCGATGCCAGCGACTCTGAAGGGGCGACGACACTCATACTGGCGCTGGAGGCAAAGTGGGAGACACCGGACCAGCAACTCGGCATCCTCAAGCGTTTGATTCAGTGCGGTGTAGACGTTAACACCGAGTATGTGGTGCAAAACGTTCGGCCGCCGCCAAAGAATTCGGCTCTGCGGGTTGCATTGGAAAGAGGTAACGCACCCGCCGCGGCCTGGCTGTTGTCAGCGGGAGCGCACCTGACTACACCGCTTGCCCACGGCGAGACCGACCTTCACTTTGCAGCCGCGAGCATCCACGATGCCAGCATCATCGAGTCGCTGATCGCCCAAGGCGCACCAGTGGACGGCCGCGCCTCGCAGGGGGCGACCCCATTTCTAACGACGTGAATGCCGACGCGGGCATGGAGGCGGGATTCAGACAAACACCGTTACAGCGCGCGGCACGCACCGGTAACGTTGAAATAGTCAGGCTGCTCTTGAATGGCGGCGCCAATCTCGAAGCGAGCGACGAGCGGGGTCGGACATCGTTGCACCTGGCGGCCCTTGCTGGGCAGCAGGCTGTCGTGGGAGTTCTTTTGTCAGCGGGTGCCAAGCTTGCCGCACACGATGCGGAGGGCCTCACTGCCATCTACTACGCAAGGACGCCGGAGATCAGAGATCTCCTGATCGCGCACGGCGCGGTCGCGCCCTTTCGAACCACCGAGGCTCAGGAGAAGGAGGCCTGCCAGACCGTCTTGACCCGCGCGAACACTGGGACACTCGGCGGCTTTCTAGGCGCTGCGATTCCCGAGGAAGATCTCAAGGACAGCCCGCTGACGGATTGGGGCGCCGAGGAGCGGAAAGCTTGGACGCGAGACTTGCCGTCGAACTGAAAGGAGCCGATTTCGTCGCGGGAATGGAAAACGGCCAACTGTTGTACCTGGCGAAGCGCAGCACCGACGGGGTGCAACAGATGATCTGCAAGTTCTGGGTCGAAGCTCCGGCCCAGGAGATCACGGCGTCGAAGGATGCGCAGCTGTGCAAAGCCGTCCAGGGCGACGCAGTGCATTATGTCGACTACACCACGGAAAGTTCGATCGCGGAGGAAGACGCCCGAGATCCGTCCGAGTCGGTTGGCAAATCCACCCAACTGGATCTGGACAATATGGCAAGCCCCAGAATATTGCCGAAGCGCAATACAGCTCCACCCATGGTTGCGATAACACTTATCCTGTCTTCTTGAGCGCCGATGGAGCCCACGTTGACACCGAACGGTCCGCGGTAATCGAGAAGCTGATTTCCGCGTGCGGCACCACGATCTCACCTTAGAACACCCACAGGACGTTGAGGTACTGTTGCTCCATCAGATCGCTCGCGTTGCCGTTGTCGAGGCCCTAACCGCCGATTCCAACATCGGGGAACCATAGATCTGGTACTCGAAATTGATGCGTCCCGACCCCTGAGTAGTTGCCGGCGATATCGATCGACAACTCAAATGTCTGCCCGGTCGTTTGATTTGCCGTGGGGTTGTAGAACTCATCCAGATAGTGATGGCCACTCGACACACCCGTACTGAGCATCTCGATCGCACCAGGTGGCGCCACGTTTGCCCCCAGTTGCCCCTTGGCGGTGAGCGTGCCCGACGACGGCGAAGTGCCTGTGGTTGCCATGACGGGATACGTGTCGTTCGGGAGGCGATGTTCGGGACTCCAACGACGTCGCTGGCCGGTGGCGATGGCCGAGACATGACGCGTGACATCGACCGCAATATTGCCCGTGCGTTGCGGATGCCGGATGGGAAATCGCTGCTGGTCGCCGGACACGAGGGCACTGGGGTGGGGATGTGGGTGAAGGCTTTGAGCGGCAGGACCGAGCCGCCAGAAAGTCCCTGCGCATTTTCCGCCCGGATATCCGCGATCGAGTAGATGCGACGGCGGTCATTGACCTGGAGCGCAACGACATACTTCGGGCTGAGGACGATTTCCGCGGAGCGAACGAAGAAATTCTCATCTTTAGGCACAATGTTTGTTCGACTATGCGGTCGCTCGTCATCTTTTCCGTCGCGGCAAGGATCCGGCGCGGCTCACCGAACTGCTGCGCGCAGACCGCGCCCTGGCGCTCATGGTGTGCCCGAGCCTCGCGATGGCCCTACACGACTTGTGGGGAACGCCGTCTGGTTGCCGCTGCTCATGGTTCCGGTGGACTACATGTGTCTGCGCCGCACTGGCGACGGCGGAGGCTATCGCGCATCAAATTTCGCCTGCGCTTCCCTAACGCGCTCCCAATTTTCTTTGGCCCAATTGACTAAGCCTTGGGTCGGGAGCAGCAGACTCTTTCCCAGATCGTTGATCTCGTACTCAACGCGTGGCGGCACTTCCGGAAACAGTTCCCGGATCACCAGCCCGTCGCGTTCGAGGTTCTTTAGGGTGGTCGACAGCATTCGCTGCGAGATCCCAGGAACCGACCGTTCGAGTTCAGAAAATCGCGCGCGACCGCCCAGTAGGTCCAGCGAAAGGATCACGAAAATCGTCCATTTGTCACCGATCTTGGTAAGCAGCTCTCGCACTGCCATTGGGTCCGAACTTCTGCAGATCGCTGCAGGATCTAGCGGGGCCGGTTTGTTGGATTCCTTCATAACTTACCTCGACGTTAGTGACTGAAGTGAAAGTGCCTTCTTTCTTGAAATTAGCTTCTGACGTATATGTTGCTCTCAATCAGTAAGCAACCATTGAGAGCGAGGAGGCTCAAAGTGCCGCACCAGAACGACGCCACCCATAAACCCGAAACTACCGCCGCGACGCTGCCAACAGCACTTGTACTTGGTGGTACGGGGCGAACCGGAGCGCTTGTGGCGCGAGAAGTCAGCAAGCGCGGTTTGCATGCGCGGACAGCGTCGCGCAGTGGTGCGGACGTGAAGTTCGACTGGGATGACGTGACGACCTATGCCCCTGCATTGGACGGGGCCGACCGCGTGTACCTTGTTACGCCGGTTATGCGCACCAAGTTCGTCCACCGGGTTGTGGAATTCCTTGACCTTGCGACGGTGTCCGGCGTCCGCCATGTGACGTATCTCAGCGCCTATGGCAGCGACCGAGCGCCCGCAGAGGTCGACATCCGCGCCGTCGAGCGCGAACTTGCCCGGCGAAGCGAATTCAGCCACTCAATTCTGCGCGCGGCATGGGTCATGCAGAACTTCAGTGACCAGCATCTGCCACTTCTTGGCGACGCGTTTATCGTGCCGACTGGCGGCGGGAAGGAAGCCTTTGTTGATGCCCAGGACATCGCTGCTATCGCCGTCGAGACGCTAGTCGATCCTGACGGCCACGCTGGAGCGCAGTACGCGCCGACCGGCCCCGAGGCGCTCACGGTGGCCGAGGTCGCCGAGATCGTTGCCAGCGTCATCCGTCGCCCCGTGGTCCATAATGACATCGATCCAAACGTGTGGATCAATGGTGCGGTCGAAGCGGGCTTTGTACCTGCCGACTATGCCGTGATGCTCCGCTGGCTGACCGGGACGGTCATCTCTGGCAACGGCGCACGGCCCAATGGCGACGTCGAAAAGGTCACCGGGCGGCCGGCGACCAGCTTCCGGGACTTCGCCGAGCGAAATGTCGCCGCTTGGGCTCCTCAACCGGTCGGCTGACCGACTGCGCGCAACCGGCACGGCGCCGCGGCGTCGGGCCGAAATCCCCTTAAGCGATCCAATATCTCTGGAGTAACCAAAGTGCCTGATAACACATATTCTGCCTATGCAGGCGCAGAGCCCTATTTTGCGCTGGTTCGAAAGGCGCTGGGGGAACTCGTCGACGGCGAGCACTTCTTCGACATCGTCGCCGATGATATCGCCTACGAGGTTCGTTACGACCTGGGCTGGCCTCGTGTGGTCCGAGGACGCGCCGAGCTGATGGAACAATTCCAGGCATATGTCGGCAGCATCCGGCTGTGGTCCGCAGACCAGTTGATGGTCAACAAGGCGGATAACGGCCGCGTCGTCGTGATCGAGTATGACATCCACGGGACGATCCTTGCGACGGGCGCCAAGTACGAAAATCGGTTCTGCTCGATCATCGAAGTTGGAAACCGAAAGATCACGCACTGGAGAGATTACATGGACTCGCACGCCGCCTGGAGCGCATTAATGGCAAAAGGCAAGTGATCGAGCCATTACAACTCACCATCTCTGCTCGCATCCCCCATTCTTAGAAAGCGGAAATTATGGCAACAACATTCCGCACACCAAATTCTGCAACGTCTCGGAGAGACGTGCTGATTGGTACGGCCGGTGTGATCGCCGCGTCGGCTGTATCCTCACCTGTCTTTGCCGCCAGCACGAAGGCGGCACAGAAATCACCCAAGTCAACCAACTCAGCAGGAGCTGACACCATGTCATTCGTCACGACCAAAGACGGCGTCGAGATCTTCTTCAAGGACTGGGGGCCGAAGAACGCTCAGCCAATCGTCTTCCATCACGGTTGGCCGCTGAGTTCGGACGATTGGGATGCGCAAATGCTCTTCTTCCTTGCTCAGGGGTTCCGCGTCGTCGCGCATGACCGCCGTGGGCACGGCCGTTCGGCTCAAGTTGCTGACGGTCACGACATGGACCACTACGCGGCCGACGCCTCGGCCGTGGCAGAGCATCTCAACCTAAAGAATGCTGTCCATATCGGCCATTCGACAGGTGGCGGCGAAGTTGCCAGGTATGTTGCGCGATATGGCCAGCCCCAAGGCCGCGTCGCCAAAGCTGTTCTGGTCAGTGCCGTCCCACCGCTGATGCTCAAGACCGAGAAGAATCCTGAGGGAACGCCGCGGGAGGTGTTCGACGGCTTCCGCAAAGCGCTGGCCGCCAACCGGGCGCAATTCTTCCTCGATGTGGCTTCGGGTCCGTTCTACGGTTTCAATCGTCCAGGTGCGACGGTCTCCCAAGGCGTCATCGACAACTGGTGGCGCCAAGGAATGATGGGCGGTGCCAATGCGCACTATGAAGGCATCAAGGCGTTCTCGGAGACTGACCAGACAGACGACTTGAAGGCGATCACGGTGCCGACACTCGTCATCCAAGGCGATGACGATCAGGTCGTGCCCTACAAGGACGCCGCAGCGCTTCAGGCCAAACTGATCAAGAACAGCACGCTCAAGATCTACCCCGGCTATCCGCATGGGATGCTCACGACGTACGCGAACGCGATCAATCCGGATCTCCTGGCCTTCATCAAGGGCTAGGCTATCTAACCGTGGGAGCGCCGAGTTTGAATGGCCGTGTAGCAGTTCAGGCTCGGCGCGATCCATGAAGATCGAGCCGGCCTCGCATCCACACGGACCCCGGCACCGCTAGCAGATAGCAGCATTCCTCCGACCAACAGTCGCCGGATGAGGCCCTCGCGGCACCCCAACAGGAAATCGAGGATTAAGATGATCAGGATCTCATCTCATCGTCTGCTTTTGTGTGTTGTTGGAACCCTTGTCGCGGCGACAGCTCTCTATGCCGCCGATGGTGCAAGCAGCCGGGACAGGCGGAGCGCGGTGCGCTCCGCAAGGGGGACGGACGCCGCAGAGAGCGAGGGTCCGTTCCTCACGGAAAACCAGCGCGCGATGGATAGGATGATGGCGGGTATGGCGGTGAAGCCGACCGGAGACGTCGACACGATCCCGTCGTGACGGTCGCGCCCGCGAGCCCCGTCGTCAACACCATGAAGGACATGTCGAAATGAAATCCACGGAAATATTGGCCGCCGTGCTTGGCGTCTCATGCCTGGCTGCAGCCGCTCAAGCTGGCCAGGCGCCCTTTGGGGCCTCCGCGCCAAGCATCCCCGTGAGCCACGCCGATCGCGTGTATGCCGCAGAGCAGTTTTCCAACACCGCTTCGGTCATCGACCCCGCGTCGAACGAGTTGCTGGGCGTCATTCGGCTAGGAGATCCGCCGCCGAGCAACTTCAGCCCACTCTATCGCGGCCAGGTCTTGGTGCATGGCATGGGCTTTTCTCCGGACGGGCACACGATCGTCGTGGTGTCTATCGGCTCGAACTCGGTAACGTTCATCGATACTAAGACCAACGCAGTGAAGGCGACGACCTATGTGGGTCGATCGCCGCACGAAGCCTTCTTCACGCCTGACGGCAAAGAGGTTTGGGTGACCGTGCGCGGTGAGAACTACGTCGCGGTGCTTGACGGCCAAACCTACAATGAGATCGGCCGCATCCAAACGCCGAACGGCCCGGGGATGACGATTTTCTCGCCGGACGGAAAATATGGCTACGTTTGCTCATCGTTCGTCCCCACATTCGTGGTGTTTGATGTAAGGTCACATAGCGAAGTCGGACGCGTGCACCAGCCAAGTCCGTTCTGTCCGAACATCGCCGCGAGCCCAGATGGCGAGCAGGTCTGGTATACGCTTAAGGACGTCGGCAAGACCGTCGTGATTAACGCACGGCCGCCCTTCAACATACTTAAGATCTTGGGCACCGGGCCGATAACGAACCACGTCAATTTCGCGGACAACGCGAAAGGCAAGTTCGCCTACATTACGGTAGGTGGCCTCAACGAGGTGCTGGCGTTTCGTCGAAGCGACTTCGAGAAGATCGCGACCATTCCAGTCGGCAAGCTTCCCCACGGAATCTGGCCATCCGGCGACGGCACTCGCATGTATGTTGGTCTCGAAAATCAGGACGCGATGGATGCGATCGACACGCTAGAGAACCGCGTTATCGCGACGGTCCCGATTGGACAAGCGCCGCAAGCGGTCACCTATGTCCCCGGGGCCGCCGAGCCGGGGAAAGGGCGGGAGAACCTGCAGCCGCTCGGCCTGGCCGGTGAAACGGCCCATCTCTCGTTGGGCACGCCGGGAGTGGCGCCGGCGACGAGCGTAAGCTTGTTCGATCAAGGGCTCGTGCAGGTGTTGCAGGCCGCCGTGACGGGCCTTGAGCCAAAATCGCCCTACGTTCTCGCGCTATCGATCTCGCCGGATGGAAGCGGGCGTCTTCAGCCCCTGGCCGCCTTCACGACGAATCCGGCGGGTGGTGCGATCGTCAATGCCGATGGGCCTATCCGCCAGCTTGTGAGCAATGCCGGCGAGACAGACCGGCGCTACATGGTGATCGCTCCTGGGCAACCAACAAAGCTGGGTACTCCGGTCCAGATTCAAATGCCGTAGGCAGCCGCGTACTTCGCCGCCTTCCCCAGGTCCCCATCGAGTACCAAAGAGGAGAGTTGGCCATGATTGACCACGTCATTTTGACGGTTAGCGATTTCGAGCGGTCGGTCGCGTTCTACAAGAAGGTTCTGGCCGCGCTCGGCGTTACTGAATGTATCGATTACCCCGGATCGCACGACCATCCGCATCTGGTTGGCTTCAGCAAAAGAAATGGCAATCATTTCTTCTGGCTGAAGGAAGGTCGGCCACATCCAGACGCCATCCATGTCGGGTTGGCCGCCGAGAGCCAGGAGGCCGTCGACGCGTCCTATCACGCAGCGATCGCCGCCGGCGGTCGCGAGAAGGTGGCGCCCGCGCCTCAGCTTCAGTATCACGCCGACTATTATGCGACATGGGTTCTCGACCCCGATGGTCACGATATCGAGGTCGTAAATAAGACCGGTCGTGTGAAATAATCGGATCGCCACGCAAGTGTTTGTGCGACTAACGATCGTGACTGATCAGCGAGCTTCACCGAGCGCTGGGTGGAACGGTGGGCTTCGGATCTAAAGGGCAGGCCGATTCAGGGAGTCGAGGCTTGAATCCCTTTCTCAACGCAGCCCATAGGAGAGGTACACCGCGATTTGTTGCAGGACTTCGACCAACATATCGTCGTTCAGCGCGCGATGAAATTGTGGCTGTTCGGGCATCATCCGTTGTGCGCGTTCGTTCAGCACAACCGTGGGGGCGTGTCCGTTCATTGATGACCCATAGTAGTGGCCCTGAGTGTCGGGATAGGCGTCGTACAATTCGCGTGCCCAAGCGCGCGCTCGGGAGCGAGGCCCGGAATGTATCGCCTTTGAAGCCCCTATTTTCGTCGCAAATGTTCCGCGTAGATCCAGTAGGGTGACGGCTTCGCGAAGTGCGAAGACAACGAGCCCAGGGGCATTGCGAGTTCGGTCGATGCGGCGCGTTGACTGGAAGACTTCGGCTGCACAGGTGTCAACATCTGGTGCGCAGTAGTAGACCGCTCGCTTTTGTTCAATCCCTCCACCGCGCGCGTTTGGCAGGTGATGGTCCCAGCGTGCGGCTGTGGGACCGAAGCTGCGATCGGCTGCTTCGCGCGTGCCCGACGGCAAACGGCGTCTTTATATTGTTTAGTGTCGATAGGATGCGTTCACGCAGCTATGGCCCCGGGGCACCGCAGCAAGCCAATTGCCCGGTGAACAAATGTGAGCGGCCAGTGCCAGGCCCGTGGGGAGTGAGCGGACGCCAGGGCATAGGGCTACGTTCAGTTCTCGATCCTGGAACTTTCATCGTTTCAGTTCACCGCCTTGGAACGTCGAGCGTGCAGTCATCTCTGCCTCGGGAGCGGGCTCACGGGCTCAACCACCAGGGGAGTATGTTGTCAGTGATCCCTTTTTTTCTTATCGTGATGGCTGCCGGATAGTTGATCAACGGGGTCAGGGTGTCGCGCTTGCAGATGCGATACTGGCTGCTGGATGGCCAACTCGCTGATCCCGTGTGTGCCAGGGCCAGGTTGCACGTCAGTACACCGTTCAATTCCGGGGACGCTCGGCATGCGGAACCAGGGATGATCACGTTGTGGTCGTCGTTGATGTTGAAATGGATGATGAGTTCGGACAGTCGCGGAGGTTTCACTTTGCCCAGCGACTCTCGCAGGAAATCGACGACCAGGTTTTTGCCCGCGGCGGGGTTCAGGATGTCGCGTTCGCTGACGATTGTTCCGTCATCGTAAACGGATCGTACCGCCGCGTAACGTACTCTTTTGGTGATCGTGTGGGTGTCGAGGTCGATTGCGATCTCAATCGGACCCTGGTGCTCGTTGGTGATGCGGTTGAAGTGCTCCTCTCGTAGCAGCTCAACCGGAAAGCTGGGCGTGCCGAGCCATCCCCTCAAGGTAAATTGTCGCGCAGGGGCATTCACAGGGGCTGCGGCGGGTCGCAAGTCGATGGTTGCGAGCTCGTTGGTCAGCTCGGGCCAGAGGTCGGGCTCGTCGCGATCGAATCCGGGGTAGGCTTGTTCATAGTCTGGCAGCCATCCACCACCCTGGATGACACAGGGGTTTGGGACCAGACGGGTGGCTAACGTCTGGAGCCTGCGGTAGTAGCGCGGGAACCGTTTATCCGCATCGTCGTAATTCAACTCGTAGGAAAACGATAGGGTTGATAGGGGGTGTGTCAGTCGGGCCAGCGTGGTGGTTGTGGCTGACTCGAGCTGCGCGACATCTTCACGAACGGATGCGAGTCGGACGGTGATCTCCTTTGCTTGCGCGTCGATCGATTTTTGCCGCTTCGTGAATGCGACGAGCTGCTGATGGAGGGAGTTTTCCGTGCGATGCAGGGCGGCACGCATCTGGCGTAGCTCCATCAGGTTGTGCTCACTTTCGATTCCAACTTGCGTGAGGTTCGTGAGGATGCGTTCTTGTCTGTCGTTTTCGCGTTGCAGGCGTGCTCGCTCGGTTCCGGTGGCCTTGATATCGAATATCTGGATGGCGATACCTATCAGGGCGATGACAACAATTAATGTGATTGCCACGTAGTGGTGGCGTCCGAGTCGGCCTTCTTTCTTGGATGAGGAAGCGGTTCCGTAAATGCCGGAGAGAGCGCCGGCAATAGGCGTTAACAGCTTTAGGAGACTTCCCGGATCCAGGCTCATCGCGCACCCGCACGCCTTACTGGGCGTTATTATGGTGCGGGCCGCAGTCGAGTCAATGTCAAGGAGGGAAGTTGCTGTTGGGAGAATGGAGTTACTGAGGAGTCCGTACTTCAAAGCCGAGGGCCACCTTCGCGCGCCTGGAAGGCTATGGCGGGTGACGGCGACATTGAGCAGGTACGCCCGGAGTGTCCGGATCGCCTGTACTGCTGGAGTCGGTACGCGATGCGCAGACACCAATGTCGACCGACATACTTTCTAACGGCGGTGATGGCATGGCCTACGACAGCAGGGTATTCCGAATAGTGATCGCGTCTCCATCCGACGTGGAAGAAGAGCGTGAGGATGCAGTCCGGGTCATCCAAAGCTGGAACGACTTGCACTCGTATTCGCGCAAGGTGACCCTGCTTGCCTTGCGCTGGGAAACGCACACAGCGCCGGAATACGGCGCTCGACCACAGGAGGTCGTTAACCGGGCGATCATTGACGAGTGCGACATGCTGGTTGGCATATTCTGGACGCGGATCGGAACGCCCACCGGCAGCGCCGCAAGCGGAACAATCGAGGAAATCGAGCGTGTGGGGACTGCACACAAACCCGTGATGCTCTACTTCTCGCGTGTTGGCGCGGATCCTGAGCAGATCGATAGCGGGCAGATCGAAAGACTGAAGAAGTTCAAGTTGCAGACTTATCCGAATGGGCTGGTCGAAAGTTATAAATCCCGCACAGAGTTCAGGGATAAGTTTGCGCGACAGCTCGAGTTGAAGGTCCGCGACTTACAGCGACGCGAGGCGTGCGCGCCGTTACCGCTTTCTTTCGGATTTCTGGATAAGTCGAATTCGCTGGAAGGTAAGCGCTTCGAATCGCTGGAGCTGCCGCGCGTGGCCGATTTCAGCCACGTTCCACAAGAGCGGGGGGAGCGGCGCTCGGCGGTTGAGAGTTTGGTTGCGCAGTGTATTCACGCTCGTACCTTTGTGCCGATCCCGCTGGTTTTGGCCAATACGTCTTCATCCGGTCTCAGGCATCTGTACGTTGAGCTGAGCATATCCGCATCTTGCCCGGATGCTGAGGTAACCGATTTCACGAATCCGACGGACAATTTTCTTTGGCGCTGCAGATCAGCGGCAGAGCATTTCAGGCTTGTCAGTGGCGGCCCACCGGACCCACTCAATTTGCAGCTCGCTCAATTTGAAGTCAACGAGTTGTGTGCGGTCGCAAGCGGCTGGCGGTTGGCATTTGAATGGGAAGCGTTGCAGTCGCAGCGAAGGAGGGTTATAAATCCCGTGTTGTATGTCAAGGCGCGGCGATCTACGGAGTTTTCGTTGGCAGCCAAGGTATTTTCCGACACTCATCCGGAGCCGTTCATCTTGCACGCGACGCTGAGTCTTCAAGTCACAGAAGTAGACGTCGAGTTGGGGCACCTCCTACCGAATTGGGCGACTATCTTGGAGGAGGAGACGGAGCGGCGCTCGGGTGGTTCCAGATAGAGGAGCCTGGAAGGCGTAAGCAGTCGGCGGGCGATACGATGCCTTTGAGGGCTCGAATATCCCGGGTAGCTGGGATGATCAGGAAGCCCTGTTCGGACTCGACGAACTCAATCCGGTCGCCGGGTCAGGACTGCTGCTCGCATCATTCCACAGCTGCAAAGAATCGAGCATGGGAGGCAGGTCATTCACCAGGGCGTGCCAGATCAAGCGGTGGTCCAATCCTTCCTCGTACCAATGGGAAGCAATGTCGCGAACCCTTTGGGGCCCGCCCAGGCGATGTTGGAGTCGAGAATTGAAGTCAGCCGATCTCCCAACGCTCGTGCGGGCCGGAAAGCTGTGTGAATTCGGAACCTTCGCGCCGGTGTTCGCGATCGCATTGGGATCAACTACCATCCAGCCCGTCTCTGACATATTGAACCTACGCAGACCAACAGCTGTTCATTTCCACTATGCTGATATTCCGGACCGGACAGACGGTTTTTCCATAGGCTAGGCGCGGCGGCGCTGACCATAGCGCCGACCTGATAGCCGACAGCGACGCTGCTGATGATCTCCTCAACTGTGGCGCCGCATTCATGCAAAACGTCGGCAGCATCTTCTGCAGAGGTTTCCGATAGGTAGCCGCCGCCGCTCGGCCGTATCCTCGAGGAAATCGACGGACAGATCGGCGCAGGCGCCGAGGGCGGCGACGCGCTGGCGCAGATCGATGCTTTCTCACTGTTTCGCCAGCTTCGGAGCCACGCCGAGTACTTGTTGCCAACCCCTAGCGACAGGGCGGCGGCAATGCCGCTAAGAGTCCTGCGTAATTTCCGCCATGGCTTCTTGCAGCACCTTCTCCGCAACGCCTCTTCGCTTGAGCGCATCAGCGAGTCTGCGTGCCGTATGCTGATCAAACTGTGCCTCATCTCGGCGCAGTCCCTCACTGATGTAGCTCTTTAGAAGAGTTTGATAGGCGGTAAAGCCGCGCATCGGAGCAACGGTTTTGAGCGATTCGACAACATCCGTCGGAATTCGCATCGTGATCGTCGTACTCGGCCGATCCTTCTTTAAGCGTTTCTTCAAACGTTCATTGATCATAAAATTCTTCCTCGGCCGGCGAAGCGCGCCACGCTGAAATGATCCGGATGGTTTCGCCGTCGAACTCGATATGCACAACGGTGAGCAATCGGCCTGCTGCGCTGAATCCGATGGCAGCGTCTCTGTGCTCATCGTTTCGACTTGCATCTTGAAGAACAAAAAGTGGGTCATCAAACACGGTCACAGCCTCTTCGAAAGAGACACCGTGCTTGCGCCGATTCTCGAAGGCTTTCGCCTCGTCCCATTCAAAGGTCGTACCTCCATGATCGAAGACCCGGTCCATGGGATCAGAGCGTACCATTGTGTATTTACAATGTAAATACTGATCGGCATTGATGCCCGTAGCCAGAAATCGCCGCCATGAATCGATTTGCGGCTATCTCAGGCTGATTCCGTCACGGAGCACGTTTAGGGGCAGGGACTGAGCGTCGAATTGGACTTTGCCAAGCTATTCCGAGGGATACGTCGAATATTGGAATCCTTCCCGTTCCACCATAAAATCAATCACTCAGCGCTTCCGGCAGTCGCTCGAACGAGCCTACCAGAGGTACAAATACACCCGGCGCTGGTCCGCGCACGCTGGCGCCTGCGGAAGCCGTTGCCATTCGTGATGCCACAGGCGTTTGCGGTCGCTCATGCCACTGGGTGGATGTGAGCTCGCACTCGGATCGGTGCCTCGCGCAGCCAGTTTGCGGACGCAGGAGCGAGGCCGGCGCCACTGCCTAAGGACAGGCATCTGTTATACCCGCAAGGCGGGCGGCCGTGCGCAGCCGCATTTCGCGTCCGGAGTGAGCTGCTGCGGCCTCACTTTTCAGAGCGCGCTCGATTCGGCCGCACAACTCGTCAGAGCGCGCAGACAGCCATAGTGGAATCGCGGCGATGGTCAGACCAACACCGATGGAGGCGTCTCCCGACGGTGAGAAGGCCCAGTCGAGCGCCGCGTGCACGTCATCGATGAGACCGCCGTAATCCACCATCCACTGTGCGGGCTCCCCCCGCTCTATCTCGACTTCGGCGTACTCGAAGACACATTGAAGATATTCAGCGTGGTTGCGCGACACCGAATCGACCTCTCGGTAGCGAACGAGCTTTGCGAATGCGAACGCGCGGGTCTGGCGGGTCAGGGTGTAACGGGCGAATGCCCCATCACCTTCTGTCTGCAAAAAAGAGCTCGCCTGCAACTCCACAATAGTTGGCGCAACCTCGGTTCTGTGAATCCTCCCGCACACGACGACCGCGCTGGCGGCCTCGAGTGTGAACTCGCCTGCAAAGACTGCAAGACGGCGCAGCACAGTGCGCGGTACGTCACCAAGTAATGCGTATCTTCTATCGAGAAAGGTTCGCGGCGAGCCCAAGCCGCCAGCTTTACGAATATCGCGTTTGAGGAGGTCGAATTGAATGACGACCGAAGCTTCACTCGTTCCTCCCACCTAACGCCCCTAGCCGCGCCGCAGCGCGGACTTGATAGCCTCAATCAGTTCTGCGCTTCGGAACGGCTTATCGAGAAAGGCAACAGTGCCCGCCTGTCTGGCTCGCTCCCGTGCATCGTCGTCGCCATGCGCCGTCAGGATCACCGCTGGAATTTGCCGACCCGCGGTCCCGAGATGCGCCAGTAAGTCGAGACCGCTCATGCCGGGCATCTGCAGGTCGAGGACGAGGCAACCGGTGGTTTCCCGTTGGACCGACTGCAAAAAGGATTCCGCAGAGTCGAACACAGCGACCAGGAAGCCCTCGGACAACAACAGATTCCTGACGGAACGCCGAATGGATTCGTTGTCGTCCACAATCGAAACAACACGTTCGCGATGGACTTCCATGATCGTTGGCTGAGACTAGAAGGAGGATGGCGCGAACGTCTACCCTGCCTTGGGAGGGTATGCGGCGAGGTGCTTAAGTCACAGTCCGAGGCGTTTGGCTGCCAGGGCCAGTGCGATCAGCGTTTCCGCCTGCATCTTCTGCATCACCTGTGCTCTCTGCTCCTTCACGGTCGACTCGCTGGTCCCGAATTCGGCGGCGATCTGCTTACTCAAGCGGCCGGCAATGATCCGGTGCATCACCTCGCGCTCCCGGGGGGTCAATGAGTCGTACCGACGCCGCAACTCGCTCAGGCTCCTGCGTTCGGCCCGCGCATCGCGATCCTGCTCGATCGCGTGACGGATTGCTTCCAGCAGCGCGGGGGCGTTCAACGGTTTCGTGAGGAATTCGACCGCACCCGCCTTCATCGCGCTCACCGTCGTTGGGATATCTCCCAGGCCTGTAAGAAAAATGATCGGCAGCGCGCGATCGGTGTCAACCAGCGCCCTTTGCAGCTCCAGTCCGCTCAGTCCGGGTAGATGCACGTCGAGCACCAGGCAGCCCGGAGTGTCCGGCAGGTCGGCGGCCAGAAAATCCTGCGCGCTGCTGTAGGTTGTAACGCACAGGCCGACTGATTGAAGCAGCCCGGTGAGAGAGCGGCGAATCGACTCGTCGTCATCGACTACGCGGACCACGGCCTCTTTGGGGCTCACGACTGCGCCGGGATGGAAAACTGAAATGTGGCGCCGTAATCGGTATTGGCGGTGACCCAGAGCCGCCCCCCGTGACGCTCGACAATCGCTTTGCTGACCGACAGTCCCATGCCGAGGCCACCGGCTTTCGTCGTATAGAACGGCTGGAAGAGTTGGGTCAGATCGGCTGCGACGAGCCCAACACCTGCATCGCGCACCCTCACTTCAACATGAGTGTGCAGCTCGTTGCGTTGAACTTCGGTGCTCACCGTTACCGAGCGCCGGTCCGCGACGACCTCCCGCGAGGCTTCCGCCGCATTCAGCAGGAGGTTCAAGAGTACTTGTTGCAGTTGTATAGGATCCCCTGATACCAAAGGCCGTTCCACGGCGAGTGCGACCTCCACATGGATGGCGTGGCGCGCGAATTCGGCCCGGATCAACGGCAGGGTCTCCGCAATGATCACGCAAAGATCGCACGGGTGGAACGGTTGGACCGAGCGGGACAACATGCCGCGAATACGGGTAAATACGTTAGCCGCTCGCTCGCTGTCCTTCACGATTGCAAGCAGCGTCTCGCGCACGATCTCGAGGTCCGGTGTGTCCCGTGCCAGCCAATTGAGAGCGGCATTCGAATCCGCGACGATCGCTGTCAGGGGCTGGTTGACCTCATGTGCTATCGAGGCTGTCAGCTCTCCGAGAGTCGTGATTCGTGCGACACGCGCCAGCTCCGTCTGTGCCTGTGAAAGCGCACTCTCTGCCTGCTTGCGTGCTGTAATGTCATTGTTGGTCTCGAGAGTGGCGAGCGGCAGGCCCCGCGCGTCCCGCTGCAAGGACCAGCGACTCGCCACCATGACCTGGGCGTCATTGCGCCGGGTTTGAATGAGCTCGCCTTCCCACCGGCCGGTGCGAGTCAATTCGGCCGTAATGTCCGCGAGCGAGGCAGGAAATTCGGTGCGCAGCAGGTCGTGGGTCCTGCGGCCCATGACTTCCTCTGCAGACCAGCCGTACAGTTCGCGCGCGCCTCGATTCCAGAACGTAATCCGATTATCGGTATCGCGTACGAATACGGTGTCATGGGTGAGATCCAGGAGCGCTGCCTGTTGTCGCGTGGCTGCTTCGGCGCGCTGCAAATCCTCATGCGATTTTCGGAGTTTCTCCAGCGAGGCACGCATCCTCGAGACCAGGCGGGTAATGACCAGCGCCGTGGTTAGAAAGGCGCTCAGTGCAACTCCGTCCAGCCGCTCGTCGAGACTCAGCGAAAACAGCGGCATCGAAGCCAGGTCCTGGAGAAAGACCACGGCGACAATGGATACGACGGCCGCGGCGGTGAAACTGCCGTTGAGGGAGAGAAGTACGACAATGACCAGGTAGACGAGGGCAGCCAATGTGAGTGATGGCTCACCGGGCTGGAGGCGGACACACGCAAGAGCCACGGCCACCAGGGCGAAAATCGCCAATGCACTTTGCCCGACCACTCGTCGAGCGCCGGCAGACAACAGCAGTAAACTGGCAGTAGCGGCCGTGGGCATTCTCTTTCCCGGCAGCGTTTGGCACGTCGCAGCCTGAGATTACACCAATCTCAGGAACTCTATAGTCAGGCGAGAGCCTTCTCTTGATTCGTATTTTTGTACGAGCCGCAATCGCGCCAGACGCTCGGTGCTCTCCATGAGGAACAAAGTCCTGCAGATCTGTGCGAGCCGCTCGGACAGGGGCGCCAGCTCAGTGTTGGTTGCCTCTGGTTGGGTCATTTCCGGCTTCGCTTGGCGCCAGTCCGGCGCGGCGTCAGCGACAGGAGCACGATCAAAGCGACTGGGCAAATCAGCGTCGCGTATGAAGCTATTGTCACAATGGCGTCCATGGGGGTCGACGGTACGCGGCCGGTGACACCCATGACAGTGCCGAAAGTAATGCTCAGGACATTGAATTCCTGAACGCCAGCTTGCGTATAGCGGCTGCGTGCCGGCGGTGGCCGATGTTGAGAGGCAGAAGCGTCGCAATGGCAGCCAACGCGCCAACTATCGGGACGCCGAAAGCAAGAAACGCAATCGCAGCGACTACGAGATGGGACTGTTGGACCCCGGGAGCATATCCTGTGATTGCGAGCACCCACCCGATCAAACCCGATGCAGCGGCGCCGCTCGCCTTGTGCACGACGAGGAACACGGCGAAGCAAGTTGTCTCTTGCCGATAGCCTTGCCGCAGCTCACAGAAATCAACGACATCGGGCAGGATGCCCCAAGGCAGCATGTAAACGCCGAGGAGTGCGACGCCCATCAGAGTTGATGCGACGAGCATGGCACTCTGATTGGGAGCCGAAGCCGCAAACATACACAGGGTGACCAGAGTCGCCGCGAGGCTGGCTATCAAGAGCTTCGTTTTGTCGAAGTAGCGGATCGCACCGGTCCAGACTACAACACCCCCGAATTGACCGATCGTGATGGCGGTCAGGATCTGACTTGCGGCAGCGGGCCGCTCGAGAACGTAGGTGGAGTAATAGATTGCGGTACGGCTGAACATGGGCACGGCAAAGCCCATCGTCACCGCGATGGGGAGCATCGCCCAAAACAGGGGTGCAAACTTCGGCATTGAAAGTCGTCCCGAACGCAGCAAGATGCCCGGCATTGCCTGTCTGGGCGGATCTTTCGACCAGAGGCACCACCGCTGTGGCAATGATCAGACTCGAAATGTTGCTGAAGAAGCTTCGGTAGCCTGCCGTCCGACCCCGCGCGCGGCTGTCGCTCGTTATGCTCGCAATCATGGCGTAGTGCGGAAGATCGACCACCGCAAATGTCGCTCTGAAAACCAACACGAGGGCGGCAATGGCCCATAGGCGGTTCTCGCCCCACCAGGGTAGGGCGTACAGCAACATGAAGGCCACGCCGCAGGGAATGGCGGCAAAAGTGATGAGCCTGCGAGTGCCTGTGCTGTAGGCCTTTACCTGGGCTGAAATGGCCCCCGCCACTACGTCAAAGACTAAATCGCCGGCGAAAGCGATCGTCATCAGCAACGCGGCCGAGCTCGTCGGTAACTCGATGAGGTCGGTCAATATGAACAGCAGCGTGAGGTCTGCGGTGGACCAGACCAGGTTCTTGCCAAAATTGCCGCTGGCATAGCGGACGAAACGCAACTCGCGCCTCGGGTCAACTTCCAACATCGGAAGGTTTCATGCAAAGAAAAATTGGTGCAGCGGCATGGCCGCAGCACCGATCGCGGATGCGTCCGCTTCGACTTCACGCGCCACGACTTCAGGAAGCGGGAACGGCATTGCATTACGAGGTGGACTTGCCGGCAAAACGATCCGTGCGGCGAGACGCTGGGCCAGCCAACCCGGCAGGCGTCCTCCGATCACGACTTTTTCCGGAGCGACCATATGGCCGAGCAAAAACGCGAGCATGGCAAAGGGCGGTTGTGCTTCCGAAATCCAGTCCTCCACGCCGGGTGTGTCCGGTTTCAGACCGCGAGACATTTCTTCCACGGTTGCAAAATTCGGGCCGTGTTGTGCAACGTGAAAGCGCAATCGATTCAGGGCTGGATAGCCCTTGTTCAACAGCCACCAGACACCGCCGAAGTCACCGGCATTGCCGTTGGCGCCCCGCATGACACGGCCGTCGAAAACCAGGCCGCCGCCAAATCCATTGTTGAGATGCAAGTAGGCAAAATTCGAGCAGGTGCGGCCGACGCCGAGCAGACTCTCAGCGATCGCCGCCGTCGTGCCGCTGTTGTCGCACACAACTGAGGGTCCGAGCACGGGGGCGAGGGTGGCCGCGACGTCGGCGCCGGTCCAATCAACCAACAAGTCAGCGGGGTTGAAGTTCAATGGGTTCACGACGAAAAAGCCCGCAAAGCCAACCCCGGATCCGACTATCCGCCGGTCATTGATCTCGGCTTCGTGAATGAGCTCAACTTTGAGCGACGCTAAGCGCTTCACCACGGCGCGGCGGCTCATGTCGGGCATGGCCACCGTTCGAACCGCCCTCACGGTGCCGGAGAGATCCAGTATCGCCATGGAAAGGGCGTCAGGTTCAATCGTAACGCCCAGGCTGTATGCGTAGTCGGGATTGAGCGTGAGGGTCACGCTGGGGTGTCCCGGCCCTGTCGCTTTTCTCGCGCCCAGCCGAACGATGCCTTCACTTTCAAACCCACTGACGAGCCTGGCAACGCTCGGCTGCGACAACTCCAGCAGCGTCGCAAATGAGGCCTGGGACAGTGACCCGCGCTTCAACAAAAGATCCAGCATCGCCCGACCTCCCTTGCTGATTGGTTTGATCCACTCCGGCTGCCGCAATTCTCCAAGCGGTACGCGATCACTGGTCATGCGTCATTGACTCTTCATAAAAATATAATACTCTACGAATAGTATTCGACAAGAATTAAACTATTACGCTGAAAAAGCCAAGCTAAATCAATTGCTTGGGTCGAATGCTGGGGTGGGGTTTAGTGCGTTAAGCCTCATTTGTCACTTCAGAAGAGGGGTCTTTGCCAATGACTATTATCCACATGCGGGCCGTCGGCCGGCTCGCGACATCCGTTCTAACCTGCCTGGTGACGGCGAACTTCGCCTGGGCTCAGGATGGGGATGCGGCGCAGAGCGCAGCCTCCAACACTCAAACCGACAATTCAATTTTCAGCCTCGAGCAGGTGGTCGTGACCGGAACCAAAACGGGGCAAGACAAATTCACGGCCCCTTACTCCATCACTACGATCAGCCCGACGAAGATCCAGGAGATGGCGCCAAAGAGCATCACCGAGCTACTCAAGGACACACCCGGGATTACCGTGGAAGCGTCGGGCGGCGAAGGCGGTAGCGAAAACGTGCTCATTCGCGGCCTGCCATGGGCCGGCTGGCGTCTGATCGACCTGATGCAGGACGGCATGCCCATCTACGAAAGTAACTTCGAAGGATTCATGAACGCGGACGAATTCTTTCGCGCGGACCGGAGCATTCGAGGGGCGGAAGTCGTGCGCGGGGGCACCGCTCCGATTTATGGGAACAATGCATCGGGCGGTGTGGTGAACTTCATCACCAACCACGGCACCGCAACACCCCAGGGCGTCGTAGCGCTCGAGAGCGGTTCTGCCAACCGGATGCGCTGGGACGGCGCCTGGTCTGGCCCTGTCACCGACAACCTCCTGGTGTCGGTTGCCGGCTTTTACCGTCGCGACGACGGTCTACGTGATCCGGGCTTCGGGAATGGCGATCATGGTGGCCAATTCCGCGTCGGCTTCACTTACAAGTTTGATCAAGGCAAGGTCTGGGGTGATTTCACGTATCTCAACGACCACGGTATTTTCTACACCGATATTCCGCTGACCGATCCTCGCACCGGCGCATCGCTGGCCGGCTTGATTGATCCGCAAAGAGGCACGCTGGATTCTGCGTCGGCCAAGAACGTAACCATCCGAACATTGGACGCGAATGGCAATCCAACGACCGTTCAGCGCGACCTCAGTGACGGCATCCATCCGCTTTACAAGACCGCCACGCTGGGCGGCGACTACGATTTGGGCGACGGTTTCAAGGTGACCGATACCTATCGGCATACCGACGGTACGCTGGATTTCAATGGTATCTTCAATGGTGCCTCGCCGTCCGACTCAACGACATTCCTGAACAGTCAGTTGGCAGGTGCCAAGGCGGGATTCGGGCCGAGCGTGACCTCGCTTCGGTATGTTCTCGCCGGAACCAACACCGTCTACAACACTGCGCAGTCCGACAATCTGGTGATGGCCAATAGCTGGGACAGCATTCACACCGTCAATCGCTATGATGCCAATGACGTACACCTCAACAAGACCATTGCGACCGGCTTTGGCGATCACGACTTCACCGCCGGCCTCTATTACAGTCACTACTACTTCCTGCAGCAGAGGCTGACACCCGGGTTCCTCATGAACGTTCAGAACAATCCGGTTGCGCTCGACATTCAGGCGTTGGACGCGACTGGTGCGGTCGTCGGTAACGTCACTGAAAACGGCTTTACCAATTACGGTGCCGGGCAGAGTGGCCACCTGACGGGGGACGTCCTCGCGTATTACTTTGCCGATACCTGGCACATTACGCGCTCCTGGCAGGTTGACGCTGGGGTCCGCGAGGTCGATCGCCGCAATACGGGCGTCCAAGGCGTTATCAAGTCCGTCAACGCTGTTCCCACCGGCCCACTTGCCGCGCGCGCCGTGAGCGGCGTGGTGTCCTATGTTCCTCATTCCGAACACCAGACGGCGTCCAGCTACACCGTCGGCTCGAGTTATAACATCGAAGATAACCTGAACGTATTCGCTCGCTACACCCGCACGTTCAGCTTCCCGCGCTTCGACACAATTCTGGGCAACGCCACTATTCCGGGAAGCACAACCACGCTACCCGTCTCCACGGCGATCGAGAGTGAAGCAGGCGTGAAGTGGGCGTTGCCCTGGCTTCAGGTTTATGCTGTCGGATTCATGTCAAAGTTCAATCAGCTGACCGGCTCGACGCAGGTCGCCGATCCGACCGGTGCGATCACTACCTCCAACATCATCTTCAACAGCCGGACCAGGGGCGTTGAACTGGAAGCAGTGGTGACGCCGTTCAAGGGCTTTGATATCAATATGTCGGGCATGCTCCAGGATCCAAAGCTCGATTCGATCACCACACTCACCGGGCTGACCGCTCAAAGCCAGCAGGGTGGCGAGATCCCGCGCGTTCCAAAAACGCAGATTGTTGTCGAGCCTTCCTACACCTTCAGTCTGTCCCAGTACGTCCTGCGCGCCTATGCCCGCTATTTCTACATCGGCCGCCGCTTCCAGGACGACTCGAACCTGAGCAGGCTGCCCGGCTATGACATGGCGGACATCGGGCTCTCGGTGTCGAATGACAGCGGGGTCACCGTCCGCGCCCTGGTCAACAATGTCACCAACGAGATCGGATTGACGGAAGGCAATGCGCGTGCTGCGGTCCTCGGAACCGGCACAGTAGGCGATGCCACCGTTGGCCGATCCATCTTCGGCCGCAACTTCACTGTGTCGATCGAGAAGAAATTCTAGTTCATGATGTATACCGCTCGCGTTGTTATTCTCATGTTAGTGGCGGCCGCTGCGAGCGCTCAGCATGTGGCATCCAACGAGGCCCTTCCGCCGTGGACGGAAGGGTATCTCTACATCCATCACATCAGCACCGGCCGCGGAAATTCCGCCTATATCGTCATGCCGGACGGTACGACACTGCTGATCGATGCGGGCGAGACGGATCAGGAGTTCATCAGGTCCGTTGCTCCGCTCAAAGGCTTTCCACCGCGGCCCAATGCTGAGCACGATGCCGGCTATTGGATTTCGGATTACATCCGGGAATTCGCGCCGCGCAACCGGCCTGTTGTGCTCGACTACGCGCTGATCACCCACTTCCACACTGATCACATGGGCACGGTGTTGCCCTCGAGCCCACTGTCAGCGACCGGTGCCTATCGGCTGACCGGCATCACTGAAGTAGCCGACCTCATTCCGATCAAGACCCTCGTCGATCGCGCGGCTCCTGACTACACAACGCCGGTTGATCTTCGAACCTGTCATGAGAGCAACAATGAGAAGACGCTCGCCAACTACCTCGGGCTGGTTGACTACCGTCGTCATCACGGCCAGGCGGTGGCGGGTCTGCGAGCCGGCGCGCTCGATCAGATTCAACTGGCGCGACCCAGGCAATTTCCGGATTTCCATATCCAAAATGTGGCCTCGAGCGGGGTGATCTGGACCGGTCGGGGCGCGCAGATCCGGCAGTACATCCCCCTCGATGCTGTCAAAGATTGCAATTTCGACGAGAACCCCTTCAGCAACGTAATCAAGATCACCTATGGGAAGTTCAGCTATTACTCGGGTGGTGACATCCCTGGCATTCCGAACTATACCCAGCCCTGGTGGCGCGACGTGGAGACTCCGGTCGCTGCTGTGGTCGGCCCGGTTAGCGCGATGACACTGGATCATCACGGCAATCGCGATACAGTGAATGGAAACATGCTGCGCGCACTTCGGCCTCGGGTCATCGTGCAGCAGAATTGGCTTTCGGCCCAGCCGGGTGAGGAGGTCGTCGTCAGGTTGGAGTCAGAGGAGTTTTATCCCGGTCCCCGGGACGTTTTCGCAACCGGGATGGCAGCGGAAACCCGGGCCGCCATTGGACCGATCATGGACAGGATCTATCGCAGCTATGGCGGTCACATTGTCATTCGAGTGGCACCGGGCGGCTCGACATACGATGTATTTGTACTGAACGACCAGGACGACGTCAGGAGAATCATTGACAGATTCGGGCCGTACCCGGCGCAATAGGCCAGTTCTGCCGGCTGCTCTACAAACGTATCGCGCCGCACCATCGCTGCTGGAAATTGAGGAATGTTTTCCGGAGTTCCTCCGCACGACTGAGCACCGCCTGCGTGATGTGGGGTGCGGGAGCTTCACGGAAGGAAAAGTCGACGGTCATTGCTAGGGGAACTCCGCGAATTCCGTGATCACTCCACTCGATTTTTGGATCGAACAGCGGGACTCCAAGGATATGACTGATTCCGAGTCGCCGTTCCTGCTCGCTGCCGAACGTTGTTTTGCTCAAATCTTCAAACCTGATTGCCTGCACAAGTGTCACCTGCGCGGCGACTGAGTTTTTGTTCTCTTCCACACCATATTTGACGGGGTTTGCACGCAAGTAGACGCGTTGCGCGCCTCTCGTGACGAGTTGATTGAGATCGAAGTGTCCCTGTCTTTCGGCGGATCTCAGAACGCTCGGCAGAAGCTTGCCGGTGCTTCGCTCCGGGCGAGTAGAGTGACAGACCCAAATGTTTGCGCTGCCGCAGGTGCTTTCGTGCATCTCAGAGGCAGCGTAAAGCAGCTTCTGCAAAAAAAGACGCAACAGATATTTCTCCGATGCCACGTCCAAATCGATAGCCGACGTTGATGAAGTGGCGAGCGTATTCGTCCAATCCACGTCGAACACACTGTCAGGGTCGTCCAACGCTCGATTCAACGAGCTGATCAACTCGAAAAAATGGTTATCGGAGCGTCGAACCAGTTGCAGCACGCGGTTGGATGAAATTCGGGGTCCCTTGGCTTTCGTCGGGCGGCAACCACTCGCGTTCGGAAACAGAGGGGTCAACTGCGATATGTCGCCCTCTGTCTGGTCGATTGGATGTACCTCCGGCAGCACGCGAAACTGCTTTCGATCTGAATCCCGCGGGTATGAGCTGTCGATCTTCTCCCATACCTTTTCCTTCACATCCTGCAGCGACAGATAGGGTCGGGCGGTTTTTTCACCTTCTCTGAGAACGCTCAGGAATGCATTGGTAAACACGGTCAAGTCATTGCCTTCCGGCGCGTACGCGACACTATCCTGGCTCGATGCGCACAACAGAGCCATGCCGCCTCTTGGGTTATCCGACCTGTCTTTGACCGGGCTCTTGGCAAATGAATCGACCAACACAGCAGAGCTCGGCGACATAATCTTCGCATGACCGGCGAAGCAACAGTCGAGTATCAGGAAAATCCGAGCGCTGCGTGCGCTGGGTCGGAGTTTTTCACCCAGCTTCCTGGCGAGCATGCCGGAGCTCTCGAGATTGTCGTCGCGTACGCTGCTGACTGCGAGAAAGTACTCGTTGTGAGGGCCCGTCAGGTAGCCGTGTCCAATGTAGTAAAGAACTACATTCCTTTCCGGGTCTGTGCACTCGTTCTGAATACGTTGCAAAAATCCGCCGATCTCCTCCAATTGATCCGTTGCTGAGAGCTTTGAATCGAACAGATCTAGAACGGCATTCGCCGAAACACCTAAACCGTTGGGTACAGGGCCGCGAATATAGTCGTCGATTGCTACCTTCGAGCGCCTGAATGCGGGATTGCTGAAGCTATCGGCGTGGGGGTATCCAGCGGCGCCGAGAAATATTGCTGCAGTCAGAGCGGTCACCAAATTACTCCATTCGTTGCGCTATTTGGATGAGACCAGGCGCTTCAACACTCCTTCAACATCGGCGATCGAATTCAACGCTGAGATGGCCGACTCACTGGGCCCGACGATGGTCAACGATTTTGACGAGAGGCTAATGGATAGGCCACGGTTCTTGACCACGTAGGCATGCAGCGCACGAGCGACCTCCATGACAGCCTGCGTTGACAGTATTCCAACGAGTATTGTTCCCGCATCCTGCGTATCGTTTGATTCGCGCCTGACCGTAGTAGGGAAGGTTGCAGTGGTACCTGCCAGAAATTGCTGGAGCGCCCTGACCTGGGCACCTGCCTCGCCTGCGCCTTTGGCATCGACTGTTAGGCGAAGTGATACTTCTTCGGTCATTTATATTCTCCCTGCCCCCTGATTCATTATGCGCGAATTCTAATGGATTTAAGATCCCGGGCCCAAGTCATATGACGCGCGCAACTAATTAGTGGGGTGGTTGTTGTTTAGTGTGCAATGCAAGTGCGGACGCATCTGTCGGTCCGAAATTCGCTAAAATCGATCCAGTTGTTGAACGACAACGGGAAGGCGTTGCGACACTATTTTAAAAGAATTGACATGAGATGGATTGCAAGCATCCGACAGAAATAGCATGATCACGTAGGAATCAGGCTTGTGCGCTGCGGTATGCGGATTCATACACAGCACATGTTGCCAACATAAGAGGCTGGAGCAAATCTGCCGAGGGCCCAAAGGATCTACCACTCATGCCTTCGTCGATCTACCGTTCTCGATCCGATGTCAGTACTGCGTTGATCCCGATGGGCATCGCACTGAATCTGGCCTTGGGCACACTGGCAAGTACCTTGAAGCTGCCGCTGTACCTCGATGCCGTCGGTACCATAACTACAACGATGCTTCTCGGCCTGGTGCCGGGTGCCATCGTCGGTGTGGTCAGTTTCATGTTTGCGGCGGTTCTGTTTTCGCCCTTTGCCTTGTATTTTCTCGGAACGCAAATGGTCATCGCGCTGGTCGTGCGTGGCTTTGTCCTGTTGCAACCTAACCTGCGACGGTTAGATCATGTCATCGCGGGAGGAATAATGCTGGGCCTCGCGAGCGGCATTGCATCGGCCCCTATTCTGATCGGCCTGAACGCCGCGAGCGGCAGCGCACGCGATGTTCTGACCGCAGCGATAATTTCATACATCAACGGACAGCCCGAAAACGCCTGCGGGACTGACGAGGCCTGTAAACACAAGGTGCTCGTCGAAAGCGTTCTGGTCAGTGGGGCGTTCGTTGAGCCGATAGATAAGGCCGCTCAGATGTATCTTGCGGCCCGATTGTTGACCGATTGTCCGCGTCGGATCCTGCAACGATTCTTCTCCAAGGAGAGCATCGCGCGCATGTTCGGTAGGGGCGCTTAGGTGGCGCCACAATCAAAATTCTTTGAATACCGATTTCGATTGGCTGCCGCGGTCATTCTGGCTGGGCTGACTGCTTCTCATGAACTCGACGTCAGCCTGCTGCTGGCAGCGATTGTCCTGGTATTTGTAGCCTCGTTAATTTCCGCCACCCGTAGAGTTCTCTGGCTGACACTGCTGTTCTCGTTCTGGTACTTCGTTTTCGCGGTGCTCGTTGGTTGCGCGTTGAACTACAATTCGGGCCAGAGCGCTGAAATTGCGGTCATTCCCCAGGTGACTGCGATAACGCTGCGATTGATTGTGGTGGGAGTTGACTTCCAGCTGTGTTTTGCGCCCGTTATTCCCAATGGCGAAATGATACCGATGCTGCGTGCCATCTGGCTTTCACCGCGAATGATCGCGATATTTTCCGGCGGCTTTACCATGATCGGGGAGCTCACTTTGCGGCTGAGTCAGGTACTGGACGCACGTCAGGCTCAAGGCGTTGGGCCGCCCTCGCGGTGGCGGGCGCTTCGCGAATTGCCCTCACTCACCGCGCCGGTGTTTATTGCCGCGGTCGATTCCGCAATTGCCCGATCGGACCTTTGGGCTGAACGAAATCTGCTGCCCAAGTTGCTGAGTTTTGAGCCTGAAACCCGAGCGTCCTGGAAAAAAGTGACATTGAGTGCCTTGCTTTTGTGCGGCGGCATTCTTTCCGTCTCCCGGATATGGCGGTATCTGCAATGAAGCATGTACTTGCAGGGCAAGGCATCACTTTGATAGAAGGTCCCAATTTTTCGGGGCGCAGCCATTACCTGAAGGCATTGGTCCGCAAGGATGTCAGACGGGCGCAGGCCGTTAGTTGTCGCAGTGATCGCAGCAGTTCCTACATTGGAATCGATGCGCACCATTATCTTTCTGGACTAATTCCCACGGTCAGCGGCGAGTTGGCGCTGCATGGATTTAGAAATCACGTCCGGCATACGGAGGCGGTGGAACTGCTGAAGTCCGGCAACCTTACGCCGGATTCGATCCAAAATCCCCTAACACTATCGGGTGGGCAACAGGTCGCTCTGTCCCTTGCGACCTCCGTCCTCGCGACACGCAATCTATTGGCGATTGATTGCAGCCTGGAGCAGCTGAGCCCGGACGCGCGGCAGCGTGTAACTGAGGTCTTACAAGGAGCCGATCTCGGTATGGCGTCGATCCTCGCTGACAACCGCATCGGCGAATATCGGACGAATTTGCGAACCGCCGCTGTCATTCTGCGGGAGCGGGCCGGCGTTCGGACGGTTCCAAACGATATTTCCGTGGTACCCATTGATACTCGCAACGACGCCGAACGAATAGTGCTCTCTAAGATTCACTTCGGTTATAGGCGCTGCCGTCCGGTATTTACTGGACTGGATTTCGTGTTTGAGCCAGGTAATGTCTACTGTATCGAGGGAGACAACGGGATAGGAAAGTCGACGCTGGCAAAACTCCTGTGTGGTTTGATTCGCCCGGTACGCGGGCAACTTTCCTGTGGACGCACCGCTAAATGGAAGCCGTGGCTGCAGCCGGGCGCCATTGTCGCGTATCATTTTCAGAATCCGGACCTGCAGCTGCTGTCTTCACCGGCTGCCGATCAACTGGCGAATGCACACCGGCCGATAGCAGAGTCCCTGGGTCTGGGCGCCTTCCTCGATGGGCATCCCTACGATCTGCCGTTTGTTCTAAAAAAGCGGTTGGCGCTGGCAATCACGTTGGGGCGATCCAAATCCTGGCTCGTCCTCGACGAACCGGTGTTGGGACAGGACACCGCCAACGGGGTGGCGTTAGCCAAAGCGTTCGATGGCTTGGCGGCGGCGGGCCTCGGCGTCATCGTTATCACCCACTCCAGTTGGTTGCGGGCGCAATTCGGGCACCCGCGAATCCTTCGGCTTACATCGCACGGGCTCGCGGAGGTCTGACTCATGCCTCGTGTCCTCAGTGCGGCAGTGTCCACCGGAGAGCAACAAAACCGACCCATTTTGATTCCTGCCCGTGACCTCTCGCACGAGCTTCATCGCACAGCTCTGGTCGCGCTGCAGCATTTTTTGCCGTCTATTCCTGCCTTGGTGACCCGATTCTTGGAATTGGGGTTCCGGCCTGAAGCCGTATTTTTGCTCGGTAAGCCCTATTCAACGGTACCCGCGGTAGTCGAAGAGCTGGAAGCGCGTGCCTGTTACGTCCATCGCCCGCCGGACAGGTTCCTCACCGTACAGGAGAGCTACGCTAGCCGTTTCCGGCGACTCGTACGGGAGTTTCTAGCCGAGGTAATTAAGCGTCTGCCATCTCAGATACAGCGTGTAGTTGTTCTCGACGAGGGCGGGTGGCTTTCGACCGAAATCGACGACTTCTTCCTCCCGGACGCCAATGTTGTAGTGGTTGAGCATACTATGTTTGGCGCGAAGGTCCTGAGAAACGACAAGTGGAAGCGGCCCGTTGTGTTGATGGCCGCGAGCGCGGCGAAGACTCGGTTTGAAAGTCCCGTCATTGCCGAGGCTATTGTTCAGCGTCTCGGCGAACAGGTGAAGCAATTCGTCGGCTCGACCGTAGGTATCATTGGTTTGGGGAACATCGGCAGCGCGGTGACGTTGGCCTTGAAGAGAGCCGGTGTTGAAAAGATTCTTGGATTCGATCAGGAAAAGGAGAAGGGAGTTGAACTGACCTGTCTGGCGCGGTCTACGCGCAGTGATCTGGTAACACGCAGTGACATCATTCTCGGATGCACAGGTAATGATTCTCTGGGGTCCGCCAGTGCCATTCGCGATTGTGGCGGCCGCAAGTGGCTCGCGAGCTGCTCCTCGGCCGATGTCGAGTTCCGGGAGGTGGTTAGTCAGCTGGCTGAGCGTGTCACTGCATTGCGCGGCGATCCGTTTCACGATGCCCGCGGACAGTTGGGCAAGGCAGATGTGATGCTTCTCAACGGCGGATTTCCTTTGAATTTCGACCGCAGGCGGGAGCTCGAAGATCCCGCAAAGATTCAACTCACTCGCGAGTTGACGTTCGCCGCCGTTGTCCAGGCAGCATTTCTCGTCAGTCCATCACTCGGCCGAGCCGGTGTCATGCTCGATGTAGACCTGCAGCGTTCGCTCGTCGAGGAATGGTTTCTGCGCACCAAGAGTCGGGACGGAGCCGAGGGGATTGACTGGGCTCAATATCCGGAGTCGTGGTGGTACAGTCATTCAGGCGGCCAGGCGCCCGATGGGCATCTCGGTGACCTGCTTCGCGTGTGGAGCCGCGAACCGATGGCAAGCTAGTCATCGAGACCCAGGCCTTGCAGAATTCTGAGTGCATGCTTCTCGATGCGAGCGGCGCGCGTTGCCGATTGTTTCGCAGCGGCGAAGTGCAGCAGGTAACCTCTCTGTCTGCCGGGGGTGAGCGCATGGAAGGCTTCGGCCAGGCGTGTGTCATCATCCAGTCGCTGTTGGAATTCCAGCGGCATTTCGAAATCGGCCACGGTCTTTTTCTGCACCCTGGCGCCGGATTTCTCCACGGCAATGGCCGCTTCGATATACGCCTCGACGGCAGTTTTCTGTTTGTTGATGTCCGCAACGGAAGTAAAGCGGATTTGCCGCGCTGACTGCACATTGCGAGTCTGTTGAATGAGGATCCCTGCAGGATCTTTGAGCAATGCGCCCTTCATGAAAAGCAAGGCGCAGTAGTCCTTGAAGCCGTGGATTAGGACGACGTTGCCGCCATTCAGGTCGTAACAGGCTTGACCCCACTTCAGCTCTTCGTTGAGGCCGGATGCCAGGCACAGGCGGCGAAGTGCGGCGAATTCCGCGCTCCAACGCTTCTCTTTGGCATGGACCTTACTGACTGCTGGATTCATGTGACGCTATATTGACCGCGGCTGCGCAGCGGAGCAAGAGATCGCCTAGCCGCCCTCGCGTTCTGCCAGTATCTGATTTATCCCCAGGGTATTGCCGAACGGATCTTTGAGGTTGATATGCTTCGCATTCCACGGCGTGATCTCGATCTCTTGCGCAAAATCGGGACGCTTGGCTTTCCATTCAGCCATTAACGCGTCCAGATCATCTACGTCGACGTGGCACATCACACCACCCGGGTTGCCCCTTTGTGCTCCGACAGATGTAACAGAAGACCTTCACGGGAAACTTGCATATAGACAGGGAATCCAGGCTCGAACCGAAATTCCCAGTCGATCGTGAATCCCAACCAGTCCACGTAAAAGGCTGTTGCCTTTTCGTAGCTGTCGACATGCAGAATCGGAATAGTACGCTGCATCACGCTCCTCCATAGCCACACGCCGGACGACATCCCCTTAGAGATTATCGTGACGGAACGAGTCCCTGAGGTCCAGGAGCGCCTGCTGGCTCACGGTGAGCAGGCCCTCGTATGGCCGATCGAGATCGGCTATCAGCAGGATCACGGCAGAGAATGTAAGGACGAGCGCGAGAATAGCGGGTGAGCGTCGCGTAGCGGTCATCCCGGAGTAATAACCCACGGCAGCCATCGTGACGATCGACACGAAGTAAAGCGCCGCCCAGATGCTGATGGGGACGCGGTTGCGAAATCCCAGGTTGACTCGCTTGGAGTGCAGGTCGATCAACTCGTTCGCAGAGGTGATGAACAGGGCAGCGATCGGCGGGGGAACCTGCTCGGCCGCTGCCGTCGCGCGGGACCACAACTCATCCTGCAGTTCAGCGGATCTGCGCAGTGCATGCGGAGCCTTGTCAGGCTGAACGATCTGCAACCGCATGTCCACATAATCTCGCAGTAGCGCGCGAATCTCAGCGCGCTGGGGCTCAGGGAGCAGCGCGGCACGTAGATAGGTTGTCCCGATGGCGTTGGCTTCTTCCAGAACAAAGCCTTTCCTCGCATCGAAACGGTTCGCCGCCAACCCAAACGTAAATGCGAGCAGAAAAGCCAACAGTCCCAGAGTTGCACCCACGATCGCGCCGACGGGTGCCTGGTCCTCGCCCGGCGAACGCAGAAGCCTGTTTCGTGCCAGTCGGAACCCTAGTTCGACCGCGAGCAGGGCGACCAGGCTGATGACCACGTAAACCCAGGGGAGGGGCAGCTCATCCAACGGTCCGACCTGTTGCATTGGCACGTCCTCGTACATCGGGTACTGAGGTTGCCCTCAATGCAGGCAGCGGGCAATACGCGCTCCGCGCCTTGCAACTTGGTGCGGCGCGCCAACCGATGTCATCACCCTGAATGCGGCGTCCGCTGGTCGTGGGCGATCACTTTCACGGTCTGTCCGGCCGAGAGGCGTTCCGCGCCGCGGATCACGAGCTGATCGCCGGCGGAGACGGGACCGCTCACTTCGACTACATCGGCCAAGGCGATACCGGGGGTCACGTTCAACTCTTCGACGGTGTTGGTATGGCTCACGCGCAGCACGTAGGAATGGTTCTCTCGGATGACCAACGCGTCGCGCGGGATGGTGAGGGCAGTGCGCTCAGTTGTGGACGGCAGGCTGACTTCGACCGATGTTCCGACGAGCCAGTCGGGAACTTCAAAAACGACGCGCACTTCGAACTGGCGGGAGCGGTCATCGCCCACCGGGACGATCGCTCGGATGCGGCCGGGGCGCTGCCGACCGTGATCCCGAATGCTCACCATCTGGCCGAGTTGGATGTTCGCGGCGAGCCCCAGTGCCGCCGTTGCGCGAGCTTCGATGTCGGTGGTGTTTACGAGGCGGACTGTGGCGGCTCCCAACTGCACGTACTCGCCCTTTTGAATGAAACGCTCTGTCACCACGCCGGGAAAAGGTGCGCGGATGTGCGACTCGTTAATCTCGTACGCGGCTTGGCGCAGCTGCGCCTCAGCGCGCAGGACGTCCTCATGTGCAACATCGCTCTGCGCTCGCGCGTCGTCAAGTTGGCTGACACTCACAACCTTCGTGGCGGCGAGCTGGGTGAAGCGCTCGAGTTGAGAGGCGGCGACGGAAAGCTGAGCTTTGGCACGTGCCACCTGTGCACGTAAATCCTGTGATCGAATTTGTGCGGGCGTGTCGTCCAACTTTGCAATGGGCTCACCTGCTTTGACTCGCTGCCCAACATCGGCCACCCAAATCGCCCGTCCGGCGATGACACTCGCAACGCGTGCGTCGGAGCGACTTACGATCGAGCCCGGAATCCAGCTATATGCGGACACCGAACGCTCAGTGACTGTGCCAACCTGTACAGCTACGGGTAGTCCTGAGGCCTGATCGGCGGCGTGCGCGCTCCGGGCGGCAACGACGCACAAAACCGAAACTAACAGGATGCTGACGGCAGGAGAGCCTGTCACCAAGGGGGGCGCCGTCGAAGGTCCGTCCTGGGCTAAAGCACTCTTAGCTGCGGTCGCGCGCTTGTGTAGCAGCCGCATGAGCGCTGGAATCAGCACGAGACTGAACACGAGGCTCACCACCACACCACCGATGTTGACTGCCGCCAGTCCCCGATAGATCACACTACCCGGGCCCGGATTCACGGCCATGGGCAGTGCGCCGAGTGCTCCCGTAAGCGTGCTCGCCAGGATTGCGCGCAGGCGTTGGTTGAGGCCTGCGCGAATGGCTTCCTCCAGATCGGTTCCCGTCGATTCAACACTGCGCACGGCCGCAACCAGGAGGATCGCGTGATTGATGATGACCCCGATCATCATGACAAAGCCGATCATGGAAAGCAGGTCCAGTGCCTGAAACTTGACGAGATCGAGCATGCGCAGTCCGACCACACCGCCGATGAGCGCCAGCGGCACGGTCAGCAGTACAATCAAGCTGTCTCTCAGGGAGCGGAACAAAGCGGTCATCAACAGCAACAGCACCACGAGTGCGACGCCAAACACTCGTGTCATGGTGTGCAATGTCTTGCTCAGGCTGTCGGCACTTCCTGCCATGCGGATGGCGCCATCCGCAGGCAGTCCGGCCCGCAGCGCAGGCAGGACTTCACGGTTGATTGTGCTGAGAACCTGCTCGAGCGACAGTGACGCGGGAGGGTCCACGGTGAGAGTCACCGTACGGCGATGGTTGAGCCGGCGAATGGCCGGGGGGCCGAGCTCTGTCGACAATTGCACCAGATCCCCCAGTCGTACGGTTGTGCCCGATGGCGTGCGCAGCGGCGCGTTTGCAAGATCCTCGGGGGTCGCGCTCTCGCTCGATCGCAGCACGATCGGCAACCGGGATTGACCGTCGAAGTATTCCCCCAACCACGCACCTTCGCCTACGGTGCGGATCACCGTGCCGAGTGTTGCTCGATCCCATCCGACCTCGGCGATCCGCCGGTCATCCGGAACCGCATGCAACTCCAACGCAACGTCCTCCGGGTTTGGAAAGCTCTGCACCGCCGAGTTGGGAAAGACCTTCTCGAGAAGTGCCCGCCCCTCGAGAGCAACCCGGTTCAGTGCCGCGGTGTCCTCACTTTGCAGATGAATGCCGACCGAACGCGCCGAGCCGCCGATTCCGCCGAAGAGATCGCCTTCCGCCGCGAAGGCACGCGTATCCGGCAGGCCGACAATGATCTTCTCGCGAACCAGAGTTTCGAGCTCTCCGATGCGGGTCTCGTCCTGCACCCGCGCACCGATGGTGCCTCCGCCCGGCCAGGTCAGGATGTACCAGTTCTTGAGCCTCGGCTCGAGCCGTCCCTCCATGTAGGGGCGCATGCGCTCGAGAATCGTCGGCAGCAACTCTCGATTGACGGCCTCGGAGCTCATGCCCGGCGGGAAGTTGAAAAACGCGTCGATCGCCGCGCGCTTGACGGGAGGCAGATAGTCGAGCGGCGGCAACAGCCACCAGGCGAGGCTCAGTGGCAGAAGCAACAGCCCACCGACCCACGCCAGTTGTTTGGGTCTGGAGCTCGTGACCCGCAGCACCCACTCTGCGAGCTGCGGCCATCCGTGCCCGTAGCCGGACGGGCGCAGCGGCCGGTCGAGAACAAAGCTCAGCGCGACCGGCAACAGCGTCAGTGCAACGACGATTGAAATTGCGACGGCAATCGAGATGGTCAGTGCCAGATCGCCGAAGAGTTGTCCCTCGACGTCCTTCAGGAACAAAACCGGCACAAAGACAGCAATCGTCGTGGCGGTCGAGGCCACCAGGGCGCCGGCCACCTGTCGTGCGCCCTCCCGGGCTGCTTGTTGCAATGGCACGCCACTCTCGCGCAATCGCACGACGTTTCCCGAAACAACGATGGCTCCCTCGACGACCATTCCAACAGCGAGCGCCAGTCCCGCGAGCGAAATCACGTTGAGACTGCGACCGAGCAGGTCGAGCACTGTGAAAGTCGCACACAGACAAACTGGAATGGTGAGCGCAATCAGGATCGTGACGCGGGGCTCGCGCATGAACCACCAGACCACGATCAGGGCCAGCAGCGTTCCGACGAAGAGATTTTCGGACAGCAGGTTGACGGCGCGGTGGATAAACAAAGAGGCATCGAACGATTGCTCGATCCCCAGGCCGTGCGCTTTCAGAGGGCCGTCCCGCAGCTCGGCTACCGCTGCCTTCACCGCCTCGAGCGTGCCGAGAACGTTGGCACCCGGGGTGCGGAACACCTGAATGCCGATTGCGGGATTGCCATTCTGATACCCGAACTGCTGGCGGGTAGGAGGGGCGACATCGATCGTCGCGACATCGGCGAGTCGGACCGGACGGCCGTCGCGCCATGTCAGTACGAGATCTCCGAGCCGGTCAGGCTTGAACAATCCGGTAAAACGGAGTGTGTACTGGCGACGGCCGACGTCGAGTTGTCCGCCGGAGACGTTGTTGGCAGCAGCGGCCTGTGCTGCGATATCGGGTACCGTGATCCCGAGTGCAGCCGCCCGTTCCAGATCTACGGTGATCCGGACATCATCCGGCGGGCCCGCGTTGACGTTGACCGCGGCTACGCCCGGGATTGCCTCGAGCCGGGCCCGCACTGTGTCTTCGATAAAGCGCCGTTGCGACTCGATGGTGCCCGCGGTTCCCGCGAGTTGCTGGACGAAGAACCAGGACAGCGTTTCATTCGCGTTGCCGTCACCGCCGCCGAGAGTCACGATCGGACGGTCCGCGTCCCTCGGTAACGGGCGCAGACGATTGAGGCGCCCGATGACTTCCACGAGCGCATTCTTCATGTCCGTGCCGAGCGCGAATCTCAGATTGATCTGAGCGGCGCCGGCGTTTGCGGTGCCTTCGATTTCCTCGACGCCCGGCATGCCCTGCAGGACGTTCTCCAGTGGCTCCAGCAGCTCCGATTCCACTTCCTCGGGCGAGGCCGTCCGCCACTGACATTGGATGGAGATCTCGGGTCGGTTGATATCGGGAAATAATTGCAGCGGCAACCGGCTCAGGCCCAGGGTGCCGAGCAGGCCGATGAACAACGCAATCACCGCGACCGCTATGGGACTGCGGCCTGACCACTGCATGCTCTCCATGCCCCACCCCTTTTTGAGTGCCTGTAGCAGCGGCGCGCATCGAGTGGCGCCCTAATTGGCCGATGCTACTGCAAGCGCTTGGGCTAGGCCCTGCGCCCGGGTCGGACTTGGGACGGGTGCGTTGAGGGAAGGGACGAATCCGCGCCCGCAGCGCTCGCTCGTGCTCGTCTCGCTCTCGGGCAAGCGCCCCGGCCAAAGCAGCGGTGATGTCGTATGTACGAGCACGGAGCATCCATCGAACGAGTGAAATGAGACTACCGGGCTTGTATCCCAAGGCGACGAATGCGCTAAACGCCCGACTCAGTGGAGGAAAATCGATGTCGTCGCCGAACTCAAAAAGCGGTGCCTTGGACACCGCAAACATTTGCAACAACTCGTCGCGCTGGCTCCCCGTGAAGACGGGCTCAAAACGACCGTAATTTCGCTGCATGCTGGCGCGCAAGGCGGCGGCCACGGAGGCGCCGTCGGGGTGGATGGCCAACTCCTGGACCTCGTCGAGCATAAGCAAGATTGTCTTTTCGCCGGCGAGCTGTGCGAGACGGTCGCTCCAGAAATTGATGCGCGAGAGTTCGTTGGTGGGCTCGCCGGGCTCGGGTCGATGGGCGGTGGTCACTCCACCGCCGATTCCGAGTACGCTGACGCTGAAGTTCGTGACTTCGCGCTTTGATGGATCTTTGTGCTCCAAACCTTGCGCCGCCCAAACGTCTACGTACACGGGAAGACGGTCGCGGGCCGGCCGGGGATAGTACCAATCGATCGCCAAGCGGATTACCTCGTTTTATCCGGTCCGGATAAAATCAGGTAATTCCTTTCCCGCCAATGGACTAGAGTCGGGCTGACGGGGAAGCGGAGGGTGCTGGGACCGGGGGGGCCGAATCTGCCCCTGGGGGTACAGCGGGTCGCATCGAAACCCGGAGTCCGAGTGCACCGGATGACTGCGGTCATGCACATTTGACTGTTGCAATGGATGGCGTATGAATTGCCGTGTGGCCCTTTTGGGGCGCTGCAGGGAAGCATCGGGCAGTGGCGAAGTACTTCCTGTTGATGAAAGTGCTCTCTCGCAACAAGGGATCCAGCGTTGTACGTGCCGCGGCTTACCGCGCCGGTGAGCGGATTCTCGAGTCCAGAACGGGGAGGACTCACGATTACCTGAGTCGTGACGACGTTGTCGAAAAAGAAATCCGGCTTCCGTCCGATCTCACCCATGACGACGGAGTGGATTGGGCGCGGGACAGGTCGAGGCTCTGGAGCGTAGTGGACAGCAATGCGCGTCGGGACGCGCGGCTCGCGAATGAAGTGCTCGTTATTCTTCCGCCGGAACTGAATGCGGCACAGCGTACGGAGTTGGTGCGCAACTACGCTCAGGAGTTGGCAGACAGATATCGGAGTGCGGTTGACTTCGCGGTGCATGAGCCTCGGGAAAACGCCGATCCTCGCAATCATCACGCGCATATGTTGATGACAGCGCGTGAAGTGACTCCGCAAGGGATGGGACGCAGGACGGCGCTCAATGGCGGTGAGCAATGTCGGACCCTGCATGGCTTGGGGTCGTGGCGGGAGCAGCTACCCTGGATGCGCGAGCGCTGGGCACACCTGGCAAATGAAGCTCTGCGCAGCGCTGGCCTGGAATCTCGTGTAGATCATCGGAGCTTCGCGGCGCAAGGGTTGGATGTCGAGCCCACCCCGACGATCCCCCGGAAGATCTACTACGCTGAGCGCCGGACCGGGGTGGGGACCCGCGCGGGTGATGAGATCCGGGCATTTCATCGTGAGCGGATTGAGGCTCGGAAGCAGGGAAAAGAGGCGCTCGAGATCGTTCTGCGGCGGCAGAGAGAACAGACCCGTGCGCGACTGGCGCAGTACGCCAAACAGCGGGCCGATCAACCGAAGAGAAGTCTTTCGCCGCAAGAAGACAGGGAGCGCAGGATTGAGCGCCAACGCGAGTGGCGCAGCGCTAACCGTGAGACCAACAACCAGAAAAGACGCGAGCAATACAAGGAGAAAGTTGCGGCGGGTGGAGCGGAATACGAGCGGCAACGGGAAGCGCTGCGACGCCGGCAGCGTGAGCTGTATCGTGAGAATATCGAAGCCAACAGGGCGAGGAAGCGCGAGAACTATAAAAATAGTACGCACCGCCTGGAAAAGGAAGTCGCGAATATTGTCGAGCAACGAGACGTTGTAGAGAAGGTAGCGTCGATTTCGAGTGGGCAGTTCCCGCCGTCTGCGACGGCGGAGCAATCGGCCAGGGACTGGCTGGAGTATCGGAAGCAAGTGCAACCGGGCACGGCCGAGGAGTCAGCCAGGGACTGGCTGGAGTATCGCAAGCAAGTGCAACCTGTAACGGCCCAGGAGTCGGCCAGGAACTGGCTGGCGTACCGGGAGAGGCAACTGGCTGAGGAGGCACTTCAACAAAACGCGAAGCAGACGGTCACGCGCGAGGTGCAGGTGGAGCGGGGCGAGAGGGAAACCAGCCGGGGCCTGGACTACGATGTGGGGTTGTGAGGAAGTTGCTGCAATGAATTGCACTGCAGGCGAACCGGGGGGCGGGCCGGCGCATCCCACGAGGAATGGCTTTGAATAGAACGTATCTGTATGTGCCGTTTGAGGATAATGAGCAGGTCCGGTCTCTGGGTGCACATCGGGACCCGCAGCGGATGTGTTGGTATCTGGATCCCGGACAGGATCCGGAGCCCTTTTCCAGGTGGCTGGGGGAGGATGAGCCCGACGAGGGGTATCTCATCACGTCGGATGCCGCTTTTGTGGCGGCTTCCTGGGTGAGATGTTGGCAGTGCGATGCGCGGACTCAGGTCATCTGCATCTTCTGTGACATTGGGGTTGTGTCAGGTGAGCCGCTCGAGCAATTTACCGTCAGTCAGATCTTGAAGGTCGATGACGCCCTGAGGGAGCAACTGGCTCGCTGGCCTGATTTTCATCCGGTGGCATCCGGGGATGGCTTCGCCAATCATTGTCAGCGTTGCGGGGCTGTTCAGGACGACATGGAGCTGCACTCCGAGCCGGATCACCCGTTCTTTCACATACCGCGTGATGAGTCGGGGAGGGTGCAGTTGATACCGGTCAGCGGGGTGGTGCAGTTGAGCGGGAGTGAGAGTTTTGAGGTTTGAGGAGATGCTGGAGTTTTCGATCGGAGTGCTCCGCTCATTCAAAGCACGGGCCGAATTCACGCACTTCAACCGTTGCCCACTGGGCGGCGGGACATTCGCCGGCGATGGCGATCGCCTGTTCGCGGGTTTCGCAGGTCAGCAGGAAGAAACCTCCAACCACCTCCTTCGACTCGGCAAAGGGGCCATCAACCACGATTGGTTGACTATCACGAACATGAACGCGAGCCGCGCTCGCGTCGGTCTTCAATGACTGGCTGATGGTGAGCAGGCCGCGATTTTTGAGATCGGCTCCGAAGCGGAGCATGCTCTCGTAGAGTGCGCGCCCTTCCGACTCGGTACGGGTCCGGCGTTGCCCCACGGGCTCAATAATCAATAGCGCGTATGCCATGGTGACCTCAACGTGAGTAACCGGATATTACCTCTTTATTGTGACGGAAACGCAGGCACCTGAGGAACCGCATGCGGGAGTCACCCCGCATGCGGCGCCCGGCAGGATTTATCAGAGAATCGTCGTCGAAACCACAGGCGATCTCTGGCTCTCGGCCCCATCAGAGGCAACGCTCGTCATTGCGAAGTACCACGTGCCGCTGGGCAGGTCGTCGATCACGTACCTCGTGAGACCGGCGTTGCCCACCGTTTTGACCTGAGTGAGCGCATCGGGGCTGGTGCCGTAGTACACGTTATATCCGCTCAGGTTCGTTAGCGCTGACCCGTCGGTATTTTCGACCGGCGGCGTCCAGCTCAAATCCGCGTTGCGGACCGTGGCCTCCTTGACCGCAATCGAGAAGGCGGGCAGCGCAACTTTGCTCTTCCCGTCGCTCACCGAAATCTGGACATTGGCGTAGACGCCCGCATCCGTGTTGGCCGGAATACCATACAGCTTGCCCGAGCTCGTGTTGAAAGTGGCCCAGCGGGGCTGATTGACGATGCTGAAGGTCAGTGTGTTTTTATCTGCATCAGCCGCGGTGGGCACGAAACTATAGGCGGTTCCAGCATCGACCACTGTCGGAGCGCGGCCCGAGATGGTCGGCGCTTTGTTGGCGGGCGCCGGCGGAGCAGGAGGGGGCGGGTTGGCCACTGTGATCGAAAACACAGGAGTGGTTACGTATCCGTACCAGTCCGTGAGACGAATAGTGATATTTCCGTAGGTACCAACATCACGGCGCGTCGGCTTGCCGGACAACCGGCCCGTTGTGCCGTCAAACGTCGCCCAGGCAGGCTTGTTGTAAATGTCGAACTTGATGCGGCTCCTGACCGTATCTTGCGCCGTCGGCTGGAACGAGTAGGAACTGCCGACCGTCACAGATGACGACGGCCTCCCACTGATCGTCAGAGTTTTGCTGGCAGCGCACGCCGGTGCAGACACCGACAGCAGCGCACTACCCAACACGCAGAAAATTGCAACATGAACGAGCTTACCGGCACAGGCAATGCCAATCTTCATTTCTACCACCTTGTGTTGTTGAACCGCACAAGGTGGCGGATGCCAGATGACGACAGCTGCAACTGTGCAGTTCTGCCGGCAACCCCGCTATCTCCGACCGGCTGAGTCTGGAGACCGGAGGCTTTGCGTCCCCGCCTTGCGACGGGTTTGCCCTTGTGATGGGTGTACTCTACGGGGAGTGCGCAGTCGGTTGCGGTGGCTGCATCTCATCTGTTCTGCGCACCAGTGTGAGACTGTTGAGTTTGCCCGCTTTGTGCAGTGCGGTTGCGATTGCCGCCCGAACTGCCGGAACAACAGTTGATTCCGCCGAATTGCGCTGCCATAGTCGCTGCCGGCCGACGCGCGAGTAAACCCGATTTGACAGTTGACATTATTGTCATGTGCCGGGGTTCACGGGTCGCGCTGAAAGTCTTGTCGTCAAATGGCGTCAGGTGGAGCAATCCGCTCAATGGACAGGGAATGATGCGGGCGAAATACCTGATTCACTCAGTTTCAGTCGCGCTGATTTCGATCAGCATCGCGTCCGCTGCGGCCCGACCCGGTTCGACTGCGGTCGAGAGCAGCTCGCTTTATGTCATACAGGCTGCAACACTGAGCGCTTCCGAACAGAGTTTGGAGCGGGTCGACGCCAGGCTGGATCGGAAGTTCGAGATCATTCACGCGGTGTCCGCGTACCTCACCCCATTCCAGGTTGACCGGTTGCGCGACACGGTCGGCGTACACGTCTACCGGGATCGGATGCTGTCCAGCCGATCCCTGGGCTCTCTGCTCGGCTCGGTAGTCGACTCGGTCAACTCGACTGTTGGTGCCGTCGCCGCTCCGGTCGTCACGGCCACAACACCGGTCCTCGCTCCTGTCACACAGGTCGCCGCACCCGTAACCAACCCGGTGCTCACGCTGGTGACGCCGCTTCTGTCACCGGTTGTCACGCCGCTGACAGATCCACTCGTGACCGCTATCAGCAGTAACCAGACGCTCCAGGATGGCACCGGCGTCGGTTCTCCGAGCCTGCTGTACGATACTTCCTATCCCCAGCTCGTAGGCGCCGACTCACTGCAGCGCAACGGAATCACCGGCCGGGGAGTGACGATCGCAGTGTTGGACTCGGGCCTGTGGCAGGATCCCAGTCAGAATTTCGGATCCCGGGTCCTGGCGAGCATCGATGTCACCAACGGCGGCTCGGGTGCTGTCCAGGGTGATCCCTATGGACATGGGACGCATGTGACTTCCATAGCGGCGGGAGGCGCGCAAAGCGTTTCACTCAGCTACTCCGGCATCGCACCGCAGGCCAACCTCGTGGTGGTTCGCGCCTTCGATGGCACGGGCGGCGGCCGCTACACGGATGTCCTGGCCGGGTTGAATTGGATTGTTGCCAATCGCGACAGATACAACATCCGCGTACTGAACCTGTCCTTCGGAGCGCAACCCCAGTCCTACTACTGGGACGATCCCGTCAACCAGGCCGTCATGGCGGCGTGGCGCGCAGGTATCGTTGTTGTAGCCGCGGCGGGCAACGAAGGCCCGAGCCCGATGACGATCGATGTCCCGGGCAATGTGCCGTACGTCATCACCGCCGGCGCCCTGACGGACAACTACACTCCTTACGATGGTACTGACGACCGGCTCGCCTCGTTCTCCTCGGCGGGTCCAACATTCGAAGGCTTTGTGAAGCCCGAGCTCGTGGCTCCAGGCGGCCACATCGCGGCTTCGATGCCCAGCAACAGCTACCTGGCGAATATCGATCCCGGCTCGATGAGCCCGGGCGAGCAGATGTTCACGATGTCCGGGACGTCACAGGCCGCGGCCGTCACTTCGGGTGTCGTTGCACTGATGCTGCAGAGTAATCCGGGCCTCACTCCGGACACTGTCAAGTGCCGCCTGTTGGCATCCACCCATCCGGCGGTGACCGCGGGCGGAAATCTGGCTTACAGCGTTTTCCAACAAGGTGCGGGGCTCATCAATGCGCCCGCGGCGGTGCACAGCTCCGCTACGAATTGCGCGAACCAGGGACTCGATATCAACGCCGACCTGGCCGGGACCACGCACTTCGGCGGGCCCGCGAATCAGGACGCGAGCGGTAACTACTACATCATGGATCTCGACGGCGGCTCGACCTACACCACGCCGCTGCCGGGGGACGGGCTCACATGGTCCCAGGGATATAACTGGAACCAGGGTTATACCTGGTCTGAGGGCTATACCTGGTCCCAGGGTTACACCTGGGCGAAGGGTTACACGTGGGCCAAGGGATATACCTGGGCGCAGGGCTACACCTGGGCCAAATGCTATACGTGGGCCAAGAATCTGCCGTGGTGGACCGACTCTCAGGGGGCTCCTGGAACTGCACCGGCGTCCATCGTCTCCTGGGTTCCCAACCAGTAGTGACAGCCTTCCGTGCCCACCTGAGCGCCGCGCTTCTGTGGTGGCTGGGATCGGTCGCGCCCGCGGCAGCATCTGAATCGTTTCCGATCGTTCTCGAGCACCTCACCACCGCCGAGGGCCTGCCACAGGGCACCGTTTACGCAACCCTGCAGGACTCGCAGGGATTCGTGTGGCTGGCGACTGAAGACGGTCTCGTCCGCTACGACGGGCACGAGTTGGTTCGCTACGCGCGTTTGCCGACCGGCCGCGGCGGCCTGTCCGGCAACTACATCTTCCAGATGATCGAAGATGCGCACCACGATCTGTGGATCGCGGTCAAGGATGGAGGGGTCGCGCGCTGGCACCGGGATACCAACACCTTTACCGTCATCCGGCACAGCGATTCCGATCCGCAGTCCCTGACCAGCGATGCCGTGCGCGCCCTGGTGTTGGATGCGCGTGGGCGGATCTGGATCGGAACGAGCGATGCGGGCATCAATATCCTGGAGCCGGCAACCGGCAGAATCGAACATCTGCGGCACGCTGCCGACAACCCGGATTCCCTGGTCAGCGACCGGGTCCTGACCCTGGCACTCGATCGCAACGGAACTCTTTGGGCAGGTACCGAACAGGGCCTCGACCGGCAGCGCGCGCAAGAGCGGGCATTCACGCATATCCGCCACCAGCAAGGCGATCCCGGTTCCCTGAGCGGCAACGAGGTCTCACGGATCATCGAGGATCGTGACGGCTTTCTGTGGGTGGGCACGTTTGATGGCGGGCTCAATCGCCTGGACCCGGACGGCCGGGTAGTGAAGAGCTTTCGCCACAACCCGCAGGATCCGGACTCGCTGGCCGAAGATGATGTGCGGGCGGTGCTCGTGGACCCGTCGGGCCGTCTTTGGGTAGGGACCGCGGACGGGCTGGACCTGTTGGACCGCGCTTCGGGCCGGTTCAGCCACTATCGACACGACAGTGCCGATGCGGAATCGCTTCGCGACTCATTCATCATGTCTCTCTATACCGATTCCACAGGTTTGATGTGGATAGGCACGCGCTCCGGCGGAGTCAGTCGGTGGAATCCGCGCAGTTGGGAGCTCGGCGGCTATCGGCCCGCGTGGTTGCGGGACAGGCTGGTCACCGCGTTTGCCGATGGCCCCGGCAACAAGGTCTGGGTTGGAACGCTGGGTGGCGGATTGTTGCTGTTTGATCCGGAAACAGGCACGGCGGTGTCGTTGGACACCCTGACGGGGCATGCCAACTCCGCGGGTGATTCGCGGGTGATGTCGCTGCTCCGCGATCGCGGGGGCAACCTGTGGATCGGGACAATGATGGACGGAGTGAAGAAGCTCGGTCCGGATGGCCGGCTGCAGTCGATACCGGTCCACCCCGGGGATCCTCACGGCCTCAGCGCCCCGGGCATCATGACAATTTTCGAGACTCGCCACGGCGAGATCTGGATCGGTACCCATGGCGGTGGAGTCAATGTACTCGACCCGTCGACGGGCCTGGTACGGCAGCTGCCCTTCGGCGCCGGGGCGATCAGCGCGGCCAGTGTCAGTGCGATTGCCGAGGATCGAAGCGGTAACCTGTGGATTGGCACCGATGGAGGAGGGCTCAATCTGGTGCGCGCCGACGGCACGGTTGTGAAGGTGTTCCGGCACGATCCCGACAATCCCGACACACTCTCGGCCAACACGGTGTATGCGCTGGAGATCGACTCCCAGGATCGGGTCTGGGTGGGCACGGATGGCGGAGGCCTCGCCCGTGTGGTTGGTTCAGCTGCCGCGCCGGATGCGATCCGCTTTCAGACAGTATCGCGTGAGCAGGGGCTTTCGAGCGACACGATCTACGGAGTGTTGGCTGACGGCGGTCACATCTGGCTGAGTGGCACGGCGGGCTTGATGCGTTACGAGCCCGATACCGGGTCCGTAAAGACGTTTCACCGCGAGCACGGCCTGCAGGGCGAGGAATTCAACTCCGGAGCCTACATCCGGCTGCGCGATGGCCGCCTGTGCTTTGGGGGACCGGGCGGATTCAACCTCTTCGATCCGTCGCATCTGACGGAGAGCGGCCGCGCGCCGCGGCTGGCTCTGACCCGAGTCGAGGTCATGGGCGTGCCCGCTCGCGGCCAGGCGCCGTACTGGCTCTTCGACCGGGTGGCACTCGGCTATCGCGACAACATCGTGTCGCTGGACTTCGGTGTACTCGACTTCACTTCTCCGCGCCGCAATCGAATTGCGTACCGGATGGTGGGACTGACCGATCGGTGGATCGATGTCGGTACTCAACACCGGATCACCTTGACCAATCTCGAGGCCGGCGATCACCTCCTCGAAGTGCGAGCCGCGAATTCCGACTCAGTCTGGTCACCTCAGCCCCTGCATCTGCAAATGCACCGGGACACGGCGCCCTGGAAGTCCGGCTGGGCATACGCCGCTTACGTGCTCGCGGCTCTCGGCCTGATTGCCTATCGCGCGCGTCTGCAGCGGATCCGGTTTCAGCGTGTCGTCCAGGAGCAGCAGCGCCTGGAGTCCGAGGTAGCCCTGCGCACCCGCGAGTTGGTCGAGACCAATCGCGAGCTCGAAGAGGCCGCACGGGCGAAAAGCGACTTCCTCGACCGGATGAGTCATGAGCTGCGTACACCGATGAACGGCGTCGTGGGCATCACGGAGTTGCTCACGCGTACCCCTCTTTCATCAACACAGGCACGCCTCACAGAGACCATTCATTCATCGGCGCGGGTGCTGCTGCAAATCGTCAATGATCTTCTCGACCTGTCCAAAATCAACGCCGGCAAAATTGTTCTCGAAGAGCTGCTCGTTGAGCCCGGACGCATACTGGAGGAATGCGCCAGCCTGTTCGAAGGCGCCATCGAGTCCAAGGGCATCGATCTGATCACGTGCCCGCCCGCGCGCGAGCCCTACAATCTCTATGGCGATCCCTTGCGGGTGCGGCAGATCCTGATGAACCTGATCGGCAATGCGGTCAAGTTCACTTCCCGGGGAACGATTGTCGTGCGCGCCGATGTTGAAGTGAGCGATGCGCAATCCGCAACCGTCCATTTCCGCGTATCCGATACCGGGATCGGGATGGATTCCGACACGATTGCGAAGATCTTCCAACCCTTCACCCAGGCGGACGAATCGACGAGCCGGCGTTTCGGCGGCAGCGGCCTGGGGTTGGCCATCTGCCGCGAGCTGGCGGGCCTGATGCGAGGTTCCATCAGTGTCGAAAGCCAACCTCAGGTCGGCTCCACCTTCCGCCTCACTTTGCCTTTGAAAGTTGGAGTTGAGCAGTCAGCGCGGGAGCCGGCGCCTCTGCCTGCGCGACGTGTATGGATCATGACGCCGCGGCCGGCACTTGCGGAATCTCTGCTGCGCCACATGTCAGCTTTCGGCCTGCTCCCTGCGTGTGTCGACTTCGAGGAGCTGCCTCCGGTCGGCAGCCAGGATGATGCCAGTCTGGACGATGTGATAATCGTCGTAGACGCCGATGGCGATCCCAGACTGCTGCACATGCGCTCACAGATTTCCCCCAATGCTGCCCTGGTCGTCGTCGCCAAGTCCGCTGCATTACAGGCCAAACATCTCCAACATCGCGTGCGGCCCGAAGCCATCGTTCTCGAGCCTGTCCGGCGCGAGGCCCTGTATGAGGCGCTGGCGATTGCCACCCGGGCGGCGCCTTCCGCGGCGGATGTCGCAGCCATACTGAAGGCGGGCGAACCGAATCTCGGTGGCCACGTGCTTCTCGTTGAGGACGAGCCCGTCAATGCGGAGGTTGCGCAGGGTTATCTGTCCGTTCTCGGCTGTACGTCGGTTTGGGTCAATGACGGAGCCGCAGCGATCGCGCGTAATGCCGCGGAGCATTTCGATCTCATTCTGATGGATCTGAGCATGCCGGGAATGGATGGGTTCGCGACGACGGCGGTGATCCGCCAGCAGGCCGGAGCGGCTGGCCTCACCCCCATCGTCGCGCTCACGGCACACGATGTCGGGAGTTATCGCGATATCTGTCTGCGGGCGGGCATGGATGACATGCTCACCAAGCCCTGCACCCTGGAAGAGTATGAACTGGTCCTGCGCCGCCTGATTCCGCGCGCTGCTCAGGAGCGGGCCAGCTCCGCGAGGAGTGTCGGATGAGCCGCCTGTAGGCCTGCGAACAAATCCCGGGCGCGCCCGAGATCGCCCTCGACACACAGCTTTTCGATCCGGCCAACCTCGTGCGCGAATGCCATGGCACCAATGTTGCCGGCGGTTGATTTCAACCTGTGGCAAATGGCAGCGGCCTCGGCGGCGGCTGATATCTGCAGGGCGTTTTGTAGCTGCGACAGGGTCGCGGTGGAGCTGGTCGCAAAAAGCCCCACGAGTTTTACAAAGAGATTGGTCGAGCCCCGGGCCGGCAGGCCGCGCAGCTCTGCAACGACCCTGCGATCGATCCGGGTGAGCGAGTCTTCCATGACTCCTATTTGAACCCGAGACTCACCCCGATAGGAAGGCGGCTCCCGTCGAGGACGTTGCCAGCGACAGCCGCTGGGCCGTCGCGCCGGCTCGGGAGTCGACAACCCGGTCCGGCGGCGGGATCAGCTCATCCCGATACAGATTCCCGGAGCCTTGCAGGCACCCCAGTGCCAGGAGAACGTCGCGCTGGGCCGGTTCATCCACACTGGCGGCAATCGGCATCAATGCGAGTGTCTTCGCAATCGCCAGCCCCGCCCGACACAGCGTCAGCGCATGGGGATCGGACTGCATCGCTTTCACCCAGCTACGATCCAGCTGCAAGCCATGCATGGGCGCCCGCGATAACCAGTCGAGCGGCCACTCCATCCCCCGCCCGAGGTCGTCAATAACGAACTGCACGCCCCGTTTGGCCAGCGAGTTGAAGTCGCAAGGCGCGCGCACGAAGCAGGCTTTCACCGGAATGCGCAATTCCAGGCGCTCGGCGGGCAGGGCCGAGTCGGTGAGGAAACGCTCGATGTCACCGATGAAGTCCTCGTACAGAATATGGTGCCTGGGCGCGCCGAAAGAGATCCGCACACCCTGACACCACTGTGGGGTAAAGGCGGCGAAGTCTGTTTGCAGCCGTTGCAGCGCCACGCGCGTGAGATCTGCAGCGCGACCGGTTGTCTCTGCCAGGCGTACCAGCTCCCGCGGATGAATTTCGCCATACCGGGGATGCCGCCACCGCAGGTAGCCCACCCTGGCCACGAGGCGACCTGTTGCAAGGTCGTGACGGCTCACGTACCTCAGGCCGATCTGTGCGCTGTCTATGGCCTGCGTCAACTCCCCGGCCAGATCCGGCCGGGTCGCCGTCGTGAGCCGCTGGGGCCTGATTTGAACCAACATCGCCCGAATGATGCATAACGCGCAGTAGGAACCATGAGGAGTGACTCGAATGTCATATTCGCGCCCACTGTCCTGGTGTGAGGCTGCCGTCATGCCCCGCGAGGTGATCGCTTCCAGCGTGAGTTGCCTTATCAGATTTGCGAGGGGTGCCGGCCACGTCGATTCCAGTTGCTTGCCGACAGGGTCCGTCGTCGGCTTCAGTTCCGGAGTGCCTCGCCCGCCGTAGCTGCCAAGTACGGTGCCGTCCCGTTGCAGCAGCAGAATCAGGTCCGGAAGTGCTTCCAGCAGATCCTTTGTGGCCATGAGCGTGTCCTCTCGCAGTTAGAGGGGACTGTAGTGCCGCGGGAGGTCAAAACTGTGACGTGATTCACGGAAAAAATGTGCACAGTGGGGGTATGAGCGGCCAAATTACATGCAAATTGCATGGATTCATTATGTGAAGGTGTGGAGATCGCGCAGATAGGCGTTGGCCCGCGTCAGGTAGTCGGTGAGCAGATCGTTCGATCTTGAAGTCAGCGAGACAAAGTCGCGGCGCGCATCATTCGCATCCGGAATCCGCACGATGTAGCCGCGAGCCACGAGTTGGTTTATCCGCCGCAGCGAGGTCGTCGTGGATGCTCCGCTGGTAATGATAGTGAGGGCGGATACCGACATCCGCTGTTGCAGCCGTTCGGCACGCAGCAGCTCGAGCAGCAGATCCCAATCGACCTCGTCAAGGGAATGATGCGCGTATAGATCGCGCAAGCGCCGTAATTGTTCGATGGTGTCGAGCACGGTGAGCAGTGCCACCGGCTCTTGCTGCAGTGCGGTAGGCGCAGGCGCCGGGGTGGCAGGCTCGGCGACCTGCGCGTCGGCCAGATTCCGCAATCTGCCCGCCAACTCTTCGGCCTGCCGCACGAGTTGATCGATCTGCGGCGAGTTGCTCCGCCCGGCAGAGCGGGACAGGGCGTGCTCAACAGCGTCAATCAACTCGCTCGGACGGACCGGCTTGAGAAGGAAATCTTCGGCGCCCAATCGCAGCGCATCAATCGCAGATTCCACCGAGGGTTGGGCAGTGAGCAGAAGCACCGGCGGTGCAGGCCGGCTGAGACGCAACCCGTGCAGCCGGTTGATGAATTGCAGGCCCGTCAATCCCGGCATGTAGACATCGCTCAACACCAGGCCGATCTCTTTACGGGACGCTACCTGTGACAGCGCTGCCTTCGGGTCCGTCTGTGCATGGCAGGTATATCCAGCCGGCGAAAGAATGTCCTCGAGAAAAACGAGCATGGCCGGATCGTCATCGAGGAGAAGTACTTCAGCAATGGTATCTATGGGCACATTCGCGACGCTGGGTTGCAAGCTTGGGGGCGCAACCGCAGTGTATACGTCTTCGGTCATCGGGGCTTCTTGTCGACGCTATGCCGACAGAGTACGATTCCGGGACGCGGTACCTCCCTGTCCGGGGCGTGATGTCGTCATTCAGATTTACAGTGGCAAGTGCCGATGAGGCGGGATTTTCGGCGGCGGTCCTTGCCGAGTTGGATTGCTACTTCGATGCGATGGTCGCAAGCGGGGAGCTCCCCGGGCATGTGATGCTGTTGGCGCGCGGGGACCAGCTCGTCCGCGGTCATGTCACCGGGTACGCCGACTGGGATACGAAGTCACCGCTGCGCCCTGATTCCATCTTCCCTTTGTTTTCCATGACCAAGCCACTGACCGCCGTGGCCATGTTGTTGTTGTACGATGAGGGCAGGTGGCAGCTGGATGATCCGGTCTCGCGCTATCTCCCCGAATTCAAGAACATCGCGAGCTTGCCCGGTAGCCGCGCAACGCGGGAGCCGACGATCCGGGAGACGTTCACGCATACAGCGGGCTTCAGCTTCGGAAAGACGCGCGAAGAGATGCTGGCCCGGATGCAACGGTTCGCGTGGCACAAGGTTGGATCTCTTACTGAGCTGATCGGGCGCTACGCGAACGTGCCGCTCGACTATGAGCCGGGTACGGCTTGGGAATACAGCGTCGCCACGGACCTCCAGGCCGCAATCGTCGAGCGGCTGATGGGCGAGCGCTTTGATCTTTTCCTCCAGCGGCGTCTATTTGGACCGCTCGGCATGCGCGATACCACTTTCAGCCTGAATTACGCCCAGACGGGTCGCCTCGTGCCCACTTACGTCTTCGACGCGGCCGCCTGTCGCTTACGGCGCTCCGAGGACGAAGAGCGGATGGAGTCGATCGTCCCCATGGGCGGCACTTCATTCAAGTCGAGCGCGCACGATTTCGCCTTGTTTGCTCGTATGTTGCTCAACCGAGGCAGCCTCGGCGACGTCAAGATCCTCGAGCCCGGGACAGTCGAACTGATGCTGTCAAATCACTTGCCGGCGCACCTGCTCGAAGGCCGCTATACCGATGCGCACTACGTGATCGGGCAAGGCAACGGGCACGGCCTGAATGGCCTGGTTTGTTTGGATCCCGTGCGTGCCGGCCGGCCAGTCGGCAGGGGTACCTACGAGTGGGGCGGCGCCTTTGGTACGTGGTTCTGGGTTGACCCGGAAAACGACATTCTCTGTGTCGGCATGACGCACCGCCGCCGCGTCGCCACCGACATGCGGCCGCTCGAGGTCGTGGCACAAGAGATGGTCTACCGCGCCCTGCGGCGCCGCTAGCTCCCCAGTTGAAAATCAAGTCTCGATTTTCCGCGCGCGAAAATTGTTGTCGACTTGGTGCCGACAGATAGCTACGATGGCGACAGCCTGTCGACTACTACAAAGAGACCGCATGCAACTGAAAGGTGTTCTACCGGCCCTGGTCACGCCCTTCGATGCGCAGGGAAGCATCGACTTCGCGCAGTTTGAGAAGTTACTGCTGAAATTGCGCGCCGACGGCGTGAGCGGCTGGGTTCCATGCGGGTCCACCGGCGAATACAACGCGCTGACCGCAGAGGAGCGCGTTTCGGTCCTGAAGTTTGTCGCCGACTTCGCGACGCGGGATGAGTTGCTCATTGCCGGCACCAACGGTGGCTCGACGCGGGAAGTCATAGAGCACACGCAGCGCGCGTACGCGCTCGGCTACCGAACAGTGCTGCTATCGGCTCCCTACTATGCAAACCCCGCGCCCGATGAGGTGATCGCGCACTATCAGTCCGTGCTGGATGCCGTCGATGTCGAGATCATTCTTTATAACTATCCGCCCAAGGTAGGCGTCGAGGTGGGGCTGCCTGTACTCGATGCCTTTGTGGGCAACCCCCGCGTTCTCGGCATCAAGGAGTCGAGCGGGCAACTCACACGCGCGATCGAGATTCGCAGCCGTTATGGCGATCGATACCAACTGACCAACGGCTCCGACGACCAGACCGTAGATTTTTATCTGTGGGGAGCGACGTCCTGGATCTGTGGCCCGGCGAACTGCATGGCCCGGGCCTGTGTTGATCTGGTCAATACCATCGAGTCCGGCAACTGGTTGGCCGCGCGGGACCGGGCGCTGCGCATTTACGGTGCGATGGCGAGTCTCGAGAGTGGCAAGTTTGTGCAGAAAGTGAAATACGGTTGCGAGCTTGCCGGCACGCCGGTCGGCGCGGGCCGGCAACCGTTGCTGCCGCTCAATGCGGCCGAAAAGGCGGCTTTCAACAACGCAATAGCACCGGTGTTGCACTGGTAGTCCTATAAAAACACATCTTCCGGCAGGGGATCACATGAGCACGAGTCGTAGTTTGCAACGCTTGATTCAATCCACCTTGTTTCTGTTCGCGCCCTGCGCAGGTTGGGCTCAGGACGCGGCGCAGAGTGGTGATACTGATTCTCTGGAAGAGATCGTCGTGACGGCGCAGAAGCGCACGGAGCGCCTGATTGATGTCCCGATCAGCATCGGGGTGGCCAGCGGCGAGGAGATGCGGGAGCGTCACCTGACCTCCCTGGAAGATCTTCCCCAGGTTGTGCCCGATCTGGCCTACAACAACTACGGTAACAATCACTACTTCGAAATCCGGGGTGTCAGCAACCTGGTCGGCAACGCCCCTTTGGTCGGAATTTATGTCGATGAGGCCGACGTCACCCTGGGCGGCGCAGGCGTCACGCAGATCAACCCCAACGTCTATGATCTCGAGCGAGTAGAAGTATTGCGTGGCCCACAGGGCACGCTTTATGGAGAAGGTTCGGCCGGCGGCACGATTCGATTCATCACACGCAACCCGGATCTGAAGGCGGCCACTTTGGATACCGACGTCTCGGTCTTGTTCACCGAACACGGCGATCCGAGTCAACGTGTCAATGCGGTTGTGAACGTTCCGGTGATCGATGATCGGCTCGGCGTGCGCGTCTCGGGCAGCTTCGAGCACAACGGGGGCTGGATCGATCAGCCCGCTGCGAACCTGAGGGAAATCAACGGGCAGAATTCGACCAGCGTGCGGGCCAAGACGCTCTGGCAGATCACCCCGCAATTCACGGCAACCGCCACGGCGTCCATCGGTCGCAGCGATCGCGGCCTCGATATCACCGACTCGGACAACCCGCGCACGTTTACGCAGGTGTTGAACCAAACCACCACTCCGCGGGTGACGAGTGACTACAACCTTTTCAATCTGACACTCGCGTATGAGGCGCCGTTTGTGAAGGTGCTCAATACGACGACGTACCTGTCAGTCGATGCACCATGGACTTACCAGTCGGGCCGCTATCCGTTCGCGCCTCCCGGCACCTTTCCCTTATTTGATTACTACGCCCCGATCCAGAACACCAGCGACCATGTGTGGACTGACGAATTGCGGTTGAGCTCGGTGGGCGAGGGGCCCTGGCAGTGGACCGTGGGTGGCTTCTATCGGCGCTTCCGCGATTCAACGAGCATTCCACTGAACTATTTCGGCGAAGAAGGCCCTCCGGGGACACCGTTGCCAGACCCCTATGCCTTCGGCCCGGAAACCCTGTACAAATCCAAGTCCGGATTTTTCAACACCAGCTATACGCTGTGGGACCGGCTCACGGTCGGTGTCGGCTTGCGGTACTTCAGCGACCACCAGGACTTCACCGATCACGTGGCACTCACGAATCAATCGGCCAACTTCATTTCGACCGATCCGCGCGCCTATGCGCAGTTCAAGGTGACTCACGATTTCAACCTCTACGCAAGCGCAGCGAAGGGATTTCGCAGCGGTGGCTTCAATGCCTCCAGTCAGCCGGCGTACGAGCCTGAGCAGGTCTGGACGTATGAAGCCGGCGCCAAGACATCGCTCGCGCAAGGGCGCATTGCGATTGATACGTCTGTTTTCCTGAGCAACTACACGAACTATCAGACGTTCGGCATTACCAATGCGGTGACGGGGGAAAATTTCATCGCGAACGTGGGTAGCGCCCGAATCAAAGGTATTGAGTGGGATCTGACCTACCACCCGGTGAAGTCAGTGCGCCTGGATTTGCGCGGCGACTATATCAACTCGAGATTCACGGGTATTCGCGCGGAGGCCAGCAACTATCAGACCGGCGATCCGCTCGATGAGGTGCCTCGATACCAGCTCAGCACATCGGCCCGTTACGACTTCGTGGTCGGCGGAAAGTCAGCCTTCCTGCGCCTCGATTACAGCCAGCAGGGCCCCGAGACTTCCAGGAATCGCAGCATCGGCGATTTCTACTACGGCGAGTCCGACATCATTCACATGCTGAACCTGAACACGACGCTGTTCTGGCGTGATGATCTGCAGGTGGGCTTCTTTGCCCAGAACCTGACCAACGAGCAGGGGTTCGCCAATCCTCTGAATTACGTCGCGAACGGGGTGAGGCCGCGGCCGCGGACCTACGGAGTCAACTTCAGCGCATCGTTCAGGTAGTCAGGTGCTCTAACATCCAACCTACATAGCGGGTGGTTGCGTCCAGCACCTCCGGGAAGCTACGGATGCCGTGGCCTGCGGTCGGGTACGTTGCGAGTACCGACCGCACGCCACACTCGAGAAGTGAGCGGTGGAATTCCAGAGCCTGGGTTGGCGGCGTGTTCTGATCTTGTGCGCCGGTGAGTTGCAGAGTCGGTGTGCGCACCCGGCTCGTGAACATGATGGGACTACGTTCGTGGAACAGGCCACCCGCTTGCGCGGGGTCCGGGGCCAGGAACAGTTGGTCGAAGTAGGGGATCTGGGTAGTGCGGTGATAGCTATACCAATCACTTACACATGAGATGGGTGCAGCCGCGGCAAACCGCGTGTCCTGGGTAATGAGCCAACAGGACAGATATCCTCCATAACTGATACCCGTGACGCCCAGCCGCTTCGGGTCGGCGATACCGCTCGCCACCAGCGCATCGATGGCTGTCAGGCAATCATGGGCGTCTTCGCCACCCATATCGCCCTTAACTTTGCGCGCGAATTCGAGCCCTCGGCCACTGCTACCGCGCGGGTTCGGATAGAGCGACGCAATACTGTGATCTGCGAGCACCTTTGCGCCGCGCAGCCGTCCTTGCCAGCGATTGCGGCAGCACCAAACCGGGCCGCCGTGAATATCAATAACCAGGGGAAACGGACCCGTCCCCTGGGGGCGCAGCAGCCAACCTTGCATCTCCAGGCCGTCACGCGCTTTCCACTCGAAAGGCTCTATTGTTGCTCGATTCGAATCTGGGGTAGCGGGCGCTGCAAGCGAGAGGATCACCCGACACTCGCCCTCATCAATGTTCACGATCTGCGGCGGGACATCGTACGCCTCGCAGACTGCGACGTTGCCCGCGAAACTCGGATACCAGCCGCCGAGTGTGCGTTCCCTGCTGCTCCAGCGCTCCGTCGCCGTGCACGAAGGTAAGTGCAGATCACCTAACACGGTCTCGAGGCCGCGGATGCCGCAATACGCCAGGTGATCATTGTCACGCCATTCCAGATGGGTGACGTCTACTGAATGGGTATCAACAATTCGCCGTGCACCGGTGTTCGTATCAATGAGTACGAGGTTGCCCGCAACGACCAGGCGGTCGCTGCACACGGCTTCAATCAGCGCGACATGACGTCCCGATCTGGACGCCACAGGAACTCCAATCTGGTCCGACGGCAGGTACACGTCGGAGATTGCGGCGCTTGAGACGCTCAGCTTTTGCAAGCGAGCCCGGTACCACGAGCCCTCCGAGTGGGAATCTGAAGTCACTGCAACAATGCTCTCGCTGCCGAGCCACGCGGCTTCCCAAACATTGATGCCCTCGTGCGACACCGCGCGCAGACTCGCATCGGTCACACGGAACACATACAGCTTGCGCCACAGATTGCCTCCATCTCCGGTGTCGAGTTGTGGCGCCCAGGGCGGCAGGTTCCCGGGCTTCTGCAGGGTCTTGTGCCCTCCCAGGCATCCGGCGACATCAGCGCCAAAACCTGCGACGCCGAGCAGAATTCGCGTGCCATCCGGGGACCAGCGCAGATACTCAATCAGGCCGTCGACGGCTACAGCAAGTTGAGCCTCTTCACTGACTTGCGGCCTGACCAGGTAGAGTTGGAAGTTTCCGGCCTCGGCGCGATCTGAAACAAACGCCAGAAGCGATCCGTCCGGCGACCACTGCGGGAGCCGATCATTGCCCGAGCTCGCCGGCAGCACCCGCAACTTTCCAGATGCCAGCTCCACCAGACAGATCCGCGTAATCGGCGGCGTGATCAAGTCACTGTGGATGGTGCCGGTAAACGCAGCGAAACGCCCATCGGGGCTGGACGCGACATCGGCAGCGTCAGTCACTCGGTCTTCGCCGGGCGCATGCAAGGCGGTGTAAAAACTCAGGATCTCACGATACAAATCCGTATCGCGGATGTCGCGATTCATGTCGCGGGGGCCTCCTGGGTGAGCCGTTTCAACAATGGCCTGATCAGAAGTAACACGAGACACACGCACAAAGCGGTGAGACCCAGGCGGCTGTAGAGGGCGGCGTAACCTGTTGAGCCGCTCCCGGCCGTGAATTGCGCGATCAGGGAGGAGATGTAGATCGACGCCGAGGTGGAAAGCAACAGGCAGCCCACCATCAGCCCCATGATGGGGCGCGGCGCCAGCTTGGTGACCATGGACTGGGACATCGGGGCGAGGCACAACTCTCCCACGACCAGGAGGAGGAAGTTCAGCACCACCCAGCCGATCGATATCCGTGTATTGGCATCGGCCAAATGGATCCCCAGGGCCAACACCAAAAACCCGAGCGCCAGAAATAAAGTCGCCACGGCGAACTTGCTGGCAGTGGACGGTTCGCGTCCACGCCTGGCGAGTGCGAGCCACAGGCTGCTGAGCAGCGGAGCCAGCACCAGGACGAAAGCGGCCGGCAGGCTCTGCAACATCGAGGCAGGGACGGCATAACCCAGCACTCTGCGATCAACATAACGATCCGCGAAGATCGCCAGAGAGGTTCCCATCTGTTCGTAGAAGGCCCAGAAGCCAATGGTGAACAGCAGCAGGATGCCGCAGGCGAGCAGCCGGCCCCTGGCTGCTTTGTCGCAGCGGAAGAAGGCGTAGTAGAGAACCACCGCCGCCATGCCGGCGCCCACGGCGCCGATCAGAAAACCAACCGTGCCCGGGTTGCGCAGCACAATTGCAACGACAACAATGAGAGCGAACGCCAGGGCATAGATAGCCCACTCCCTTGTGACACCCGCAAACGCCACTGCCTCCAGTTTCGCGGTGACGGGTGGCTCCGACAGGCCCTGCAGATGCTTCTGCCCACGCCTGAAGGCATAGAGGCCGATCAGCATGCCGATTCCGGCAACACCGAAGCCGTAGCCGAATCCGTAAGCATTGGCGACCCAGCCGCACAGAATCGGCGCCGCCGCACCGCCGATGTTGATACTCATGTAGTAAAGAGTGAATCCGGAATCCCGACGCGGGTCATTGGGACCGTAGAGCGCGCCGACCAGGGTTGCGCAGCTCGTTTTGACGAAGCTCACTCCCATCACGATCGCCGCGAGAGAAATGAAGAAGAAGGTCAGGTAGACCTGATCGCGCACGACCATCGCGCCACTGCCGGTGATCACGGTAGTGGCCGCTGGACTTTCGAACGCCAGCGTGAAATGACCCAGTGTTACCAACACCGCCCCGAGCGTGACGGCCTTGCGGGCGCCCAGGTACTGATCGGCCAGGAAGCCGCCCACTACGGGCGCCATATAGACCATGGCAGCATAGGTGCCGTAGATCAGATACGCATCCTTGACCGGGAAGAGCAGGTGTTGCGTCAGGTAAAAGATGAACAGCGATCGCAGACCATAGAAGCTGAATCGCTCCCATAGCTCAACAACGAAGCAGACCCTCAGGCCCGGAGGATGTTGGCCGAATACCGACCAGGGCCTGTTCATCGCCCTTTCAGATACGTTTCGAAGTGCGTGACCATCTTGTGCACGAAGTAGTCGTCGTTCTTGCCCCGGAAAGTGTGTTCAGCGCCTGGCAGGACCACGAGCTCGTGATCGATGCCGGCGTCGATCAGGCTATGAACCATCTTCATTGCGTTGTTCAGCGGATCTGCAGTGCCTACTGCCAGCAAGAGTTTCCCCGTGATGGCGGTGGCCAACGGATAGAGGTCGGCATAGTCATATGCCGCGCTCGCGCGACTCGGTAAGTCGAGGTAAGGCTCACTGAAGAACCCATACCGGGAATCTGATGTGGGTGCGGCGGCCACGCCGACGCGGAATGTGTCCGGCGCCTGGGCCATCGCCCGAATAGCGAAATAGCCACCCCACGAATGACCCCACACGCCTATCCGCTCGGGATCAATGAAGCTGTGGCGCTGCGCCAATTGGCGGATTGCTGCGACATGATCGGGAATCTCGTGACGTCCCAGGTTGCCATACACCACGTCCTGAAACGCCTTGGAGCGCTCGGGTGTGCCGCGTGCATCGAGCGAAATAACGATATATCCGAGCTGTGCGAGCGCGCGATCGAGCCGCTTGCGACTATTCGCTCCGAGATCGAAGTCGTGTTGGGCCATGGTCAATTGCGGCCCGCCGTACAGATGGTCGATCAGCGGATACTGTTTCCGCGGATCGAAATCGATGGGCGTGTACATCACGCCCCACAGTTCGGTTTGGCCATCCGCGGCCAGAACTGTGAATTCTTCCGGCATTCGATATCCGAGCGCCTCCAGTGCAGTAATGTCCGCACGCGCCAGGGTTGCAAGGTGTCTGCCGTCACAGCTGTGCAAGTCTGTGCGATAGGCCCTGTCGGGGCGTGAGTTCACTACCGTGAAAGTCTCGAGCGCGGGCGAGAGGCAAACATGGTTTTGGCCATCCTGGGGCGTCAGCCTCTCGACTCGATCCTCTGTGAATCGCACCCGACATAAGTGTGTGTCATACGGTCGCTTTGGGTCGTGATGCGCTGTGAAGTAGACCCAGCCGTCTGCCTGGTCGACTGCGAGTACATCCATGACAGGAAATTCGCCACCGGTCAGGGCGCGTTTGAATTCGCCGTCGATTCCATACAGATAAAAATGATTCCAGCCGCTGCGGGCGGAGCGCCAGATGACCCCGGAGCCGTCCGGCAAAATTGTGGCGTGAGTGTCGCCGTAGTAGATCACCTCGTACTGGTGAGCTACAAAGGTCTGCGCTCGTTCGCAGATTACGGTGCGGACCGCGCCGCTCGAAGGGTTGCCCGCGAGGACCTCAACCTGTTTGAAGTCGCGGGAGTAGCGCGCAAAGAGCACTTCGGACCCATCGGGCAGCCAACCCATCAAGACAAAGAACTGGTCGCGGGTGTCTCCCAGCTCCAGGGGCCGCGCTTCACGCGTCGACACGTTGATCACGTGTGGATGAGCAATGTCCATGGGGCCACCAGCCCGCTGAACCTTGAAGAGAGAATACGGTGAGTCTGGTTTCAGATGGTCGACGACGGGGAAGTTGGGAACTTCGCGGCGGTCGAGCTCGATTGCAAACAGCCACTCGCTCCCCGGCGACCAGGGGCTGCGCGGAGGTGTCCCAGGGAATAGCGGCGCATTGATATCCCAACCGAACTCGGGTGTCCCGTCGGTGGTCAGGGCGACGGTGTTGCTATCCCCGTGTGCTCGCAACGCGATGTTGCCACTCTCCAGGCTGGCAAACCAGCGGCGGCCTGCTGACGGCACTTCTTCAACCTGCCGAGGCTCCATCAGCCAGGTTGCACGCCAGAATAGTCGTGCGTCACCAGCGACCGGCTTTTCCTCATCGATTCGGCCGCCAACAACGAGGCCATCCGGCTGCATAAATCGCTCGAAAAGGGCTACCTGACGAGGATCCCGCACGATCTCGCCGAGCCTGTAGCGATCGCTCACTTGTGGATCATTGCGCCCTGCGGGCGTTCGTCCTCTTTGTAGACATAGGCGCACTCAATGAGGCGCGCGCCGTTTGCATCGCAAACGGCGTACTTGGCGCCGCGATACAAGCTCGCGCCAGCTGCCTGCCCGGCTTTGTTGAGTGCAAAGAAGTTCAGATCGAAGGTCGGCCGGCCATTGGCGCCGAACAGGCGCTGCTCCGTCGTCTTCAACATCCGGTCGATGACGCGCAGGAGCGCTTCCTGCGGGTCGAGGCCCTGCCTCATGAATTCCACCGCGAGGAACGCTGAGCAGGCCTTGATGTTGGCCTCGCCGCGCCCGGTTGAGCCTGCAGCTCCCACATCGTTGTCGCAGAAATTGCCGGCTCCGATAATGGGCGAGTCGCCCACTCTGCCCGGGATCTTCCAGGCCAGGCCGCTCGTGCTGGTCACGCTGCCGATGTCGCCGTTGGCATTGACTGCATTCATGTTGATTGTCCCCAACGTGAAGGCGATCCTGGCTTCAGGATCGTGTTCGAGCCAGTTGCCGCTCGAGTTGGAGCGCGCCTTCCAGCGCAGCCACGCGCTGCGGCTCTTGTCGGTGATCAGATTCTGTTCCTTGAAGCCCATGCGCAAGGCAAACTGTTTGGCGCCGGCGCCCGCGAGCAGAACGTGGTCGGTATGTTCCAGGACAGCTTTGGCGACGAGAGAAGGTGTAGCGATGCCTTCGAGTGCGGCTACGGCGCCGGCGCGCCGCGTAGGGCCATGCATGCAGGAGGCATCCAACTGGACGACGCCATCCTCGTTCGGCAACCCTCCCAACCCGACACCGATTTCTTCAGGATCCAACTCCTGAATGTTGATGCCAGCAATCGCTGCGTCCATTGGGTCGGCGGCGTGCTCGGTCATCATTTGATACGCCTTGGCGACACCCCGGATGCCGTTGGCCGAAGCCACGACCACCGGTCTCGAAGTTACCGTGCCTGCCATGAGCGAACCTCCCCGACGCAAGTGAGTGACCCCAGGATGTCATCCTATCTTGTCGGCACAAAGTCGGCAAGATGGTTCGGGCACGAGCAGGGCTGGACGGAAGGGGCTGTGGTGCCCCGCGCGGCTGCTTACTCTTCGCCGGAGCGGCGCGAGATTTCGTGCGAGGACTCGAGCGAGACGCTCGTGACATAGTTCTCTTTCATGAACTCGATGAACTGATCGCGGAACTGACGAGTGTGTGCATGAGCCAGGCGGTCGGCACGCTCGACGTCGCCGCGTTTGATGGCAAGCAACATATCGTCGTGCTCGTCGGTGAGCAGGTAACCGTGGGTGGGCTTTTTCAGGTACTCGAAATGCATGTGCAACATGCGGCGTCCCTGAGTCAACAATCGTTCGTAGAAGCCCGTCAGATAAGGATTGCGGCTCGCCTGCGCAATCGCCATGTGAAAATTCTTGTTGCCTTCGGACATCGCCAGGTGATCGCCTTCCTTTACGGTTGCCTCGAATTCGCGCTGTCGAGCGGCGATCGTCTTCAGGTCCGCAGGGGTGCGGTGCTCGGCGGCCAGCCGGGTAATGATGCGCTGTGTGATGTCCAGCGCCTCCACGTACCGGGGGAAGGAGCGGATATCGATCGGTGCCACGAGCGTGCTTCTGTTGGGGAGCAGCACTACGAGCTCCTCACCGGCTAATCGAATGAGCGCCTCGCGAATCGGCGACCGCGAGAGATTGAAGCGCTCGGCAAGCGTGGTTTCATCGAGATGCTCGCCCGGGGGAAGCTCCAGCGAGAGGATCTCGGCCCGCAAAACCGTGTAGACCGTTTTCCATCCTGCTCCCTTGGGAAGCCGTTCCGCCGATCCCGAGCCCATGTCTGTCCCTCAACCGTTGTCGACTACTTGTCGGCATATTGTACAATGGTCGTTGGCATGCAACGAGACATTCGCAGCACGAAACTATACCGCGACGCACGGCAGTTCTGTAGCGATGTCCGGCAGCCCGGCACGGGGCAAATTAGCGATGCGCTTCAAGTGCATGCGTCCCCGGACGGCAGACACGTTGTCTTCGCAGCGACCATCGCCGACCGCGCCGAGGAAGAGCCGTCAACACGCATTGCCTCGACGGACCTTGCAACCGGGACGACGCGAATTCTGACATCCGGCCCGGGCCTGGACCGACTGCCCCGGTTTTCCCCTGACGGACAGACGGTTGCGTTCGTGTCGGATCGGGGCACGGGCAGCGGGTTTCAGCTCGTTCTTTGCGACCGCGAGGGCACAGCCGTAAGGGAAGCGGTGGCGGTCGAGGGGAGCATCGAGCAGCTACAGTGGTCCCCCGATGGCACTCGAATACTTCTGAACGTTGTTGTCACTGAAACAGAGGTGCCTGGCACTGAATCGTGGCTGCCCTCGATCGACTCAGATGGGGACGATCGCCACAGGCGAAGTTGCTGGATTTATGAAGTCGCCTCCGCTGCGCTGCGCCCGGTAGCTGCGAAAGACTGCAATACCTGGGAAGCCTCCTGGTGCGGCCGTGACACGCTGGCCGTGGTTGCATCGGCCGGCTCAGGCGAGGGGCACTGGTATTCCGCCTCCCTCCGCGTCCTCGATACCAGGACTGGCAAGTACCGGACCCTCTACCGTCCTGCTGATCAGCTAGGGACGCCGATCGTCTCTCCTGCGGGGAGATGTATTGCGATTGTTGAAGGGCTGTGCAGCGATCGCGGGCCCGTCGTCGGTGATTTGCGGTTTATCGATCTCTCCTGCGGCACTTGCCGCAAGGCCGACACCCACGGCGTCGATATCTCCTATGTCCAATGGTACTCGGACCAACATCTCCTGCTGTTGGGGAGCAGGGGACTCCAGACTGTCGTAGGTCTCTACGACGCAGCCTCTGACGGCTTCAGTGAGATATGGTCGAGTTACGACATTGCGGTGACGCGGCCGGGTGTATGTGCACTCGAGACACCCGGCGATTGTGTGTTGGTAACCGAGAGTTTCACGCAAGCGCCGGAGCTGACAGTGGTTCGTGGCGGGCAAATTCGTCCCGTCACTTCTTTTGACGTAGGTTATGCCGAGGCCACCCGTATGTTGGAGGGTGTCGAGCGAGTGACCTGGTCGGCCGCGGATGGACTGGAGATCCAGGGCTGGTTGCTGCGCCCTCGCGGCAGTCCGCCATTTCCGTTGATTCTCGACGTCCATGGTGGACCCGTGGGCCACTGGAAACCTGCCTATCTCATTCGCAGGATGCTGCATGTCCCTCTGTTGTTGAGCCATGGGTTCGCTGTCTTTCTGCCCAATCCCCGGGGCAGCTCCGGCCGCGGTCAGGAATTCGCTCACCGGGTGATGGGCGACCTGGGCGGCGCGGACGCACTCGATCTGCTGAGCGGGTTGGATGCGCTGATCGAACGCGGGCTCGTCGACCCGGGGCGCATCGGTATCAACGGAACCAGCTATGGCGGTTTCATGGCAGCGTGGTTGATTACTCAATCGTCACGGTTTGCCGCGGCTGTTGCGGTTTCACCGCATACAAACCAGCTCACAGCCACGTTGCTGTCGAATATCCCGCAGTTCATGGCGCGGCTGGTTGCCGATGAGTTGGGAAACACCCGGGGCCGATACTTCGAGCGCAGCCCCGTCTTACATGCTGCGCGTGCTGAGACCCCGATACTCAACATCTGCGGAGCCCGCGATTTGTGCACTCCCGCGGAGGAAGCGCTCCAGTTTCACACTGCTTTGCGGCAGTACGGGGCGGAATCCGTGCTCGTGACCTATCCGCAGGAAGGTCATGGAATACGCCGGTTGCCCGCCATGTTGGACTGCGCAACCCGCATTGCCGCCTGGTTTATCGACCACATCCCGGAAGAATCCATCCATGGCGACTGACGCGAGCTCGGTGAGAGACCTCCGCAACACGGATCTTTATCGTGAGGCCGAAGCGCTCTACACGAATTTTCTTCGTCCGGGCACCGGTCAGATCAGCGACATCGCGGAGGTCAATGCATCACCTGACGGCAAATATGCCGCCTATGTCGGGATGCTCATGGACACGCTCGAGGGGAAGCCGCCCGGCCGCATTTGTCGCAGCGATCTGCTGAGCGGCGCTACCCGAGTGTTGACCTTCGGTCCCAACACCGACCGCCTGCCCAGGCACTCGCCCGACGGACTGCAGATTGCCTTCCTGTCCGATCGAGCCGGGAAGGGCGATTTTCAGCTCTATCTCCTCGACCCTGCGAGCGGCGCTGTCCGTGCGACCCCTCCTGTTGACGGTTGGGTCGAGTACTTCCACTGGTCTGCCGATGGCGTTCGCATTCTTCTCGCCGTCGCCGGTCACGGCGCGGACATATCGGGCGGCCAAGGCGCGGTCACGAGCAACCAGGTCACACAGAACCTGCCGTCCTGGATTCCTCAGGTAGAGACGGCAGACGAAGACTTCCGCTGGCGCGGTGCCTGGATCTACGATGTTGAAGCTAACACCGTACAAAAGATCGACGCTACAAATGCCAACATCTGGGAGGCCGTGTGGTGTGGGAATGGTCATATCGCCGCGGTTGTCTCACCGCGCCCCGCCGAGAATCTTTGGTACAACGCCACGCTGCAACTGATCGACATTCGCAGTGGCCAATGTCGGGAACTCTACAAACCTCGAGATCAGCTCGGCTGGCCTGCCTCCTCACCCTCGGGCACACACGCCGTTGTGGTGGACGCGGTCTGCAGTGATCGAGGGGTCGTCGCTGGCGAGCTCGTTCTGATAGAGACCGCCTCGCTCGAGACACAGCGCATCGACACAGGAGGCGTTGATGTTACCTACACCGAGTGGCGCTCGGATCGCGTGGTTTTGCTCGCGGGGCACCGTGGCCTCGAGACTGTCGTCGGTATTTATGACATCGGGAAGCGAGCCTATGTTGAGAGGTGGGCCAGTCGCGAGGTGAGCACGAACGGCCGTTATGCCAGTGTCTCGGGCTTCAATGACCGCGGCGATTGCGTGCTGGAAGGGGAGGGCTTTACCCGAGCTCCTGAGCTTGCAATCGTCCAGGACGGCGAATACCAACGGATCAAATCATTCGATCTCGGGGATGCGGAATACATCCGCGCCGTCGCGCGTGTCGACGCCGTGACTTGGCTGGCCCCTGATGGACTGGAGATCGAGGGTTGGTTGCTCCTGCCCGAAGGCGACGGCCGACATCCCCTCGTGCTCAACGTGCATGGCGGCCCGGTGTTGCTGTCACGACCTACCTGGCTCGGGCGCAACGGCGCGCCGCTCCTCATGCTCCTGAAGCGCGGCTGCGCGATCTTCATGCCAAATCCTCGCGGCAGTTCCGGAAGAGGCTCGGACTTTGCGCGCCGCGTGTTCGGCGACATTGGCGGGTTGGAAACGACAGATCATCTCTGCGGCATCGATCATCTCGTGGCGCAGGGCGTTGCGGATCCCGAGCGCCTGGGGGTTATGGGGGGAAGTCATGGCGGATTCATGACCTCCTGGTTGGTTTCCCAGGACACTCGGTTTGCTGCTGCGGTGTCGGTCGCGCCGATCACCAACTGGGTTTCCGAGCACCTCACTTCAAATATTGCGCAGTACTGCGCAATGGCCTTGGGAGATACCTACACCCACCCGACAGGAAAGTACTTCGAGCGCTCACCGGTTTTCCATGCTCATGAGGTCGAGACGCCTACTCTCAACATCTGTGGCGCGCGTGACCGTTGCACCCCGCCTACGGAGGCGGTGCAGTTTCACAACGCACTCCTGGAGAATGGCGTCGAGTCCGTGCTGGTCACCTATTCCGAAGAGGGGCACGGCGTGCGCTCGTTCCCTGCGATGGTGGACTACGCGGCGCGTATTGTCTCCTGGTTCATCAAACATCTATAGGTAGCCACGTCGATGTTGGCGCCACACACGACGACGCCGATTCGCTGGCCGCCGCTCAACTCAGGACGCAAGGGGCCGAGGACGGCGGCGAGAGCGGCAGCACCGGCGGGCTCGACTGCAAGCTTCAAATCTCGAAACAGGACACCCATCGTGGCTCGCATGGCCGCGTCGTCGATGAGCACCATGCGGTCGACAAAGCGCTGGCAAACGCCGAACGTGTAGGGTGTTGTCATCGGTGGTGCGAGCGAATCGGCGATTGTGCCGGTCGGCGGCAAGGTCAAGGGTTGGCCCGCGGCGAGGCTGCGCGTCATGACATCGGCGCCCGTAGGCTCAACGCCCACTATTTTGGTTTGAGGTGAGAGTTGCTTGATGGCGGCGGCGACACCGGCGATGAGCCCTCCGCCCCCGACGGCGACGACTACTGCATCTAACGAGTGGGCCTGCTCAACAAACTCGAGTCCTAGTGTGCCGGTCCCGAGTACCGTCCGGGGTCCTTCAAACGGGTGTACGAAAACCCGTCCCTCCTGCGCTTCGATCTCCGCGACGCGGCGAAAAGCGCTCGGACCATCCTCCGCCATCTCCAACTGCGCACCGTAGGACTTTACGAGCTCGACACGGGCCGGATTGGCAGTCTTGATCATGACGATTCGCGCGCTGATACCCAGTTGCCGCGCCGCGTAGGCGACCGCAATGGCGTGATTCCCCGCGCTGACCGCGGTGACTCCACGTGCCCGCTCCTCGGAAGACAGGCTCAGCATGACTGCCAGGACGCCGCGGGCCTTGAACGTTCCGGTGACCTGGAACAGCTCGAGCTTGAAGATCAGGCTCGAATCGAAGCCTGGGTCGCTGGCGAGCTCGCCTGGCTCAAATTCCACGCACGGAGTCTGTCGCAACAGTCCCACGAGTGTCTGGTGTGTGGCTCGAATATCACTCAACAGGGGAAAATCACTCATTTCGGGGTATCCATGCGTGAGCCCCACACATCGCTCAAAGCAAACCCCCGGGCAAATGGATCGGTTTCATCAACACGAAGAGTTTCAGTGCCGTAGATCCACGCGCGACCGGTGATACGCGGCAGAATCGCCGCACGGCCGCCTACACTGGTGGTACTCAGGATCTCTGTACGAAACTCGCCGCCGATGATCGAGCGTGAGTATTGAACGTCGCCTGCTCCAAGCTCTCCGCGAGCGTGCATGACTGCGAGGTTCGCGCTGCTGCCGGTCCCGCAGGGAGAGCGGTCAACGCGGCCCGGCATCAGGGTCGTGCAGGTCCTGACAACATTTTGCGACTCGCGCGTCCTGAACATGACATACGCAATCGAGTCCAGGCTCGGATGCTCGGGGTGTTTGACCGTCGTCTGCCCGGAGATGAGCGATTTTAGCTCGATTCCTGCCTCAGCCAGATCCCTGGCGTTACGGGGATGCAGCTCCATCCCAACCTGATCCGCATCGACGAGTGCGTAGTAGACGCCGCCGAAGGCAATATCGGCGCGGATCGTGCCCCAACTGGGTGTTTCAACCTTCAAATCCAGCGTCTCGACGAACGACGGCACGTTATCCAGACTCACCGATTCGCAGCGACCCCCAACACATCGTGCGCGCGCAATCACCAGTCCGGCCGGTGTATCCAGCCTGACGATGGTGTCGGGCTCGGTCATCGGCAGGCGCCCCGACTCGAGGAGGGCCGTAACTACACACATACAGTTGCTGCCTGACATTGGATGGGCACGATCGGCCTGCAGGACGATAAAACCAGCGTCGGCCTCCGGGCGCATTGGGGGAACCAGGAGATTCACCGACATCTGTACGCTGGCGCGCGGCTCCAGTGTTACGAAGCGCCGGAATCGATCGTCAACCTGGTTGATGTGGTTCATTTTCTCCAGCAAGGTCTGCCCCGGTATCCCGGGTGCTCCGCCGACGATGACCTTGCCGATCTCGCCCTGGCAGTGAACTTCAATCAACTCGATGGAGTGTGGCCATTTCATACTCGGACTCACTTCAGGTACCAGCCCCAGGGCTGATCGCTGCAGTAGCGGGTGATCTGTTTGGTCTCGAGACAGCTCTCGAACCCCCATCGGCCGAGCTCGCGGCCGATACCGGATTGCTTGTAACCGCCCCACGGTGCTTGCGTGAAGGTCGGTTGTGAACAGTTGATCCAGACAATGCCGGCTCGAAGCCCCGCCGCCACACGCGCGGCGCGCGCCTGGTCCTCTGACATCACAGCGGCTGCCAGGCCGTATCGGCTGTCATTGGCCAGCCGAAGTGCCTCGGCCTCGGCCTCGAAGCGGCGAATGCTGACGACAGGGCCGAAGATCTCCTCCCGCCATGCCTCGCTCGCGGTAGGTACGTCGGTCAGGATAGTTGGCCGCATGAAGTATCCGGGAGCTAACTCCTCAACCACGGTGCCACCCGAGGCGACCGTGGCGCCTCCGGTGCGCGCCTTTTCGACCGCGACCAACACCCGGTCCAACTGTCCCCGGGAGATCAATGGGCCGAGAAGGGTTCCCGGCTCGAGCCCGTTGCCGATCTTGATCCGCTGGGTCGCCTCGATCAGACGTGACAGCAACCGGTCGTACAGACTGTCCTGAATCAGCACGCGCGAGGTAGCCGAACACACCTGGCCCTGGTTCCAGAAGATTCCGAACAGAATCCACTCGACCGCCCGCTCGACCTCCACATCATCGAAGACGAGCAGCGGCGACTTGCCACCGAGCTCGAGGCTCACCCGTTTGATGTCTTGCGCGGCGGCGGCCATGATCCTTCGGCCCGTAGGGACCGATCCGGTAAACGCCAACTTGTCAACGCAACGGTGCTGGCTGAGCGGCTCGCCTGCCTCCTTGCCGAGCCCGGTCACGATATTGAGCACGCCCGGTGGCAATCCGACCTCTGCGGCGATTGATCCCAACTCGAGCGCCGTCAGCGGTGTCAGCTCCGAGGGCTTCAACACAACGGTACAACCGGCGGCCAGGGCTGGCGCGACCTTCCACGCGGCCATCAGGAGTGGGTAGTTCCAAGGAATGATCGCACCCACGACTCCGAGCGGCTCGCGTACAGCATGGGAGGTAAATCTCGCATCCGGCAGCGCGATTTCCTGCGACGCGGACGAATCAAACTCCTCCGCCAGCTCCGCGTAGAATTCGAAGCAACCTGCGGCGTCAGCGATGTCCCAGTCCGCCTCGGGCAGCGGTTTGCCGTTGTCGCGAACTTCGAGTCGGGCGAGGTCATCCTTACGCGCGAGAATCGCTTTGGACATCAGGCGAAGATACTTGCCACGTTCGGCACCTGACATCCTCGGCCATGGGCCGCGGTCGAATGCCTGGCGCGCTGCCTCAACGGCGCGGTCAACATCCTCGGTAGTCCCGGCGGGCGCTCTGTGGAATATCTGCGCTGTCGCGGGATCGATCACAGGAAACGTGCCCCCGCGAACGGGTAACACCCACTGACCGTCAATGAAGAGTGCGCTACGCATTTAGAACCTGTTTACTCGATAGGGCGTTATATCCAGCGGAGGCGATTGCCCGCTCACCAGGTCGGCGATGATTCGGGCGGTCGTAGCCGCGTAAGTCAGTCCGAGATGGCCGTGGCCAGTGGCGTAATAGACGCCCGGTACTTTCGCAGAAGGACCGATGATTGGCACGGTGTCAGGTAGAGCGGGGCGATGTCCCATCCACTCCGATGCATCGCGAACCTGGAGCTCCGGCAGGGCTTCGCGCGCGCGCTCGACGACGATCTTCGCGCGACGGTAGTCCGGTGGGGCGTGGAGGCCGGCCATTTCGACCGTTCCTCCAACCCGAATTCCACCGGCAATCGGCGATACCATGAAGGCGCGCGCAGGCCAGATGATTGAGTGCCGCAACGTCACGCCGGCATCCATGATTTGAGTGTGGTAGCCACGCTCGGTCTCGAGTGGAATCGGCTCGCCTAGATTCTTTGACAACGTGTCTGTAAAGGCTCCTGCGGCGATGACAACGGCGTCTGCGCTGATGTTCTGACCATCGTCTAAACGTACGCCGGCGATCCTGTTGTCAGCCGCTTTCTGGAGCTCTACAACATTGCCGGTCACATAGCGACCGCCCGTGCGAGCCAGACAGTCGACGAGGGCCACAACGAGCTCGTAGGGATCTGCGATGGTTCGATTGGTTGGAAACAACACGGCCCGCGCAATCCTGGGGCTGATGGCGGGTTCCAGTTCTGCGATGTCGGCTCGAGAGAGTGGCTCGTGCGCTATGCCATAGCGTCGAATCACGTCGAGGTGCTCGCGGTCCGCTTCCAACTCGATGTCGGATGCGTAGAGGCTAAGACAGCCTGTCTCGCTCAGCATCCCGAGCAGACCTGTCGCTGACAGCAGCGCGGTCAAGTCATCGTGGACACGCGCACAGAGCGCCGCCCCCGCATCCTCGATCTCCCGCAATTTCGCGGGACGACTTGCCTGCAGAAAACGGAGCATCCACGGCACGAGGCGCGGCAGGTAGCTCGGCCGCACCCGCACAGGTCCCTGCGGATCCAGCAGCCATTTCGGGATTTGCGCCCAGATGGAGGGACGCGAGGCCGGCAGGAATTCGGTTGTGGCGATGCTGCCCATGTTGCCGTACGAGCAACCACGACCGGGCGCGCCGCGATCGATCAGAATGACGCTGTTGCCGCGACGCTGTAACTCAAAAGCGGCAGCCGCACCGACGATCCCGGCGCCGATGACGATGACTGGCATTGCCGAACGCTCTGATGCACTCTACGCAGAATAGCATATGTCGGCACAAAGTCGACAAGTGTGCCTCACGGTCTCCTTATACTCATTTTGAAGATTGCGTATAACTAGCTTATACTCAATCTCCGAATTGCGTATAACCCGCGAGCGGCGCGCCGTGACTATTCCGTTGATTGCTCAAACTACGTATGCCGAATTGCTCGAGCGTTGCGAGGCGAGTTCCTTCAGCCAAGCTTTCCCGGAAGAGGGGACCTTCAGCTCCAAGACTATCAAGGACCGCAGGTACTGGTACTTCCAGACGACTACGGCCAAAGGGCGCGTGCAAAGATACGTTGGTCCCGAGACTCCCGAGCTCCTGGAGCGCATTAATCATCACCGGGCGCTGCGCGATGACGAGAAGGAGCGGCGCGCAATGGTTTCGGCTCTCACCCGATCATTCGGTCTTCCTGGCCCGATCGGGGCGATCGGCGATGTCGTTGCGGCGCTCGCTCGTGTGGGTGTCTTTCGGTTGCGCAGTGTTCTGGTTGGCACTGTGGCCTACCAAACCTATCCGGCCCTTCTCGGTACCAAGCTATCCAATTCGCTGCTCCAGACCAGTGATGTGGATATCGCTCAGTTCACGAGCATATCGGTTGCCGTCGACGATCGGACACCGCCTATGCTGGATGTCTTGCGAAGCGTGGACCGGACGTTTCGCGAGGTCCCGCATGTCGCAGACTGCCGGCAGACAACGAGTTATATCGGAAAGGGCGGCCTACGCGTAGATTTCGTGACGCCGAACGAGGGACCCGATACCGATCGTCCTCAGAACCTTCCTGCGCTCGGAACCGACGCGCAGCCGTTACGGTATCTCGATTATTTGATTCATGAACCTCTCAACGCCGTTCTTCTGCACGGATCGGGGATTCTGGTCCTGGTGCCGGCGCCAGAGCGATTTGCAGTTCACAAGCTCATTCTGGCGCTGGAGCGTCCGCCCGCTGCCGCGAAGCGAGAAAAGGACGTTGCACAGGCGGAGGCTTTGATTTCGACCCTGCTCGAGAAACGTGCGGCGGACCTGGGTTCGGCGTGGGAGGAGGCCTACGGGCGCGGACCGCAGTGGCGCAAGATGCTGTTGGGTGGGATGAAAAATCTGTCCGCAGAGACGCGCGACCGGTTGCTGAGAGCTTTGAGACGACCTCGCGAGATGTTGCCGGATATGGAACTTGCGTTTCCGGATCCACGCCCCCGTTATGATGCGAATCGGGAGGTTGTCAGTTTTTTCGGCGCGGCGTTGGGCCGCCCCGTGAGGTGTGCTGTAAGTCGGGAAGCATTGGAAAACTACTTTGGAGCGGCTGGGCGCGACGAAGAAGGGCGGCTGGCGTGCTTTCATAGCAACCAATCGAGAATCGAGCAACTCGTACGGACCAAATACCTCGCCTGGCCCGTCGAGGAGCCGGATGCCGTCCTGCTCACAACTCCAGATGTAGAGAGTCTATCGTGACGCGGCTAGCCTACGCGGGAAGGACAACCTCGACGAGAAATCCGTCGGGTGTACGCCGGCTGTTCAGCGTGCCGCGATAGGCCTGCACGAGCCGCTGCACGAGCGCCAGCCCCAGCCCGGTGTGTCCGTCGCCTGGTGTAGCGCGGATACGGTGGAAGGGCTGGAGAGCGGCTTCCCATTCTTCGGGTGTGAGGCCGCAGCCGTGGTCGGCAACAGTGATTGTCAATTCCCCGGCAGTCAGGCTCGTTCGCACGGTAATGGGTCGCCGGCCGTGTTCCAGAGCGTTGCTCACCAGGTTGTACAACACGTGTTGGATCGACTCGACGGCGATGAGGCGAGGCTCAGAGGCAGCGAGCTCCAGGCGGAGGTTGTCACTGGCAGCGTAGTGCGCCAAGGTTTCGCGAACGACGTCGTCCGCCGAAGCTTCAATGGGGGTTTCCCGGTAGCCCGCCCGGACGTAATGCAGAAACTGGCCGACCATGCGATCGACGTCTTCGATTTCGACGGTCATCTGCTCGGCCAATGCGGCGTCACGCGCGTCCAGCAGTTCAATGGCTACGCGCAGGCGCGCGAGCGGTGAACGCAGGTCGTGCGACAGACCCGCCAACATGATCTCGCGTCGCTCCTCGTGTTCGACCAGGCGGGCGGACATCGACGAGAAAGCAGTCGCCAGTTCACGCACCTCGCTCGGTCCGGACTCGGTGTTGAGTGCCACGGGCTCACCTTCAGCAATGCGCGAGGTCGCGCGGGCGAGATCTGCCAGCGGCGCGGTCAGGCGCCGGGCGAAGATTCCCGCGCCAACCAATACCAACAGGGCGCTAAAGGCGACAACCGCAGTGAGGGCTACCGGCGTCCCGGGACGGGCCAATCGCAACGTAAGGACGATCCACCGACCCGGCAAGCGTGGCAACTGGATCCATATTTCCAGGGGCATCACCGTCCGCGGAATATAAATTTGTGCACCGGGAAGCTCTGTCAGAAGTTGTCGCTGGAAGTTGCTCAGGTAGAAGCTGAAGTAGACGCGCTGTACCTCCCGGCTGCTTCCGGCGGGCAGATCGGGCTCGATCGTTATGTCAGGCGCAAGAGGTTGATTATTGAGCACGGCATCCGTCGCCGCAGTGACTTTTTCTGCAACCGCGTGCCCTGAGGCCTGAGCTGCGGGAATGATGGCGGTCCAGACGATTGCAGTCCAGGCGATCACGCTGAAGATCGAAAGCGAGGCGATAATCAACAGAGCCGTCTGGCCAAACAGGGTCCGTGGCCGGCCCAGTCTCACGTTGGTTCGTCCGGAACGAACACGTAGCCGGAACCCCAAACTGTCTGCAGATAACGAGGCTTCGCGGGATCATCCTCGACGATCCGGCGCAGTCGTGACATCTGCACGTCGATGCTGCGATCGAATGCGCCTCGCTGCCTGCCGCGCGCCAGGGCGAGCAGTCGATCACGCGACAATGTCTGTCCCGGGTGCGAAACCAGTGCATATAACATTGCGAATTCGCCGGTGGTGAGGCTTACCGGTGCACCATCTCTTTCCAACACACGGGCGACGGGCTTGAGTCGGAACCGCCCAAACTCCACGGTCTCACCTTCGGACGCGGGTGCGCCCGGAGGCTGTGTGTGGTGGCGGCGTAAAACGGCGCGGATGCGGGCCGCCAGCTCGCGTGGGTTGCACGGTTTGGGTAGATAGTCGTCCGCCCCGATCTCCAGGCCGAGAATCCGATCGACGTCATCGCCTTTGGCGGTCAGCATCACAATGGGCAGCGTATTTCCGGCGGCTCGCAGATCCCGGCAGATATCCAGCCCGCTGCGCCCGGGTAGCATGAGGTCGAGGACCATCAGGTCGATCGGCCGTTCTTTGAGAATATGTTCCATCTGGCGTTCATTGGCGGCCAGCTCCACATCGAAGCCTTCCCGCTTCAGGTAGGCCTGCAGCAGGGCACGCAGCCTCAGATCGTCGTCTACGAGCAGTAGATGGGGCACCGGTTCTGGACTCATGCGGCCAATGGTGCGCGTAGCGGTCCACCCCAAGGGTAACAAATTGTTTCTGCCCGGCGACCTGAAATGAATGGTTGCACCGGCCGTGTACACATCTCATCCCCTGCTGCGCTCTCTCACGTAGGTTCTCGATCATCAACCCGACAGTGAGGAGTGGACGATTATGAAAAGCAAACGTGACTGGGTTCTCAACGCAGTAGCCGGTATGGCACTTCCAGCTCTCTGCTTCGCAACCATCAGCGACGCCAACGCGGCGCGGCCGCCGCGTTCATTCAATTCGGGCGTGAGTCGCACGGGCCCCGCAGGTAACACCGCAACCCGCCAGACCAACGTAACCACCAACGGTCAGGGTGGATTCAACTCGAGCACGACATATGCCGGAAAGGCGGGCAACACGACAACGCGGACGGGCTCCGGCTCGTACAACCCGTCGACCCAGACGTATACGCGCTCGGCAACGACAAACTACCCCAACGGCAAGCAAAGCAGCGTGAATACGTCGGTGCAAGCGACGGGCAATGGCTACCAGCGCAATGCGACCCGAACCGGTCCCAACGGCGCAACGGCTACCTCGCAAGGGCAGGCTAACTACAACCCGTCGACCGGCACGCTCAATCAGAGCCGCACGGTGACCGGGCCGAATGGTAACAGTGCCACAGAAAGTCGCGCGGTGACCGTTGGGACGCCGCAGAACTGACACCGACGAGGAAGCAGTGATGAACCGAGCACACCCCTTCATGTTGATCGTTCCGGCATTTCTCGTGTTGGCGGCGACCGTGGAGGGGTTGTGGCTCCAGTTGCGCGCAGGATCGTATGATTGGAAAGCCTACCTGGCCTCCGCCGGTGATCTCATCATCCGGTTGGCCACCGGGATGCTGCCTCTTGGCATGGCAGCTTCGGCGCTATCGTGGGTCTGGAATCATCGGCTGTTCACGATGCCCCTGCAGGAAGGGTGGACATGGATTGTCCTCTTCATCGGGCAGGACTTCTGTTACTACTGGATGCATCGCGCGGATCACCGGGTCCGGTGGCTGTGGGCCACTCATTCGGTGCATCATTCCCCGAACGAATTGAATTTGTCGGCCGCGTACCGGCTGGGCTGGACCGCGCGCCTGAGCCTGGGGCCGATCTTCTTTGCGCCGCTCGTCGCAATCGGCTTTCCGCACCTGCTCGTAGGCGCTGCCCTCGCGGCCAACCTGTTCTACCAATTCTGGCTGCACGCGACCTGGATCCCGCGATTGGGCCTGCTCGAGTGGGCTCTCAACACTCCGTCACACCACCGCGTGCATCACGGCTGCAATCCCGAGTACATCGACAGGAATTTCGGCGGCGTCCTGATTGTCTTCGACCGTCTTTTTGGAACCTTCGCGGCCGAACGGCCGGACATTGTCATCCGCTACGGGCTCGTCGAGCCGGTGCGAACCTACAACCCGGTGTTCATCGCTTTGCGGGAGTGGGTCGCCATGCTTCGGGACGTGCTCCGGTCTCGATCACTGAAAGAGGCCTTGCGGGCGCTCCTGGACATGAGAGCAGAGGTGCGCCGCCGTACAGACTACGCTCCTGCATGCGAGTAGCGTGCCTCCCAATATACAAATGGGAGCACACATAAGCATGAATATCCTGGTCTGGCTCGTGGTCGGAGGACTGGCAGGGTGGGCGGCGAGCTCGATCACGCGAGTGCAGGAGAGCCTTCTGCTGAGTGTCGTGGTGGGGATCCTCGGCGCTGCGCTCGGCGGCTGGCTTTCGAGTCCGCTCGGCGCGCCGCCAACTATCGATCAAAACAACTTCAGTCTTCCAGGTTTGGTCCTCTCGTGTCTGGGAGCCGTCATGCTCCTCATGCTCGTCCACTTCACGCGGCGGATTGGGCGCATCTGATGGGATGAGCCGGTGGACGTCCTGTGTACGCTCGCGCACCGACACCGACTCCCCGAGAGCGCACACTGTCCTTCTGGGCGCCGGTACGCCGGCTCTCCTCCACGACTAGAGAACCGTCATGAAAAGATTAGCGCTCGGTTTCACCGGCCTGCTCATGCTTGGAGCGTGCGCATCGACGCCGCCTGCTCCCACGGCCAATCTGCGGGCCGCACAGCAGGCTATCGACGCCGCCGAACGTGGCGAAGCCGCGCGTTACGCGCCTGGAGAGTTGGCCGAAGCGCACGCCAAGCTCAACTCGGCAGACACCGCGATCACGGAAAAGAAAATGGTGATTGCGGAGCACTTCGCTGATCAGTCACGGGCGGAGGCAGAGTTGGCTTCTGCGAAGGCCTCGGCCGTCAAAGCCGGCGCGGTGAACGACGAAATGAAGCGCAGCAACAGCACGTTGGTCGATGAAATGAAACGCGGGGCGGGAGACAAGCAATGAATAAGACAATTCTCAGCAGTATGACAGTTCGCGGGACGCTGATTGCCGCGTCCGTAGCATCCATACTGCTGGCGGCTTGTGCGGCCGCACCTGTCAAACCCGACGGTGCCATGGAGGCACGTGCCAAGCTGACTCAACTGCAGGCCGACCCCAACCTTGCGAGCCGTGCCGCAGCGGCAATCAAGGATGCGGATGTGGCAGTGCGCGCGGCTGAGCAACCAGAGCCAAACAAGGAACTGGCCGCACACTGGGTTTATATAGCCGACCGCAAGGTCGATACGGCGAAGGCACTGGCTGAAACCCGATTCGCCGAGGACCAGCGGGTTGCGCTCACTGCGGATCGCGACAAGTCGCGACTGGAAGCCCGAACACGCGAAGCAGATGCTGCGAAGGGCCAAGCCGCGACGGCGCGAGCCGAAGGGGCCGAACAGAAGGCGGTAGCAGATCAGGCGCGCACCGATGCCAACACAGCGCAGTTGGCCGCCGCGAATTCGGAGCAACAATCAGTGCTGCTACAGCAACAGATCGATGCTCTGCACGCCAAGCCCACAGATCGCGGGTTGGTATTGACACTCGGCGACGTATTGTTCACCACCGGCAAGGCCGACCTGAAGCCTGGCGCGACCGGCAGTTTGAACAAACTGGCCGCGTTCCTCGACAAATACCCGGATCGCAGTGTGGCCATCCAGGGCTACACGGACAGCGTGGGCAGTGAAGACTACAACCAGGGGCTCTCCGAGCGCCGCGCGGAGTCAGTGAAATCGTATTTGACGGGACAAGGGATTGGCTCGAGCCGGCTGGTTGCATCCGGCAAGGGGCGCAGCGACCCGGTTGCCGACAACGATTCGGCGGCCGGCCGACAGCAGAACCGGCGCGTCGAGGTGCTCATCAGCAATCCGCCAGCCGCGTTGCGGTGAGGGCGCAGTACACGAGGAGCATGCCATGCGTTACGAGCCAGCCATGAACGAACCCGCCGCACCGCGGTGGAGCAGGGCCGACATTGCCTTGCCTTGGCCAGTGAGGCCACCGCGAATGGGCGATGGCGGCGAGGCAAGGAGCCGGCAGGCCGCCGAGCTGGATATCTGGGAGGACGACGGTGGCACTCCTTTGGGCCGTTCGCCTCGATATCCCGGCCGGTAAGTAGAGACCCGCGGTGTGGCGAACTGACATGAAGAAGCGAGCCTCGCTCTCGCATCCCGCTCTGCAATACACGGCCTTTCTTTTTGAGCCGCTGGGCGACGACCGTAATGGCGTGCCGCTGGCGCTGGCCTCCATTCTGGGCCGGATGAACCTGGATCCGTGGAGTGAAGCTGCATCCCTGGCCGCCATGCCCGCCGCTATCGCCAAACAGAAGCTGGCTGCACTCATCGAGGCGATGCCGAGCCACCCGTCGATGCGCCCGGAATCAAACACGTTGGTTGAGCGCCTCATCAAGCTGCTGCCTGCCCCACCTGCACCACCTGCACCACCTGCACCGTCAATTCCAACAGCCGGCGCCACGGAGCCGTTGGCCGATGTTGATGCGACGAAGCAGCGCCCGCTGCTTACGTACCTCCTCTGGATCGTCCTGATTTGCATCCTGTTGGCGGGTACCATTTTCGGCTGACATTGTCATCGAATCGAAATAATTTACCGGAAGGAAACGACCATGGCGGCGAAAGAAGTTAGATTCGGCGACGATGCGCGCCAACGCATGTTCAGGGGCGTCAACGTTCTTGCCAATGCGGTGAAGGCCACACTCGGCCCGAAGGGCCGCAATGCGGTGTTGGAAAAGAGCTACGGGGCTCCTACCATCACCAAGGACGGTGTATCGGTTGCGAAGGAGATCGAGCTCCAGGACAAGTTCGAGAACATGGGCGCGCAGATGCTGAAGGAGGTCGCTTCCAGTACCTCGGACGAAGCTGGCGACGGGACGACGACTGCGACGGTCCTGGCGCAGGCGATCATCCGCGAGGGCCTGAAAGCCGTCGCATCCGGCCGCAACCCCATGGACATCAAACGCGGCATCGATAAGGCCGTGATCGTCACTACGGATGAGTTGAAGCGCCTGTCGAAGCCGTGTAAGGACTCCAAGGGAATCGCACAGGTCGGCACAATCTCCGCAAACTCCGATGAGTCCATTGGCCAGACCATCGCTGATGCGATGGAGAAGGTGGGCAAGGAAGGCGTCATCACTGTCGAAGAAGGCCAAGGGCTCGAAAATCAGCTCGAGGTGGTCGATGGCATGCAGTTCGACCGCGGCTATCTATCCCCCTATTTCATCAACCAGCAATCGAGTCAGACGGCCGAGTTCGACAAGCCGTTGATGCTGCTTTGTGACAAGAAGATCTCGAATATCCGCGAGATGCTCGGGCTCCTCGAGGCAGTCGCGAAGGCGGGACGCCCGCTCATTGTGATCGCCGAGGACCTCGAGGGCGAAGCGCTGGCCACGCTGGTCGTCAACAACATCCGCGGCATTCTCAAGGTTGCGGCGGTGAAGTCCCCGGGCTTCGGCGATCGTCGCAAGGCACTCTTGCAGGATATCGCTGTATTGACCGGCGGCACGGTGATCTCCGACGAAGTGGGCCTGTCGCTCGAGAAGATGACTCTGGATGATCTGGGCGAGGCCAAGAAGGTTGTGATCACCAAAGAGAACACAACCATTATCGATGGAGCCGGCAAAGCGGTGGACATCAAGGCTCGTGTGGAGTCGATCCGCAGGCAGGTCGAGGAGTCGACCAGCGACTACGACAAGGAGAAGCTCCAGGAGCGTGTCGCGAAGCTCTCGGGCGGCGTCGCGCTGATCAAGGTCGGTGCAGCCACCGAGATAGAGATGAAAGAGAAGAAGGCACGCGTCGAGGACGCCCTCCATGCTACGCGCGCAGCGATCGAGGAAGGCGTAGTCCCCGGCGGCGGGGTTGCGCTGATCCGAGCCCTCAAAGCGCTCGATAAGTTGGAAGGGGCCAACGAGGACCAGACGGTTGGCATCCGTATTCTCGCGCGCTCGATCGAGGAGCCGTTGCGTAACATAGTTGAGAATGCCGGGGAAGATCCGGCGGTCATCTTGAGCCAGGTCAGAGCCGGCAAGGGTGCCTACGGCTACAACGCAGCGACCGGCGAGTTTGCAGACATGCTCGAAGCGGGCATTCTGGACCCCACGAAGGTCACGCGGCTTGCGCTGCAGAACGCTGCCTCGGTTGCGGGGCTGTTGCTCACGACCGAGGTGATGATTGCCGATGGTCCCAAGGACGAGGCGCATGCCGGTGGCGGCATGGCGCGAGGCGGTGGCATGGGCGGGATGGGCGGAATGGATATGTAGGAAGAACGCGGCTAGCGTTCTTCGATTCGGAGTAGCGGGCTCGCGTGCAGAACGCGGTCCGTTTCCGTCTTCACAACTGCATAGCATTCGCACGCCAGTTTCTCGAGTCGTGGCCGGTCGAGTACGGTGATCTGGCCGCGCACGTACTGGATTACGCCGAGCTTCTGCAACTTGCCTGCGGCGGTGGTTACGCCCTCGCGACGAACACCGAGCATGTTGGCGATCAGCTCTTGTGTGACCTTCAGCTTGTTGGAAGGTAAGCGGTCCAGGGACGACAGCAGCCACCGGCAGAATTGTTGATCTACACTGTGATGCCGATTGCAGATGGCGGTCTGTGCCATCTGCATGAGCAGGGACTGCGAGTAGCGCAGCAGGATATGGAGCATGTCCCCATGGCCCTCGAATTCCGCCCTGAGCCTTCGCCCGGTGAGGCGGTAGGCCGAGCCGCCACTATGGACGATGGCTCGGGAGGTCGTGGTCTCACCACCGATGAACAGCGACAACCCGACGGCCCCCTCGTTACCCACGACGGAGATCTCGGCCGAGGCCCCATTCTCCAACACGTAGAGGAGCGAGATTACGCAGTCGACAGGGAAATAGACCTGTCGCAGAGGAGCGCCGGATTCATAGAGAACGTCGCCACTGCGCAGCGATACGAGGTTCAGGTGTGGGAAAAGTCGCTCACGGGCCCCTTTGGGGAGTGCCCGGAGAATGTGATTCTGTAGCGGGGAAGCCGGCGAAGGGGCCATGAGGTACGCGAAATGCTACGGCCAATCCGTATGCCATGCAGTTTAGGCCCTCGCGACCGCAAAGGTCGGTATCAATTGCTCATCAAGCTCGAGGTGCGCGCAGGAGCTGGTTTAGAGCGCCCATATCGACCGGTTTGGCGAGATAGCGCTCGAAGCCGGCGCGCCGCGCCAGATCACGACCTGGATACGCGCCGTCACCGGTCAATGCAATCAAACGCAATTCGCGTGCCCCGGCCCAATTTCGCAATTGCGTAGCGAGGCTATAGGAGCTCATATCGGGTAGGTCGAGGGCGAGCAGCACAACCGACGGTGCGAAGTCATGCGCCGTCTTCAGGGCCGTCTCGCCAGAAACGGCGACCCGCGTCGTCCAGTAACCCAAGCCATGCAGGAGGTACTCGAGCGATCCGGTCGTATCGAGGTCATCTACAAGTAGAATTCGAGTCGGTTCCCCAGTCGTCGCGGGGAGCGGTACGCTCAATGGCACGTAGCGTGCTCTGACCCCGCCAGCGGACGATCGTAAGAAAGTCGCGTAGCCCGAACGTGCGTAATGGCGCGCTGGATGGGATGAGGTAGAGCTGCGCTGCACTGTTGAGGTCTGGATTGCCATACGTCATCGTGGACCGTCGCGTTCGCTTTGTCCGTGCGGTCTCACGCTTATGAGTAACCACGCTTTGGCTGAGCTGGAACTATGAAAGCCGCGCTCAGTCGGAGCCAGCATGAGCCGTCCTGCGGGGTAATTCATGAGCTTTAAAGATCTCATCCTCAGAGCGTCCAAGCTGGGCGCGAGCGATCTGCATCTCGAATCGGGGACCACGATGGTCGCCCGCGTTCGGGGCGACCTCACGCCCCTGGGTGAAGCGCTGCCCGGCCAGCAGCTCATGGACATGGCGCGTGAGTTGCTGAACGAAGAGGACTGGGCCGACTTCAATTCCCGGGGCTCTGTCGATCTGTCGGTGGTGGTGGCCGGCATCCGCTGCCGGATCAACATCTATCGCACCGTTCGGGGCCTGGGGTTGGCTGCGCGCCTGCTGCTGCCCACCGTGGGCAACCTGCGCTCCTGCAATCTGAATCCGGAGCTGCGGCGGCTGATCGCGCCGACCACCGGCCTGGTGTTGGTTTCAGGTCCTACCGGCAGCGGCAAGTCCACGACTTTGGCAGCGCTGCTGGAGGAGGCCAACTCCACGCGTGCGTTGAACATCATCACCCTGGAAAGTCCGTTGGAGTATGTGTTTGCGAATCGCCGCTCGTTCATCCGGCAGCGGGAGATTCCGACGCATTCACCGAGCTTTGAGCAGGGCATCGTCGATGCGTTGCGCGAAAACCCGGACGTGCTGGTGGTCAGTGAGATGCGCACGCCTGATGTCATGCGGCTCACACTGGATGCCGCCGAAACCGGGCACCTGGTTCTCGCCACCATGCATTCCGCGAATTGTGGTGAAGCATTGAGTCGGCTGTGCATGTCATTTCCATCCGAGATCCAAAACAGTATCCGCGCGCAACTCGCCGACTGCCTGGTGGGTGTCGTCTGTCAGCGTCTGCACTACCTGGACCGATGGCAACTGCGTGTGCCTTTGTGCGAGGTCCTCTTACCCAACTCGGGTGCTCGCGGCACGATTCGCGGCGGGCAATTCGGCCAGATCACGAATGTGATTCAGTCGGGCGGCGAAGAAGGAATGTGGACGTTCGAACGCTATCAGCGTTGGATCGAGCAGCAAAAGGAATGGGTACGACCGGTGACTCCTGCGCCGGTTGCCGCAGACGGTGGGATCGTCAGGGCCGCGGCGCGCCTCGCGACTCCCGCAGGCAGGCCAAGCCGCCCGGCCGCGAGGCCGGCGGCCGCACCCAAACGTCCGGAGGAAATCGAAATCGATGAACCTCTCGACCTGGATGAAATAGCGGCCCTGGCACGGAAGATCGAGCAGAGCACGCCGCAGCGATAGAGCCGCTATGATGCGGCCATGCGGTCACTGACCCGACGCGACTTCTCAGTCTCAGCGCTGTTGCTCGGCCTCTTGGGTCGGGCGCGCGGCGCGCAGCCGCCGTTGTTCGAAGTAGTGCTCGAGAGTAATCATCGCGTCGGTCTGCGAGACGGTGTGCACCTGGCGACGGATGTGTATCGTCCGGCACGTGGTGGAAAGGCAGTCGCAGGGCGGTTTCCGGTCATCCTCGAACGAACACCCTACGGACGCAATGTTACTTACTTCCGCGACCTCACCGCGGGCAACCCGACACCAAAGTCTCGTGCCGAAGTGGCCGAATACTATGTTCGTCACGGCTATGTCGTTATTTTTCAGGATTGCCGCGGGTGTCATGACTCCGAAGGGCAGTTCGTAAAGTATCTCAACGAAGCCTATGACGGCTTCGACACCTGCGGATGGATCCGTGCGCAACCCTGGTCCAACGGGCACATAGGCACCATGGGACTGTCCTACGCAGCTCACACTCAAGTCGCGTTGGCATGCCTGAATCCGCCCGGGTTGAAGGCGATGTATGTGGATTGCGGCGGCTTTTCCAATGCCTACCAGGACGGTATCCGGCAGGGCGGTGCCTTCGAGCTGAAGCAGGTTACCTGGGCCTATAACCTCAGCCTGGAGAGCCCCGAGGTTCAGAAAAATCCGCGTTTGCTGGCGGCCTTGAAGGCGGTGGATATCAAAGCTGCCTTCGCCCACATGCCGTGGAAGCGCGGCCAGACTCCCATCAGCCTCGTCCCTGAATACGAGAGCTACGTGTACGAGCAGTGGGAGCATGGCAAGTTTGATGAGTTCTGGAAGCAACTCGGTATCTACGCGGAGGGCTACTACTCGCAGTTCTCCGCTGCAGCCATGGTGCACCTGTCAGGTTGGTACGACGCGTATTCGCGTACAGCGACCGACAACTATGTTGGCCTGTCCAGGCGCACGGGCGGACCCGTCCGTCTCATCATGGGCCCGTGGACACACGGTGCCCGTTCAACCCCACATTCAGGTGATGTTGATTTCGGATCGGGCGCTACACTGGATGCCGATGGTGGCGATCTCTTTGCGCAGCGGTTGCGTTGGTTCGATCGGTATCTGAAGGGAATCGAGTCGGGCGCCGTTCGTGAGGCACCGGTGCGGCTGTTTGTGATGGGCGGTGGCAGCGGGCGCAAGAGCGCCGCCGGCAGGCTCGATCATGGCGGCCGGTGGCGCAGCGAATCTGACTGGCCGATTCCCAGAGCGCGGCTGAGTCCCTACTATCTGAGCGCGGATCGAAAGCTGGCCACTGCGCGGCCGGCGGCCGACGCCGCTTCGCTCAGTTATAGCTTCGATCCTGCCCATCCGGTACCCACGATGGGTGGCACCGTCACCTCCGGCGAACCGCTCATGCGACCCGGCGGCTTTGATCAAAGCCAGGACGCGAGACCGGATGTGTTGGTTTTTGAAACGCAGCCGCTGGCGGCCGATGTGGAAGTCACCGGTGCCATAGAAGCCAACCTCTGGATCAGCTCCGATGCCGTGGATACGGACTTCACCATCAAGCTGATCGATGTCTATCCGCCCAGCGAGGATTACCCGCAGGGTTATGCGTTGAATGTCACCGACGGAATCCTGCGATGCCGGTATCGCCAATCCTGGTCGGATCCCGCTTTGATGACCCCCGGTGAGGTGTACGCCATCAAGGTGACGGCCTTTCCGACCTCCAACCTGTTCAAGCGCGGGCATCGAATCCGGCTGGCTGTGTCATCCAGCAATTTCCCCCACTTCGACGTCAATCCCAATACCGGCGCACCCGAAGGCACAGGACTGGAGCTCAGGGTAGCCCGGAACACCGTCTACATGGACGCGGCACGCGCATCGCACGTAGTCCTCCCGGTCATTGCCTAGCCCCTGGGTACGGTGCACCTCTCTAGGTGCACTGCACCCCTCTGGGTGCGTTGCAGCTTAATATTGACTTACTCGTCAGTCAGGATTTAGTCTCACGGCTCAGCAGGGTCACAGAGCCCGCTGAAACAGGGGGGGACATGAACTATCTGGCGTGCACGCTTGCGCTCACCGCGCTGGCGACCGCGACGGCTTCGTCCGCCGCGGCAGGGGGAGGTCCGGCGTCAAACGACGCGTCAAATTCATCGGACGAGGCGCCGAATACGCCGCCGACGCTCAATGAGGTCGTGGTTACGGCAACTCGTCGGAGCGAGCGCCTGCAGGACGTTCCGCTCAGTATCACCGCCTTCTCTCAGGAAGACCTGACTCAGAAGGGCATCGTTGGATTCGAAGGAATCGCGCGGGAGACACCGGGCGCTGTGCTGAATGTCGCGAGCGATAACAACTTCCGGTTGACCGCCCGCGGTATTTCAACAAACGGGTGGGGCGCCGGGCTGCAGACCACCACCACGATCTACCTCGACGAGCTGCCGATCAGCACCGTTGGTAACACGGTAACGCCCAGTCCGAATCTATACGACGTCGAGCGAGTTGAATTTCTGCGTGGCCCGCAGGGCACGCTGTTCGGTTCAGGATCACTCTCCGGTGCGCTCCGCATCCTGACGCACAGTCCCGACCTGAATAATTTCGATGCGTCCGCTCTCGTTGACATGGGCTACACACCTGACGGCAGCGCCTTGCGCCAGCGATACGACAGCATGGTGAACATCCCGCTCATCTCGGACACACTGGGCCTGCGTGTTGTCAGTTTCTACCGAAACGAAGACGGCTACGTCGACAACGTCGGAACCAACGTCAAGGACTCCAATTCGCTCATTGACGCGGGAGGGCGTGCGATCCTGCTGTGGAAGCCGAGTGACCGTTTCAGCGTCCGCCTGCTGGGATCCTATGAAAACAGCGATCCCAAGGACGCCTCCCTGACAAACCCGTTGTTGGGGGAGCGCAAGCGCTTTTCCTCGCGTCCCGATCTGTATACCGCAAAAACGCAGATCTACAACGCCACCCTGGATTACCAGCTCGACTTCGCCCACCTGGTCAGCTCCACCACGTATTCGGTTTCGGGCCAGCATTTTGATGTCGACCTCGCCGGGACTTTCGCCGATACCATTCCCTTCTACCTGCGCGATGAGCTCCAATCGCGAGCGGTGGTCCAGGAGACGCGCCTGGTTTCCGAGAAGGGCAGCCATTTCGACTGGGTCGTCGGCAGCTTCTACCTGCACCGGGATACCAACATCAACGGTGTGTACGAATCGAGCCCCGAGTTCCTGGCGGCGCGCGGCATGTCCGGGCTGGGTCCCGACTCCATCTTCCAGAGCTTCCCGAGCGATACGCGCACTTACGAGCTCGCCGGCTTCGGTGATCTCACCTGGCACCTCACCGAAAAATTCTCAGTGACGGGCGGCCTGCGTTACGGACGATACGGCGGAACAGTTGATACGTTTACAGGCACAAACACAGCGTATTTCACCAACTCTCTGTTCTTCATTCCCGGTCCCCTGGCAGTCATCCCGGTACCGGCATCGACCACCAAGTACCCATCGGCGCAGAAGGCATCGTGGAAAGCGAGCATCAGCTACGAGCCGTCGCACAACTCGACCGAATACATCACGGTATCCACCGGCTATCGGACCCCGGTCTACAATTCACAGGCCGGCACCGTCAGCGTGGTCAATCCGAAGGATCTGATTATTCCGACGGGTGCGGGTTCTGACGGCCTGACCAACTACGAGATCGGCTCGAAAGGTCAATGGCTCAACTCCCGGCTGACCGCGAACATCGCTGCCTACTACATTGATTGGCGCAACATCCAGGTTCAGGCCAATCGCCAATCGGATTCGGTGCAGTTTGCGACCAACGTGGGACGGGCCTCCAGCAAGGGCCTGGAGGCGGAAATCACCGTCGCGCCGGTGCGGAACGGCGTCCTGGGCCTGAATGGCTCCTGGAACGATGCCAAGGTGACTGAGCTGTCCACCGAAGAGGCGATCATCTCAGGAGCCGTGAAGGGTGCGCGGCTGGCTTCTCCACACCTGCAGGGTTCGCTGTTCGGCTCGTACAACTACCATTTCACCAGTGCGGTCACCGGGTTCAGCAGTTTCCAGGTTGAGCACGTAGGTTCATTTCCTAACGGCTTTCCCAACGTTCCGGGTACCGCTGGCAAGCTGAACCCCCTGTACGGGCAGACGGATGCTTATACCTACGTCAACTTGCAGACAGGAGTTGGAGTTGGCAAGACGACGGCCACGTTATATGTAGAGAATCTGGCCAACAGCAATGCTGTCGTGTACATCCATCCTGAAGCGTTCGTGGACAGTCGCTACGCGATCCTGCGTCCCAGGACGTTCGGCGCGCGATTCGGATATCAGTTCTGAGTGCGACGCGAACAAACGAAGGGATCTTGCTCTTGAAGATTTCTGAGTTTGGTGCCGCATTGATGATGGGGGAAGGCCCCCCGAGATCGGTGTGCAGACACAGGTCTCAAACTAC
>Ga0307510_10000020_pt1 | contig 185309 bp, 220 predicted proteins | sample 12_EM_MG_FD_207224 | JGI IMG/M metagenome (GOLD analysis project Ga0307510, IMG submission 207224) | Populus trichocarpa ectomycorrhiza microbial communities from riparian zone in the Pacific Northwest, United States - 12_EM | ecosystem: Host-associated > Plants > Roots > Unclassified... | reverse complement strand
GCACACTGGCACTTAGATTTTGCAATAATTCCCTGAATGCGCCGTCTTGTGGGGTCCAGACTGAATACGGTTATCTCGAACGAAACCGCTCATGATCTTAATACACATGGTGCTGTCGGGCGGCCGTAGATTATGCAACGTGAGCACGTCTACTAGTAATGCGTTTAGTATACCAACGTGCGAGTCAGAGTGGACTGGCCTGAAGCAGTGCGTTCTGGAGTTCAGCCTTCAACTGCAACAATTTGACGGTAGCAATATCGACCTTGTGTATCCGGTCATTGCCCACGCGTACTCCCATCGTCGAACTTTTTTGTTTTTCACACTCGCTCGCTCGCCCTCGCTTGCGCCCTCGGTGATATCGCGGGGTCATCGGCTAGTGTCGAGTATTAAACACTAACGCTGACCCGAACATGTTCAGCACTGGTGGGCCGCCAATGGCTTGAACCTCCGCAAGGCGTGCCGTCATGGTGGGACCACGGGACAGTATGCTGGATATTGCAATGGTAGCAACCGAATTGGAACGCCACTCGGATACGTAAATCAGTGGCGTTGAATTGAATCGCTGATGCCGTCAAGTACGACTTGCTATTGTTAAAGCAAGGAACAAACTTACGTGCCAGCGGTGGTCATGAGAGAGTGACTCACCTTTCATTCTTAGTTGGGCCACCGCCCACGCCTCGGTCCACGTGTCGACTCATGTGTGTGTGATGTACGAGTTCGCATCGAGAACCCCGAATCAGCCTGACACACCCGATTCGGAAGTGACATCGTGGGGAAGATCAAGCCCGAGAGTGTGTCCTCGCCCATACCGGCGTCACGGGCCGATGGTATGCACCCACCCTGAGACTTCCACTGGCACCTTGTGTGCATTACCTGCTATTTGATTTTTTTCGCTTTCATCTTATGGGGTAAACAACCCGCTTTGGTGGCGTCATTTGATGGAGCTCGTACTTCTCTCTTGTAAGTTTTATGTTGTGTGCGGTGCGCTGACAATCCTATCTGCTATTTTCTAAATGTGTAGTCTCCGCCCCATCCTCCCTCTCACCTTCGACAGCGTTTTTCTGTCTTAGCCCCGGACCAGCTCATTGCTTCCTCGTCGCCCCCTGGCCCTATCTCCTTTGTCTTGCGCTCGCACCACTGTTACGCACCCCTCATCTCTGCCCATCGCCTCTACCACAGCCCGCTTCCATCGTTCCAAGGCCTTCTTTCCCACTCCTCCGAGCCACCACACACGTAAGTATTTTGTGTTGCGGACACATACAAACGCCGCAGTCGCTATCATAGCGACGGTCTTCTCTGCTCCATGCCCACCCATCACCAAGACTGCCTCATTTGCCATTGCGCCGCCCTACTTCTCCCCTCCACCACGCGCTCCTAGCGCCCCTTCTGCGGCGTTTTTTTACACTAGTACGGCCAGTTCCGTAGTGTCAACGGACCTCCGTCACTACACACCATCCACCCTGGCTTGGACCAAAAAATGCCTCGGGATCTCAAACCCCAAGATCCCGAACCCCACTATTTGCCCTTCGGTCAAGCGTCACCTTTAAAATCCCGGCCATTTGTTGAAGAGATATGGTCAAAATATTGAGGCTGTGTTTTTTTTTCACAATTTTCACACACCGACAAGCTGCGTGAAAAAGACAGCAATAGCAACGAGACAACTGAGAAGAGGTGACTCTAGTCCTGCAATTCTTATTCCATCTTTTGACGACATAGACCGCTGACCTGAATAATATTTGCGCATATCTTAATTTGATCATCTAGATCGAGACAGAACCAAGGGTCATGCCAGTGCCCCAAGGGTAAACAACCTATCAAAGACGGCTCAAGTTCATGGGTAGAAATTGCCACAGCTTTGTTTAACTATAGGAACTAAAAATAAAAATTTACATGAGTTTCAGGAGAGGAGCAAGGTGCTACTAGGGCTGAGCACCTGTAACCATATTTATGGGTTTACGGGCTGTCATAATATGGTATGGGACCCATACTGTATTGGCCTTGAAGTGACACTTTGACGGTACAGTTTATGGGTTGGGTACCCCTGTATCAGACTGTAAAGATATGGCTGTATGATTGGTAAGAAGTGTTCTGCCACATGTATCCCCACTTGTCCTAGAACCTCCTCACCCTGCTTCGCTTCAGGCCACTGCCCACCGTTGTCAGTTTGTCAATATTGTGATCGAGTCTGATCAACACCTTTCCTTGATGAGAATATAACTCAGCCACCCTTGCACTGCAATGCTCACAGCTGAAGACTCACAGATCACCCCTGATCATTGGCCGATGTCACCAGCACACGTTGCCACAGCTCCATGAGGACTTGTCGCTCATGGCTCCTCACAAGTTGGGCCTAGGTCAAGACGTCGTCACTGTTTAGAAGGACCTTTCCTGGATATGGGGGACACCTTTGGTATGTTTTTTTGCTTTTTTTCCATGAGATACTATGCTCTCAACCTTCAAAGGTCGTTTTTTTAGCTTTCTCATCAAGCATGATCGGACTTATCGGAGCACCACCGCACCCTCCCTTACCCTTGTCGTCCATCCATTCAACGTTGCACACATTGTAACTATTTAGTAAAACGTCACTCTGCATTTCGGACACTGCTATTCCGTGCCTACGATGCCTTGTCAGTCACTGGCAATACCATCTTCTAGTTTGTCGCTTGGGTATTTTGCTACCCCTCTAACTCTAGATATTGTTCCTTTGACTTGCGTTTATAAACTCCCGGTCTGGCCTTGTCAAAGGCATCAGCGGCCCACTTTCTTGTCTCCTCATTCATGTGCTCTTGTGTGACTGACTTGTGATGAACCACTTCCACTGGCAATGTTTTATCTTTGCTTTCTAAGAGGATTACCTATGTTCGATATACCCTCTCAACCTGACCCTGACCAGTGTGTGCTTGGTGAAGATGGCCAACTCAAAGATGCGAAGGATATTGCATTCTTCCATTCCCCAAGCGACAATAATCCCATCCCCCTCCCACCTGTGGATGGAGAGGCTGGTGCTAGCACAGATAACGGAGGTATGGCTCACACATACCATCTTTCATTCAATTACTAATGACTTTCATCCTAGCTCAGCACACTAGACCGTGGCGAAATAAGAACACTGGCATACAGGAAATCCTTGCCATGGAGCACCTTAACAAGTGGGGCAACCTCGATAAGAAACACTGCCAGCCGAAACAATGCTTGCAGAGGAGAGCCAAGCAGATCAAAGTCATCGATGGCTTATCAGACATCGACCCTGAAGACGAGGACGATGACAAGTACCAAACCAACACGGCTGACAGCATTTCCAAGTCAGAGGCAAACAACATGTCGGATGATGTCATTTCAAATGGAGAAGTAAGTGTCAGATCGTCAATAATATTCACATTTCCACTGATTTCAATCTGGTTTTAGCTTGCTGATGCACTCCCCTTGAAGATGGTGCCAAAGAACATGAGGTGAGCCCAGGCCAGGAAGTGAAAGCATTCTGGAAGGAAGGCCAACAATGTCCCTCAACCTTCTCCAACAACCACCCCATCTGTTACCCCTGCCAGCAGCATCATCATGGATGCGGGCCCAAAGGAAACCAAACAGGTCAGTCTACTCATTGGGTATGTTTCTATTACTAACATGATTAACTGAAGATATCAAACCCAATCTATGCCTTCTATCAGTGTCTCTCGCATCCTCCTCAAGGCATCAAAGCAGAGGAGGGTGATAGGTTTTACCAATCCTATCATGGTGGGAGGAAGATTCTGAGAGTTACCAAGAAGATGAGGTATAGTCTCAATGGTACCGTCTATTATCTATGCCTCCCTACATTCAACTTACATTATTTGTGCTTATCTTTCAGGCCTTGTTGGGAATCTCAAAATGTTGTCACCCAAAGTATTCAAGTTCTACAGTTACCTCAAAGATCATGTCCCACCACAGCCACTCTTGCCAGAGGAGAAGCGCATTGCATCTGGCAAGGTTGAGCTTTCATCCACGAAGCTTGCTGGGCTAGTAAAAGTTCATGGTGCTCATCAAGTGTCACTCAAGGATTTATTTGCATGGCAACAGGAAGCTGCTGCGGTAAGTAGTTATGTTCTCAAGTGGTCATCTTCCTCTCATCATCGCATTTAGGAACCATGGAGCCAGGAACGATTCGAAGAGCTACTGACCAGGTGGATTGTTGCCTCGGATCAGCCATTCGATGAGGTAGAGGACCCCGATCTTGTCAATGTCCTCAATTACATCAATCGATCACTACCATCTCTCAATGTTAAGGTCCAAGGGCCTTAAAGACGTGACGTGCGTGGGTGGGTTTGGCGATGACTGGGATTGCTCAGTGGGTTATCCTCCTGAGGCAATGATCACATGAGTAGCGTGGTACCAGTTGGCTACACAGTATAATAAGTAAGTCCCCAATGATAAGGGCGACTCCTGAGTGTTTCTGATAGAGGTAGAGAGGGAAGAGCTTCAAAAGGGGTTTGAAGCGACTAAGGGTTCGGGCTGTTTGACTCTGAGAGTCCTGGGTGGAAGCTACAAGTCTTGGATTGAAAACCAAGTTAGGCTTAGGGCCTAACTGCTAAAAGTATGGGCGCTTATATACAAGTGAAGAGTAATGAGTCACAGGGGTCACAGAATAATAGAGTCACATATAGTAAGGTTCATCATGAGCTGGCAGTTCTAAGTATAGCTCCATCATGAGCTGGTGGTCTAAGAGTAGCACATCATGAGCTGGCAACCCATAAAAGGGTTAAATGGTGATACTGCGGAATGCTGCGGACTGTGGAGTGATGGCATGTGATATCTGACTGCGGAATGGTCAGGTGATCCATCAGGTGACTTGTCAGGTGATTTGGTGGCGGTCCGAGCGGCGCGTAAGGGAACGAGTGGGGAATGAGTGACCAAGAGTGCAGAATAAAATGGGCAAAAATAGCGAAAAGTGAAAGATGGGTTTAGGATTGTAACATGACACCCTTCCTAGAGTGGTCGTTACCACACGACCTAGGGTGAAGAGGGTTGCAACCAGTCAGAGGGTACACGAGGTATCCCAATATCCATGCTATCAGGGGTGGATTGTCTTGTGTTGGCAATTTGTCCTTCCTCTCTTGAAGAATCAGAGTCATATGTTTCTCCTTCCTCCATGAGTTCGTCTTTGACTTCAATGATTGTCTGGACTGGAGTTCCATAGAGTCCAGTAAACCCAAAGCTAGAGGGTGTCGACATAGCCATAGCTTTAGGGGAATCAGGGGAAGTGGGGTGTTCTTTAGGACTCATTGACCGCTCTGTGGCTGGTTCACTTCACTCTTGTTTGAGTGGCATAAAGACATGTTGTGGTGACTCTTGTCGTTTCCCCATGATAGGTGATGGTTGTTTACTTGACCAACTAGGTGGTCCTTCCTTGTTGACCAACAGTTCGTCCTCTGTAAAGGGGTGTTTGGGTAAAAGAGTGGTTCAAATGGGTGGAATTCGTGGTAGTCAGGATGATGATGCTACCAGGGGTGAAGGTTCTGTTTCAGGTGAGAATTCCTTTTACTTCCCTGTAACTGGGAGGGATTGGACTCTTTTCCATTCTGGAGGCATTGGTTTATTGGCTGGTGGTTCATCCTCTGTGAGAGGATTCTTCGGCAACAAGGGGGTGGTATGACTAGGAGTCATTGAGACAATGAGGGGAAATTGCAATGAGGAGGTGACTGGGGGTGACAGTTGATTGATGGTCCTTGGGAAAGATGGCATATCCCATGGAAGGGGAATGAGGTCGAGTGAGGAGGGTGCAGTTCTTCTAACAGGTGGTAATGGTATGCTTTCCGTCTGTTGGGTGACTGGTATTGATATTGGCAATGACAGGGGTAGTGATATGTTGACTGGGTCAGGTGTTTCATCCATTGGAACTGGTGGTTTGTATTGTTCCATTGATGAGTACTCCCGTTGATGTGATCCCCAAGGGACTAAGGGGAGTGGTGGGGATGCGATCCGGGGTGGTTCTGCCAGTGGTGGACTAGGGTAGGTGGACATTGGGACGAATGGTGACGGATCTATGAGGGGTGGTAAGTTGAGTGGTACTGGTATGATTTGGGGTAATGGTGGTTCTTTGGTGACAATGGTCAATCCTCCTGTTCCTCCTAAAGGGGCTGGACTGGGTATAAATACTGGTGATGGTGACTTGCTCCTTATAGTTCTTTTATGACCCCTGAGAAGGGCTTGAAGTCCTTTAAGGAAAGTCTGATCCTTCAAGGTCTGGTAGTGAGGAGATAATGTGCCAAAAGGGAGAGTGGTCCTTGTCTGAAGATTCCTTTCTTTTATGATGGCTAAGAGGATTTCTTTTGTAACCATATCGTAGAGTTGTCAGTGAAAGTGGTAGAGGTATAGAGTGGTATTGCTGTCCTTCTTCCTGAACATTCTGGCAACTGTGACGTCCTTGAACTTGTTATTGAAGATGGTCCACCTATCGCTAAGCTTGATCATATCCTTGATACATTCTTCATGCTTCTTCTTGAGCAATGTGGAGATGGTGTTCTGGGTCGAGGAGTCTGGTGTCGGTGTATTGCTTGGACTGGTTGTCATCTCCTGTCTCTTCTGTAGGATTAGGGGAGTTGGGGTTGGTGACATGGAGTGGGATCTCTTCTGGTTCTTGAGGGATAGCTGCTGTTTTGTTGCTGCTACTCTCACTAGTAGTGCTAACAGGGATGAAGTGGTTGGTAGGGTTTCGGGGGTGGTACTGGGGGGGATGGGGAGCAAATGGAAATCTTTCATATTCGACAGGAATCCTGAGAATAGGCTCTTTGTTATCAACTGGGACCACGACTGCTTTGTGGTCAATGTCGATGGCATCAAGGGTTTCTCTTGGTCGCCAAGTGGTCCAGTGGAATTGGATGTTGAAGTGTCCACGTTGGATGAATGTTCTGAAGAAGTGGAGTTGATTGTTGTCGGTATGCATGCGGATGAGGATGATTCCATTGTCGGTACCCAAGGTGAAGACAGTAGAGGTGGCGAATCCTGTGCTGGGGAGTTTATGGTTGACTGAGGACATGGTGGTTTGGGGTAAGGAGTGTTGTCTGGGATCTTGAGAGTTCTTATACTGCTTGGTTGACTTTCAAAGTCTGCTAGTAGATCTGAGGCATGGAGATCCTCAGAGTTAACCCAGGAATCATGAGCTGGCGAGTACCCTTTCCAGCGCACAAGATATTGCTTCTTCTTCCATCGACCAAATAGTCTTTCTTTGAGTATCTGCTCAACTTCCCATTCCGGTTTGCCTTCTAGAATGTCTGGTGGTGGTTCTAGGAAGTTGGGGCTGTGTTGATCGGTTTCTTTGTATGGTGTGAGCAGGGATGTGTGGAAGACGTCATGGATCTTCCAGTTAGGGGGTAATTTGATTTTGTATGCGACTTTGGATACTTGGGAGACTACCTTGAAAGGTCCGTATCTCCTTGGTGATAATTTGGGTGTGATGTTACTTGGTAGGCGTAGATTTGTTCCTTCTAACCAAACTTTGGATTTGACAGGGAATGGTGAGTGGCATGGACATTCTTTAATCCAGGATTCTTGCACTTTACATTGTGCCTCTTGGGCGGCTTTCCTGGCTTCATCAATGGATGAGAGTTGTTGTTCAAGGGATGGGATGTCTGTCTTTCTAGTTGGCTGATGTATTTGTGGGGTATAGCTGATGAGTAGATCAAATGGTGTTTTCTTTGTTGTAGCGGAGGGCCAGGAGTTCTTAGTGTACTGAGCGAGAGGTAACCAAGCGTGCCAGTTGTTCTGTTGAGTACCACAGAATACATGGAGGTACTGTTCAAGGGTTTGGTTAGTTTGTTCGCTGGCTCTGTCTGTTTGAGGGTGATAGGCTGTGCTGATGTTCTGGTGGATGTTCAGGATGCGGCATAGTTCTGTTGAGAACTTGGATATGAAGCAGACGTCACGGTCCAAGATTATCTTGTGAGGTATGCCGTAGTGTGGGATAACATTGTTCAGGTAGAGTAGAGCGACTCCTTCTGAGTCAATTGCTTCATTACAGGGGATAAAGACAGATGCTTTTGAGCAATCTGTGTCAGTGATTGTGAGGATGGTGTTGTATCCTCCTGATAGGGGTAGTTTGGTGATGAAATCCATAGCAACAGTCTTGAAAGGTCAAGCGTTTTCAACTGGGGTGATTGGGAACATAGGAGGATGAGTGGGATGGGTGTTGACTTTAGTCATTTGGCAGGTAGCGCAGCCTTTGATGTACTCGGTTATGAAGATTTTCATTCCAGGCCACCAGTAGTAGGGCAAAATAAGTTGGAGGGTTTTGGTAATTCTGGCATGTCTAGCAGTTTTGTGGTCATGAAAAAGGGATGTTACTCCCCTCCTAAGGTCATTGTCTGCCACAACAACAAGTGCCATTCCATGGTACCAGTAAGTGCCATCCAGTAGGGACAGGTTGTGAACTGGTGCCTATTGCTTGAGTTTACTTTGTTCTTGATATTGCGCTAATTTGACTTTCGAGTCCAAATTGTCTCCTATGCTGTCCATATTGAATATGTGGATTGAAGTATGCTGGTTACAGAAATATTGGTCTGGCCATACAGTGACATCTTCGTTGATTTCATTTGGTCCTTCATAGTCAGGTTGCCTAGATAATGCGTCTGCCTGATTGGTGGCCCCAGGTTTGTACTCCAGTAGGATGTTATATTGCTTGCGTTCTGGTAAGTAACCAGCGATGCATGGCCCAATTTTGTGGGGCTCTCTGTAGTACCTAAGGTTTGCGTGATCAGTATATACCAGGATGGGGATGGTTGTTCCTTTGAGCAAGTGGGACCAGCAGCAAAGTCCTCTCATGACTCCAAGGAATTTGCGATCGTAGATGGGGTAGTTTTGCTTGGTTTGGATGAATTTCTGGGAGTGGAATCCCACCAGTCACCATGGTCCTGGTTTCTGAGTGCCGTCTGGTTTGGTGATAGGGGGGGTCCTGTTGGTAGAGTATTGCTCCTGTACCAACTTGTGAAGTGTCGGTCTCGAGCTCGAATTGTTTGTCTGGGTTGGGTCTGGCTAGGATGGGTGCACTGGTGATTAGGGTGATAAGTTTGTCTTGGGCCTTGATTTGCTTGGGTCGCCATTCAAAGGGTATGTCCTTTCCGGTGAGTGCTGTGAGAGGTGCGGCGATGATGGAGAAGTTGGGGCAGAACATGCAGTGGTAGCTGGCAACTCCTAGGAATCTGCAAACTTGTCTTTTGTCTTTGAGTTCGTGTGGATAATCCCTGAGTCTGGCTACTTTGGCTGGGTTGACAGTTGCTCCTTCCTTTGAGATCTGGACACCTAAGAAGTCCATTTGTGGCTGCATGAAGACAGATTTTGACAGTTTGAGGTGTAGGCTATGACGTGCAAGTAGGTTGAATAGGAAGTGAATGATTTCGATGTGAAGTTTGAAGTCTTTGAGGAGGGTGCCTATACCACAATCGTCCATGTAGTTCTGGAGGATGCACCATATTTCGAGTATGCCTTTCTTCTTGAAGTATTCGTATAGTTCTTCAAGAATACCATTCATGAATCGTTGGAAGCTAGCTGGTGAGTTACTCATCCCAAAGAACATAACTTTGGGTTCGAATAGTCCTTGATGTGTTTTGAATGCGGCTTTCCATTGATCACCTTCCCGTATACGGATGTTGTTGTAACCCCAGCGGATATTGAACTTGCTGAATAATTCCATTCCTTGCAAGTTTTTGATACACTGTTTGAGATTTGGGAGTGGGGTGACGTCCTTCTGGGTGACTGCGTTGAGGGGGCGATAGTTGATGATATATCTCTTCTCCTTCAAGTCTTTCTTAGGGACCATGAAGGTAGAGAAGCTGTAGGGGGAGTCCAAGGGTGCGATGTAACCTTTTTCCAGATTTTTGTTGATAAATTTGTTCTCTGCTTCCTGCTCATCTCTTAAGAGCAGGTAGACTTTGCAGTTGAAGCAGGTAGGGGCAGTATCCATGAGTACGATTTTGTGATCTCCATCACCTTGAGCTGGCAGGAATTTGTTTGCCTCTTCATCCAAAAATAATGCCATGTGACATTTGAATTCTTCTGGGAGGGTAACTTCCTCCTTCCCATGTTCTGATGTGTACTTATGGGCCATTTCGACTGCTGTATGAGTGCGGTTGACTTCTACTGGGCCTCCCTTCATTTCTGAAGGGGTGACTCCCAACCATAGAGCACACTCTTGTGCCTTGAGGATGAGGTCTTCATTGTCTTGGTTCTTCTGTTTGAGCCATGTCTTTGCTCATTGAAGGGTGCCATGGAGTAGGGTTTCGATTTGGACTTTTGGTCCCTTGAGTTCGCTTTTCTCCTAGTTGATGTCTGGGTTGAATTTCTTGAACCATGGGTAGCCAAAGAGCATCCAATTGCGACCTAGATTCGTGACGTAGAATCTTGTTCGTTCTTTCTTGTTTCCCTGAGTGACAAGTAGGTCGCAAGCTTTAGTGATAGTCCCAGCTCTGTTCATAGTTCCATTGATGTTGTATACTGCCCATGCATAAGGGATTCTTTTGGTTCCTAAGCGAAGTTTGTTGATAGTTGTCTGGTCAATAAAGTTTTCTGTTGCTCCAGTGTCAAGCAAGATTGTTTCTTCTGCCATCCCTCAATAGTGTGTGATTGGAACTTTGAGTTGTATTGAATTTGATTTATTTACAAACACACTATCAAGTCGGAAAGCCCTAACTAAGGCAGCTAGTTTCGGGCCTTGGGAAAATCCTTTGGCATAAGTTTTCCAATGAAGTCCAGTTTAGTTTCTTCATCAAAGAAGTCCATATTCTCCTCCAAGTAATCAGCAAGACTGTCAAGCTCCTAGATATCTGGCATAATGGGTGCGGCATGAACCCTAGTGGGTTCCCTGGGGTTGTTGGGGCGACCGCTGAAGTTACTGTGGTCAGCTTGTTTCTTGTGACAATCCTTGGCTTGGTGTCCCTTAATTTCGCAGTAGAAGCACAAGTTGCTTCTCATAAGTTCCACTTTCTTGGCTTCAGAGTGTTGTTGCCCTCTACCTGCGGTGGCGTTGATGTCTGAGGTGACTGTAGCATCGACGTCCATATGATATCCTCCTTGAGAGGTGGTATGTCAGTCGTATTTGTTCTTCTAGTTGTTGTTCCTCCCATAACCGCCTCTTCCGGGGTTGTTGGCCTGCCTTGGGGCAAGTTTGAATGCTTGGAAAAGTCCTTGATGTCTTTGGGTAAACTCGGCTGCCACCTTCCATTTGAGATGGGATTTGCGGGCCTGTTCTTCCCATTCGTTGAAAGTCCAGGGGACTTTAGCGGTAGGGTCATAGGTAGGGGAATTAATAATGGCACTAGTGAGTCCTTGAGTCATAGCATGTTTGAGAGTTTCAATAGTTCCCTTGTCATCTAGGGGAACATTCGCTTCATGTGCAAGTTGTTTGAACTTGGCGAAGAAGTCGTCAAGACTATCTCCTTGTTTGAGTTTGCATAACTCCTGGTAAGCTTTGGATCGACAGTTCTGATTGACAAAGGCATTTTTGAACCTTTCTATGAAGTCGGTCTAGAGGTCTTCATCTGTCTCTTGGGTTCCACTGTCTGCTGCTTCTTGGAGTTTTAGGAGTTGTTCTCCTTTCCAGGCATCTACATGGGTGCCATCCATGTAACTGAGCATAGTTACAATTCTGGAAAAGGGTTTCTTCATAGTGTCGTTGGCTCGGTTTACTGTGTGCCATAGATCCCAATTGAGTAGGAACTTGGTAGTTTTGTTTCTGTCTCCATCGAATATAGGTGGAGGGTTTCCTTTGAGAGCGCCATTAGAGGTATTCATGATGACATTGGTCCTCTGCGCTTCCTGCTGGGCTTGGCCAGTAGTGATGTTAATTTCTTCCTGTTGTCCTTCCATTGCAGATGGATAATTTGGGGTGTTGGGGCAAGTAGGAAGCTGCTAAAGTGCTGTGGTAACTGCTGCGATAGTAAGAGGGACACTGGTCTCTTGTTTGTGAAGGATATGATTGGGGTGCTAAGGGTCTGATATGATCCACCAGCCAACATCTGAGCCATTGTATATGCCTCTTTGATTGGTTTGCCACTTGTTTTGTCTCCAGAGGAGTTTGATCCAGTGGTAGGTGCCATTGGCCTTGATAAATTCAATAGGCGCATGTTGTTTCTTTGGAGTATCAAGGTAGTATCTGGTGTTGGGATGTCCTGGTTGTTAAGGCCTATTGAACCTTAAGGCGCGACGTGTGCAAAGGTGAAATACGTGGCAGTGACGAAGTTATAAGGGTCGTAATCCCCTTAATAACCTAAGTGCTTTGGAAGGTGATAAAGGCGAGAAGGTCGCTAAGACCAATGTCTGGGTGAAGATAAAGAGGAAGGGGAAGTATCTTCAAGGACTTGAAGATAGCCTCAAAGAATGATAAAGGAGAAATGTTGGTTCAAGCAACAAGGACTGAGAACGCAATAGATTGCAAACTAAGTCAGGCTTAAGGCCCAACTCTAGGATATAAGCTCAGCTTATATACAAAAGGGCAGCTACCTGACTAAGCGTACAAATGAGGAGAACAATGGGGTCATGAACAATAGACATCACAGAACAATGGAGTCATGAACAATGGTGGTCACAGACTACCATAAGAAGAGAACAATGGGAAACATACAAAAGGAGGGAACAATGGAGTTCCCGACAAGATGGCTCTGTTGTACAAGTAAGCGGTCATGTGAATCGGAGTCATGTGATCGTATAAGTACATATCGGTCAAGAAAGAAAAGAAAAATGTGGGCCAAGTGCCCAGGAGCGTAACACGACGCCCTTCCTAGGGAGTTGCTACCATGCAACTAGTAAGAAACCGCATAAAACTCCTCATCGTAGTCAGTGCAGGCTAACTCCAACTCATGACACAAGGTGGGGGATGACATAGCCGCGCACATGTCCCCAAAGTTGAGATGAGTAGAAGGAACAGCGCAGTACTCAGCGTTGCATTGTTCATGGGGGCGATCGCACTCGTCGTGCGCATGTTGGGTGCTAAGACACCAACGACACGTCTTCCAGAGGGGACACTCCTCTTCAACATGATTGGGGCGCGACTCATTGCATTTGAGGCAATAGGGGAACTTGGGTTTGCCTCCTCGACGCCGCTTGCCTAAGACGGCGCGGCACTCAAGGCTGTCTTCACCTTCCTTGACATCCAGTGGCCCCTGAGCGGTGAAAATGCGTGGGATGTGAATGGCATTAGTAGAAGGAGGGCGGATGCGATTGAGATGAGGAACGAGTCGGGTGTGAACAGCAGTGTGAGTAAGGTGTCGTTCCACCATGTTGAGTTTGCTCTGGGCACTTTCTTCCCTCCTATTGAGCTCAACTTGCTGGCGCTTTACCGCCTTGAGTTCGCTCTGATGTGCTCGATATCTATAAACGTCAGCAACAACGCCGGGATCCTTGAGATCAATAATGGCGTTGTCGATGAGGAGTCGGGAAGTGGAGGAAGGGTGGAAAATGTTGAGGTCGTAATCTTTGACCCCGGTGTGATTGAAATTGGGAGCAGGATGTGCACATGCATGGAGGGGAATGGAAAACTCAGGGTCGCCACGCTTGCGAGTCCCTACAAGATGAGTATCGACCCCAATTTGCCTGAAGGTGATGTAGCGTGCCACCTCGTCTTGCCCGTACTCATTGAGGAAAACGAGCGGGTATTGCTGCGCGTCACCGCGGTCATACTCGCTCCATCCATCTCCTGGATGGTTCGGGTCGTCAAGCTGCTGAGTAAGCTGAGGGATGTTGGGGATGGGGCTAGGCATGGAGGAGAGGGAGATGGTAGGGTTGTACTGAGTGAACCTAACTGGTTCGTCGTTTTGCATGTCGTCATCTGACATGTAACCCTCAATCTTCTTGAGGATTTGAGGGATGAGGAAAAGATGTTCAACCGCGGTGTAATCGTGGAAGGTGGTGGTGAATACTTGGTCGTCGAGCTCAGTGTTCCCCAGGATGTTCAAAGCTGGGAGGAGATCCTCTGTCCAAGCTGAAAGCACCCCAGTGATACACTCCTGATGCTCCATGTACTTCAACAAGGCTCTACATTGCTTTCTCACATGGCGAACCTGTTCCGAAGAGGGAATTTGTCCCGTCAGTGTGAGTATTTCGTCATCTGGGAGTGTGTCGATGACTACGTTTGAGTGGATGCTGGATGGCTGGGGTGATAGAGGGCGACGGTGCTGGTGTTGGAGTAACGGTGTTGGGGGTAGGGTCAATAAAGGGGAGGGGGATGGTGCTTGAGCCATACTGTCCACGTTCTGAAGGGAGATACAAGGTGGGATCGGGATAGGGGATGGTGAAGTGCGGCCAGTAAGCGGGATGGGGAAGGATGGTGGTTGACCTTGTGATGCGCCCAGGAAGCTGCTCAAAGCTATCCTCAGATTGGAGTAAATATCTGTCGCCGTAGAGGCGACCTCTAGTCCAGCAATGATAGGTGGGTCCGGAGGTGGGGACGATCGTGGAGAAAAGGGTAATGTCTCCATTGCCATAGATGGACTGCTGTGTATGGACTGTGGTACCTCCTGGTCCGACGTAGACATAGCTGAAGTGCATTGGCTGAGTAAAGTCGAGGGGCATTCAACGATGGTAGGGACAGTACTGTTCTTTGCAGAAGGAGGAGTGTTCAAGGGCATGAGTGTGAGTGGGGTGGATCGTTCTATATAGCGACAAAGTCTTCTGGGCAGTTGGGGTGAAGACATGGAATTTATGACTGGGCCAGATAGTAAGGTCTCTGAACAAGTGACGGAACGAATTGAAAGGGGGTTCAATAGTGAAGGTGTAGAATGCCTGGTTGGACATGCTGGGGGTGACTTGTTGAGAGGGAGGGTTCTTATACTGCTTGAGGTATTTTGAAAGTCCGATAGTAACTCTGGAGCGTGGAGATCCTCGGTGTTAACCCATGAATCATGTGCTGGCAAGTAGTTCTTCTAGCGTACAAGGTACTGCTTCTTCTTCCAACGGCCAAAAGACCTTTCTTTCAGAATTCTCTCGACTTCCCATTCTGGTTCGCCTTCTAGTATTTCTGGTTGTGGTTCTAGAAAATTGGGTCCATGTTGGTCTGTTTCTTTATAGGGCGTGAGTAGGGAAGCGTGAAAGACGTCATGGATTTTCCAGGTGGAAGGGAGTTCGAGTTTGTAAGCGACTTTTGATATTTGGGAGACTACCTTAAAAGGTCCGTATCTCCTTGGGGAAAGCTTGGGTGTGGTGTTACTTGGAAGTTGTAGGTTGGTTCCTTCTAGCCAGACCTTTGAGCCTACTGCAAATGGGATGTATCGTGGCTTCTCTTTTATCCAGGATTCTTGCGCTTTATGTTGGGCCTCTTGGGTGGCTTTTCTGGCTTCTTCAATGGATGAGAGTCGTTGTTCTAGGGAGGGAATAGTGGTTTTCCGGGTTGGTTGGTGTACTTGGGGTGTGTATCCGATAAGTAAGTCGTATGGTGTTTTCTTGGTAGTTGCGGATGGCCATGAGTTTTTGGTGTACTGAGCAAGTGGTAACCATGCATGCCAGTTGTTCTGTTGTGTTCCGCAGAATACTCGGAGATATTGCTCCAAGGTTTGATTGGTTCTTTCACTTGCTCCATCGGTTTGCGGGTGATACGCCGTGCTGATGTTCTGATGGATGTTGAGGATACGGCATAGTTCTGTTGAGAATTTTGATACAAAACGGACGTCGCGGTCCGATATGATTTTGCAGGGAATGCCGTAGTGGGGAATGACGTGATTGAGATAGAGTAAGGCTACTCCTTCTGAGTCGATGGTCTTGTGACAGGGGATGAAGATGGATGCTTTGGAGCAATCGGTGTCCGTGATCGTGAGAATGGTGTCAAAACCACCTGATTGTGGGAGTTTAGTGATGAAATCCATCGTGATGGTTTCAAAGGGTCGCGCGTTGTCTGCCAGGGTGATGGGGAACATAGGTGGATGGGTAGGGTGGGTATTGACTTTGGTCATTTGGCATGTAGCACATCCCTTGATGTATTCAGTGACGAAGGTTTTTAGGTTGGGCCACCAGTAGTATGGGGTGATTAGTTGAAGTGTTTTGGTAATTCCGGCGTGCCCGGCAGTCACATGGTTGTGAAAGAGGGAAATTACTCCCCTCCTAAGAGCGTTGTCTGCCACGACAACTAGGGCAGTCCTGTGATACCAATGTGTTCCGTCCAATAGGGAGAGGTTATGTGTTGGTGCCCATTTTTTGAGTAGCAGTTGTTCTTTGTATTGAGCTAATTTGACATGACTGTCCAAGTTATCGCCAATACTATCCATGTCGAATACTCGGATTGAGGTATGATTGTCACAAAAGTAGTGGTCTGGCCATACAGTGACATCGTCGTTGATTGGATTGGGTCTCTCGTAGTCAGGTCTTCTGGATAATGCATCTGCACGATTGGTGGCGCCAGGTTTATATTCCAAAATGATATTGTACTGCTCCCTTTCTGGTAGGTATCCGGCAACGTGGGGGCCTATTTTTCTGGGTTCCCGGTAATAGTGAAGGTTGGCATGATCAGTAAAGACTAGAACGGGTATGGTTGTTCCTTTGAGGAGGTGAGACCAGCAACGTAGTCCGCGCATAACTCCCAAGAATTCCCGGTCATAGATGGGGTAGTTTTGCTCAGTTTGAGTGAACTTTTGGGAGTGGAATCCAACTGGTCGTCTTGGTCCTGGTTTTTGGGTGCCATCCGGTTTTGTAATGGGAGGGTCTTGTTGATACAGTATGGCACCTGTTCCAATTTGTGACGCATCTGTTTCGAGTTTGAATTGTCGGTCAGGGTCTGGTCAAATAAGTACTGGTGCATGGGTAATCATGTCGATAAGTTTGTTTTGAGCCTCTTTTTGTTGGGGTCCCCATTCGAAAGGTATGTCTTTCCCAGTGAGCTTTGTGAGTGGTGCGGCGATGATACTGAAATTAGGGCAGAACATTCGATGGTATCCAGAGACCCCCAAGAATCCTCGGACTTGTCGCTTGTCTTTGAGTTCATGTGGGTAGTCCCTGAGTCCTGCAACTTTGGCTGGGTCAACTGTAGCTCCGTCCTTTGATATCCGGACACCTAAGAAATCCATTTGTGGTTGCATAAAAACAGATTTTGATAATTTGAGGTGTAAACCATGGCGTGCAAGGAGGTCAAATAGGAAGTGGATAATGTCGACGTGAAGATTAAAGTCCTTGAGTAGGGTTCCTATTCCACAATCATCCATATAGTTCTGGAGTATGCGTCGTATTTCGGGTACACCTTTCTTCTCAAAGTGTTCGTATAACTCTTCAAGAATACCGTTCATAAAGCGTTGAAAACTTGCTGGTGAGTTGCTCATGCCAAAGAACATTACTTTTGGTTCAAATAGTCCTTGGTGGGTTTTGAAAGCAGCTTTCCATTGGTCCCCTTCACGTATTTGGATATTGTTATAGCCCCAGTGGATGTTGAATTTACTGAATAATTCCATTCCCTGTAGGTTTTCGATACATTGTTTGAGGTTAGGAAGTGGGGTGACATCTTTTCTGGTGACCACATTGAGGGGGCAATAATTGATAATATACCGTTTCTCTTTGGAGTCCTTTTTAGGGACCATAAAGGTTGAAAAACTGTAGGGGGAGTCCGATGGTGTGATATATCCTTTAGCCAAGTTTTCATCGATAAATTGATCCTCTGCTTTTTGTTCATCCCGTGAGAGCGGATAAACTTTGCAATTAAAACGAGTGGGGGCGGTGTCCATTAACACGATTTTATGGTCTCCTTCACCTTGAGTTGGTGGAAATTTGTTTGCCTCTTCATCTGAGAATAATGCCGTGTGCCGTTTGAATTTTTCCGGGAGGGTGATTTCCTCCTTCCCATGTTCCGTTGCGTACTTATGGGCCATTTCTACCACTGTATGGGTGCGATTGACTTCCACTGGGCCTCCCTTTATTTCTAAAGGGGTTACTCCCAACCATGGAGCGCACCTGGTTTGTTGTGCTTCGAGGATGAGATCTTCATTAACTGGTGCTTTACTTTTGACCCATGTTTTCACGCGTTGAAGGGTTCCAAATAATAGAGTTTCCATTTGAACTTTTGGGCCTAAGAGTGTTCCCTTTTCCCAATCGATTTCTGGTTTAAAAGTTTTAAACCATGGATAGCCAAAGAGGAGTTGATCTCGTCCTAGATTAGTGACAAAGAATCTTTGACATTCCCTTTTGTTGCCTTTAGTAACAAGTAGGTCACAGGCATGAGTGATTGTTCCATGGCGATTGAGGGTTCCATTGACATTGAATACTGGGCGGGGGTAGGGGAGTTTCTTCATTCCTAAGCGTAGTTTAACGACAGTTGTATGGTCGATGAAATTTTCGGTTGCCCCAGTGTCAAGTAGGACTGTTTCTTCTGCCTTCCCTCGATAGTGTGAAAACGCGACTTTTATTTGCACAGAATTTGAGCGATTTACAAAAACACTATTGAGGCGGAATGCCCTAACTATGGCAGCTAGTTTTGGGCTTGTGGAAAATCCTTTGGCATAAGAGATTCGATAATGCTCAGCTTGGTATCTTCATCAAGCAAGCCCATGTGGTCTTTCAAGAAACCGGAGATGTCGTCTGGGGTCATGTCAATGGGGTCTTGGTTCCTAACGGTGGGATTGTCGCTTTTAGCGGGTCTGCCGCTTTTGGCGCGGTCCGCTATTTTCTTGCAACAGACGCGAGCTTGATGTCCTTTGATTTCACAATAAAAGCATTTGTTTTCGTCCATGAGTTGTTGCTTTTTAGCGTCAGAATGTGTTTGCCCCATTCTATTGGCATCAACGTCCATAGCGTATCCTCCTTGGGAGGTGGTGTGTGATCCAGAAGTTCTATTTTTTCCAAATTGGTTGCTTCTTCCTTGGTTCTGCTTTAGTCCAAAGGCTCTGTAAAGTCCTTGTTTTTGCTGGCTATATTGAGCGGCAGCCAGCCATTTCTGGTGGGACATTCTGGCTTGTTCTTCCCATTTTTTAAAGGTCCATGGGATGTCTGCATTTGGGTTAAAGTCAGGGGAATGTATGACTGCCCTGGTGAGTGCCTGGTTCATGCCGTGTTTGAGGGTTTCGATAGTTCCCTTGTCATCTAGGGGAACTCCTGCTTCATGAGCGAGTTGTTTAAATTTGGCGAAGAAGTCGTCAAGGCTTTCTTCTTGCTTGAGTTTGCGTAATTTCTGATAGGCTTCCTCCTTCTGATTTTGGTTGGTGAAGGCTGCTTTGAACCTTTCTATGAAGCTATCCCAGAGATCTTCGTCTGTCTCCTGAGCTCCATCGTCCATTGATTCTTGGAGTTTGTGCATCTGTTCCTCCTTCCAGGCGTCTACTAAGGGGCCATCCATGTAGGTGAGGAGGGTGACGACCCTGGAAAAAGGTTTCTTCATGGTGTCATTGTGTCAGTTAATTGCTTTCCAGAGGTCAAAGTTATTGATGAACTTTCTGGTTGTGCTTCTATCTCCAGTGAAGGTGGGTGGTGGGTTCCCTTTAAGAGCACCATTGGCAGGGCTAGTGATGATGTTAATGCTTTGTGCTTCTTGTCTGCTTTGTCCAGTAGCGACATTAATCTCTTCCTGTTGTGCTGTCATTGTGGTTTGGATAGATAACTGAGGTTGGACAGCGGCGGCTGGGATAGTATCAAGGGGGATGGTGATGCCTTGTTGGACTGCTGTTTCGATTTGGGGAAGAATAGGATCTTGTGCTGTGAATGGGTTGGTTCCTTGGAGGGTTGCGATGTGGTGAATTCCTCCTGCAAGTATTTCTTCGTGTGGTGATTGCTCGACGGCGGTGTGGAGTGTTGGGCTATGGTAGTCTGGATTGATGTAGTGCGGGTGCTGAGGGTCTGTTTCTTTCCAAGCACCGAGTTTTGAGGTGTGAAGTACTCCTCCTTGGTTTGTGTACCACTGGTTATCTTTCCAGAGGAGTTTTACCCAAAAGTCGTTTCTTCTACTTTGACAAATTTGACGACTCCGTGTGATTTCTTTGGGAGATCGACGTAGTATCTGGTGTCTTTATGCCCAGGTCTGTAGTATTCAAAGTATGCTTCTCCTTTGACATGTGCTGGGAGATTGTCTTGTTGTCTCCTGTGAACTCTCTTGTTTTGTTCGAGAGTTCTGATAAGTACTACTGCCGCCAGGGTGTAACTGGTGTTGTCCTGTGTTTCAAGGACGTTCGAGGAAAGCCTGACTTATGTTAAGGCCTATTGAACCTTAAGGCGCGACATGCGCAAAGGTGAAATACGTGGCAGTGATGAAGTTATAAGGGTCGTAATCCCCTTAATAACCTAAGTGCTTTGGAAGGTGATAAAGGCGAGAAGGTCGCTAAGACCAATGTCTGGGTGAAGATAAAGAGGAAGGGGAAGTATCTTCAAGGACTTGAAGATAGCCTCAAAGAATGATAAAGGAGAAATGTTGGTTCAAGCAACAAGGACTGAGAACGCAATAGATTGCAAACTAAGTCAGGCTTAAGGCCCAACTCTAGGATATAAGCTCAGCTTATATACAAAAGGGCAGCTACCTGACTAAGCGTACAAATGAGGAGAACAATGGGGTCACGAACAATAGACGTCACAGAACAATGGAGTCACGAACAATGGTGGTCACAGACTAGCATAAGAAGAGAACAATGGGAAACGTACAAAAGGAGGGAACAATGGAGTTCCCGACAAGATGGCTCTGTTGTACAAGTAAGTGGTCATGTGAATCGGAGTCATGTGATCGTATAAGTACATATCGGTCAAGAAAGAAAAGAAAAATGTGGGCCAAGTGCCCAGGAGCGTAACACTGGTCCTTGATCGTTGAAGTATATGTTAACTTTAATGTGCTCTGGGAGATCGTCCTGTTGTCTCCTGAAGATTTGTACAAACTTGTTGCTGAGTGTATATGACTGGGTGGTTGCCACAATGGTAACAACTCTGTGTTTCAAGAGTTTGTAGGAAAGCCTAACTTGTGTTAAGGTCCAAGGGCCTTAAAGACGCGATGTGCATGGGTGGGTTTGGCGATGACTGGGATTGCTCAGTGGGTTATCCTCCTGAGGCAATGATCACATGAGTAGCATGGTACTGGTTGGCTACACAGTATAATAAGTAAGTCCCCAATGATAAGGGCAACTCCTGAGTGTTTCTGATAGAGGTAGAGAGGGAAGAGCTTCAAAAGGGGTTTGAAGCGACTAAGGGTTCGGGCTGTTTGACTCTGAGAGTCCTGGGTGGAAGCTACAAGTCTTGGATTGAAAACCAAGTTAGGCTTAGGGCCTAACTGCTAAAAGTATGGGCACTTATATACAAGTGAAGAGTAACGAGTCACAGGGGTCACAGAATAATAGAGTCACATATAGTAAGGTTCATCATGAGCTGGCAGTTCTAAGTATAGCTCCATCATGAGCTGGTGGTCTAAGAGTAGCACATCATAAGCTGGCAACCCATAAAAGGGTTAAATGGTGATACTGCAGAATGCTGCAGACTGCGGAGTGATGGCATGTGATATCTGACTGCGGAATGGTCAGGTGATCCATCAGGTGACTTGTCAGGTGATTTGGTGGCGGTCCAAGCGGCGCGTAAGGGAATGAGTGGGGAACAAGTGACCAAGAGCGCAGAATAAAATGGGCAAAAATAGCGAAAAATGAAAGATGGGTTCAGGAACATAACACTCAAGATTCCCAGCCGCTTCACCATCAAGCACCACGTTGTACAAATGGGTGCCAAAGGTGTTCAACATATGATGGAATTGTTTCTTGTATGTCGACATGTTGACAACACCTCAATGTTACTGACTTGCAATTAGAAAATTGATGGCAAGGTGGCCATCTCGCTTGATGGCTGGATGTCAAGTAATAACTATGCATTTTTCGCTACTGTTGCGCATTATGTACACCCTGCTACAGGTGAACTTGGTATGTTGCTAGGTTTTATTATTATCATCTCATTCCCCTAACTTCCAACAGAGGAAAGTCTCATCAATTTTTGTGAGTTGCTTGGGTATCACACTGGAGAAAACATTGCAGATACGGTTTGGGATACTCTTGGTACATATGGTATCCAAGGGAAGGTAAGCATTGTTATCTTTGTGACGCAGACAGCCCACCTAACCCTCAATAGGTGATTGCATTCATGGGAGACAACACGTCAAACATGGATACATTTCTCACTGGGATCGTTTCCTGTGCAGAAAACATGCAGATTTCGATCAATGCAGAGTGGGCATGGCTTTGGTGCATGCCACATACAGTTCATCTTGCAGCTCTCAAGGTATGGAATAATCACTGTTTCCTGTACCATGTGCTAATGGATTCTCAAGGTGCTTGAGGCTATTGGTGCAAAACAGCGCAGTGACACAACAAAACCTGACGCTCCTGGTGTCAATTACCAGGAGTCTGTCAATGCGCCACTGAGTGAAGAAGCAGACAATGACGCAGCAACCTGGGAGGGTGACAATGGGGTCAGCCCTGTAGATAAGGATCCAGATTCCTCTGTTGATCCTGAATTTATCCTTCCAGCTATTGATAAGGAAAGTACATCCAAATTGTTCTATCCCTTTCATCCTTGGCTTACAGTCCTCTAGCTCCAGAAAATTGTCTGTGTGGTTTGCTCAAGTCCTCAGCGGAAGGCACGCTGGCTAGCACTGGTATCTGATGAACTTTGCAAGAAAAACCCCAACGCTTCAAGCTACCCACCGGCTCTTATGCTCATCCTGGATGTTCCAATGCGTTGGTCATCCACTTACCAAATGATGCGTAAGTCAATATATCTATATTTGTAGGGTGTGATCTCTTATCAAACCAATTACTCATAGGATGCGCTTTACAATATGAGGGTGAGATCAATACATTTGTTGTGCTTCGTGAAAACCAGGACCTCTGCAATCTCAAACTCTCAGAGGCGGAGTGGTCCTCAATCAAGCTTATCTCTGGTTGGCTTGAGAAGTTCCAGGATGCGACAACCCAGATGTCCACGATCCACCAGCCTATGCTATCACATACCCATGCAATCTTTTGTGGTCTTCAAGAGCATCTTTGTGAATCAATTTGTAATTTACCATCTGGCACTGATCTGTGCATCCAGCACGGACTTCTTGCTGCTTATCAAAAGCTAGCTGAGTATTATTATCGATTTGACCAATCCCCATTCTATATTTGGGCTGTGCATATGTCTGTATCATTGTCAATCACGCTTTAGCTCATATCCCAACAGTTTTTGACCCAAGGATCACCTACGAGGGCTTGAAGCTTGACTTTGCCAATGACCCCTTACTTCTAGCGGATCTCAACAAGTCCAAGTCATGCCTCCACGAATATTACAACAAGTACTATGCTGCATCGCCCCTACCCTCTAGCAACACCAATACTGCTCACCCAAAACCTTCCGGCACCTCAGATTTCACAGCATGCTATGAGGTGATCGTTCCTGATTCAATCGATGAATTGGAAGAGTATTTCAAGATCAAGCACAAGGATTTCAAGAAGTGTGATCCACTTAGATGGTGGAGGAGCCAACACGAGGATTGGCCCAACTTGTACTGCCTTGCTTGTGATATCCTTTGCATTCCAGGTTTGTAGCATTTTGTCTTATTCTCATTCTTCTGTTTATCCATTTTTAGGCTCTGCTGTTGCTGTTGAACGCATTTTTTCTAGTGGCAGGGACACCATATCGATTCGCTGTGCCAGCCTTCAACCAGACACCATCCGGACACTTATGGTCCTAAAACATCACATTTGTCGGACACATGGGGTTAATGCAATCAACATAGACTAGTTTTTGGTTCTGTAGTTACATGTATTTTGAAATCACACCCATATAGTCCTGTATACACTGTAATACAGCTGTATATACACCCGTACTGTACCATCTCAAAACTTTGAGATGACTGTATGGTTACGGTTTACGGGTACCCGTAACCATATTGGTACTGTAAAGTATACAGCCATATGCCATATATGGTACGGTTCTCAGCCCTAGGTGCTACTCGATGACTTTGTCCCTTGCAAAGTTGCACCTGCCCGCAAGGGAAGTGATGAGGCGGTGCGCAAGGCTGTAAGGGGTCTGTCTGTCATCGCAACTAGATTGTCAATGATATCATGAAATTTGGCTTTGCTCAGAATAATTGAAACCATCAAATGACCATTCAACAGAAATTAGAGTACGTAACTAGCTGGAGCGATCTCTTACTAGTATGTCCATATGTTCACCACAAGAATGGGGAATGGCCCAGCTGTCAGTACTGTATGAATACGCCAGTCCTTGCAGAGCTTTACCTATAATTGTGACAACCAGGCCAAATCCGTAAAGCGACAATGATAGGTGCTGGTTCTCGTATTCATGGAATACATGATGTTGATTTTGCATGTGCTCATCTAGTCTCATTTGAATGTTCAACTCCAATGCTCCAACTAACGGCATCTGATGGAGGAGACACATAGTCTGGAACGGCTCTGACCAGTCATATGAGATTTCAGATGGCCTGCATGCTCTGGCTATTGCCTGTTTCAAGTCCAGAATACTGATGAACAATAAATAATATACTGGTTATATTCTGGATAATATGATAGTGGGTTGTCCAGATGCATGTTGTGATGTAGTATTGGTTCTGGGGCATAGTCACTAGTATATCAGCAAAAGTGCAAAATCTATGTAAGGTGTTTGGATGGCCCTTGCAATGGCCACATCGCTTGCAAGGCATAACTGATCTGCTGACAGCACTGTATTCAATGGGTGAGACTATACAAGGGACCAACTTATCTGGTAGACTATGTATGATAACTACCAGATAGTTGTGATATTGCAAGAAACTATGAAACTTGAATGTCCTATCTATGATCTTGGGTGATCTGGCGGAAATGAGGCAAGGATGATGTAAGAAACAGTGGATCTTGTATGCCCTATCCCTCATCTTGGGCTATCTGGCAGAAATGAGGCAAGGATGATGTAAGAATCAGTGGATCTTGTATGCCCTATCTGTGATCTTGGGCTATCTGGCGAATATGAGGCAAGGATGATGTAAGAATCAATGGATCTTGTATGCCCTATCCCTTATCTTGGGCTATCTGGCAAACATGAGGCAAGATTATTACCTATCTGTTGGCATTCATGTATGATCTTTCCCGGATCTTTACCAGAAAGCACACATATTTTTTATTTCAATCCCAAATATAATGGAATAAAAAAATCTTTATTGGCTACAATACAGGTTACAGGCTACAGGGCACAACAGGCTAACAATACATCCATGGGGTAACATTATACATGAGCAGGTCAAGGGTAGTATGGCAGTGGATGCAAAATGCGAATGGTGAGGGGAAAGGGTATCGTTGTCCTAGTCCACAATAGCTTGTGTAGTTTGGCATACCGAACATTGTTCAGTGATTTTGCTGAAGATTATATGTCAGTAAGCACACACATTTGGAAATTTTCACTTACTAGATCCACCAGCAGATTGTCCCCCCATCCCATCCTTCATCATCAAACAGGTCCATGGTCTTCTGATAAAATGCCTTGGGGTCAAAGATGCCTTGGCGACAGGAGAATGTCTCTGCTCTGTTCAGGAATTGATGGCACTGTGAGTATAAGTTAAAAGCAGACAAAGAACAAGGGTAAATGTGGCCATACCAGGTGTCACAGTCAGACCACTGTGTCAGGTCGAGTTGGGGATCTTGGGGTTCAGGGATCTTGGGCGAGATTATGAAGATGGATTTTGGAGAGGGGTCATTCCCAAAAAGGGAAATCAGTCACATGAAGCATCACGTGACATGGCGGATTACAAGTGAAGATTACACAAGTCAGACGTGACTTGGAATCGAGCAAGACACTAGCACATGATCTTGAGACATTGAGAGTTGAAGGCAATTAGCAGCAAAGCTGACTAATGCAAAAGGGATCGTGTCGAGGGAAGCCGCACACATTCAATAGTGAGAAAGAGACTAATCAATAGTCTGATTGCATGAATAGAACGAGCTTAAGAAAGCCGTTCTATACTATGAAGTACAGTCTATATACAAGTATAGACAGAAGCTACCAGAAGACAGAAGAAGGTCATAGAAGGCTGTAGAACAAGATGGAAGCATACAGAAGCATATGGAAGTCTCTGGAAAATGCAAGAACAGTCCATAGATAAGTATGTAAGCGATGGGCAAGGTGGCCCAGAGTTACAGACAGAAATGGAACGAGAAACGAAATAGAAAGGAGAAAGTTAGGTAAGCAGGGCAGTCTGTGACATTACCCCCTTGTTAACATCCATTAGACGTCAACGCAGTCATCTACAGCAGCGCAGTACCCACGCTCAAAGTTGGGGTGAGTAGGGTAGACCATACAGTCTCCACCATCAAGACACATGCTATGCAGGTTTTTGCAGTCTACTCCCGTATGCCCATGACCAGAGCAGTGGCGACACAAGCCAATGCAATAGCAGTCGTTGATGGTGTGGTTCTGCTTACTGCACCACAGACACTCCTTAGGGTGACAGGCCCATTCTTCGGTAACGCAGTTGCAAATCGAAGCGTGAATTGTCTTGACCCACGCAGAGGAGAAGGAGGAGCCGATGTGAATGGAGGAGTTGATGTGATGCTGGAGGCATCCAATGGCACTGGCCCTAGTAAGGCAGGCTGAGCTGCAGTATAAGGCCTGTTGTTCTACCTCTAGTGACTTGCAGATTTGACCCATGCGTTTTGCAAGGCAGTCGCAAGCCTTCTTGTGAGAGCGGAAGTGCTGGATCTCACCAGCCAAAGTGGGGTCGTCTTCATAAAGGATGGCCCAATCTACACCCGCAGTCAGTTCTAGTTTAGGGTGGAAGAATAGTTCATTGTGTGGTGACAATGGTGAAGCATGAGATGACAGAGGAGCAGCATGGAGGGGACGTGAATGAATGGTGCAGTAGTGTCCATTTGTGGCCAAGAGTTCGGGGAAGGGGTTGTTGAGGTCATAGCAGATAAAGGGGGCAATGACATCTTCATCACCTAGTGGGATGACGAAGAGGTGGCAAGTCCCATTGGTGTCGAAGTTATCTTGCCAGCCTGGACCAGGGTGCGTGCTGGGCTGTGAGTCAGTGGAAGAGAGCTCCTGATTCTCCTTGTCCTCTTCCATCGCTTTGATCTGCTCATCCTGGTCTGAGACCTGTTGATACAACACCATGGCGAGCTCCTTGTAGTCTGTGCTGTCATGGATGGACAAGGGAATTATTTGGCGAATGGGGGTTATGTCGGCGAGAGGGACCCAAGGCAACGAGTGGCAGAGTTGAGGGCCGCATTCAATGCGATTGTTCCACGCGTCTTCATTCTTGTACTGCTTGCCCTCAGCTATGATGACAAGCATAGAGGGGTCAATGGGAGAGGACGGAGAGACAGATGGGGGCTCAGATAGAAAGTCAGGATTGTTGTACTCAGCTAACTCGGACCCTGGGTAAGGTCTGATAGGCAATCCAGGAATGAATGGGGGTGAAGAAGCAGGAGGTATAAAGACAGGGGAAGAGGCACGAGGAGGGGAGCGATCGATAGGGAGGAGAGAGCGGTTGGTTGGGAACTGTTCCTGAACTTCGTCTTTGGTTATGCTGAAGACCCGAGCGATGTGTTTGATCATCTGTTGATGAGGCCAGGCAGCCTCGGATTCAGTGGGACTATCAGGAGGGGGAGAGGAGATGACATAGGGAGTGCTCCCTGCACATTCATTTGGAGAGGAGGAGCAGGATGGAACAAAGATGGTGGAGGTGGTGTCTGACATGTTGTTAATCATGGAGCAAACTTGGATGAGATGGTGGAGAGGTTGAGTAACTTCATTGGTGTCGCAGAGACTGAAGATGTACTGGTTAAAGCATTCATCGAAGTTGTAGAAAATGGAGTAGGGAGAAGCCAGTTTGAAAGACAAGTGGGGGATGAGAATTGATTGGGGATTTTGAGAGCGTCTTTATACTACTGGTTGTCCAGCCATAGCAGAGTTGGAAAGGTAGAAGTCTGCTAACAAATCTTGGGCATTGAGGTCTTTGTGATCAATCCATTGGTCATCAGAATGAGGGTACCCTTTCCAGTGCATGAGGTACTGGAGTTTACGTTTCTTGCCAAAATGCCATGCTTCTCAAATGTTCTTGATCTTGTACTCCTCTTCACTATCGATGATCGGTGGGGGGCATGTATAGGGCATGCCATATTGCTCCGTCTCCTTATATGGAAGGAGGAGATCCGTGTGAAACATGTTGTGGATCTTCATTGATGCAGGGAGGTCAAGACGCATTGCAACTGGGCTTATCTTTTGTGAGACTTTGAAGGGTCCATACTGCTTTGGGGAAAGCTTGCGATTGCTAGTGATAGTGAGATTGCGACCCTCTAACCAGACCTGGTTGCCTTCCTTAATCTCCATCAGTTTCTTGTTGTCCTTGCGACTTTGTACATTTTGCAACAGTTTCTGGGCTGATTGTCTAGACTCATCCAGAAGATGTAGGTGTGTTTCTGCAGCAGGCACGGGTCCCTCCAGGTGTTTCAGAATCACCTGTGGTTTGATTCCAATCAGAAGTTCATGAGGGGATTTGCGCACTACGTCATATTTCCAGGAGTTGTGTGTGAACTCTGCTATTGGCAGAAGTTGACTCCATGCTAAGGGCTTCCCTGAAGTCCAAGGTCGCAAGTACTGTTCAATCCATGCGTTCATGCGTTCTGTTTGTCTGTCAGTTTGAGGGTGAAAGGCAGTGGATAGATTTTGTTGAATGCCAAGTGCCTTGCACATCTCTTTCGCAAATGCAGAGGTGAACCGGGGATCGCAGTCCAAGATGATCCATTTGGGAAGCCTGAACCAGGGTACAAGGTATTTCAGATACTCAAGGGCTACTCCTGTTCCGTCAATTGTCTTTGTGCATGGGATGAATTTAGCTGCTTTAGAACATCCTTGATCCACAATCGTAAGAATGGAATCAAATCCTTGTGACTTGGGGAGGTCCGTAATCAGGTCCATCGATACATATTGGAAAGGCCCTTCTTTGACTGGTGTATCAAAACGTTGTAAGGGTGCTTTTGATTGATGCACGTTGGTCTTAGATTCTTGACAATGTGCACACCCCTTGATGTATTGCTCCACAAATTCTTGGAGTCTAGGGCCTTCATACTGTTCGCGAACGAGTTCCCAAGTGTTCGAAATGCCTGGATGTCCAGCAGCTGGGGAATCATGCAAGGTTTGTAGGATGTCGCATTGCAGGTTGGGATTGTCTTCAAGAAAAACTTTGTGTACCTCAATGGGATTTGTCGGAGCGAAGAGGTGGTCGGGGAGTAGAATGCAAGGTTTGTTGGAATCCACCCCCTTGTTAAGGTCCATTCTTCATGACAACAAATCAGCCACGGTGTTTGTTGACCCAGGAATATGTTCTAAGGTGTAGTCAAAGTCCTGTAAGAACTCAATCCACCAAGCCTGATGGCCTGTAATCTTCCTGGGGTTGCGGAAATACTGAAGATTCTTATGATCAGTGCGAACACAAATCGCGTGTGTGGCCCCTAAAAACAGAGGGCAACCACATTTGAAGCCAAAGATCACAGCGGCGAGTTTCTTGTCATGAGCATCATAATTCTTCTCTGCTGGTAGCAGGCTTCAAGAGTGAAAGGCGATGGGATGGATGCCATCTTCAAATTCCTGAGCAATGACCACTCCAAGAGCATAACCAGATGCGTCTGTTTCCATCACAAACTGCTTAGACCAGTCGGGTGTACGAAGAACTGGGTAGTTGCTGCAAACCTCCTTGAGATGCAGAAAAGCAGCATCGCACTCAGAAGACCAAATAAATTGTTCATTCTTGCAAGTGAGGTCATTGAGGGGATGCGCGATGTCAGAGAAGTTCTTGATGAACACCCTGTAAAAGTTGCAGAAACCGAGGAAACTTCGCACATCCTTGACAGTCTGAGGAGTGAGCCATTCAGAGATACCTTGCACTTTGATGGGGTCCATCTTGACTGAGCCATTGCCGATAAGTACACCAAGGTACTCAACCTCTTGTTGGTGGAACTTGCATTTTTCAGGCTTGAGAAATAGATCGAATTTCTCAAGCTTATCCAAGATGTGGTTGACACGGAGTTCATGGAGGACCTCATTGTCCTCAGTGGCAATGATCATGTCATCCATATAGATGCGGAGCCATCCTTGTGCAACCTCTTCCTGGAAGATATCGTCTATCATTGTTTGAAAAGTGGCCAGTGAGTTGGTTAGGCCAAAGAACATGACCATCAGTTCAAAGAGGCCTTCGCTGGTCTTGAAGGCAGCTTTGTACTCGTCACCTTCTTTAATGCAAATGTTGTTGTATCCCCAGCGAATGTCAAATTTTGAGAAAAGCCATTTCTCTGCAAGGTCATAGATCAATTCAGAGATCAATGGAAGTGGATATTTGTTGGGAATTGTCCACTTGTTCAGGTTCCTATAGTCTTGTACAGGATGGAACTTGCCATCTTTCTTGCGAATTAAGAAGAAGCTGCTGGTGTAGGGGGATTTTGAGCGACGGATCCATTGAAGGTGTAGGTTTTGAGAGAGGAATTTGCATTGTTCCTCTTTCTCTTTGGGAGACAGGGGATAGACGTGACAGTTTATCGAAGTAGGAGCGTCGTCTTTTAGTTCTATGGCATGGTCCCAGGGGCGACGATCAGGGAAGCATTCAGAGGCTTCTTCAGAGAAAACTTTGCCATGACGGTGATACCGCTCTGGAACTATCTCTTGCCAAGTGCACTTTTTTTTGTCTGTAGCTGCTTCAGCAAGTTGTTGGGCGACGGTTGTTTTGGCAACCCATGTTTGGAGCCAGACTTTGTCGCCCTCTTCCCATCCTGGGATACATCGTACCCAGGCTGGGGTCAAATCTCGACATCTAGTCCTTTTGAGAGGAGGTTGCCAGGTATTTGCATTTATGGAAGAGACCATAGTGAATCCTTCTATACGACCTCCACTCCAATCTATATTGGGATTGGATGCCTCAAAGAAGGGGTAACCCAAGATGAAGTCATCGTGACCAATGTTTGCGACAAAGAAGGCGTGGGAGGCTTTTTGACCATTATTGTTGACTAGGAGGTCAACTGCTTCGAAAATCTCACCAGATTTATTGGGAGTTCCATTGACATTTTGCACTTTTTGTGGTTTGACCAACTTCCTGGTTATCAGTTTGAGGTGTTCCACCACTTGTGGGTGGATAAAACATTCCGTAGCACCACAATCAAGTAGTGCCTTTTGATCAACTCATTTCGTTTTGGTTTGTAGCTGAAAGGGAACTTGAATTGCATGGTTTCAAGCCATATACATAGAACCAGAACTATTCAGAACTGCCCGAGTAAGAGCTGTAGTACTCAGGCGCCAAGAAAATCCATATCTTCTCCTAGGGAGCACATTTCATCCATGAACACTCCACAATCCTCCTTGGTTAAGCAGGCCACTTGCACAGCGAGGGACATAGTTGGGGCAAAGGAGGAGTTGTCGCTGGAAGTGGTTGATTGACTATCTTCTATTTGGACAGTGCGAGCATGTGCGGGTTTGCTAGGGCAGTCATGCGCAAGGTGACCTTGCTTTCCACAGTGGAAGCATCGACTGGTGTGGCGATATTCCTCCTTCTCCTTTTTGGTGGTGGCTTTGCAGACCACAGAAGTGTCCATGGCGTCATCATTTCGAGGGGGAAGACGTGGGCGTGGGGGTTGTGTGTGGTTTCCTTGGCTGCGCCAATTCTAGTTATTGGGGTTGGAATTCCCTCCAGGGCGGCGCCAGACCCAACCTGAATTCTGTTTTTGTTGGGGATTCTGTCCAGTGCTTCGGGCAGGATTGTAAGTTCCATACTCAGAGTGTAGCGCTTTCTTTTTCAGGTAGATCACCTGTTGTCATTGGGCTGCTGCCTTCCACTGTTCATAGGTATTGGGGTTCTCCATGGCAAGACAAGCATTGGCCAATTGTTGTGGGAGTCCCTGGGCGAAAGTGCATAGATTGGAAGGATCATCAGGATTAAGTTCTGTGCGATTCCCTAGGGTTTTGAACGAAGCCAAGTACTCGTTGAGGTTGTCTCCAGTCATCTTTAGTTTTCCAAGTTGATCTTGGGCGCATTCTCTTTCCGTGTAGTCGGTGAAGGATATTTTGAATTTTTCTTCCATCATTTTCCAGGGATTGGAGAATCGATTGATAAGACTTGGGTCGGCCTCGATCTCTTCGAGCCAGTTAAAGGCCATGTCAACCCATCCATTGACTTTCTCTCTGTCAAGGAGGGACATAAAATACATACACTTTGAGATGGGGTCCTTGGCGATATCAGCTTTGCGATTCATAAGCATGAACCTGTTGAACTGGTTCAGGAATCGTTGGGTTTTGGACTGATCACCTTTGAATTTGTCTGGGTGAATGCCTTCCAGACAACGTCCTTTATCGTTTGTCCTTTTGGGTTTGTCGAGGAGATCTTCGAAGCCAAATGGGTTGTCTCCTGTGCCTTGGGGACAACATGGGGGACGTCTGGAAGGCTGACAAGCTGTCTGGGAGGATTGCCTCCAGGATCCAAATCCTGCAAAGGACCTACATTCTGGGCATTCCTCTGGTTCTGGGGTGCTGCTTCAACTAGTGTTACTAGCAGGTGCTTCCCTATCATCAGGGTTAGTTTCATGGAACACGTCCCCATCATGTGGCGTGACCATAGTGGTGTCAAGTGGGGCAAGCTGGACTGGGGAGGTCACCCTTGAGGGAGCTTGAGTTATGGGGATGCTCAAGAGTTGGAGTCAAGCATAGTTAATCCCTTTCATTGGGGAATCTTTCAATTGGAGACTGGGCCATGCTAAGTGGAAACATTCATATTTGTTTCCTGCTCAAAGCCTGATTTCGAACCAGACTCCAAAGACATTTGAAAGTGCAAGAAGGGCTCCTTTAAAGCAAGCGTAGTAGCCAGTGAAAGGTGCTTTCTTGGAGACTTCCTTTCCATCGATACGAACGATGATATCCTGTCCTCCGACTAAGTGGCGGACTCTTTCTATAAACTCTGATGGAACTGTGTCTTTAGATTCTGGGATTGTCTCGAATGGAAGGTCAAGGACAGCAAGTGATTCTTCTGTGGGTTGGTCAATTGTGCGAACGCGCCAGTCTGTAGGAATGCCTAGACCCTTGGGGGTCTTTTGTTTTTCTTTCGATCCAGAGGGAGTCGACATCATCGTTGGTTCATAGGAGAAGCTCATTCTAATGTCACGGTCAGACCACCATGTCAGGTCAAGTTGGGGATCTTGGGGTTCAGGGATCTCGGGCAAGATTACAAAGATGGATTTTGGAGAGGGGTTGTTCCCAAAAAGGGAAATCGGTCACATGAAGCATCACATGACACAGCAGATTACGAGTGAAGATTACACAAGTCAGACGTGACTTGGAATCGAGCAAGACACTAGCACATGATCTCGAGACGTTGAGAGTCAAAGGCAATTAGCAGCAAAGCTGACTAATGCAAAAGGGATCATGTCAAGGGAAGCTGCACGCATTCAATAGTGAGAAAGAGACTAATCAATAGTCTGATTGCAGGCGATGCTGTCAAATTAATATACTAAGTTACACTAAGACTGAGAAAAGTAAATGGACTTAAGCTCAGGTAGCTGTAAGAACAGCATTGCTGTAAAAATAGTACCAATAATTAGATAAGCAGGTAGATACAGGCAATTCTACTAACTTGTTAAATACCTGTAGAATAATGCTACTAACTTTGTTGACTACCTTTCAAATACTACTACAAACTTCTTTAACTACCTGACAAATACTACTACTAGGTTATTGACTACCAGGGGAATAGTTCTACTAATATCATAACTAACTGTAGATTAGTACTACTAACTTCTTAAATACCTGTCAAACAGTACTACTAGGTTATTGACTACAAGGAGTTTAGTGCTACTAACATCTTGACTATCTGTAGAATAGTACTACTGACTTGCTAACTACCTGTTAAATAGTACTACTAGGTTATTTACTACTAGGAGAATAGTGCAACTAACTCCTTAACTATCTGAAGAATAGTACTACTCACTGGCTAACTACCAGTAGAATAGTACTACTAGGTTATTGACTACCAGGAGAATAGTGCTACTAACTTCATAACTATCTGAAGAAAAGTACTACTAACTTCCTGACTACATGTTAAATAGTGCTACTAGGTTATTGATTACCAGTAGAATAGTACTACTAACTTCTTAACTACCTGTCAAATAGTACTACTAGGTTAGTGACTACTAGGAGTTTAGTGCTACTAGCTTGATGACTACCTGTCAAATGGTATTACTAGGTTATTGACTACTGGGAGTTTAGTGCTACTAACTACATCACTATCTGTAGAATAGTACTACTAACTTGCTGACCACCTGTCAAATAGTACTACTAGGTTATTGGCTACCAGGAGTTTAGTGCTACTAACCTCATCACTATCTGTAGAATATTACTACTAACTTGCTGACCACCTGTTAAATAGTACTACTAGGTTATTGGCTACCAGGAGTTTAGTGCTACTAACATCATAACTATCTGTAGAATAGTATTACTAACTTCCTAACTACCTGTCAAATTGTACTACTAGGTTATTGGCTACCAGGAGTTTAGTGGTACTAACATCATAACTACCTGTGAAATAGTACTACTAGGTTATTGACTACCAGGAGTTTAGTGCTACTAACTCCTTAACTATCTGTAGAATGGTACTACTAACTTGCTAACTACCTGTTAAATATTACTACTAGGTTATTGGCTACAAGGAGTTTAGTGCTACTAACTCTTTAACTATCTGTAGAATAGTACTACTAACTTCTTAACTACATGTCAAATAGTACTACTAGGTTATTGACTACTAGGAGGTCAGTGCTACTAACTTCATAACTATCTGTAGAACAGTACTACTAGGTTATTGACTACCAGGAGTTTAGTGCTACTAACTTCTTAACTATCTGTAGAATGGTACTACTAACTTGCTGACTACCTATTAAATAGTACTACTAGGTTATTGGCTACCAGGAGCTTAGTGCTACTAACTCTTTAACTATCTGTAGAATAGTACTACTAACTTCTTAACTACCTGTCAAATAGTACTACTAGGCTATTGACTACTAGGAGTTCAGTGCTACTAACTTTATAACTATCTGTAGAATAGTACTAGGCTATTGACTACCAGTAGAATAGTACTATTAACTTGCTGACCACCTGTTAAATACAGTGCGGGACAGCAAAAGACGACAATTTTTTTTAAAGATGTATTTTCATTAGAAAAGCCCAAAAACCAGATTTAAAAAATGATGCCAAAAAAAATTACGTCCAAACTCAATTTTAACGCCTGTGCTTTAGAAACACCGGCAATTGATGTATTTTAATTCCCTGAGTCCGATCCCGGTCTCTGATTGGGCTGAAAAAAATTGTAAGGGGATGTGGAAACCACATGCCAGAGCATCAGAGAACCTAGCATGTGATGGAGCGGTGGCGATATGGGATGCATGATCACAAGATAACGATATCGCATGGGAGACAAAACATGTATTGCACACATTAATATTACAGACATCTACTCAATAAGATACCCTTGTGGGCCTGGTCCAGGCAGGACGGCACATGAGGTGTGCGCCGCCCTCAGACCGGGCTCTGCACGGATGCAATTGCTGTGTCTGTGCAAATGCTGGTGGTGGCAGCGCTGTTGGATGCATGGCGCCGCCTACAGAAGGCACAAACAGAAAAAATTACCTTTGAAAGGAAGTCGAAAGTTCAGTGGAATTCCAGAAAAAGGAAAGTGCCAGTGCAACAACGAAAGTATTTCCACTCATATGCGCTGGCCCCAAACCCTCCATCGCCCCCCATGCATCTGCAACGACAAGGTCGAGGCTGCCCACAAAAAACGAAGAAGGTGGAGCAGGAGAGCACGTCTCGCTCCCTGGATCCAGATCCATCGCGCTCTCACAGTGCACGTCCCTTGGATGATATCGGCCCTCCCTGGAATGATGTTGCTCATCCTCTGGATACTGCTGAGGTTGTCGACACCGACAAGGGGCTCGATACCGGGGACCAGGGGCCATCGCCTCCCATGCAGCCACAACGCCAAGGTCAAGGCCGCCCACGAAAACCGAAGAAGGTGGAGCAGGAGAGCATGTCTCGCTCCCTGGATCCAGATCCATCGCGCTCTCACAGTGCACGTCCCTTGGACGATATCGACCCTCCCTGGAATGATGTTGCTCATCCTCTGGATACTGCTGAGGTCGTTGACACCGACAAGGGCCTCAATACTGGGGACCAGGGGCCATCGCCTCCCATGCAGCCACAACGCCAAGGTCAAGGCTGCCCACGAAAAGTGAAGGACATGGGGAAGAAGGGCCGGCCTTGTCCTCTGGATCCAGATCCATCACTCTCTGACAGCATACGTCCCTCGGGCAATATTGACTGTCCCTGGGATGATGTTGAGGTCGCTGGCATTGATCCAGAGCTCGATACTGGGGACCCGACTTTGTGGGATCTGCACGTGGGCATGAAACCATCTGAGTTGGATGATTGTGCATCTGATAGAGAGCTTGAGTTGGAGGACAACCTCCCATACAGAGGCGCAATAGAGGTGAACGATCCCATGCTCGACATGATATTCGACCTGCGTGATGATGACAAGTGGCTCCCTTTGAGGGAGCGGATAAAGGCGGATGCTAGAATAAAGGGTAAGTTCGCTTGTCCAAGCCAGGAGATTAAGGATACTCACTGGTGTCAAGGGAAAAGGAAGACGCCTTACCGTGGGCCCGACATTGCCGCAAAATCGGCACGAACGCAGCGACGCCCGCAACACATTCAGGCAATGAGGAATCAAATGAAACTCACCGATTTGGGGTTCCAAGTCACCTCCTCTCCCCCATCCACATCACCCCCAACATCTGCATCTTCGTCGCGGGCTTTGTCCATGGCTGCATCAAGGGTATCGTCCTTGGGGTCGTCTCGTGTGTCATCGGTTGTGCTGTCCGCAATGCTTTCACCCATACCATCTCCGGAGCTATCCCTAGGGCCATTGATCGCACCATCTCCAGAGCCAGCCCTAGGGCCATTGATCGCACCATCTCTGGAGCAATCCCTGGGGCCATCAATCGCACCATCTCCGGAGCCATCCCTGGGGCCATCGAATGCGCCATCTCTGGAGCCATCCCTGGGGCCATCGAACGTGCCATCTCCTGTGGAAGTGAGTGAGAATGGAAGCACACCTGATCTTGATGATGAGGGCATGGTGGATCCGAATGAGGACGACAACTTGGAGGACAACTTGCAGCATTTGGATGAGGAGATCGACTCAGAACGTGAAGAGGACAATATGGACAATTTCATGGAGGCCAGCGGATATGAGCCAAAGGCAGAAGAAGACATCCATGGGTGGAGGGAGCTAAGGGATCAAATCAAGACCGAGTTAGAGGCAGCACACAGACAACATGCACCACTCTTGTACCTGAATAAACACCTTGTCCTCCTGAACTTCGCTACACTCTGAATCCAAGGGGATCGACGCATCACAGCGAGTATGAAGGTTGCTGAGTCATGGAAGGATGGTGCAGGCACCCACTTCGCCTGCCAGATTCGATTCCTCGCTCATCACTATGAGTTGTTTGGGAAGATCCCACCTGAGAAACAAGGAAAATACACCAATAGATCGCTGCTGAGTGAAGAGCAGGTGCAACTGGCAGCAAGGTCATACCTGACAAGCTTGCCCATGGGTGAAGTCACCCCATTAGGGTTCCGTCGCATGCTGAATGAACGCATCCTCCCATCGCTTGGTTACACCCTCATAAATGGGCTGTCGGAACGCACGATTCGACGATGGCTTGTGAGGTTGGGCTGGAGGAACAAGCTATTGCGGAAAGGGGTTTATATGGACGGCCATGAGAGGCCTAATGTGGTGAAATACCGCAACGAGACTTTCCTCCCTGATATGGAAAAATATCAAAGGAAGATGGTAAAATGGGAACCCCAGGGGTCTGAACTTGTGCGTGTTGATCCAGTGTTGGGGCCAGGCGAAAAGCGGATCATTGCAGTGTTCCAGGACAAGAGTTGCTTCCATGTGAATAAGTACAAAAGAACAATATGGTGCGTACCATTGTTTCTATCCTCCAGGGAACGCTCTCATGGTCTTGGATAGGGCCCAACCAGATGACCAGAAACTAATGAAGAAGGGGAAAGGACATCTCATTCATGTGTCGGATTTTGTGGAGGAAGAGAATGGACGATTAATCATCCGCAATGAAAGTGGCAACGTGGCAAAAGACACACGCTGTATCACGTATCCTGGGGCCCAGAGAGACGCCTGGTGGGATCAACCCCAGCTTCTTACTCAAGTTGACAAAGCCCTCTCGATCTTTGAAGAGGCACATCCTGAGTGTGTTGCACTTTTTGTGTTTGATCAGTCATCAGCACATGCATCACTTGCTCCAGATGCACTCCATGCATTTGATATGAATAAAGGGAATGGGGGGAAACAAAGGAAACAAAGGGACACCATGATCCCGATGAATAATCCATGCACTGAGTTCCGTGGGATGCCACAGAAGATGACAATGGAAACTGGCGATGCAAAAGGGCTCCTGCAGACATTGGAAGAGTGCGGGTTCAAAGTCAATAAGAAAATGAAAGCAAAATGCTCCCCGGTGTGCACCTTCAAGAATGAGGGGTGCTGCATGGCCCAACTTCTGAGCAAACAGGATGACTTCCAACTTCAAAAATCTCTTCTTGAGGAGACAATCACAGGAAGGGGACACCTTTGCACCTTCCTACCCAAGTTTCACTATGAATTGAATCCGATTGAAATGGTGTGTTCTTATTTCATTCTATTGCTATCTAATTCTCAACATGTACAGTACTGGGGCTGGTGCAAACAACGGTACAGACAAATTTACAAGGACAAATTTGATGATGCAAAGAGACTCACACGTGAATGCCTTGATGTGTGCCCAGTCAATGTCATCCAATGGTTTTTCAACCGATCATGGAGATTTATGTTAGCTTATCGTCAGGGGTTAACTGGAAAGGCAGCTGAATGGGCCATGCGGAAACAGAAGTCCCACCAGCGGGCTGGAGAGCAGGCCATGGACTCAATTGAGGCCATAGACACAACAAATTGACCCCAAAGGGGTACATGTAATATAAAAATTTTGATCCAAAGTTATGTCCAAACACAAAAAGCATGGGAAAAATACAAGAAGGGTGTTTTTTGACGTATTCAGCCCCCCTGATCATGATCCCGATGTCCGATTTCCCCAAAAAAATCTAGTTCCGGTGCTAGCAAATTTGTCATCTTTTGCTGTCCCGCACTGTAGTACTACTAGGTTATTGACTACCAGGATTTTAGTGCTACTAACTCTTTAACTATCTGTAGGATAGTATTACTAACTTCTTAACTGCCTGTCAAATAGTACTACTAGGTTAGTGACTACTAGAAGTTTAGTGCTACTAACTTCATAACTATCTGTAGAATAGTATTACTAACTTCCTAACTACCTGTCAAATAGTAGTACTAGGTTATTGACTACCAGTAGAATAGTGGTACTAGATTATTGAATGCAAGTAGAAAGTAGTAGTATATTATTGACTACTAACAGAATAGTGCTAGTAACTTATTAACTATCTTTTGAATAGTACTACTAAATGTTGAAGTAATTGCAGGATTGTGTTACTAAATTTTCCATTAGCTTTAGAATAATGCTACCAAATAGATAGTTTGCTAAAGGATAGTACTACTAATTGTTTATTTGGCTGTAAAATAGTATAACTAAATGAATTACTAGCTGTAGAATACTATTACTAAATCAATAGTTATCTGTAGAATACTTCCAATTGGTTAGTTATCTATATAATTGTACAACTAAATAATTCGGTAGCTGTAAGATAGTAAAACTATATTATTCACTTAATAGAAAATATGACAACTAAATAGTTAACTATCTAGTAAACAGTATAATATTATCACCAACTTGCAAGCTCACTCTAGTGTATTATTACTAAATTCTTAACAAGGTCTGAAATAGTTCCACTAAGTTGTCAGCTAACTATACAATATTATCACTACATTGTTAACTATCTGTAGCATAGTAGCACTATTTATAAAGTCTAAATTCCTTAAACCCTAAACCCCTACCCTTGATAAGCCTTAAACCCTGAACTCTATTGACATTCTAGTGTGAGCTTTAAACCTAAACATAATTCTCTCAAATACTTCAACTCAGCCAAATAAGGCCATATACATAATTATATGCCAGATATATTAGGTGGATCTTTATTTATATACAGTAAGAGTCTCGAAGAAGTATATAGGATGTTAAGTGGTAGAGCAGTAAAAGATGTAATGCACTAGTCACCAGTACAACATATAGGCAATACTAGAGTGATATCATTTTTATACACTGCTAAAACTAGCTCTTAGAATGGCAGCTAGATTTGAACAAGTGATAGAAACCATAACAAGAATATTGCTAATAATAGGATTGGCTGGCATTAGTCAATATACCAGTGGGTGATTTATATAACTTATCTTTATCCATCTATAGTTCTAGGTGCTAGTTCATGCTATTTATGACAATAATACAACTATAGTATTGCCCATCTATTGTAGTGATGACCAGTGCTTTGAAGCTTCTTTACTACTCTATCTTCTAAGATCACATCTACAATATCTAGGCTTTTATATAATACCAATACTTTCTCAACATTTCAGTGTACAATTAAGTATATCTAGATGGCTTGGAGTGTTAAGGAAGGAGTATACAAGATATAAATTATAACATTTATAGATTTTAGGGTTTAAGGCATATGGGGGTTAGGGTTTAGGGTGTATAGAATTTAGTATTTATAATTGGTATAACTATTTTACAGCTAGTTAAGCATTTAGTAGTACCATACTACAGCTAGGTATATACTTAGTAGAACTATTTGACATATACTAAACAAATTAGTAGTACTATTCTAGATGTAGTTGACAAGTTTGTAGTACAACTCTACAGGTAAACAACAACTTAGTAAAACTATTCTACTGGTAGTAACCAAGTTAGTAGTACTATTTAACCAGCAGTCAAGAAGTTGGTAGTACTTTTCTACTGGTCATCAATAACCTTGTAGTACTTTTTAACAGGTAGTGAACAAGTTAGTAGTACTATTCTACAGATAGTTAAAGAGTTAGTAGAACTAAACTCCTGGTAGTCAATAACCTAGTAGTATTATTTGACAGGAAGTCCACAAGTTAGTAGTACTATCCTACAGATAGTTTAGAAGTTAGTAGCACTAAACTCCTAGCAGTCAATAACCTAGTAGTACTATTTGATAGGTAGTCAGCAAGTTAGTAGTACTATTCTACAGATAGTTAAAGAGTTACTAGCACTAAACTCCTTGTAGTCAATAACCTAGTAGTACTATTTAACAGGTAGTCAACAAGTTAGTAGTACTGTTCTACAGATAGTTAAAGAGTTAGTAGCACTAAACTCCTGGTAGCCAATAACCTAGTAGTACTATTTAACAGGTAGTCAGCAAGTTAGTAGTACCATTCTACAGATAGTTAAGGAGTTAGTAGCACTAAACTCCTGGTAGTCAATAACCTAGTAGTACTATTTCACAGGTAGTTATAATATTAGTAGCACTAAACTCCTGGTAGCCAATAACCTAGTAGTACAATTTGACAGGTAGTTAGGAAGTTAGTAATACTATTCAACAGATAGTTAAAGAGTTAGTAGCACTGAACTCCTAGTAGTCAATAACCTAGTAGTACTATTTAACAGGTGGTCAGTAGGGCTGAGCACCCATAACCATATTTACAGGTTTACGGGCTGTCATAATACGGTACAGGACCCATACCGTATTGGCCTTGAAGCGACACTTTTATGGTATGGTTTACGGGCTGGGTACCCCTGTATCAGACCGTAAAGATACGGCCATATACAGCTGTCATACGGCCATATGATTGGTAAGAAGTGTTCTGCCACATGTATCCCCACTTGTCCTAGAACCTCCTTACCCTGCTTCACTTCAGGCTGCTGCCCACCATTGTCAGCTTGTCAATATTGTGATCGAGTCCAATTGACACCTTTCCTCGAAAAGAATATAACTCAGCCGCCCTCACACTGCAATGCTCACAGCCAAAGACTCACAGATCACCCCCGATCATTGGCCGATATCACCAGCACATGTTGCCACAGCTCCATGAGGACTCGTCGCTCACAGCTCCTCACAAGTTGGGCCTAGGTCAAGACATTGTCACTGTTCAGAAGGACCTTTCCTGGATATGGGGGACACCTTTGGTATGTTTTTTTGCTTTTTTTCCATGAGATAGTATCCTCTTGACCTTCAAAGGTCGTTTTTTTAGCTTTCTCATTGAGCATGATCAGACTCATCAGAGCACCGCCGCACCCTCCCTCACCCTTGTTGTCCATCCATTCAACATTGCACACATCGCAACTATTCAGTAAAACATCACTCTACATTTCGGACACCACTATTCCATGCCTACGATGCCTTGTCAGTCACCAGCAATACCATCTTCTAGTTCATCGCTTGGGTATTTTGCTACCCCTCTAACTCTAGATATTGTTCCTTTGACTTGCATTTATAAACTCCCGGTCTGGCCTTGTCAAAGGCATTGGTGGCCCACTTTCTTGTCTCCTCATTTGCGTGCTCTTGTGTGACTGACTTGCAACGAACCACTTCCACTGGCAATGTTTTATCTTTGCTTTCTGAGAGGATTACCTATGTCCGATATACCCTCTCAACCTGACCCCGACCAGTGCACGCTCAGTGAAGATGGCCAACTCAAAGATGTGAAGGATATCGCATTCTTCCATTCCCCGAGTGACAATAATCCCATCCCCCTCCTGCCTGTGGATGGAGAGGCTGGTGCTAGCACAGATAATGGAGGTATGGCTCATACATACCGTCTTTCATTCAATTACTAATGCCTTTCATCCTAGCTCAGCACACTAGACTGCGGCAAAATAAGAACACTGGCATACAGGAAATCCTTGCCGCGGAGCACCTTAACAAGTGGGGTGACCTCAATAAGAAATACCGCCAACTGAAACAATGCTTGCAGAGGAGAGCCAAGTGGATCAAAGTTGTCGATGGCTTATCAGACATCAACCCTGAAGACAAGGACAATGACAAGTACCAAACCAACACAGCTGACAGCATTTCCGAGTCGGAGGCAAACAACGCGTCGGATGATGTCATTTCAAATGGAGAAGTAAGTGTCAGATTGTCAATAATATTCGCATTTCCACTGATTTCAATCTGGTTTTAGCTTGCTGATGCACTCCCCTCGAAGATGGTGCCAAAGAACATGAGGTGAGCCCAGGCCAGGAAGTGAAAGCATTCTGGAAGGAAGGCCAATGACGTCCCTCAACCTTCTCCAACAACCACCCCATCTGTTACCCACACCAGCAGCGTCATTATGGATGCGGACCCAAAGGAAACCAAACAGGTCAGTCTACTCATTGGGTATGTTTCTATTACTAACATGATTAACCGAAGATATCAAACCCAATCTATGCCTTCTATCAGCATCTCTCGCATCCTCCTCAAGGCATCAAAGCGGAGGAGGGTGATAGGTTTTACCAATCCTATCATGGTAGGAGGAAGATTCTGAGAGTTACCAAGAAGATGAGGTATAGTCTCAATGGTACCATCTATTATCTATGCCTCCCTACATTCAACTTACATTATTTGCACTTATCTTTCAGGCCTTGTTGGGAATCTCAAAACGTCGTCACCCAAAGTATTCAAGTTCTACAGTTACCTTAAAGATTGTGTCCCACCACAGCCACTCTTGCCAGAGGAGAAGTGCATTGCATCCGGCAAGGTTGAGCTTTCATCCACAAAGCTTGCTGGGCTGGTGAAAGTTCATGGTGCTCATCAAGTGTTAAGGCTTCAATGGGCCTTGATAGTACGACTTGTACTAAGAGTGAACTGGTGGCGAGTACTTTGAAGGAGTAGAAGTCTCTAGTGTTACTAGAGATGACTCTGAGTGGCTTATGTAAGAAGTGGGAAAAGGGGAGGCACTTGGGGAGCTTTCAAGAACGTTGATATTGTCAATCAAGTCAAGCTTAGGGCTTGACTGTCGAAATACAGGGCGCTTATATACAGGCATGGCCGCGCACGGGCCATGGTCACTAAGGTAGGTACTTCAGGTCAAGAGGGGGCTATCTGTATCGTATGGTACTCCGCGGACAAGTGCTGCGGTCTGTATGAGTCGAACAATAGAGAATGAGCGAGAGCGAATGATAAATTGACAAGTTGCCTAATCCATCCTTAAGGGTCGAACAATGGCGGCAGGTCATTCCAAGAAGAGAAGCATCATCATGATGCGATGACGACCACAAGGTTTGAGGTTGATCCGAGGAGATCTGATCTCTGCATACCCATTCTGGTTTAATGGGCGTCTAGAGTAAGCAACTACCCTTTAAGGTAGTCCGTATTGATGGTGACCCAGTTAAGGGCCATGTCGCTATCCACGTTGTCTGTGGAGCTCTGTGTGGATGAGGGATTGTCTGCGGATCCTCTGGGAGAGGTCGACTGGTAGCCCTGACTCTGGGACGAGGTGCTGGCTATGGGCGATGAGGCAGTAGGCGTGATTGAGTGGTAACTGCCTTCTCTACTGGTGCGTTGGCATATGGGTGCTGAGGAGGAACTTGTAGGTGACAGGGAATGCTTGCAGGACACAGGACTGTCTGGGGCAAGGTACTCTTGCCATGGTATGACGGGAGACTCTTCTGGAGACAAGGCATGCGTGTTGCCTCCAGGGACATCAGGTTCATATGGAATGAATGGTTCTGGCTCTAAGGCCGGCGCGTCCTCCATGGGACTGTCTGGATCTTCCAGTGGGTTCTCAACTGGGGATGGCTCTTGATACGTCTCCATTGAGGAGTATTCCCGACAGTGGATGTTCCATGGAATGGGGATGAGGGGCTCAACTGGGGGCTGATCAAGGGGTGACAATGGTTTGGATGGTTCACTGGGCAGCAGCGGTGGCAGGTCTGGTAGGGATGATGGGTTCAATGGTAGTGGTCGCTTGGCCATAGATAGGGTGACAAGGAGGGGGTCCGACGAGGATGAGAAAAATTGGGGTGGATCATAACATCAAGTGTCACTCAAGGATTTGTTTGCACAGCAACAGGAAGCCACTGCAGTAAGTAGTTATGTTCTCAAGTGGTCATCTTCCTCTCATCATCGCATTTAGGAACCATGGAGCCAGGAACGATTCGAAGAGCTACTGACCAGGTGGATTGTTGCCTCGGATCAGCCATTCGATGAGGTAGAGGACCCCGATCTCATCAATGTCCTCAATTACATCAATCAATCACTACCATCACTCAAGATTCCCAGCCGCTTCACTATCAAGCGCTGTGTTGTAAAAATGGGTGCCGAAGGTGTTTGACATATGACGGAATTGTTTCTTGTATGTCGACATGTTGACGACACCTCAACGTTACTGACTTGCAATTAGAAAATTGATGGCAAGGTGGCCATCTTGCTTGATGGCTGGATGTCAAGTAATAACTACATGTTTTTTGCTATTGTTGCGCATTATGTACACCCAGCTATGGGTGAACTTGGTATGTTGCTAGGTTTTATTATTATCATCTCATTCCCCTAACTTCCAACAGAGGAAAGTCTCATTGATTTTCATGAGTTGCTTGGGTGTCACACCAGAGAAAACATTGCAGACGTGGTTTGGGATACTCTTGGCACATATGGTATCCAAGGGAAGGTAAGCATTGTTATCTTTGTGACGCAGACAGTCCACCTAACCCTCAATAGGTGATTGCATTCATGGGAGACAACGTGTCAAACATGGATACATTTCTCACTGGGATCATTTCCTGTGCAGAAAACATGCAGATTTCGATCAATGCAGAGTGGGCATGGCTTTGGTGCCTGCCACATACAGTTCATCTTGCAGCTCTCAAGGTATGGGATAATCACTGTTTCCTGTACCACGTGCTAATGGATTCTCAAGGTGCTTGAGGCTATTGGTGCAAAACGGCGCAGTGACACAACAAAACCTGATGCTCCTGGTGTCAATTACCAGGAGTCTGTCAATGCGCCACTGAGTGAAGAAGCAGACAATGATGCAGCAACCTGGGAGGGTGACAACGGGGTCAGCCCTGTAGATAAGGATCCAGATTCTTCTGTTGATCCTGAATTTATCCTTCCAGCCATCGATAAGGAAAGTACATCCAAATTGTTCTATCCCTTTCATCCTTGGCTTACAGTCCTCTAGCTCTGGAAAATTGTCCATGTGGTTTGCTCAAGTCCTCAGCGGAAGGCACGCTGGCTAGCACTGGTATCTGATGAACTTTGCAAGAAAAACCCCAACGCTTCAAGCTACCCACCAGCTCTTATGCTCATCCTGGATGTTCCAACGCATTGGTCATCCACTCACCAAATGATGTGTAAGTCAATATATCTATATTTGTAGGGTGTGATCTCTTATCAAACCAATTACTCATAGGACGCACTTTACAATACAAGGGTGAGATCAATACATTTGTTGTGCTTCATGAAAACCAGGACCTCCGCAATCTCAAACTCTCAGAGGCAGAGTGGTCCTCAATCAAGCTTATCTCTGGTTGGCTTGAGAAGTTCCAGGATGCGACAACCCAGATGTCCACAATCCACCAGCCTATGCTATCACATACCCATGTGATCTTTTGTGGTCTTCAAGAGCATCTTCATGAATCAATTTGTAATTTACCATCTGGCACTGATCTGTGCATCCAGCACAGACTTCTTGCTGCTCATCAAAAGCTGGCTGAGTATTATTATCGATTTGACCAATCCCCATTCTATATTTGGGCTGCACGTACGTCTGTATCATTGTCAATCACGCTTTAGCTCATATCCCAACAGTTTTTGACCCAAGGATCACCTATGAGGGCTTGAAGCTTGACTTCGCCAATGACCCCTTACTTCTAGCGGATCTCAACAAGTCCAAGTCACGCCTCTGTGAATATTACAACAAGTACTATGCTGCATCACCCCTACCCTCTAGCAACACCAATACTGCTCACCCAAAACCTTCCGGCACCTCAGATTTCACAGCATGCTATGAGGTGATCATTCCTGATTCAATCGATGAATTGGAAGAGTATTTCAAGATCAAGCACAAGGATTTCAAGAAGTGCAATCCACTTAGATGGTGGAGGAGCCAATGCAAGGATTGGCCCAACTTGTACTACCTTGCTTGTGATATCCTTTGCATTCCAGGTTTGTAGCATTTTGTCTTATTCTCATTCTTCTGTTTATCCATTTTTAGGCTCTGCTGTTGCTGTTGAACGCATTTTTTCTAGTGGCAGGGACACCATATCGATTCGCTGTGCCAGCCTTCAACCAGACACCATCCGGACACTTATGGTCCTAAAACATCACATTTGTCGGACACGTGGGGTTAATGCAATCAACATAGACTAGTTTTTGGTTCTGTAGTTACATGTATTTTGAAATCACACCCATATAGTCCCGTATCACACTGTAATACAGCCGTATATACACCCGTACTGTACCATCTCAAAAAATTAAGATGACTGTATGGTTATGGTTTACGGGTACCCGTAACCATATTGGTACCATAAAGTATATGGCTGTATGCTGTATATGGTATGGTTCTCAGCCCTAGTGGTCAGCAAGTTAGTAGTACTATTCTACAGATAGTTATGAAGTTAGTAGCACTAAACTCCTAGTAGTCAATAACCTAGTAGTACTATTTGACAGGTGATTAACAAGTTAGTAGTACTATTCTACAGATAGTTAAGGAGTTAGTAGCACTATTCTCCTGGTAGTCAATAACCTAGTAGTACTATTTGACAGGTAGTCACCAAGTTAGTAGTACTATTCCACTGGTAGTCAATAACCTAGTAGTACTACTTGACAGGTAGTCACCAAGTTAGTAGTACTATTCTGCTGGTAGTCAAGAACATAGTAGTACTATTTGACAGGCAGCCAACAAGTTAGTACTACTATTCTACTGGTATTTAATAACCCAGTGGTACTATTTGACAGGTAGTCAAGAAGTTAGTAGCACTAAACTCCTAGTAGTCAATAACCTAGTAGTACAATTTGACAGGTAGTTAGAAGGTTTGTAATACTATTCTACAGATAGTTAAAGAGTTAGTAGCACTAAACTCCTGGTAGTCAATAACCTAGTAGTACTATTTAACAGGTGGTCAGCCAGTTAGTAGTACTGTTCTACAGATAGTTATGAAGTTAGTAGCACTATTCTCCTGGTAGTCAATAACCTAGTAGTACTATTTGAGAGGTAGTCAGCAAGTTAGTAGTACAATTCTACAGATAGTCAAGATGTTAGTAGCACTAAACTCCTTGTAGTCAATAACCTAGTAGTACTGTTTGACAGGTATTTATGAAGTTAGTAGTACTAATCTACAGTTAGTTATGATATTAGTAGAACTATTCTCCTGGTAGTCAATAACCTAGTAGTACTATTTCACAGGTAGTTATCAAGTTAGTAGTACTATTCTACTGGTATTCAATAGCCCAATAGTACTGTTTTACAGGTAGTCAATGAGTTAGTAGTACTATTTCACAGGTAGTCAGCAAGTTAGTGGTATTATTCTACAGATGGTTAAGGAGTTAGTAGCACTATTCTACTGGTAGTCAATAACCTAGTAGTACTATTTGACAGGTAGTTAAAGAAGTTTGTACTAGTATTTGAAAGGTAGTCAACAAAGTTAGTAGCATTATTCTACAGGTAGTTAACAAGTTAGTAGAACTTCCTGTATCTACCTGCTTATCTAATTATTGGTACTATTTTTACAGTAATGCTGTTCTTACAGCTACCTGAACTTAAGTCCATTTACTTTTCTCAGTCTTATTGTAACTTAGTATATTAATTTGACTGCATCTATTGCTGATTGCACAAATAGAACAAGCTTAAGAAAGCTGTTCTATGCTACAAAGTACAGTCTATATACAAGTATAGACAGAAGCTACCAGAAGATGGAAGAAGGTCATAGAAGGCCATAGAACAAGATGGAAGCATACAGAAGCATATGGAAGTCTCTGGAAAACGTGAGAACAGTCCATAGATAAGTATGTAAGCGATGGGCAAGGCGGCCTGGAGTCATGGATGGAAATGGAACGAGAAATGAAATAGAAAGGAGAAAGTTAGGTAAGCAGGGCAGTCCGTGACACCAGGACTGCGATATACACAATTTTCTTGGGGGATAATTTGACCATACACCTGTGCAGTCTGTCAAATATAAGTAGATAGCACTGAGGAAAGATTAGTCATGTGTGTGTAAATAAAAGAAAGACTCACAGATACTAGCAAGGGGGTGCGGAGGAGACCCTTTTCTTCTCTGTTAGGGTTATACTCGATCTCTAGGTAGAAAAAAGATGGCCACTTGTGGTGGGTGATGCTCTGTATGCCATTCTGCATGTTGCAGCAGTAGGATTCCTTGTCTGAGTCGTACATATCTCTTTCATGCCAAGGGCAAAGTAATTGTGCAATTGCCATGTTGTTGAATGGCAATTTGTCCAGGTAGTTGTCAACCAAGGGGATGAAATGATAGGCGTGTTTGCAAAGTGATGCTAGGTCCTTGGCATGACATTCATTGCCCGCATGTTTAAGCTTACAAGATTATAAGTAAGAGGTATGGAGAAGGTATCAAGCATGAATGAAGGATGCCAACTTGCCCAGTCCCAGGGGGTTGTACTTGAGTGCGAATCGTACTTGCTCATTGAGGCCTGGTATGGCCATGATAATCTTGTGGTATATCTCATGCTGCGCTTGCTCCTCTTTGGAGAGTCTGTGGAGTATATGCATGAAAATGGTCAATATATGCAAGCAAAAATGGGATACATACTGAGCAGGGAGATCAGGAGATGACTCCAGTATAAAATCTACTTTGAGTCCCTGAATAAATGCTGGTTCAATTGGGATAAACGGCCCAATGATTTGTAGAATAGTTTGTGCAGCCCATCTTAGCAACCACATATCCATGCTCATCCTGTAGGGTGGGTAACTCGATGGGAACTGAAAATAATGAAAGGAAACGTATGATGATTTTGGTGTCCTGTTTGGCCCTACAATGAAGGCCAATATCTCCTTACAGAGTCGTCATTTGCAGTTGTCGGGATCTTAAGATGATTCATGTTCTGGTTGTCTCCAACGTTGGACGGATTGATCCTTAGCAGTGTGCTTTCTTTTCATGCCTCTGTTGTGTGAATGCATGGGGGGTATGCTTGGATGTGGATGCGAAGAGAGATGGATGGAAAAAAAAGTCATGCCCCAATCTTTTAAGTGCGGTTGGGGCAAACCAAAAAAGGTTTGACAATTTCTTTTTTTTGTTTTTTTTTTTGTTTTTTTTAGAATCCTTTTATTGTCTGCTAGTACGATCTATCTACCACACCTACAGTAATCTACCTAAGGTACTAACAACCCCATATAAGAAAAAAGTAAGTGGTAAAACAGACTGGTCAGGGAACAGTGCCCCATGTAGGACTTCATGAACATGTAGTAATGACCAGAAAGATGAATGAAAGGATGACAGGTTACGTGTGACTCTGCTTGGCTTGCTACGCGAGACCCCTGAACCCTAGTTGCCCTGGAGGCATGCCTGAGAAAAGATAAAGTTGACATACAAGACATTGGCCTGTAGGGAAGCCACTTGAGGAGAGCTGGTGCTTGGCGGCGCATGTACTTCAAATGTCGCATTGCCCATCTACTAGGCATTGAAAGGTTGGGGCAGTCTGGTCTTACAGGATGATTTGCATGTGGGTTGGCCTGACTGTGGAGGTGGTGCGCTTGCTGTCTCAAATGGTGGCGCTGACTGTGTGAGTAAGTGGTCAATGTCCTTGTTGTTGTCAGAGTCGCCAGCATTGGAATGCTGGCCAGCAGTGGATTTGGAGTTGTCTTTGGAGTTTTTCTGGTGGTACTTCCACTTTTGGACTGACACTCTGTTGCCATAAGTGTATAGGTAATATTTGGCCAGTAGCACCTTCAGCTTGCTGCCATCTGGGTCCTCGAAAGCCACTGAGAGGGAGGAGACAGAGCCTGGTTTGTATGAGGTTGGTGGGCGAACCCAACTGGGTTTCTGCATGATTGAGAGGGAGGTGTAGGTGGGGTTTGATGCTGCTAGTGCTGTATGGCACTCATTGGGGGAGAGGGGGAACCTAGCTGTTGACACACCAGTGGGTACGCCATTGATTGTGATTTTGGACCATTTGGTGTTGGGCCATAGTTGGGGAAGGGAGGAGTGGGAGGGTATGGGAAGGGAGTTAGTTTCAACAATTTCTTGTTTTGATGGTAAAGGCTTGGTTGTGCTGTCCCCCTCCAAGTCAGTGGGAAATCCCAAAAGGCTTCATGTTTTCCTGTTTTGGTGGTAAAAGTGCGATTGCGCAGTCCTCCTGCCGTATATCCCATCCATAAACCATATGTCCCCTTCCAGGGGTTGTATCCACATGAAGCAAATGAATGGTGTCAAGAGATGGCCTGAGGAGTTGGTGTGCCATACGAGGTACTGAGGAGCAGATCCAGAGCAGGCAGGGAAAAGATAAGGGACAGTGCAGAGGAGGGGATAATCTGGATGAAGGGAAGGTGGCATGGCACTGGTCACATTTGGACTGGACAGATGCAGACTGAGGTTTATCACATATGGATTGGCTGCTAGAATTGCAGATAATGGAACCTGTGTACAAGTTCAAGGACAGTGTTTGATTTTCTGGCAGGTTACAATAGAGAACAAATTGATTTATTCTTTTTATTCTACATGCATGACATTTGTGATTAAAGTGTATTGAATGAGCTGCATGAAACATCCTGAAACAAGGAAAAGCAAGACACATGTGACCAAGAACGAATCCATTCTTCAACTATCCCAATCATACAAGCATTGTGAGGTGGGTGGCAAGGCGTGCAAGGCAGACGATGGCTATTGTGGGCCAAGCACTGTCACTCTGTTTGTTGGGCAGCCAATACCGATTGTGACTTGGGCAACTGAGGTTGTTGGGCAGCTGAGATGAGTTGTGAGCCAGGAGCCTGGGGTTGTTGAGCATCTGAGGCAGACTGTGCGGCAGCTGCTCATCACTGCATGGCATGCTGTTCAGCTATAAGTGCAACAGCGTCATCCTCATCTTGTGAAGTGTCATCCCACGTGTTATGCTTGTCACCAAATACAGACCTGTTGGCATAGTCAATAAGTATGAATGTTTGGGTGAACCACATACTTGTTCCACCACTCCAATGTTTCCTTAGCCCAGTCCTCATCATCAAATAGATTCACAATATTCTTGAAGAAGATGCCAGAATGGAAACTTCCATCCTGTGTACACCATGACACCTTTGAATTGAGGACAAAATGGCACTGGAAGATCATCGATGAGAAATATGGAAATAAACAAATAAAATGGTGGCTCACCAAGACTGTGATGTATGCAATTGTCTCTGGCTTTACCTCTGTCATATCCAATATATCTGCAATACACATTTTACCAGGTGACTTGCCATCAGTTGCTTTCATTGCTGTATGTGGTCCAGTAAACAGGTGTTGATAGCACTAAATAAAAGGTTAGCTATGCGGATGCAAATGATGGAAAGACTCACAGAGACTAGAAATGGGCCGCAAAGAAGACCCTTGTCCAAGGTATCAGGGTTGTAGGCATCTTCAGGATAGAGAAAGGACAGCCATGTTTTGTGGGTGATGGCACGATTCCCATTCTGCATGTCCTGGCAAAATGCTTCCCTATCTTTATCAAACTTGTCTTGTTTGTCCTGAGGGCAGAGTAAGCAGGTGGACACATGGTGATTGAAGCTGTGGGTTTCTTTGCCAGCTTTGATGCTGATCATGGGAATGTCCTTGACTCCAGGGATATTTTTGACAGGCCACATGTAGTTCATACTGGTATTGCGAAGAGATCCCATGTTGTCCAAATGACCTTTTTTTGCTGCCTTGTCCAGCTAATGAAATGATGAGTGCTATATCATATGCGGCAATATCTAGCACCTATGAATGAGGCAAGTTCACGGATTCCTGAGGGATTGGCCATCTGAGTCCATGTGATTTGTTCCTCAAGTCCTGGTATGAGCGTGAGTATTTTCTGGTATGCGTCCAATAGCACTTGATCATTATCAGGATATCTGAGTGTGCTCAAAGTCAGTAGATGTATGCATGAAAACACAGGCAACTTACTCAGATTCTGACTCTGAGGAATCTGAGGATGTCTCCAAGTTGGAGGTCAGCCGGGATCCCTTGATAATGGTCAACTGTATGTTTAGAGTTGGCCTGAGGAACCAAGAGAGCACACATGCTTGGCAATAAAGGGCATAGACATCCAACTTGGGGCTCTCCCTGTGGTTGTGAAGGGTGGTGCGTCAGTTGATAATATATCAAAGCCAAAAAGCACATACCCAGAGTTGATCCTCTTGAAGGGTGAAGCCAAAGAAATGGCCTCAGCGATTGCTTCATTGAGTTTGCATTTGTGGTTCCTAGGATCTTCAGATCCATTGCATTCTGTACTGTTAGTATGGTCCCTACGTTCAAGTTGCCGTCCATTGCTCACATCGCTTGGTCTTTGGTTGGTGTTCCCCGATTGGGACTCCAGTGGGGTGTTCTGTGTTGGTTCGGGAGTGGGGTTCGGGTTGTTCCTGCGATCAGCAGTGGAATCTTTGCTGTTGATGATATTCCAGTTCCTTGGTGTGCCCCCATGACTACTAACCTCATTGCCACAGATTCCAGACTGAGAATAGCCACTTGCATGCCTTGAACTAGATAACATGCTTGGATTGGGGTGGAAAGGGGTAGATGAGAGAAAAAAAAAAAGGCCATTTTGTGGCCATCTTTAAAAAGGGTGACTGGATGGAAACTTCTCAAAATGGAGCAGCGCCTTCCAATATTAAAAGTTGGGGATGGATTGTCCTGGTAAGCATTTCATTGGGGAACATTCCCATTGCCTGCATGAGAATATGCTGAAGTGTGTGTAGGGTACCTAGCTGAAGCAATCGGCGCTTGAATCGATCTGGCTGTCTTAGGATAGATATGTGGGGTATCTTATCTTAGCGCCTTAATCCTACATACGAAACACATTCAGACTCTGAAAGATGTTTTCCCTTGTCATTCCTCCCTCAAAACCTGAAATTTGGATTGAAAACCCTGTGACCTATGTGGGATAAATGTCATGACTGTCATAAAAAATTTTGGGAATCAAGAGGCCTCTTGACACATTTGCGATACTGCCCTGTAGTCCAGCGCAAACAAAACAAGGAGGCTGAGGGACTTTTGCGTGCTCAGAAAAGGGCCAGACACAGCAGACCTTCATCAGATCCTGATCTAGGCAGCATTAACAAGGATGTCTCTGCTGTGACTGATGTCGCGCTGGTAATAGAAGCGCCACCGGCGCCAGAGCCTTCACCTCCAGCTTCATTTAGCTTCTCTGGATGGAGATGAAAAGTTCCTTGCACACTGAAAGATTTCATTCCTCACTCTCTGGTAGGACTCCCTTCACACTTGCACACTGCTCTTCCCAAGCCTATGCCACCCACAGAACTGGAAGTTCTGATCATGGTGCCCACACCTGATCCTGATCTGGAACCTGAGGGGGATACTGAATTCAGAACAGAACCTAATGGCTTTGGGCTTTATCGGCAATATACCAGAAAACCTTGAACTGATCCAGAGGACAGTCTAACACTAGCAGACCTGGTAGATGACGATGCTATGCCTGAGCAACAACAGTCTGGAGCTGCAGTGATCAAGACACCTCCTTCTAATACAGTCAACCTTTTCCATCCATTCCCCAATGCAATGGTCTTCCGATATGTTAACTGGTACCTGGGAACTTTATCTGGGGCATTATTGGCAGCAAGCCTTGACTGCCTTGCTTGTGAGGTGATTTCATCGGATGACTTCAATCCCAAAGATCTGCAAAACTTCAACACAGCTCAGGAATTGGCGCAACTCAACAAACATGGGTCTACTGATGCCACCTTCGCCACAAAGGATGGCTGGAAGGAGGGCTTGGTGACGCTTCACCTCCCAAAAGCAAACTGCAAGTATGCCTCAGAGTCTGCTAGTCCTCAGTTCTGTGTCTCTGGAATAAGTTATTGTCCTCTATTGGAGGTTATCAAGAGAGCCTGTCAGAGTCCTCAATTGAAGGAATATTACTGGGTTCTGTTCAAACTAGTCCATCAGACTCAGGCTCCATCAGAGAATCTGTGAGTTTATACTGATATATACAATTCCAATGCTATGCTTGAAGAGGACACCAAGATCAGAGCCCTAGGGCAACACCCCAATGACGATCCTGACACAGAGGTCGCAATACTAGCTATGTTATTCTGGTCGGACTTGACTCATCTTGCTAGCTTTGGAACTGCGTCTCTCTGGCCAATCTATCTGTACTTTGGCAACCTTTCGAAGTATCCCTGCAGGTGACCGAACACCCATGCTGTGCATCACATTGCATACATACCATCTGTGAGTCTCAAACCCGTTCTGCACATACCACTTGAAACTGATCCCCCCTTAGCTCCCTGATACCATTCAAGATTCCTATGTGAAGACATACAGAACATCAGCAATGGCTGAAGTTTTGCGTTTCCTCAAGGTTGAGCTTATGCAACAGATATGGCTTCTAATTCTCGACAAAGCCTTTGTGGAAGCATATATACATGGAATACTCATCACTTGCAGCGATGGAGTGAGGCGCCGAATCTTCCCACAGATTTTCACATATGTAGTGGACTACCCCAAAAAGTGAGTCCAATTCTATTATATGAAGACTCCATTGATTGGACTCATACAGGATACTTCTCATGTGCATAAAATACCTATCCAAATGCCCATGCCCCCACTGTTTAATACAGAAGCCACAAATCCCAGACACAGGCACAAGAGTGGACGACATGTGCAGGAGACATACTTGGGACGACAATGTTCGGCTCTGAAATTCCATAGTGCAAGCACACAGATCGATCTTTGTGTCAGGTGCTGGGCTCACTGGAAAATGGGTCCATGACAGACTCAACAGGACCTCTTAGGTGCCAAATCAGGTATGTGCTGCGTTGCTGTAACTGAAACACTGTGACGCTGCTGATTGACTCTTATAATGTCCAGAGTGCATTCTCTACATGACTATCCAAGCATGGATTTGATTTCTATCCAATGCTTGTGGTTGACCTCCTGCATGAATTCAAACTTGGCATCTGGAAGGCAGTACTGACCCACCTCATCAGGATCTTAGATGCTAAAAAGGGAAACAGTATTCAGATTTTAACAAGAGGTAAGTCATTGTGCATTAGCCTCACGCATGGACTCAACCCATACTATAGGTTTCGTGATATACCTACATTCGGTAGAGGTACTATCAGATGTTTTGCGAATAATGTCTCAGACATGAAGAAGCTTGCTGGTCGAGACTTTGAGGACATCCTGCAGGTAGGCCCAATCGTCATGACCTTCATCAGATGCAATCACTTAATATCCATCATATCCAAAGTACATTATCCCAGTCTTTGAAGACCTTCTGCCCCAAGAGCACAACAAGATCATGATGGATCTTCTGTTCAAGCTTGCAACATGGCATGTGCTAGCTAAACTACAAATTCACACTGACAAAACTCTTGATCTGCTTGCAGTGGCGACAAAGACTCTCACAAGTGCAATGCGATGATTTCTCTGAGTGACATGTGAAGCCTTTACTACCCAAGATCTCCAACAGGAGGCCGCAGCTTGTGGACGATGCATAGCAGCATGTGTGGCGAAAGGGAACAGCCGTGCAGCCAAAGGGAAGGAAACCACTGGCTGAAAGCCAAAGAAGCTGAACCTGGCAACATACAAGTACCATGCACTGGCTGATTATGTCAAGACAATTCGAAGGTTTGGGCCAATGGACAACTACAACACCCAGATAGTACATCTTTTTGCATATCTAGCATATTATCACTGATTATTGCATGACCTAGGGCGAGCTGCAACACAGACAGGTCAAGAAGTTCTATGCAAGGACAAACAAGAACAACACCACATCCCAGATTGTAAATCACCAGAGGCAAGAAGATATTGTCCATTCCATCATGTCCAAGGACCCATCCAAGTCCAACCCAAAGCCAAAGTCCAAGTCCAAGTCCAAGTCCAAGCCTTGATTGCAGGAATCGGAAAGCAAAGCACTCCCCTTCATGCCACCTAAGGACCATCACCACATCAGAGAATCGCAATGTTCTTACAACAATATTTTGGCATGGGTACATGAGCACAAGGACAGCACCTGCGTGAAGGTGAGATCATCTCACAATCTTGAGGCATAACTAACAACAACCAGGAATTCATCCCAAGGCTCAAGGACCACTTGTTGGCCCGCTATAACAATGTGCCATATGATGGAGACAAGCATGCATTTTCCAATGAAGAGCGGGACACCATCACATTTGTCGGCGACTGTATATACAAGCACAATGTCCTTTGTGTCAACTATATGACCTACAACTTGCACCGTGGGCATGACTCAATTAACATCCGCACCCACCCATATATTATGACACTGGGACATGAAGATGAAGAAGGAGAGATGACATGGCACCTGTACTGGTATGCGAAGGTCATCAGGATCTTTCACATCAATGTGAGACACTCAGGGCATATGGAGACTGAGTGCATAGAGTTTCTCTGGGTCCACTGGTTCGGACATGATCTGGATCATGAAGGCGGCTTCGAGACTTGTCGACTTCATCGCATTGGTCTCACAGATAGTGAAGACCCCACTTTGTATGGATTCCTCAATCCCGACGACGTCCTCTGATCTGTTCATTTAATCACCACGTTCTTGCCAAATGAAAGGGAGCAGGAAGCACATGACTTGGATGACTCAGACAACGATGTGCCGGTTCCAGAGTTTTACTATGTATCCATGTATGTGATACATCATTTGTCATTCACTTACAAAAGTTCTGACAGATTCTCAGGTTTGTCAATTGCAACATGTTCATGTGATTTGTAGGCAGTGGGATTGGTCACAAAGTAACTGACTATGTCCAGCAAAGAAGTCCCATCTGCGTCTGCTACGAAGAGCCCAAACTTCCCAACAAAGATGTCATCCCACACAGTACTCCAGCCTACACCCAAGCAGAAGAAGGTGATGATAAAGACAGAGGTGCAGAAGAAATGGATGCAAATGGAGGTCCAGAAGAAGTGGATACTGATGAAGAGGCTAACTATGGGTATGCAGATGACCACAAAAGCGAAGGCGGGGACAGCAAAAGTGGGGACAGCAAAAGTAAAGAGGGAAATGACAAGGACAACAATGAAGTATTGTAAATTGTATTACACTGACCCTCTTCGCAAGGTGGTGTCATGTCTATTACAAGACAAACAGGCAGCAAATTTATTTTCCATGGGCATATATCCAGCCTTGCGCGTGTGGAGTCACCATATATCGACTCTGGGCTTGCAGTTTACCCCAGACTGGCACCTATATGGCTAGTGTTGCTGCGGCTTTGACTCCAAACTGGCCTGGAGTGGTAGCTGTCATTGGCTATAGCCGAAGCAGAGTCAAGTCACAGCAATCAGTCACAGTGACTCCTGGAGTCGTGGCTTCAGCTAATTAGTCGGTCAAGCTGTTGCGGTTTCCCTCCCCCTCAAGGCCTCAACACCCATACCTGCATGACAGTCAAACACCATCACAAATCACAAACAGCACAACAACTACTCCGATGCATCTCTGGCCCACACCCACACCTACTCCTGGACGCATCTCCCGCCCGTCTCATCACAATTGTACACCTTGTATTCTCAAACAAATACTATCCCGGCCTCCACCCTACATTTTTCTGCTATCATATCTCTGTGCAATTACTCCATACATTCCTAGGACAAGTCTTGGTATTGAAGTATGTGCAAGTCCAAGCCCAGCAGGCTTGCAAACACAACATCGGTCCGTTCCCACCATATACAAAATCACAGCAAGCTCACATAGTCCACACTGTCGTTTTCCCTTGCTGTCCTTGGCCTCCTCACCTCCCTTGCTTTTTCCAAGGTACCGTACATCACTGGCCTTTCACCATCTATACCCAACAGGCTTTTGGTACCACTAGTTTTTTTTTCTCTTTCCTACTTTCAGACAAGCACATTTTTGAACCATTATATCCCCTCTAGACCTTCCTCTTCAGCCTTACTTGATAACCCAGGTACACAAAATCTGTTCTTTCTACCCCCACAATACACTGTTCTATACTGATGCTATGTCCATGTCGATCAACTCTTCTGCCTTCCCACCCCCATCTCCTCTCACAAATATCCTCCATCCGATCTCCCCCTGTTGACCCCAAATATGAAGGTCAAGGGACAGTCAAGCTTTGATATTCTCCAGAGCCTTGCCAGTTCTGACTCCCTCAAACCTTCGCTCACCATGGCACAATACAGCCCCACTCAGCCAAGACGGGATTCATAAGGGGGCCATGATAGGTTGTTCAGCTGGCGCGTCCTGTTGATTGTACAGTGTCCATCAAGTCCAACTCAGATACACTTGTACATGCCAAATCACATCTTGCATGCTTCACTCCCCCCCTGTCACTGACCATGCCCAACCCACTTTCAGATGGTCTCACTCCTCACCCCCACTGCCAGCAACATGAAGTGCCACCTCCGCAAAGGTTGACCTCCACCCACCTTGATGCGGATCACTTGCCTGATTACAACGCTTCTGGGTGCTCTGCTCTGCCTTCCCTTCTTCTTTCCCATCAAGTTCTCTGATGACTGGAAAGACCGTACAGCAATGGATGCCCCCTTCGTCCTCAATCATGTTGTCTTCACAGATCGTTCAACTCCCCTGATATCCTCCACATTTCACACCTGGTCAGCATCGCCTCAACTTCTAGCACACGCAAGTGCCAGCTGTGTCACTGTAGCTTGACAACTGGCAATGGTGGACAACCGCCTTTGAAGCACAAGACGACTGGTGTCATCTCAGCGCCCATTGCATCTGTGTCCCGCTTGATGGGACTCCCAATTCCCCCCCCATGCAACCCATCCTCTCCATCCATTTCTCTGCCATGCCGCAAAGGCTCTGCGGTCAAGTGCTCCCCTGCTCTGTTGGGCCGCCATGTCACTGCCCCATACTCATCTGTGGATTCGAACTGCCTGCAGCTCTCCCTGCCAGTCATATGCTCTCACCACAACACCCTGTATGTGTGACCTGAGTAGCATGAATCCAGTTATGTGTCCTCCCTGGACAACCACAATAATTCGGAGGACAACAAACTGTTGGCAGAGCTGAATGAAGGTACGTCGCTCTCACCCTGTCCCTCTGCGTTGATGTCACACACCTGATCCAGCTTACCCTCTCCAGTGCTTATGCTCATGACTGGTCCCGCTTCTTCCACCACCTGGATGCATGGCGCCGCTTCCTTTTCGCTCTCCCAGGTCAAGATTCTCCATCTTTGCATCACCCAGCTTATCAAACATCTCAACGCAATGGTATTGCACACCAGAGGTTTTGCTGAAGAGCAGAGATTACTCAAATTCGGTCTATATGTGGGCCTGGGCACAATCATTGCCAAAGTCGTCAACCTCAGACCTCTGTTTCCAGGAAAGAGGAAGCCGACCAACTCTTCCTGATAACTCAGGTTCTTGGTGACACTTGTGAGACCTATGGCTTTGATGAACGTGGCAAGTCGCTCAGTGGCAGGAGATGGGATGGCGCCATGCAAATGGCTAGGGATAACTTTGGTTTTATGTTCCAAAAGGTTGGTTGGTGTCTATTTCCTCATGCCACAGCCTTGCTCTAATTCTGCTAGATCCCACCTAAAGATACCACGTTGCTTTTTGATACTTCAGTCCATCCGAGGCTTGTCGAGTGCATTGCTGATCTACTCAAGTGCAATCTGGTGGCGTGGTTGACAAGTCTTGAATGTCTGGAGCATCCATATCTCCTCAAGTCCATGGACAGAACCCGCACCCACATTTTGCCAGCCCTATCCGTGTCATGTCCTTGTCTGGGCACTCCACTGGCCTTTCTACCCATTTCTCAATTCACAAGTTCACCGTGTGTTGCCCAATGACCCCCCTCTCATCTATCTTCCCACCTTGCAGGTATCTTTGAAATATCGTCTTCACACCGACAATCGTTCTTCCCACCATTGACCCAACAGACCCTCATTATGCAAATATCACTTGTCCCAAACCTCATTACCCCCCTCCTTTACAACACTCAACAACGGAATCATCTGTATCATCGTGCCTGAGTGCAGAACCATCGCCGAACACGCAGAATGACTGGGAGAGTATGCAGATGTCCCCGCAGTTTGATATTCCCAACAAGTATAGTCAGCCTATGGACACAGCTATGTCTCCTGTGTCTCAAGAATTCCCAGTTTGACCTTTGTCTGAGCCTGATGCTCTGCATAACAGTGTTCCCTATGATATGTCAGCACCTGTTCCAAAGTTGCATAAAGCCTCATCTTTCCAATTTCGGAAGCAAAGGTGGCCTGTACTTGGTGGCATGTTTGGCAACAGCAATAAGAACCAGTTACCTCCTGAGTTGCACAGCTCACTTCAAAGCCACAACAACACAGCATCCCTTAAACGAACAGTCCTCAAGTACAGAAAGCCGCTTGTTGCCAGAGGTGCCATCGACTACTGCCGCAACACCTCCACTGATAGATCCTGAGAAGGTGAAGAAGGAGGCGGTACGAATGGCACGGGAAGCCGAGAAGCAATGGTGTGCTCAGATGGAGAAGGCACAGCAAGAACAATCCTGGGCTGTCATGCAGAACCACACCAGCTCATCATAGAATCACAAACAACACAACCACCTGAGTGGAAGGGTCTGCAAGCGCAACTGCTGTTGGGTCCCTTCCTGTGCAAGACCAACGCATTCACTTTCATTCTCCCTTCCCTTCCTATGCTCCTCTCAATGCCTCGCTGGGGAATAGCCTTCCCGAAACATTGGACAAAGATGGCATGTGGCGGGATGACCTCAATGAAAATGATAAGCCTGTCATGAAAAGCCTAGCCAGGCAATGCTAGCATGGTGGTGCACCATGCGGGTGTGCACAAAGATCGCCAGGTTCTGCTGCAGAAACTTGGTGGGCACAAGGCTCAAGCTTATTGGCCTGGAACTGACCTTGGCACCATGACATCAACTTGGTTCTTGTGTCCCCACATGTCCCTACTGTCCAGGGCCAAATTACGTGGAATGTCCAGCACATTGTGGGGTTGAACCCTTGCACTTTCTGGTACGTCCTTCCTGCCATATCCATTTATTGGACTGATGATCTATGCCCCACAGCCCCTTGACCAGCAATGTCTGCAATGACTATGTGTTGAAGCCACTGTTGCACAGCCTTTTCAATGGTCCTTTGGCAATCATAAGACCTTGCCATGCTTGAGCATACTACACCCCAGCCAGATCTCACTTTGTCCCTTTGCCAGGGGGCATGGGTATTGTCCATTCAATTACTATCTATCACCATCGCTCACAAAACGTAATTGATTGGCAGTTCTATTGTTGTTGGTTCAGGCCTGGAACTGGTGATGCCAAGACCAACAAACACCTGCGCTTGGGGATCCACGAAGAGGATGTCAGCAGTCTTGCTTTCGAAAATACCCCCATGCTCTTTATTCCTGTCCCTCCCCACATTTGCATGTACGTTGCTCCAGCCATTCAATTGTTTTTAACAACTCATGACCCAGATCAAACCCTTGTTGCTTTCTTCCTTTACATTTATACCTCCACCATCGCACCTTTCCCTGCCTGCATGATGTTGCTTCACCAACATTATATAACTGAGGCTACATGTAGTCTCTGCCCCTTTACATATTTGTAAGTCTCTTATTGTTTGTTGTTGTTCTACCCAACTAATTTGTGATGCTAGACTAAACACGTGTTTATGCCCCAGTGACCTAGATTTGATTTCTACCAAAGCCTGTACTATATAAACCGCCCGTAATATGATGATTTACCATCCACAATGCGCTGAGGCAAACGTTCACGACAACCACCACCCCCATCTAGGCAGCCCACTGCTTGTCCTGTTGCACATCGAGGGCATACACCACAGGACTTATCTTCTGTGGAGGTATTTGACTTAGGTGACCCCAATGTGAATGATAGCAAGGAAGAATCAGGTGGGCATACCATGCTACCCCAGTCACACTCTCCTGCAAGCATTGAGCCCACCGTCAGGTCTGAGTCTGTGCCAACTAGGCCAGCCTCTCCAGTCCTCTTTGCCCCACTGCCTATTAAAACATCCAACAAGGCACACAACATTTGGCACTTTTTTCACAAGGTAAATGGGATAAGCACAATTTGCGGGGTTTGCAAGTATGTCACTGCATTTCTGTGGACTCAATATCTACTGACAAGATACTCTAAATTAGGAAGCATTCAGCATCTGAACCCAATGTGAAATACACATTTTCGCCAAAAACCTCAAATACTGTGCTATGAGTTCACCTAGACAATGAACACTGTGAGGAATACATACAGGTTTGTGAAGAGAACAGCTGGAAAAATCAACTTCTGTCATGCAAGAAACCTGCTGAAGGGAGTGTGAACTTGGAGCAGATGCTGGGTTTACAAGCCCAGTTCCGCACACTGTGGTCCCAGCAAACGTTCATGGAGTATTTAGTGGACTTTATTGTTGTGAGTGATCAGGTAAGTATGCCACTCTGTGATTGTATCTACTAAGCTAACTTCTCTTGTAGTCAATCTATGTTGTCGAGTGTCCAGAATTTCGTTGACTTCTTCAATATCATCACAAAGAGCTCCAAGATAGTGGTGGCATGCCCTGATGAACCAAAGTAAGGGAAGCTATCATTACTGCATGGCACCAGCATTTTGTCAGGCTGAAACAGGTACTAGTGGTGAGTCTACTAAGATTACTCTCTCTGTCATCACTCATCACCAGTCCTAGGATGCACTAGGAAACATTTCTTTCACTGCCGATATCTGGTCTAGCCAGTCATGTTACCCATTCCTAGCCGTGACAGCCTATTGGCTTGCAAGGGAGAATGCTACCAAAAAGCTACAACTAAAGGTATCACTGATAGTGTTTCACTGTTTGCATGGCAGTCACAATGGGGATCGCATCGCAAGAATTTGTCTTCACATCTTAGACCAAGTTGGTATAACAACCCAAGTTTGTAGACCACATCTCTTTAGTGTGGTACATACTAATGACTATCTAGGTAGGTTACTGGACCCTTGACAATGCCAAGAACAATACGACTTTCATGAAAGCATTTGAAGCATTAATGCGTACTCGGGATGTCCCTTTTGACCACAACAACAACTGCATTATGTGCTTCCCTCATATCATCAATATCTGTACCACTCACACTGTTGAAAGCCTCACTGACCCTGCACTGGCAGATGAACAAACTGACTTCGATGCCATCCCTTTCCTGGGGGGCATGGAACAAGACTATCGGCAGGCAGTTGAACACAACCCAATCGCATTGTGTTGTTGCATTGTCCAGGCTATCCGTGCATCAGGGAAATGCTGCGACGACTTTCAGGAGATCATCTGCACTGGCAATGAGGAGGGATGGTTCGATCTTCCTGAACTTCAGCTCCTTCATGATGTCAAGACTCATTGGGATTCTATGTTTCTTATGATCTGTCATTTTCACACATTGCAGCCTATAAGTAACCTTGAACTGTTGTTCGCATACATTCTTACCATATATGAGTAGGCGATCGAACATTTTCTTGCCTCTCCCCTCAATAAGGACCTTGACAAGTTCAAGATGTCTGAAAAAGAATGGGATGTTCTCAAGGACTTCAAGACAATTTTATCGGTATGTAGCATTTACTCGGACATCATTTGTTATCAGCTGCTCAGTAAATTAGCAGGTTCCTCACAGCATCCAGCAGGCCATGTCTACTGAGCGAACACCCATCTTATCTGGTGCAGTTCCATGCCTTGAGATGCTCATGACTGCATGGGAACAACTTGGTCAAAAAAATCCTGACCTGGAGCCATTCACGTCGGAGGCCCTGAAGTGGGCTGTCAAGTATTATAAGAAGATGGACCAAACCAGTGCATATGTTGTTGCAATGTGTGAGTGGACCGTGTTGCTTTTCTACATATCCTCTTACAATTGAATACTAGTCCTTAATCCTACAATATATATGGGGTGGATCTGTAAACACTGGTCAGGTGAATATATCACCCAATCCATTGAAATTATAAAGGCGCTTGTAAGTCTTCATATAAAATTGAGCGACAGATGCCCACTAACCCTTTTTACCCATAGATGGAGGAATACCGCAGTCGCATCAATCCTGAGTCCACCCAAGCCCAACCCACTGCTGTGCAACCCAAGAAGAAGTTTGGCTTGGGTCAGCTGGCTCAATGATATGGCATTGTGGACATGATGGATTTCTCAAGTGGAGATACCTCCACTGAGAATACAGTTGATAATGAGTTCCTTGCCTACACAACGGCCAATTTCAATTCCATGGAAATTGAAGACAAGGATATCCTTACATTTTGGGAGGTATGTACTCTTACACCCATCTTGTGTGCTTCTTCTAAAGCAATACCCAACAGGAAAATGAATCCAAGTTTCCAACATTGTTCAGCATTGCACTAGATTACCTTCCTATTCAGGCTTCAGCCGTTCCATGCAAATGTGTTTTCTCTTCAAGTGGGGAAACTAATACAAAGCAATGCAATCGAATCCATCCCATGCTTATGGAAGCTTTGCAGATGCTTAAATTTTCTCTAAGGCAGAAGTGGGTTGACTTTATGAATGGTTGGAGTATATCTGAACATGACATGCAGGAGGAGGTGGACGATGAACCAGACCTTTTAGCTATGGTACCAGCTGATGCCTCCAACAAAAAGAGTCTAGATAAGGTATTATTGGCTATTGGCCAGGATGATGGTGATGACAATGAGAACTTGTAATTAGTAGCTAGCCTACAGTAGTAGCAATTGGAGACCAAGTGCTAGCAGTGGTCACGCATCAGACCCTCATGCATTCTGACTGATGTGTGTTACATGTGACGTGTTACAACATCTTTTGCAACTGCGGTGAACACAATCCCAGCCTCATGTTTGCCCAAGACACCATACGTCACTGGCCTTTCACCATCCATATTCGATCAACTTTTGCAGCCACTACTGTTTATTTTTCTCTGTCCTACATTCAGACAAGCACCTTTTCGAAATGTCTTACCCCTCTAAACCCTCCTTGGCCTCAATTCGTTCTAACCGTCCTGTATGCACATGGAGTCTCTCTCTTGCACTCAACGACTCAGGTACACCCTTTCTACCCCCAATTAAATATTTCATACTGACGCCCTTGAAACACAGCATTCCCCATCAACTCTTCCTGCATTCCACCGCTGTCTCCTCTTCCCAACCCTCCATCCTATCCTCCCTTCCCTTGTTGACCCCAAATATAAGGGTCAAGTGGCATTCAAGTTTCGACATATTCCAGAGCATTCCTGGCCCTGACACAGACCTTCCCTCACTGCAGCCGCAGGAACTCAGTGGGCACAGGGTCTGAGCACGTTTGCCTGGAGCTGAGCTTGGCACCTCAGTATTGTCCTATTCCTTGTGCCCCCACTCCCCCCTCCTGTCCCCACACAGCAGCCACATCAACGTCCTACCCGATGTGCCTGTGCTCCTTGGGTTTGTGAATGACATGCTCATGAGCACATACCCACCCGAACCGTGGAACAAAGTCGCGTCCATGTGGCTCATACACACTGCCATGAGGGTTGTGGACACGTGCCCTATCAAGAAGTTCCACAAGGTCATCGGCACACTCCAGGAAGGCTTGGGTGTGTGGGTTGCGGACCAGTACCAGGTACTCATGGCGGAGGAATATGCATTCGATGTGGGTGGTTTTCTTTCCTATGTTTCCCCTCTTTGCATTGAGTCTGAAGTTGCTAGACGTCTAGGTTGTTCCGTTGTATCAGACAACTATGGTGTGCTTGCAGTCACTCAACTCATTGATTGATGCTCTCAAAACTCTGGGCCGGTTTCTGGAGGCCAGTTTCATTGGCCACAAGGACAAGCTGCAGGCTGTTGTAGAAGCCTTCTGTGACTCCTAGGACTTGACTTATGCCAACATCCCTATTCCGAATGGCGGTTGGCCCTCATCTGTCATGACCTGCCTGCAAGCCTGTGGAAGGAATGTCACCGTCAACAACACCACTTCCTGTGGAGATTGGTGACATGGTTCTTGTTGAAAAGAGTTGGGTGCCCACGCTCAAGCCTGCATTCATGTGGGGCTCTTCATCCACCATCACTGTCAAAGAGGATGGCACATCAGACATGACAGAGACATTGCAGGACTCCAGCCCTTTCATCACCTGCACAAACAGAAAAGGAAGTGGAACCACCGTCAACGCCAAAAGCAGTGCCCGCAGTGTCCTTTCCCCAACAGCCATCGAAAACTGTGACCATCAGACCCACAGATAGTGTTGCAGCAGCTCAAGCCGATCATTTTGAGAAATCAGTGATAGTAAATTGAATAAAATAGATAGAAATATGAAAATAAAGATAAGAATAGAATAGGTCAGGAGCCGGGGGGTCACTTAAGACGACCTTGCGATTTGACCAGCCGTTCAGGCGTAATTTAACTGGCTATTTTTGTAGCTGAATTTGTAGCTGAAAGTGTAGCCAGTTAGATTACGCCTGAATGACTGGTCAAATCACAAGATCGTCTTAAGTGACCCCCCGGCTCCTGACCTATTCTATTCTTATCTTTATTTTCATATTTTTATCTATTTTATTCAATTTACTATCGCTGATTTTCTCAAAATGATCGGCTCAAGCTGCTGCAACACTACCCACAGATATGACCTTCCCACCCCTTGTCCTGATGACGCTTGACTTTGTCATGGCCCCCGCATCTCCCACAACCCTATCACGACAACCTCAGACCCCTCTTCTGCAATCGCTGAAGAAAACCTCAGATGGCTCCGACAAGGAGAATTTGCTGCTGAAGCCCCCGGTTCTTACCTCTCATGCGCGTGCTGTGGGCTTAGAATCAGCAGCATTGGTGTCAGATGATGCCTTCTTTTTATCTGGAGCATGGACTGGCAGTGGACAGTCCACTTCTCACTCTTTATCTTCTCATTCTGAGACATATGTCATGTCACCACTCACCAACACTAGCTCTTCCATACCCACAGAGGAGATGTCAGGCTCTGGAACAGTGGTCCTGCTAACATATCAAAGAGAAGGAACCTCGCATCTTGACAGCTCAGCTGGGGCTGGTCATTCGGCCTTTACCTCTGACTTGCTGTCAAGGACCACTGGACTCACGTGATCTTGTGCTGTAAGGAGGGATGGTGCAAGTTCTATCAGCTACTCGTCGTCATCTCTCTCTGGGCTAGAGTTGTCGGACAGAGAAAACACATCAAGGCACAACCATTCCAGGTCACATTCCAAGTACTCGCATAGTGATGACTTCTAGCACTCTGGAAAGTAACTCTAGGTCAACTTATACAAGATCAGCCAATGGCACACTGCAACTGCCAAGTTAATCTTCTGGACCCTCCTCTTCCAGTTCTGATAGGCATCTGAGTATCGCAGATACGCCGACCACCAGCACCAGCACCAGCACCACCCCGTATGAGACTGCATGTTCTCCCTCCATCATGTCATTTGCTTCGCTGCCCAGCATTCCCTCACTTTATGAAACTGCCAAGGTTTGTTCCACAGAATCAGAAACCGCAAAGAGTGTTATCTGGCGATTTATCACAGCGAAAGCAAGCCCAAAAGCCAAATCCATCTCTGACTATATCACGGCACCAGTTTGCAAGAGTGAACCAACATCGCCGTTCACAACTGCTGAAATATGTCCCAGAGATGTTGACTGAATATGACAATGCAGAATGTTGCTGCAAGCCGGAAAAAGTTGTCGTCTTAGAAGGCATTCAGGTTGCAGAGCCTGAGCTGGTGAAAGAAAGTTATCATCGAACCTATTGAACCAATAGTTCGTCTGCCTAGCGAAGGGGTCGTCCCTCCAACTGGTGATGATGTTGTCGTTGCCATCACCCTTCCACCTGCTGTAGAGGATCTACCAGTCCCTCTTCCTGGTCCTGCCCTCCTTCCTGGTCCACCCTCCAAGCCCAAGCCCAAGCCCAAGCCCACCATGGTCGAAGAACTCATCCCAGAGCTGCCAGTAATCTACATACATCTGGGGTTCCTTCGCTATCCACAGGACGCTTCCACCATTAGCTCTCCTTCTGACCTGAGCATTCCATCAATCGCCACGTTGTGGATTGCTGGAAATGTCCCTCTACCTGAGTCTTCTGTGTCAAGTCCCTCTCTCCTCTCAACTTAGTTACATTCTAAGTGGCTTGCAATGCCCCCTCAGTGGCCTCCATCTGCTGCAAGATCTATAAGATCTCTGCACCATCCTTGCCTGGTTCTTTGCCCATCAGCCCTCGGAGTCACTGCCAATGACGATGACGATGTCTGTCACAGAGTCAACCCCAAGCACCATTAGTCCCTCTATCCGAGAGTCTCTATTGGCACCTGAAACTGATGACACCTATGAATCATCCATTCTGCAGGCTTCACCCTTGGTGCAACCCATAGCCTTTCCCAAGGGTCCAGATATCTCCTTCAATACATCCTTCTTGTGCCCCACTGCTTCCACATATACCTCTTGAGAACAAAGGCAACTTATCACGGTTGTCAAGAGCCTTTTGAGTGAGTTTCCTCCACCAATCACTTATTCCTTGTCTATGACATGCTCAACCTTGCCTGCCGCCCTCTTGGCCCCACCGCATGCAAACAATACAAGTGAGAACTTGGGGCACTTAACGAACACATACATGCTATGCAGCTCGCACTCCATCGCTGGCTACAGTTGTGGCTCAAGACCCCTGGAGCGGTCCTGAATGGCAGCTTGCCAGGTAGGCATCAACCCTTGAAACCGGACAGTACAAGATTGTGTAGACACCTCTTCTGAGAATGTTCTGCACTGCTGTCAGTCACCCAGTCACGACTAAAGAAGCTGAGGGTAAAAAGGAAGGTCATATAAACAACTACCCATAATTTATCATATTCTACAATATTTATGTGTGACGATACAAGCTATTCATAACAACAGTCAATGTTTGCAAAGAATGACATATGTCAAATCGAGTCTGTGGAGAGTTTGTAGGTAAGCGATTTGGGGAGGTGGAGGGATGGCAGGTGGGGAATGCATAAAAGAGTCAACGTCTATAAGGGTGAACAAGAAGATATGAAATAGGAAAAATGGTCCGATCCATCATCCAGAATAATATGCTTTTAACAAGCAGAGTTGCAAAGGACTGCAAGTCCAGAAGCGAAGATGACAAAGATGCAGATGCAGAGAAAGGCTGGGTGTGCTGTCGGAAGAGCACCACTATTGCAAGTGGTGCATTGCCAACCTGCCAGAAAAGTTCAGCGCATATAGCCAGATGAGCAAAGTGACTGACCAGAACCAATTGGGGTATATGGCTGTGGTGTATAGAGCGCAAACCTGAGTGCATTGTTGGGCTGCAGCAGACCCAAGGACCTTGACAAGTCTGGTCCACACTTGTTGAAAATCTCAAGGGTGTAAGTAGCTTGGGCAAGCGGACTGTTCAGGTGGTTCATCTGCCAGGTATAGGCATCCCATACAATGCTGGTAGCAGAACCTGGGATGACATGCATGGGCATCGTCACAGCAAGACTGATGGAGGGAACCAAAAGAAGGGCACAGAAGTGGCTTAGAAAATGTGGACAGAGAAGGACCACCAATGGAGGATTGTGCATGCTTGATGAATTGCTCCATATTGTTGTTCTATACTGAAAATAAACAAGTTGGAATGAAAAGAGAAAAAAGCTACCTATAGTCAACTCAAAGCCGCGACTTTAGCTGAGTTGCATCATCAGTTCAACTCACATAGCCATACTGGCAAATAGTATAATGGCCAACTTGGTTGCGCTCTTTTTCAAACTCAACTCAGCTCTTCCAACCAAGTCCCGACAATGCCACAGGCAAGGACCCAGGTCACCACACAATGGTCATTTATTATTCTGTGTATCTATATTACATAACGTAAGCGACCAAATCGTAGCAGAGAAAATACAAGGCCACGATCCTGAGAATACAAGCATGTGGAGGGAAATTGCGATGGATGGAGGGTCAATTCAATAGTGTGATGTGACCCAGTGAAAAGCACTCACCTCTGGAGACCGCAGAGGAAGGATATGTCGGGACACGGGGAAAACACAACCTCAAGAGGGGCACCGATGAGGGAGGGTCCGCAGAGGGAGGCACTGGTCAGGAAAGGTAAAGGGTGCAGGACACTCACTTCTGGGGCCGCAGAGGGAGGATACGTCAATGTCAGGAAACAGAAAGAATGGGTCCTTGCAAGGGGTGGGGCCTTGTCGGGATTGGCCTTTGAGGTGCTTCAGATCCATCCCAGGCATTTGTGGATAGGTGTTGAGGGGTATGCAGACTGCGGACTGTACAAGGACGAAACCTTTGGATTGCAAGTGGAAGTCATTGAATGTGCGACTAACAACTGAGTACAGGACACAAAACCCTTAAACCCCAACCTTAACCACAGGATCCAAACACAGCTGCCTGTCAGTCGCGTGTCACTTTAGCACAGAGACGTGCATAGACCTTTATTTCTGTTCCGTCTATTGGTCGACATCTTCATGACCACTCTTTCCTCACCCCACTGCATACAAACGCAATAGAAGCCCCCCTCGACCAAGTCCTTGAGCACCCCAAGAGCCCCAACTTCATTGACACTACAATGGCCGGCTTTACCTTTGATTTCCTTGCTGGCCTTGACTATCTCCACTATCCTCACACTGAAGCATTTGGCATGCCTCTCTCACTCTGCTATGTTTAGTTTGTAAGTGCCCTTTCATCCTTTCCATGTCATGCCATATCCTCCCTCTGTGGGCCCAGCTCTTGTGGGGGCCCCTCATGAGGTCGCATTTATTCCAACTCAATGGGCAATCGTTCCCCTTTCACAGCGGTGCATTGACCCCATGCCAGGCCTTGCCATGCAGTGGCCATTCTCGCACCTGTTCCCCCCCCCCCCTGCTCCGCCATACACTCCGGGCCCCAATGCCTCGGGTACTACAGCAGTGGCTGTATTAGCCCCACCAGCAGACCCAACGCCGGAAGTGCCTTTGGCTGTGGCAAGTGCAGCACTGCCCACAACTGGCAGCACTCCCTCGTCCATGTGTGTTAATGCCCGAGTTTACAACCATGCCAGCAAGCCCAAGAGCATCAGGATATACAGGAGACACAGGTGCGTTGGCTGCTGCTGGCCACGCTCCCCTCCTCCCTCCATACTTTTTAATGAGCCCAGCAAGGCTTGCGCTATCATTCACCCACAGCGCAGCCCAAGTAGGCAGACTATTCCGCAGTTGTGTCAGTGCCAGCATTGTCGGCCACAGACTCCCTTGCTTTGTTGGCATCGCACAGCGCCATCACATTGCCCTGCCTCGGCAATGCGACCTCTTGCATTGCTGTTGCTGTCGCCGCCACCGTTATCGCCATCGCCATCGCCATCGCCTCTGTGGCCACCACCACCAGGGCGCCACACAGTGATGGATGCAGCCCACGGGATAGCACCATTGCGCAGCTGGAGGATCTGGGGGGACAAGAACACCAAGTGGCGCATTTAGGGATTGGCAGGGGTAGGGTAAACCCCATGGGGTGCCAGGTAGGATACAGTGGGGTTGGGGTCAGGGTGGAAGTTTGTCCACCCTGCGAAGACCCCCACCCCAGACTGGGGTACCCCGGGTATTCTGGGTATTGGATGGTGCATGCCATGCCAGTGCATGCCATGCCAGTGCATGCCTCAGATCAGATCAGCCTACTCTGAGTCTCTGATGTTCAATCCTCCCACATGCCTAGGTAGCCCGGTCTCCTTGTGCCATCATCTCATCCTCGCCCCTCTTGTCATTCCCATTTTCCACCCTTATCGTCAACAGATCAAGACCTTTCCCCAAGCAATCAAAGGCATGTTGCTCATCAGACACCAATTTTCATGGCTGAAGACACATGGATTGCCCATATCGCATCGGCTGACGTCAAAGCTCAAGAATACCGTCATTCCACATCGCATCCATCTCACACTGCCCCCCGATGACTGTTCCTCGGTCTGGACCTCTCAGGAGTTTTGGAAGGATGTAGGATGTATATGGGATCGCTTGGTTTTCTTTCGTACATTTTCTGTCTTGTTTTGATTTAGACTTGCCCGCTGTCCATTCCACATCTTGCCCCTTAGATTGGTTTTCACCTTCAACATTTGCCGCAATGATACTCACCCTTGTCGCATTCATGCTCAATGTCGCACACCTTACAACCATTCAGTAAAATTTCTTCATTTCAGAGACCACTGCCATTCCCCTACAAGTCTATGATGCTGAGTGGTCTTTTGCTGGCAGGATTCTTATTTGTTTGTGCTTGTTTCCCCTTGCTACTCTCTACTTCATAGGGTACATGTCTTATCGCTGAGGCTTGTATAAAAGCACCTGTGTCTGGCCTTGTCAAAGGCTACACATCTGCAGCCCCATTTCCTTGTTCTCCTGTGTGCTGCCATTGTCATTGTCATCGCCATCGCCATATCGCCTTCACTGTCACCATCACCCATTGCCATGCCATCACCTTGTCTTGTCAACATCTCAAGGGACTCACTAACATCGGCATCGACACACAAGCATCTACACTTCTCCTGTTTTCATCATCCTGCACACTCTCATTAGTTTGGGATCACAGCCTCTCTCCTCTCTAAAGCATAACTTCAAACTCTCTTGGTCAGTCATCAAGACTTAGCTCATTTTATGATGACAAAGTATGTGCTACCCCTTGTCTCTACCCGATGGGGTTTTCTGACCCGACTGACCCGGCGGACCCTGACCCCCAACCCAGAAAAACCCCAACCCTGAGCTGGGGTGGGGTTTTTTCGGGGTGGGGGTCGGGGTCAGCCTTGAGTGAACCCAGGTTTACCCTTGCCAATCCCTAGGCGCATTGCAGAATGGATCAGGTGATGACCCTCACCATACTTGATGTTATATTCATATACTACTGATTAATACAAACAGTATGATATGTATATTTGATATCAATGGGGGAAATTGATGGAGAGCATGCTCACTGTCACTGACAGCAAGCAATGTGTCGTCGTCAGCTGCCAAGAGAGGAGTGCACACAGGAGCCAGGAGGGCGGGCGGTTGCTTGCCGGCTCTGGGTTTCTGGGAGAGGGGGATAATAATGCAGCAGGAGTGTTGGCTATCGCCTCACAAATCAAGCCCACCCAAGTTCATGAAAGCCATCTCTTGCCATTGTTTCTCTCTCTCACTGCAAGAATTCTCAAGTCTCTGCAATTCTTGGGGATCGCAGCCTTGCATTTTCTCTCACTATCGAATTGACCCTCCATCCATTGCAATTTCCCTCCACACACTTGTATTCTCAGGATCGTGGCCTTGTATTTTCTCTGCTACAATTTGGTCGCTTACGTTATGTAATATAGATACACAGAATAATAAATGACCATTGTGTGGTGACCTGGGTCCTTGCCTGTGGCATTGTTGGGACTTGGTCAGAAGAGCTGAGTTGAGTTTGAAAAAGAGCGCAACCAAGTTGGCCATCATAAAATAGTCACAACTTAGGTAAGTTGACTTGCAGTTAGCTGAGTCACAGCAACACTATATATGGCACTCAAGATAATCAATGGTTTCCGGGCCAAGCTCATCCAACACAACCTCAGGGCTATCCAGGTCTTGCAAGGTCTCACAGTACAGAATTCACTATACAAGGAGACTGCCGATGCATTGGAAGCACCCAATCAATGAGGCATTGCTATGTAAGGCAGAGACAGATGGACAGTTGCCTTGCATTGATAGGTGGCCTATGCAAGCTCAAGGCCAGATAGGTAGCATTACTGTATTCATCATACAATGTTTACCAGGCAGCGGCAAACCTTGGAAGGACTTCCAAGATAAGCAACAATCTTGGATACCCTTACATAAGCTACCTACCCCACCTACTTTTGTAACTTTTGCTGATGTACAAGGGGATGAAGATGAAGCACGCCGTGAATACGTACCGAAGTGTCCGCTTTGAAGATGTTATTGACGAGCGAGGGTGTGACGGAGCCTCTGGGATTAAGACCTGGGCATTGACGAATATCGCACGGGCGCATCTCCAGTTCACTGAATCGGGAGGGAGGGTCGAGATGGAGACAGTGTACTGCCAGGACCGAGCCACATTCTTGAGATGATCAGTGAACGTTTGCTTGCCATTTATTAGTATCATTAAGGTCATACGTGCTTAGGATGCGAGCGTCTATCCCGTTTACCTCCTATAGTGAGTCGAAGGAACAACTCACATTCTGTCTTCGCCTCACTCCTCCGGTCTCACTTCGCTCACGTTCGCCTTCCTGGTCCTCGCTCCCCTTGCGCTACATGCTAGCTGCCCTGACATCATCTACTCGTCACTAACAGCAATGCCGGGCAATAGTGAGACGATAAACCGCATGGATGGCAGAGTGAGCGGAGAGTACTCACCAGTATTCATCCACCGAGCCCCCGTACAGGTCTTGTTCCCAGCTTTCAACAACGACAGGACAATCGGACAGCTGGCGTGCGGTGACAAATAGCTCTACGACAACCTCTACAGGTCCACATGGCCTGAGTCCCCCCAAGGAAAGGCTACGTAACGAAGGTAACACTTCTGTGGCGCTTTCCTGCGTGAGCTCTTGCAACGCATGTGTAACAAGTGGCCCCATCTTCTTCGACACGCATAGACCCTGCACCCTGATAAATGGGCGAAAAAGTTCCAGCCATTGCGCCGACTCCATTCCATCTTGTAGTTCTACTTGAGAATCGGCATCTCCCTTGATCTCCAGGCATTCCGCATGAGAAAGGATGTCCGAAAGGTCGTTGCATAGCTGCGCCATCCACAAAACCCGCTGCTCTAACCCGTCACAACTAGTTCCTAAGTTGAGGCTAGTCGATGATCCAAGTGTAATCCTGGCGGACCAAGGGTACAGTTCCATATAAGCTCGTTTGAGAAGTTTAAGCTTTTCTGAGCTGGTGATGAAGCTGTAAAGTTGTGGAATAGCGAAGCCAAGGTCCATGAAGAACCACACGTTGAGGCTGTCGAGGTTCGGGGCGCTGATCCGAGCTATAAGATCCTCCAAGTACGAGCTATCGCCTCTGAATCCAACATATGTGAGTGCGCGGAGGATAGTGCGCGTTGGTGGAGGCGGATGTAATTGGAGGGGGTGAGATGGAGGGGATTGGAATCCGATGTAGAGTTCTTCGAGCTTGGGCAATGTAGTAAGGCACGCGCCCATGACTTCAGGATCGATGTATCCCGCATCTGGTATGCGCTGTAGCCAGAGTTTGGTGAGTTGATTGGCATTGACAATCACTTCATGTAATGCCGGAAATGCAATGCCCTCCAGGAATAGGGATTGTAGTCGAGGGGCAGACCCGCCCAAAAACGCATTGGAAATGACCAGTCCAATTTCATCCAATGACTGAAGATGAAGACCCGTCAGTGCCGGAAGTGGCTCCTTCATCACGGCAGCTAGGTTTTCCAGCACAGGGTTCGTTAATTTATCGAAAACAACCCAGGATACGCGATGATGGTGTTTAAGTGCGGCGATCACGTTCTCCTGACCCTCCTCCTCCCTGGGCGAATAATGTACGGCGATAGGTAAGGATGGCCAGATATCCAATAATTTCCTCACGGGAGTCCTGACGTTGCAGACAAGTAGTAGGTCCAGACGCCGGGGGGATTCGAAGATGATATGGCGCCATCTTCGGCATACTTGAACGAGCGGCTTCCACGCCCTCGGGGTAAAACACTTGTTATCCTCTCGGCAGAAATCGAATATTTCCAGGAGGATATCGTCGGGAAGCATGTGAATTGTCACCTCGACACGTTTCCGGGGTGACGGAGGAATGGGTGAATCAGCGGAGGGGTCTGTGTGACATTTCTCTTCGAGATACGTTGGACACCTGTCTTCATCCAGAGGGTGTGGGGAATCGGATAGAGCCCCTCTAGGCCGTGCGCAGTGTTCTAGTGAGATAAAGAGTATGAGCATACTAGGTCAGTCAACGGCTATGCGGATACTGCATAAAAGACCTACGTTGGCCTCGTTTCCTGGGCGAGGTGATGAAGCAAAACAGTGACACTAGACTGCGGATCGGAATGCGATATTTGATAACACTACGTGAGACCTGATTAGCTACTTCAGAATTGGGGGTGAATTCCTCGGACACACTTCTGACGGCGCATTTGGGGAGGATTAAGTGTGGAATGGCGAGGTGGTTGGGATGTGTCTGTAACACGTGGGTGTGGCACACGCACCGCTCACTGGCAACGCTGGATTCTCACTCCGCGAGTGACGTAACACGTTTTGTCAGAGTCTTGTGAATCGCGTTCGGAACTTCTTGTTAATTGTTACCTCTCTTGTACAATCCCTGATCATATCTACCCTAGTACACAGTACGTAGTAGACAATGCATACACCTTGCCCTCCTGTCGCCGTCAATGTCCATTTTGTTCCTGGAAAAGCAATTACAATGACGACAGATGACCGAACATCCCAGAGCCCAGTCCTGAGTGGCCTTACTTGGTCACTGTCACCAGTGTATCTACAACATTTTTAAACTTGATGAGTTTTGAGCTGGTTACGCATTAACATTGAAATCCGGCTTGGAGACCTAGGTACGATGCTACGAGGTCCGCCCATGAAAGAGCACACACCTTGTGTCTGTCATTCAGTCACCGCTGTTGCCTTTTTTGGGTAAATTAAATGAACCAGCCATTTATGCGTTCACGTGGCCTGTCGGCCCGACTCGACCCTGTCCTGACTAAGCAACGCATTCGCTTCCATTTTTCCCTTCTCCTTCTCCCTCTCGCCTGCCTGGTCTCGTCAAATGCAGGCAATCATAGCCCATTCCTTTCCTCATCTTTTGCGTTTGCGTGCTTTCGCCTCAAGCTTCTTACGCCCATTACGATTTATTCGCGCGTTTTCGATCGATTTGAGATCGCGACCTCTCTGTCTCTCTCTTCTCTCCGAACTTACAGCTAGGCTACTCTGGTTTAGCTCCTTTCAATAGTCAGAGCTTTCCATCGGTGATATGTTTCAGCACCCCCAGGTATGTTCTCAGCCACGGATCCACATGAAAAGGTACACGTCTGATCCACGATGGTTCTATAGCCCGAACAGCGTCAGACGAAGACACCGCCCCACGAGGAAAGAAAATATACACAGTTATCGACCCATTCGCACCGAGCGACCTCGAACGGGTCTGACAGAGATGGGGAAACGTCCCCCGATAGCATTTGTTACTGCCGTGCCTGCGCACGTACAACAATGCGGAAGCGGTGAGGTCGAAGGTAAAGGAGGCCTAGGTGGCATGGCCGCACGCCTGCATGACGGTCGCCTGGGCAATAAATTCGATTTTGGGGGCATTCGGACGTTCGTGAGTCTTTGCAATGTACATAGGGGGCCTACATCCATTCCCTCGGATGTGGTAAATCCGCGATTACTGCTGCATCCATGCAACCTCAGGCGTCATACCTTCATACCTGTCGGAGAACTCTGGGTGCACCGTATTCAAGTCCCTAACAGTATAGTATACATCGAGTACATATACTTAATGTCAACAACTAAAATGCATCTGCTACACCGGAAACAAAAGAAGTCAGACATCTCCAGAAGTATGGACACAATATCGCCTGATTAACTCAATAATCCTCCCCAAGACCAGATCCCTCCGGGGAACAGTAAATCTGATCGTAGCTGTCTCCGTGACAAAGCTGCGAATTTCCCTGTGAATCCTATCCCTGCGGCCAGAATCGACGTGCCTATCAATGGCCGACTGGGCGTCATTGGCCGATATGCTACCAGACGTTGTTTGAAAAAGATCATCTAGGATGACCATAAGGTTTACGATATAACCCATCAAGCATCGAACATTTTCCTGACTGACATGCGAGACAGTGACTAAGACGAACAATCAACGCTGTGTTCACTTACCTGCCTCGGTATACGTCGTATACCCATTCTGCAAAGTCGAAACTATCGAAAGCTCGATTTTCTCAGCGTTTCTTCGGTGCTTTATGTGTAACACACCTCAACTGCATGCTGACAGCAGACCCGGCCAAGTCTTGAACGATGTGAGACATCTTTTCCCTGAACACCGTACTCGATAGATACTGATTTCCGTGAGCAGTTAAAGCTTTAAAGACGTGGACAGCAAGACGACTGAAGGAAGCCTACTTTAGTCCTGTCATTCAGGTTCCATATTTCGACAATATCGATGTGGATGACGTTTACACAGTCCTTGAGGGGTCGATCATGAAAATGCCTGTTGGACCATAGGCCACGCCAGTACCCTAAAGGCAAAAATGGCTATCAGATTTGGCCTCGGTCAGTGACGTGGTTCTACTCGCGGCTTCGCCCGACTCTGAAAACCAAACATATAAACGAGATGAGACTCGGGAGAAAAACAACGATAACGTACTCTATGGAAGTTTGGATTGAGATGCTCGGTTTCGTTCTCAATGCCGCAGACCACATGAGAGGTACTGGGGCAATCCGTGGCTTTGCCCTCGATGCACTCGACCGCGAAGAGGGCCCAGGTGCGGAGATCGTACGTGAGCCTGTGACGAATCTGTCCGTGGTCACAACTAGATTGTCAATCAGATCCCTAAATTGTGAATTCACTACGAATAAACCAAATCGTCAGATCACAATTCTAGAAGAAAAAAAAGAGAGCAGTACCTGAGACTATTTCTGCTGGGACATCTCTGGGTTCGCTATGAAACAAGGAGCGGCACAATTGTTCAACCCGTGTGCGTTCACTAGCCCTCTCAGAGCCTCCACTCTCATTTAAGACGGCCTGGTCGAATTTGGTGAACGCGACAACGACAGGCACTGAGTCTCATATTAACTGAATGTGAAAGTCTCAGATTAAAACGCACTTACCTCGTCTCATTCCCAGAATCTTCTCAACTCCTTCTCCAATGCTCCCACGGATGACATCGGATGTGGGGATACAGATCCTGAATTAAGCATTTCAGTGAGCGGAACAGAAATCAAGGCAGTTTTGGGATCGATCCTCTACCAGACGGCGTTTAGTCTTTCACCGATGGAGCGGCTTGGATCAGTCCGATATGAGATGAAATCTTGGATAGATTGCCAGTTCTGGCAATCGCCGGAGCTCTCGTGGACAATAAGATAAGGGTTATCTTCTAGATGAATCTCGTGGTTGATGTCTGACACAGTCTAGTGTTTGGAATGTAGATAAGACAGGACTACGAAGTCAGGCGGAATACAGACCGGTATGTTCACTTTGAAGACGGTATTGATGAGCGAGGATTTTCCCGAGCCTCTCTGCGATTAAGAGTGAGCTCGATCTGAACTTGGTTTGGCTGAGCGTTGTATGATTAACGTACCTTTCCCACTACGAGAATCCTAAATCTATGGAGGCATGAGATAGACATAGTTTATATTCCAGAACCGAGCGACGTACTTGCGATGGTTGGAGAGCACTTGTCGCATCGTTGAAGCGAGTGATTGGCCACCCGCCTTTGGGTGCCCTTGTGAGGCGGTTATTGACGGTTCATAGCCCAGCCAAGAATCACACATTCTGGTGTGACGCTCACCGGGTGTTAACGTCTGGGCCCTCCTACGGTCCTGGGAAGACGACCTTTCCAGATTCTGGGGCATAGATCGCGCTCTAGTGCGGGAAGTTGAACTTGATCCTTCTGTATGAGTCGGCTGGCGTAAAGATGAAGTTCGACTGCGAGGTCGGGACAACGTGGGCGTGGAGGGCACAGAGGCAGTTGGAGGTGGTGTCGGCACCGTGGTGGAACTCTGGGCCCTCTGGGTCATTAGTACGCTGGGAGGCGGTGGCGATTCATGGACTTCAGGTTTACTGGCGAAGCAACCCATGGGGCAATTGAGGGGTCCTGTCAGGCAATGGGAGTCGGTTTATGGACTGGGCCACGAGGTCCCAGTACGCCGGTAACTTAATCTCGGTTAAGGAGTAAAGCACGCCTTTGCGGCGGTTTTGGCGTGGAGCTCGCGTCGGGAAAGTGATAGTTCACTCAAATACTTACATTTTTTGCGATGAGGGTTGCTGTAACAGCATGGTGTGAACGTTTTAGGTAATGCTCAATGACCTGAGCGAGGGCTCCTGCAAGTTGGACAGTTTCAGCGGAACGCGTCACGCCCCAAAAAAGGAATTACCCCAGTAGTTTGGTACCGCTGTCAGAAAACCGTCAGAATTTCGTACTCAGCAGAATAAAAAGATCTCGGAATATTTGATGTAAGCAAAACAAACAAAACGCACGTGTCGCTAAGGCACGTGTTTTGCTAAGCCGAGTGGGAGGCCCGGGGGATAAACGGGCGCACGCGAGGGCGTTCCCGGGCATTATTTAAGCCCCAGAAAGTGTTTAGTGCGGAGGCCCTCGCATGTGCAAGCCCGAGGAAAGGTCTTTTATCATCGATATTTGGTATTCATATATATTAAGAGGAATAGTAATAGCAAGCTTGAGTGGTGGAGTGGTAGTTACATTTGTGTCTATATCAGTAAACGGGCCGGGTCCGTGGGTTCGATTCCGTGTCGGTGCAATCTTTTTCTTCGTGCCACGTATATATTATTTATTTTTAGCAAAAATGTTACCTGTCGCACTAGTCGTTAGCTGCAAGAATTAATAATAAATGCGGCGTGAAACGGTCCGATGTCGGGGCACGTGAAGCGGACACCAAATATCGTACAAGTCAATTTCTCATTGACAAGGCAGAAGGGCCGGGCACCTGGCAGTGTGCGGATCCGCTCCGCTGTGCTCGCCCCTGCCCGCGCACCCCCTTCCGCTGCACCGGCCGGCTCCATTAGACATCTTTACAATTGCGAAAACCCGTCTGCGGAGGTCCCGGCTGCATATCCCTCATCACGCGCTGGGCCTGGGCCCGTGCTTTCGCGACTTTCGGCCGCTTTCCCCGGGCCCGCGTTTGGGCCCCCTTTTTCCGCTGGTTCAAGGCTCGCACATACGAGGGCCTCCGCACTAAACACTTTCCGGGCTTAAATAATGCCTGGGAACGCCCTCACGCGCGCCCGTTTATCCCCTGGGCCTCCCACTCGGCTTAGCAAAACACGTGCCTTAGCGACACATGCGTTTTGTTTGTTTTGCTTACATCAAATATTCCGAGATCTTTTTATTCTGCTGAGTACGAAATTCTGACGGTTTTCTGACAGCGGTACCAAACTACTGGGGTAATTCCTTTTTTGGGGCGTGACGCGTTCCACTGAAACTGTCCAACTGCTCCTGCAACGTCACGTGTCACGAGTCACAGTGGCAGTGGACTTGGCTCGTATTGTATTCTTAAAAAAATTAAATTACAGCAGTGAATTCTTTGAACCCTCTGCACGTTCGTTTCACAATAACTTTCGTACAAGCCAGGGCGTGGTACCAGGACATTGAGGGCGGAACACTGGGACATGGTTGAGCCAGCGAAAGATGGTGTGATCAAGTCGTCGCGGCTGGAATTTGCAATTATGGCACAGTGTGGGACGAGCGGGAAAGGACCACAGGGGGAGGACGATGCAATGGCCTTGATGCCGTTAATCCGTTTCCCTACGATTTAGGCGACCACGTCGCGGCGGCGATCTCGATCCTGCCAATTCTGGGAATCGTGAATCGATCGAATTCTTCAGCTGTTTTTGGTCGCAATCGCAATCTGGTCTAGGGGAAGCGTGAAAGCCCCCTATACTGTATCGAACATTTGCAGCAAGTCGAAGTTTGGTTTTGCCATGACTGCTCACCCTCAAGCGATGAGGATGTGAATGAGATGGGAGCGCAATAAGCGCAAGGGAGAAGGACAGCAGACAATACTGGAGTGGGGACACCCACTTGCTCATGCTTCTAATATTCTGCGGGGCGACGGTAATATAAGGAGACATTGCACGGATAGTACTGATAAGGGACTCTGAACTTTGTCATACGGGCCCATGCACATTGTATTGTATTTGTCCTATTGTACATAATCTCAACACTCCCCCTCAAATAGATGCAAGTCCCATTTCTGCGACGTGTTTCGTATGCTTTGGGCGCGGGAGCACCTTTGTCAACACATCTGCAGTTTGCTTGGGATCACAGCAGCTTTCTACATTTATGACATTATCTTGTACCATTTGGCATATCCAGTGCCAGCGAAGATCGATATGTTTGGAGCGCTGATGGAGTTGAGGGTTTCTTGCCATCGCTAAAGACCCCTCATTATTGCCATAAAGTTTTGTAGGTGTGTTGGATGAAAGTAAGCCAAGCTTGGTGTGTAAATTTTGCAACCAACAAGCTTTGCGTGCAGCCTCAGAAAGAGCAACATATTCGGCTTCCGTTGAGGACTGCGCTTGTATGGCTTGCTTCTTCGAACTCCAAGTAATTGCTCCATTACTGGCAATAAATACATATCCGGACATTGATTTTCACTCATCCGAATTCATATAAGCTGCATCCACGAATCCAAAGAAGAGTTCTTGTTGATGGGGAAGTGCTTTGTATATGATACCGTGAGATCTTGTACCCAATAAATATCGGAGAATGCGTTTGAGGGCAGTGACATGTTGGAGACTTGGATTGGCAGTATATGATCCCAATCGGTTCACTGCATATGTAATATCAGGGCGCATTGCATTTGCAATATATTGAAGCTCTCCGAGCAATCTTGTGAATGAGTTGCTTTGGCTTCCGAAGTTGCCTTCGGGATTTGGCTCCAGTGGGATGTTTGGATCTAGAGGAGTGCTCACGGAATTTGATTGCCCGAGACCTTCTTTTATCAAAATAGATTCGATGTATTTGCTAGAAGATATTGCGATCGCGTCGGGAGTCCTCGTTATTTTGATTCCAACGATCTTGGAAGGCTCGCCAAGATCTGTAATCTCCCATTCTGCTTCAATATCGGTTTTTGCTTTATCTTTTAGCTTGATCGTTGTTGCAAATAAGAGCATGTCATCGACCCATACGGTTATGATGACGAAATCCTTGCTGACACGATAGATGTAAACACAATGGTCCAATTGCAAACGCACATAGCCTTGTTTCTGCATTTTGGTGTCCATTTTGATATTCCACTCCCGGCCCGCCTGCTTCAGGCCATATAGTGACTTCACCAATAGGCATATACACCCGGTGCTGTCCTCGAAACCTTCCGGTTGCTGCATGTATACGCACTCTTTTAGGATGCCGTTCAAATATGCGCCTTTGATATCTATTTGGTGCATGTACAGTTTGCATGTTGCTGCGATAGCAAGAAGTGCTTGAATACTCTCGAGTCTGACAACCGGGGAATGAGTTTCAAGATAATCGTATCCTGGTCTCTGTGCATAGCCCTTCGCGACTAGTCTGGCCTTGTACTTTATGAGCTGGCCTTCCTTGTTGCGTTTCTTGACATACACCCACTTGTTGCTGATTGGGACAACATCCAGAGGTTTCTCTACGAGTCTCCAGGTTCCCATGCGTTTAAGCTGGTCTAGCTCTGTCTGCATGGCACGTTCCCAATCTAGCCATTCTGGGGATGCCTTGGCTTCGCTTATATTTTTGCAATCATTGTCTGGGAGTACCGTGAATGCTTCTTCCTTCGCGACAGAAGCAATTCCTGCTTCTTCTTCATCGGGGAATGGATCATTGAGGTACTTATAATCAAGTAATATACCTCACGTTCTCCTTGGTTCCCTATGATCAATGTTGGACTCAGCAGCTCGCTTTTGCGGGATGGTTGTTTGGTTTTTGGCTCCGCTGTGTGTGCTACTGTCCGCCTCCCCCTCACACAGAGGGGAGTTCTCCCCCTGATCCTCAGGAGGGTTTTCAATAATAATGTCTTCTGGTGGAGTCGGTTCCGAAAGCGTCAAGAAACGGAAGTTCCTCAAAAGTAAGATGTTCTTTGTCGCAGCATTGTAGTATTTGATTGCTTTCAATCCGTCGTCATAGCCAACATATGCATGACGTTGGGACTTAGGCAACATTTTCTTTTGGATGGATTGCCCCTGCAAGAGCACCCAAACGGGCACGCCAAATTCGCGTAAGTGGGAAACGTTTGGTTTTTTTCCAGTCCATCCCTGATAAGGTGTCGCGGCAGGTTTCGCACTGGTGTATGATAAATTCCGAAGATACGCGGCATGTGTTACAGCCGGTTCCCACAAGAATAAGGGAAGTTTTGAATCCGTTAACATAGCACATGCAAGTTCAACCAAAGTGCGATTCATCCGCTCTGCGACTCCATTCTGGGAAGGCAAATATGGGGCGGTAAGCTGGAGTTCGATGCCATTTGCATCACACCAACTTATGAGTTCGTCTTTGACAAATTCCGAGCCTCTGTCCATCCGTATGGCGTGCAGCGTTTTGTTCCACGTCTTAAGGTGCGTCATGTATTCGATGACCTTTTGCGCAGCCTTACTTTTGTTCTTCAGGAATTCCACCGTTGTGTGACGTGTAGCGTCATCGACCATGAGCAAGTAGTATCGATTGCCATTTATAGATGCAGTGTCGTACTTGCCCCAAAGGTCTATATGCGTCAATTGGCCCAGATCGGTCTCTCGAATAGTAGCTGGTCCATATGGTGCCTCGGACAACTTCGCTTCTGTGCATGGCACACAGTTGGGCTTAGGTGAATGAACGTTGATCTCAAATCTGTCAACCAAGCCCAAGTCGAGAAGCTTCCAAAGTCCAGAATAACCGACGTGTCCGTAACGTCGGTGCCAGGTCTCCCAGGTGGGCGCGGAGGTGCTAGCGACAAACGTGAATTCGCTTTGTATAGGAGGCGCAAGGGTAAATTTCATCTTGTATAACTTGTTTGTCACTTTGTTACCTCTTGCAATAGCAGTCCCTTCATTTGTAATGAGAAGGAGCTTTCCAAAGCGTCCATAAAAACGCCTCCCAACCTCCTCCCAACTTCCGAGGGAGAATAAATTGTTTTTATTCATTGGCATGTGCAGGACATTATTCAACTGCAACGTGTGGAGATATCCATCGCACTTGGAATGGAGATGGATGGTCCCCCTTCCGATAGCATGGGCTCTCTTTCCACCTACCCCCGCAATTGGAATTTGGGGTATTGGTGTGTACTGGGAGAATGCATCGCGTCGATGGGTGATATGCAAGGTCATTCCTGAATCAGCCAGCCACTTGTAATAGCCAACTCATTCATCGATTTCGCAGGGATCATCGTAAGACTTATTCATATTGTGGTACTCGCCATCGCAATCCTCCCCAACATATGATTCCTCAATTGCACCATTTACCACAACATAGCGGCCCACAACGGCGTTATTGGTTTGCGGGTCATTAGATGACCCAGCATCAGCATTATTTTCTGCATTTTGCGCCTCGCGTTTAGCCTTTTTGTTGGAACTGGAGTTCCGACTTGTTCGATTGTTCGATCTTTTGTTCCTGGTCTCACCTGGACATTCGTCATGATCGTGGCCAAACTTTCCACAATCGCAACACTTGTTTTGCCCAAGGAAATGGCACTTTGATGTGAAGTGCCCATCATGCTGGCATTGACCACAATGTTTCTTCGCACGTGAGGTATGATTTTTGTTAGGGGGATTGCTAATACGACTAGCAAGAGAGGATTTATTTGAAGTTTGAGAATTGCCGGCTTGCTGAGAAGCGACAAGCTCTTTGTTTTTACAAGATTCATTCAATTCGTATTCTTGTTTAATAATGCCAATCAGTTGCTGGCTGTCGACACGTTTCTTGGGATCGGAATCAGATTCGTCGATCCGTCCCTGGACATATGGATTTGTGATTGAGTTCCAAGATCGTGGCAATGACGCCGCGATAATGCGTTTGAAGAGTGCATCCGAAAGCAGTTTGTTTTGCTTGCCAAAAAGGGTGAGCTCATCCCACTGATGTTTGAGCTTTGTAAGATGCTCAGGGATGTCGGCGCCTTCCGGAGCCTTCATCGCAAATAAATTGCTAAGTTGATCCGTGAAAACAAGGTAACTCATGTTCTCATAGATCGATTTGAGATTCGTCCACATTTGGTGTGCCGTCGCACACTTGCGCGTGTGCATCTTCTCATTGTTGACAATATTTTTATTGATAAGCATCTTTGTATATGTATCATTTTGACACCAATTCATCGCGCTCTCAGCATATAGCGCATCATCGGGGCATGGGATCGTGCCCTCGACATATCCAATCGTTTTCATGAAATTGAAGATGAGATATATGTCTTGTGCCCATGATGACCAATTATTTGCCTTACTATCCAAAGGCTTTTCGACTTTCGTGTTTCCATTGCCTTTGGCAAAGTTTAAAGGCTTTATATTGGGATCTCCAGCAGCTGGAGTCGGAGCAGATGTAGGGGCATTACTACCCGATTGCTGCGACCCAGCACTTGCTGCACCTTGGGCAGTTGACATCGTTCGGAGGATAGGGGGGGATAGGGGCTATCACCTCCTCATATATTGTGATGGTTTTGTCTCAGTGAATTGGTGATGATAGAAGTGCTATGGGTGCAGGGCCCATAACCTCAAGCGATGAGGATGTGAATGAGATGGGAGCACAATAAGCGCAAGGGAGAAGGACAGCAGACAATACTGGAGTGGGGACACCCACTCGCTCATGCTTCTAATATTCTGCGGGGCGATGGTAATATAAGGAGACGTTGCGCGGATAGTACTGATAAGGGACTCCGAACTTTGTCATACGGGCCTGTGCACGTTGTATTGTATTTGTCCTATCGTACATAATCTCAACACACCCGCATGTGCAGAAGAGGCACAGTACATACTGTATAACCCCGGGTGCGTGAAAATGCAAGTCCTGGGTGGTCGGACTGGAATTATGCGCATATGTGACTTCTGTGGCGGCATCGAAAAGCGCTGAACATGGAGCAGACCTATTTCTGGCCGAAAAACGGACAGGACAAGAGAATGTTTTCCATTTGGAGGACAGGTGAATACAGTTCTGTACAGTACATACAGTACAGTATAACTAACAGCCACGTAGTTGAAAAAAAAAACACCGAAAGGCCCCGCATGGCCACCAACTTTGAAATAATATCTGTCTGAAAAAAGTACATTTGCTGGGGTCAGTACCAGTACTCAGTCACTTGTCCTGCGTTGACCAAAGCAGCTCCAAGTCCAACTTCAAGGTTAGCGGCCATGTGCCTTGTTCCCACACACACGCTGTCAACTGCGGGCATGCACGTGGCAATTTCCGCCAAAAATCGTGCCCAGGCCAATCGCATTCGCTTCGTGTGGACCTGGCGATAAGGATACAGTACCCCTGTGGTTGTGTTGTCGTTCACGCGGAGTGCCACGCTTTTTCCGTGCCTCCAATATTTAGGGGTGTATGTCACGTCATGAAATCTGTACGCTGTACGAATGTAGTACTAGTGGTAGAAACAAAAGAACCTTCAGATCCGCTCCCATTAACAGTGCAAAGAAAGCTTGACTCGCTAATGCTCTAGCCTTGCAGCATCACGCATGACCAGAGCATGTTGACACGTTCACTGGAGGGCAGCATGATAGGAACCAATTGCACGGGTCACTTTATCAACGTTATAATAAGATGAGTCATTGATGACATCAGGAAACCTGTCGGCTCCTTAACCCTACTTATTTCTCGATTAAGATAAGTTAAGACAAGGTCACCTAAGACAGTGCTCCTTAAATAAGGGAGGTCCTGTTTATAATACCAAGTTAAGCAGTCCTTAGTGATGCTTAGCCATCCTTACTTCGTGTCTTAAAAGCACTTTATTTTTGTCCGAGATATGAATAATTCCAAAAAAGCGCACCCAGTCAAATTAAGAAATTGTAGCAATCTAAGGGCTGGGGCCGAGTTAAGAGAGTAAGACGTAGTATGGGATGCATCAACATCGACGCTTCTACAGATCCACATACAAATCAAGATCCATCATGTCATCATCTATGTCATCAGACACCATGACAGATGCGGTGATATTGGTACCAGCCTTCATGAACGAAAGTGCCTCTCCTATGATGTTCTCCATCGTACCATCACGGAGTGTGATCTTGATGATTTCACGATATTTCTGAATGCGTTTGTTCCACTTGCGGCTGAATGTGTTGGCATTGGTTGCACTGGCACTATCTGCTGGTGCTGCAAATAGGTTCACTGCACGTTCCACCTGGCATTAAGAAGGTAAGTTAGAAAGTACATTGGTTGAAAGGGAAAGAGAAAATACCGCCACAGTGCAAATAGCCAGCGCACCCATTGGATACATCCGTATTGTGTCAAGTTTGACCGTAACTGCTAGTGCCTCATCGCAATCAGGATCTATGCTTTTCAGCTTGCCCTCAAGGATGTCGATAAGTGCCAGTTGATCATCAGAGAAGGAGGGCTCAAGAGACGGAACCCTGACTGCACCCGAGATACTGTCATAGTGGCTCGCAAAAAGTTGCAAGATCATTGGTGAGCGAAATATACCAATGAACTCCTAAACAAGTATGGCATTAGCTTGTAAAACCCTACATCGCTCCGACACTCACCTGCTGCGTTCCACCTTTGGGTTTTGCATACAAGAACGCACTCTTGTCAAGTAGCTGAACTGCAGTGGTCAATTTATCTTCGGGCGAAAAGCCCTTGCTCTCGAAGGCAAACTTGAACAATGCGACAGCATTTGATCCAAAACCACTTCGCCACTCTGAAGCACGTTGCTGGGCCTATTATATGTTAGAACAATCTAGGCAATGAAAATCAAAGCAACTTACAATGTAATAAACAGGGCCATCAACATCGATAGTATGGTCGATGTGCGGATAAACGGTGTTCCAAATGGCCTGCATTGCAGCAACATTTTCCTCCTCACTGTCAACCCATGGACCAGCATGTGCACCAAGCCACTTCACATATGTTGTAATAAACTTCTTTCGCCAGTCGTTATTCTCCAATGCACCTTGAGGGAGGTCATTATTAGTATACTTCAACGTGCGTTTACTGCCCTCAACCTGGGCCTGAGTTGTACGTCCACTTTGCTTCTTGGGATGTGAGACGTCAGAGTCTTCAACTTTGACTGCTGTCTGGAAGTAGCATAGGAAGCTGTAAACATGTAGCGGCTGCAAGTACTGACACACATACTGAATTGCTCCGCTTCCCTAGAACCGACTGTAGATCCTTGAGATTGACCTTTTCGTCACCAAGGCTACTAAGCGTCCCACTTTCAGAATGTAGTTCATGAGAGGTTGTGGCTGAAGAAGGTGTGCGTGTAGTGGTAGATGATGCACTGGTGGCACGAGAACGGGGGCCAGTGACAGAGGACCAGTCCCTTGTGCCGGGGCCAAATGTGAGGCTCCGTTCTCTACCAGTGGGTCCACGTGGTTTGGCAACACCTGTGGTCCATGCCTTCACAGCAAGGAGTCCAGAGGGCTTCTCGGCACTGTTAACGACGTTGTGAAAAAAAAGTGTTCTCTCAGTCAGCATGAGTGCCATGTGCGGAGCAGAAGGCAAGAGGTGACCCAATGCGGCAAGATGTTTGTCTAGGCACTTACGTTATTTTGTTGTTGCCCATCGCACGCCTTTCACTGGCTTTCCCATCATCTACTGGGGGTAAGTTTATCTCCATGTTTCTCAGGGATAGGTATCAACTTACGGCTTGGTATACCAGCAGCTGATTTGTAGATAGTCTGGGAATCAACATTTGGCCTTTTCCGCAGTGCTTGGATGGCCTCATAAGCATCTGTCCTCCGTTTCTTCAAGGCCTTCTCTCCATCTCCCTCAGCGGCCTCTCTGTCTCCATCTCCCTCAGCGGCCTCTCCGTCTCCATCTCCCTTGTTATCGTTGGTACTGAACGCTTCAACGCTCTCATCATCAATGGTGTTCTTCTTCCTATCTGGGTTTCTTTCAGTATTAACCTTGTATGAATGGGATCCCCGCATCTGTTCTCTTACCTTGCTTGGTGTTGGCATCAACCTCGCATTCATTATCACTGTCCCATACAGTAGGTGCGTTCTGGTGGTCCAATTGCTGTGAGCAAAGAGATGGTGGGGGCTTCTTCCCATGTGCATTGACTTCATCCTCTGCAAGCTGATCTTCTTCGTCGGCAATGAACTGGTAAAGCCGCTCTAAACCCGCCTTAGTGATCTGATCATCAAGCTTCTTCTTCTTGATATCAGCTGCAACTTCTTCCTTGGTGCGTCTTTTCCTCATGTCGGCCAGTAGGATCACGCCGGGATGCTGAGTGGCATTCTTGGCTCTAGTAGACAGAGGCATGGTTGTATAGCTAGTGGCTAGAACTTGGAATGTGGGTGGTAGGATGCAGTTGCGACGGGGGTGAACAGGTGCATTCCGTCTTTTTTTTTTCAAGGTTTTTATTTATTGATGATGGTTATTGAATTACGATTTTTTGGACAGTCAGTATCGCATCAACTTTCAGGCAAACTCGCTTACTATTTGGGGTTCTTCCAATGGCCGGCCTGCCGTCTCTTGGCTTTTCTTTCATCCGGTTTACCAATTCTATGTGCGCTGTGCCAGCTGGAAACCCTCAGCAGCAACTTGCTGCGCTCTTCCAGTGCCCCCACACTTCGGTTAACAACCAAGTGTTCCAGCGTGTCATTCAGTCACAGGATCCTTCACTTGCTTGCCAGTTCAACATGCACTTGTTATACCTGAAATATGGTGACAAGTTTTTTCTCCTAGTAACCATAGCCGAAATGTGAGTTGCGGAAAAACCATTGCTTATTTCTCCCAAGGTACGGCCCCACTAACACTAGTTGGTGAGTTCCTCTGATTTACCAATTCTGTGTGTGCCGTGCCGGCTGGAAACCCTTCCGTTAACAACCAATTGTTCCAGCGCATCATTCAGTCACAGGGTCCTTCTCTAGTAGACAGAGGCATGGTCGTATAGCTAGTGGCTAGGACTTGGAATGTGGGTGTAGGATGCAGTTGCAATGGGGGCAAACAGGTGCGTTCCGTCTTTTTTTTTTCAAGGTTTTTATTTATTGATGATGGTCATTGAATTACGATTTTTTGGACAGTCAGTATCGCATCAACTTTCAGGCAAACTCGCTTACTATTTGGGGTTCTTCCAATGGCCGGCCTGCCGTCTCTTGGCTTTTCTTTCATCCGGTTGACCAATTCTATGTGCGCTGCGCCGGCTGGAAACCCTCAGCAGCAACTTGCTGCACTTTTCCAGCGCCCTCTAGCTTCGGTTAACAACCAAGTGTTCCAGCACATCATTCCTGACACCCTCTAGTCACTTTCACCGCTTCCCAACACTGTTCTCTAACTCTGCTTTCATGCCTTTGTCTTCTGGCAAGTCTCGCAGGCGACGACATCAACCCACTCTCCCTTTGACTGCAGTAAAATGTAAGTATTGTGGGCGGTTGTTTAGGAACGCATCTGGGCGGACAAAACATATCGGCGTATATCACCCACGAGGTGAAGCAGACCTTCGCCAGGCATTCCAACAAAATGCCTCAACTTCATTGCAGCAAGTGCGAGCACACTCTCTGGACCGCCAATCACCCCAGACTGATGGCTCTGAGCCAGCACCCATTGATATTGATATGGCAGAACACATTGATAACGGTATGATCCATTTCTATCATTGCTAATTACGTTGACATAGTACTTGTATAGATGGCCCAGAGCTACGTGAGCCAAACCAATTAATTGAGTTTCATAGTGCCCTGACAGGTGAGTGGTGCTGTTCGTAATCTCTGATATCACTGACCAAGAGAGAATTTCTAGCGATGCCATGCAACGAAACAGGACAATTTCTCCCAAATGGATGCCCCACCCGACCACCATCACCTCATTCAAAGACTGACTGGAGTCCATATAAGGATCGCGTTGCGTTTGAGACAGCAGAGCGCCTATACGCAAAGGAACAACTATCAGCTGCAGGGATAGATGCGCTGATGGACCTATGGCACTCGTCGTTCATTCAATATGGTATAGAAGATGGTGGAGCCCCCTTTCTTAACCACAATGAGCTCTACAATACTATTGATTCCACTCCGCTTGGGGATGTTCCCTGGCAATCATTTTCCCTGAGCTATGATGGTCAGCTGCCAGAGAACAATGTCCCTGCTTGGATGATGGATAAATTTGATGTGTGGTTCCGAGACCCACATCTTATCGTGACAAACATACTTGCAAACCCGGACTTTGCATCCGAATTTGACTTTATTCCATTTCGAAAATTCGACACCAACGGGAACCAGATCTGGCAGGACTTTATGTCTGGTTCATGGGCGTGGACGCAAGCAGTATGTCACGCAATTTCTTCACTTCGTGTCCGACATAATTGAATACAATTCCACAGGATAAAATTGCTGAGGACCCAGCGACTCATGGCGCGATGTTCATCCCACTTATCCTTGGAAGTGACAAGACAACAGTGTCAGTAGCGACCGGACAGAACGAATACTACCCCCTTTATATGAGTATTGGGAATGTCCATAATGGCATACGGCGAGCACATCGAAATGCGCTCACCGTTGTCGCATTTTTGGCAAATCCAAAAAGTACATCTCATTTGTCTTTGTAGCCACCATACAAGCTAATCTCTACCATTCTAGCTGAAAAGAAGTATTCGGATAACGTCAAGTTCCGAAACTTCAAACGTCAATTATTTCACATGTCCATCGCGCGCATTTTTCAAAGCTTAGAGCCATTCATGAAGACACCCGAGATTGTCCGGTGTCCAGATCGACACTATCGACGAGTCATATATGGGTTTGGACCATATATTGCGGACTACCCAGAACAAGTCCTTTTGAGCTGCATCGTTCAAGGCTGGTGCCCACGGTGAGTCTATATCCTCCTTGATAGTGTGATCTGACTTCTGATTTTGAATACTTGTGGGGGAAAGGTGTACAGCGCATCCTCAGTCCATTGATGCGGGTAGCTTGCCTCGCTCCAAGAGGCACACAAATGCTTTAGTTGCCTTGGAGACCCCGAAAGTACTCTGGGAGAGGTATGGCATCATCGATGGTATTATGGTGTGTAACGTTTTCAATCCCAGAACTTTCATAACTGACTGTGCCATTCAGCCATTCACTGATGCGTTTCCACGTGCTGACATATATGAACTGATCGCGCCGGATCTTCTACATCAAATCATCAAAGGCACCTTCAAGGACCACCTTGTGACGTGGGTGGAGGAATACCTCGTTCTCACACATGGCCAGACCCGTGCGAACACCATATTGGATGACATTGACAGACGGTGCGTGTTCTTATGGCACACACTAACAATGCTGTTCAACCTTATCACGACTCATAGGATCCACGTTGTTCCATCATTCCCAGGGCTGAGGCGATTTCCTCAGGGGTGTGGCTTTAAGCAGTGGACAGGTGATGATTCGAAGGCATTGATGAAGGTGCGTTTATACTCTCTTTTCGATGCCTAGCAAACAGCTAAATTCTATTTAAGGTTTATCTACCTGCTATTGAGGGGCATGTGCCAGATGATATCGTCCGCACATTCCGAGCATTTTTAGAATTTTGTTACCTTGTTCGTCGCGATATCCATACAGAAGACAGTGTTACTCAAGTACAAGATGCTTTAATGCGTTTTCATGAGTATCGAGTTATCTTTGAGTCCACAGGGGTTCGCCCTGATGGGTTCTCACTCCCGCGGCAACATTCCATCATGCACTATCCGAAACTAATTCGAATGTTCAGCGCTCCAAACGGATTATGTTCATCGATAACCGAGGCCAAACATATCAAGGCTGTGAAGGAGCCATGGCGGCGATCAAGCCGTTATGAACCATTGGGACAGATGTTACTCACCAACCAACGCCTAGATAAACTTGCCGCTGCTCGGGTCGATTTTACTTCACGTGGAATGCTTGATGGGACCATCATCTCATCTGCCTTGCAATCTTACAGTATGTCTTACATTTAGTTTGAAGAATCTTGCTGAAGCGTTCTCTGCAGGCGATGTCCACCACGACGACGATACCCATGCGCAGGATGATCACCCTGATGGTGAACTTGCTACACCGCCATCAACAGCATCACGCATAGACGAACTATCAGAGACATGGCCTGTGAATGACCCACTTGCCATTGGAGGAGTTGTGCTGGCGAAGACCCCTCGTACGTCCTGTTTACACATCATATTCTCTACTTTGTCTTACTTTGAATGAACCAGAAAAGGAGTATCCGACCTCAGTTCATGAACTTGCTGCCCATCTTGGTCAACCACGCCTACATGAACTCATCCAGCGGTTCCTCTACTGGCAACTCAATCCAGAAGATGATAGAACTGATATCCCGCTTCCCTTGTGCCCAGAATTTGATTCGGACATCTCAGTTTTCCACTCAGCAACTTCAACATTCCATGCGCCAAGTGACCCAAGTGGGATTAGAGGCATGCGTCGTGAAGTCATCCGGTCCACACCATCCTGGCGCAACAAGGAACCACGCCGTGACTGCGTTTTTGTCGAACGCGATGCAGAAGCCCTGGGAATGCAAGGCCTTGATGTCGTTTGTGTTCTTGCGTTTATGTCGTTCGTTGCTGATGGGGTTCACTACCCTTCCACACTTGTTCAATGGTTCACCCATGTTCGTGAAGAGCCAGATCAGCTTACAGGTATGTGGATGGTGCAAGCTGAGCAGTCAGCAGATGGGTCCCCTGTAGTATCAGTCATCCATACTGAGTGTATCCTGTGTGGTGCACATCTCATTCCTATTTTTGGCCAAGATTTCATTCCCCCTGGGCTACATTTTTCTCATTCACTTGACGCTTTTTCTGCATTTTATGTGAATAGATTCATCGATCACCATGCATTCGAGATTTTATTTTAACCTTCGCCTTGTGTCTCTCATAAGTCCTTAATATGCGATCCCGTCCTTAGCGGCGCAAAGCTGTATCTTTATCGCTTTCCGACTAAGGAACACTTGATATACTTGAAAATCAAGCATTGTATTAATCGACGATCCAATAAGATACTTTAATGGATTAATATATTCCTTAGTTAATCTTAATGCTCTTACAGAAATGGTAAGGCTACTAAGATACGTTAAGATTATGAGAGGTTTCCTGATGGACGCGGCACCCCTCGCGCCCAGCGGTCCCCTTTCCTTGTTTTCTCTTTTTTTTTGATTCTTTGATGCCTTGATGATATCGTAGTATGACTCCCCCAATGGGACTTTTGGGACTCCGCCATTGCGCATCACCGCATTTTGGACTATAGCTCCCCCTGAGTACGTGCTCTTTGCGTCTTCTCTCCCCATTCTCCCCTGGCGTTTCGTAGCCCCGAATGGCTGATGCTTCCAGCCACTTGGAAGAATTATACTAGTAGAAGAAAAGCTACAAGTGGAAGTATGAAGGTTCAATGTTTCGTGATAGGACAGGCAAGGGTGGGAGCTTGTGTACATAAGTAAGTGACCCATGCCACTGTCTGTGAGCCGTATTACATGTTACGAATGGTCTCAGCTGGAGACCATGCAGTCCCTAGAATTCTGTTCCGCAGTTCTTCTAGCTCGGGACGGCGGTAGCGCAGGAAAAGGTGCGTTCATGACATGGGTCCCACTCGACTGACTTAATTTCCATTCAACCAGGTGTAACTTGACGGACGATGATGCCTACCGGCGCATCGCTCTTTTCGGCCTCAAAAGGCCCTCCTTAGGCGACTATCCTTCGAGGTCCTTCAGCGCCTCCCTCGCTCGGGCCCTCGCTGTAGCACCTCGGCCGGGAATACCCCTCTGTCGGGCTTGTGGGGTCTTTGATTCCTTCCCTTGGTCAAGAGATTTCTTTCCCATGGCCACCGGTCGGAGTGACGTTTCGAGCCCGTGCCCTCCAACGCTTTCCGTCCGGAGTCCCAACGCCTCGATCTTAGCGGTCGTGACTGACATAGGCGCACCAACGATCTCGAAGCCGACCGTGCCCTCGGCAGGGACAGGTGCGGCGTCTGCGGTTGACGACGTTTCCTCTACCTCCATGGGAGGCGCCTGGGTCTCTGACGGCTTCAGGGGTAGAGGATGGCATGTCATACCAGGGCGGCGCCTCAAGGTGGTGATTGTGTATGGGGGTGTCTGGCTGCGATGGAACAAGGAGCTAGTAGTTGAATGTTTTACTCCGTCTTCACAACATACACTACACATGCTGCAGCTCTAAGCCACATCAAATTACCGAATATCGACCCTTTACAAGGGCAGGGAGGAACTTGCAGAGAACGGGCTATGAACTGCACAAGTTTAAACTTGAAATTTCGATTTTGAGTAAGCGTGTGTTTTGCCTCAAGTATGATTAAACTTGGATGCACATGCCATCCCTCAAGCTCGCCTTGTATCTCCTGCTGTTACGATGCAAAGCGACAAAAGAACTCCTGTTCCGAGTCGTTTCCTGTTGTTCGGTGGTTCAGAAGATGTGGAAGGCGGAGCACAACACTCGCAGGTGAAGGCCTCAGGATAGGCTGGTCGCTGCATGTTCCGATCTTCAGTTTTGAGGCACGAGTATTATTTCTTGAACGACGATAGGGCAATGAACCACATACCTCATTAATTCATGGAGGTGGACAACGAAGGAAATGGGGTCGACCCCGTTCTATTTTGGGCGCAGTTGGCCATCCGAGTCATTTGATCATGTCTGACCTGGGCACGTAACATTGTAGCTGGCCGTAGTCACTTCGCTCTCAGTTCTTGTCTCAGTCAGATGCGTACGGGAACGTGTCATTGCATTCAAGTTACCTGCATGTTGCGTATTATATGTCCAGACTTTGGGGGAAAGTGAGGCGTGAACGACCACATTCGAAGGCCACGTAGAACTTCCAACCTCTTAAGGTCCATTAGTAATGGATCCCAAAGCTCGACGTATTGCTCCCACCCTTCTCTTCGTCTTCGCGCGGATATTGTAGGATTGGTACAAGTACATCTCTCTGGCACACGTAAATCCTCGTACTAGTATCGACTACATTTGTACGATGATACATATTCAGAGCACGTCAATCATGCCGTTTGCTTTAGATGGTAGGGCAGTAAGAAGAATTAAACAGAGATATCAACTAAGCAGAAGAGTTAACTAGGGCAACGAGAATACCAGCGGGGACGGACAAGATATGTGGGTACTGGAGGAGAAAGGCGGTGAGGATTACGCAGACCGCAGTTCCACGGATCGCAACGCAAGAGATGGGGGGGTCCGCAAGAGGGTGTGGATGGTGGCTCCACAGAGTCAAGGTCGAGTTTGTAGCGAAGAGGTAAGAAAAGGGGAAGAGGAGAGGACGGAGCGCACGAAAAAAACCTTTCGGAAACAAAGGCAGATGAATTCCGATGAGACCACATAACAGACTGAAGGGTGAGTCTTATATGGCACATACGAGCGTCTTGGTTGGAGTATAAGGGCCGACTACGAGAGGAAAGGTAGCGAAGGCAGAGTTGAAGAAAGGGGGCACGTGTGGGTATGAGGATGTGCGTAAAAGAGAGACCGACATGGGGGGAAAAGACAAGGAGAGTTCGTCGCCGCATGAGAGCAGACGAGGCTAAGCAACATTATCTGTAAGCGAGAGGAGAGGGGAACAAAAGACGAAGAGGAGGTGAGGTGAAAGGGGAAGTCTGTGAGGTAGGTCGTTGTGTCTACCGTACTGTAGCACTGGCAACTGTTGGGTGGTGATGACGAAGTTGCTATTGGAAGTGGAAACGGGGGAAGCGACACTGACAAAGGTGAGGGCCCAACCGAGTGAAGCGAGGGACGCGCGGGAGCGCGATGAAGAGCTTATCAATTGAATGCAGTAAAAGTACAGGTTATATACTACTACTGTTTATGTATTCCTGATGCCAAAGTACAAACTGAAAGTACTAATAGAGTAGGAAAAAGTCCATTTATGTCCATGTCTTTAATCACAAGGAAACGTCGAGATTGCCCGATCGCACGTGTTAGTCGTGCCCTACCACGCGCGCGGTCTGAATCTCCAACAGTTGCATGAGCGGAGGGACTGCAGAGGGTCGCTGTTTGCCGATCTGCGACAAAAAAATGGGGGTGGGGAATTTGGAGTGACGGGCTCCGCCAACTGTTCTTCCCCTTCCTGACTGCGCTTCTTTACTTATCCTGCCGCCGTCGCATTGAACCACATAAGCTCGCCTCTCGCTGTTACTATCACACCTATTCCTCAATGTTGATGCACCGAGAAAAACGGACATTGTCCGCTTCTAAAACAGAATTTGGGCTACTGGGTTGGAATTCTATGGTGCGCACACCCCTTCTTTCCATCCCACCACTTCAAATTACACCCCCTGTAGGCTATCCGTCTTCCTCTCCCACATGCCATGAGGCGTCACGATGTACATCCAGTAATATATATACTATTCAATCATTAAATACATTCACGACTTTGGAAACATAGTCAATATCGACTCAATCCCCTGCAGACTGGGAGGCACAATATTGCCGGATCAACTCAACAATCTTCTCCAAGACGAGGTCTCTCTGTGGAACCCTAGGCCTGGTTGCAAACGTCTCCGTGACGAAGCTACGAATATCCCGATGGATCCTATCCCTGCGGCCAGAGCTGACATGCCTATTCATAGCCGATTGTGCGTCGTTGGCTGACACGTTATTCCCGGCAATCCTAAACATGTCACCCAAGATTACGATGAGGTCTACAACGTAGGCCATAACGCATCGAACATTTTGCTGACTGACATACGGGGGAGACTGAGAATAAATCAACGACGCCCGTCAGTTGTTCACTCACCTGCCTCGATATACATCTGAAATCCAATCCACTGGGCCATCACTATCAGATATTCCATTGTCAAGTTACTCAGCTCTGATTGATGTGAAACACGCTACCTCGACGGAGCACCGCTGAGAGATCCAACCAAGTCCTTCACATTGTGAGACATCTTTTTCTTGAATTCTGTTCCAGAAAGATACTGATCCCTGTGAGGAACTAAAAACAGCAGAGAAAAAAGGGAGAGCTAACTCTGGTCCTGTCATTCAGATTCCATATTTCGACGATATCCTCATGGATGACGTTGAGGCAGTCCATGAGGGGTTGATCAGCGAAGTAGACGCTAGACAGCAGGTCACACCAGTGTCCTATGCGAAACCATAGTTGTTTAAATTGGCTCGAGTCAGCAAGACGGTTGAAGACGGTTGAGCTCACGGCTTTGCCCGATTCTGAAAATCAATTATATAATCGAGACCAAGTCTGGGACAAAAGCAACGTACTCAATGGAAGCTTGGATCCGATTCACTCTCAATGCTGCAGACCATACGAGAGGTACCGGGGCGATCAGTGGCTCTCTGCCTCGTGCACTCAACTGCGAAGAATTGGCGGAGGCGGTGCGTGGTCCTGTAAAGAATCTGCCCGTAGTAACAACTAGATTGTCAATGAGATCCCTGAATGGGGATCTCACTTCGAATACATGCAATCGTCAGGAGACCATTCCAGAGACAAGAAGGCAAGTACCTGAGACGATCTCTGCTGGCACATCGCTGAGTTCTCCACGAAATAAGGAATGGCATGACTGTTCAACCTGTGTACGTGCGTCGGTCCTCGCAATGCTTCCGTGGAAACCTTCGGGTGCAACAGCCTCATCAAACTTAGTAAATGCGACAACGATCGGGACTAAAGTCCCGTGTTAGTCGAATGTGCAGATATTGTATTTGCCACACGCTCACCTCGTTTCATGCCCAGAATCTCTTCAATTCCTTCTCCGATGTTCTCATTAATCGCATCAGATGTGGGGACACATATCCTGAATGAAACACTTCAGCCAAACAGAAATGAAGGATATCTGGATTGAGTCTCTACCAAACGGCATGTAGTTTTTCAGCATCTGAACAACTCGGACCAGTCCGGTATGAAATGAAATCTCGAATCGCCTGCAAGTTCTGTCCATCCTCGAGTCCAAACCCAGAGGTCTCGTGGACGATAAGATACCGATTGTTCTCCGGATGGATCTCGTGATTGATATCTCGTTTTCCTGGCGCTACCTGCTTTCCGGGAATCCGTCATGTCAATAAGGCGGGATACGAAGGTATGGCGAAATACAAACTGATATCTTCACTTCGAAGACAGCATTGACGAGCGAGGATTTTCCCGAACCTCTCTGCGATCAAGAGTGGTATCGATCTGACTTCGATTTGGTTAGGTGTCGCATGAACGTACCTTTCCCACCACGAGAATCCTGAATCTACGGATGCATGAGATGGGTAATTCACATTTGACAGAATCGGGTCACATACTTGTGATGATCAGAGAGCACATGTCGCACCGTTGAAGTGAGTGACCGAGTCCCCGCTATTAAGTGCGCTTATAAGAGGGTTCATGGCTCAGCCAGGCATCACTCTCACCTGTGATCGTGTGTATGGGACCGGAGCAGCTACCCCTGCTAGGCCTGAGTGACGTCTGGGCCTTCATCGACGACTTCAAGCCCGTGGGATTCATTTCCTGGGACGCAGAGAGCATCCTATTGCGTGGGCTTGGATATGGTCGCGCTGTTCTACGGTATGTTGGGTGGTGTGCAGACGGTGTTCGGCCGCGGGATCGGTACGGAGTGTCTGAAGAATGCTCCCGGACGACTAGATGTGATGTCGCTACGGTGACGGGTTTCGCTGTTGCGCTCTCTCCCACCACATCCGAAGAGGGGCTATTAGCAGTGCTGTTGCAGCAACCCATGGCGAAATGGGTGATGTGTGTAGACGCATCAGGAAGATACGTGCTTTAATAATAATTTTGAGCGTGTCCTTGGGGCATTTCGACGTTCAGTCACACGTCACAGAGTTGGATTTGAAATTTCGGAGATATTTGTCACGTATCACTGGACTTTTTACCACATAAGCATCCTAAAGCCTGAGGCCTGGCCTGAGGGTTATCTATTTGTGAACTTTGCCAAAAAAAATTGGTCACGCGTCACGCGTCAAACCTTGTGAACTTGATCATCGTTGGCCTGTGAATGAAAGAAGTCACAAAAAAAAACACGGGGGTCCAATGCTGCAAACTTGCATCGGGTAAGGGGGTGTGCACAGCTCGCACACGCCACAGGCCCATTGTTCCCGCATGATGCTTTCCTCAGGAGGTCAATGTAGCACAGGCAGTAGGCTGAGCGCGCAGTGGCAGAAGCCCAGACCTAGTAGGTAATTCGATCGTCCATCTCATCTGTCTTCTTTCTAGCGAATTTTCCGCGTTCAACGGTGGGCGGTTCATCGAATGTTCATCGACGTTCATCGGATGAAGACAACTATGACGTGGTACATTCGCTCCCGTGAGACTTTATAACAAAATGAAAGCAGCGAAAGTTTGCCTCGGAATTCACCCCATAAGCAATGTCTTTCGTAGCTGGGATACGGTGATAAGAACTCAAGGTGCAAAGACCAGAGCATAGGAAGAGCGGATAAATGATCATGATGAAGAAATCATGAGAGGGAGTTGACGTGGTCGGATCGCATTGTGCCAGTCGACACTCATGAAGCTGTGTCCCACTTTCTTTGGCTCGGCTCTTGGCGGGGTCTCCATTTCAAAGCATCTCCAAAAGGATTGCACGCCCCGGCGATGATTGGCGTTTGCCCTTTCTTTACTTTGACCTGTCCCTCCGTAGGCACGAGGGAAGCTTAAACCCCCTGGATCTAAGTAAGATCTGAAGATTATGCCCGGGCTGGCGCACGCCTCAGTGCAGTTTCACTCCGACGGCTCACTGGTGTGCGAGGAAAGAACACGCAGAATCCGACATCGCGTGCGCGAAACTTCAAGTCCCTGGTCAATCAGACCTATTCAATTTTTTTGCTTTTTGCTGACCCTTTCATGGGGCAAGGGCACGTACAGTAGCTTCGAGTGCCAAAATGTGCGGCGTGCTAGCCTGCCAGTGCACGGTGATCTACTTCCGGCATAAAGTAAAGCCGAACACAGACGAGGAGATCAATTTTTTGGCGAACATGAGGATAAGTGAATATAGCTAGACGGAGGATATACAACGTGGGAGTGAATGAAAATAAGCAAAATGGTTTCCCATGGTCTTCTAACCTGGCGGCTTGTACACGTCAAGGTGGTGCGGTGCGAACCAATCGCGCAACGTCGTTCCATTCGACGGGCGCTCTCCCACTGATATGATCGTTGATAGGTCGTTGACCTGTAGTAAATGGCAATGACCTGGACGGAATCTAGAAGGTCGATTATATGTTAAACTGAAAATGGGAACATGAGGCATGCAGAACACGAGGGTGCAATGCAAGTCTATCATCCACTGGCGAATTCGAGACTACTAGTTGGTGGGCCACCATATGGGAAGATATGCAATGTTGAACGTGATGGAATATTAATGTTCCGCCACCTGTGTTTCTACGCGTTTGACCTGGGCGAGAGTTGAACGTTGAGCGCTGAGCTAGTACAGCTGTCAGAATTTCGTACTCAGCAAAATAAAAAGATCTTAGAATGGTAGACATGAGGAAACAAACATAAGCATGTGTCGCTAAAGACAGTCGCTAAGTCGAGTGGAGGCGCCCCAGGGATAAACGTCGATAAACGCACGCATTCCCGGACGTTATTTAAGCCCGGAAAGTGCCCCTGGGGGAGCTCCTCACATATACAGACCCTAGTAGACCGGCAGCAGAAGAAGGTGCAAACGTGGACCCGGGCAGAGCGGCGGAAACAAGCAGAAATGCAGGTCTGGTTGCTGCGCTTGAGGCGAAATATGCGATTAGGACTGCTGTGGACGGATTCGCGTGAGTGAAAGAAACGCACAGCAGAAGGGGATGCGGAATCGCCCGGCATCGCCAGGCACCCGGCAACGTGTGCATCTGCTCCTCTGTGCTTGCCCCCGCCCACACATCCCCTTCTGCTGCAACGGCTGGCTCCGCTGTGGGTTCTTTCATTCGCGCGAATCCGTCTGCAGCAGTCCCAGTTGCATATTTCGCCTCAAGTGCAGCACCTGGCACTGGGCCCGCGTTTCTGCATCTTTCTGCCGCTCTGCCTGGGTCTGCGTTTGCGCCTTCTTCCACTGCCGGTCCAGGGTCTGTATATGCGAGGGGCTCCCCCAGGGACACTTTCCGGACTGAAATACTGCCCGGGAATGCCCTCGCGTGCATGCATTTATCCCCAGGGCGCCCTCACCCGGGCCACTCGACTTAGCAACGACGTGTCTTAGCGATACATGCTGTCGCAACACATGCTTTATGTTTGTTTTCCTCACGTCTGCCATTCTGAGATCTTTTTATTTTGCTGGGTACGAAATTCTGACACCTGTCTTACTGTGTCACACCTTCCGCCGAAACACAGCGCAACTCCACCTGTGCCTGTCAGGCCAGCGTTGCCGCGCTTCATGATTCTGCCCTCCCGCTCCGGCAATACCAACGAGGGTACTAGTGTGGTAATATCAGGGGCAAATATCAGGGTACATATGTCTGGTAGCCTGATAGAGATAACTACTCAACATATTCAACCACAGTAGGATTCGGCTACAAGGCAAGAAAAAAGAAAAAAAGGAAAGCGAAAATGGTTTCGCGTGTTGCCCAAGTCCGGGATAGTCGATAGCCCCTTATTCAAAGGAGTAAATTTACAACAGGCGCGAGTCCAGCTGACATTGGCACGTTGACAGTTCGCGATGCAAGCTACCTCGTTTCCCCAACAGCCATCGCAAGGTGGTTTGCACGTGGTAGTTTCTTCCCACACAATTCAGACACCTTCCAATAGAACATGTGCGTGAAATCGCAACGCTGCGCCCGCACAATCTCCATTAGGGTCTTTTCGGAACTTGGATATATCGAGCGCATGAAAGCGATTCCTGCTAATGGACCTTCCTTCCCATGGTCGGAAAACGCTAATATGCAGATGCAGATTTGTGTGGTAAGCATCGGGTTCAGGGCCGCTGCGACCGAAAGCAGCCCAACGAGCCGCATTTATCCCGCTATCAGGGGGTGTATGACTTTCTGGTGATTTGATACTGGTGTAAAAGAGGATTTACACATTGCAGTCAGTGCGGGTATATTTCCGATTGTAATCTATCTGCATTGTTTGTTTGGTTGTGTGCCATGCATGCACACAAATAACGCGTCTTGGAACAATGGCTGACACCCGTCCGCCTCCGCGTGTTAGCGCGAGTCGAGCGTGTATCTCGTCTTCTATCCCCCGAACCACTAGTACTTCCTTTCTCTCCTTTCGCTACCTGCTGGCTGCGCTGTCGTCCTCCATTACGTCGCTGACAGCAGCGCCAGGCAATAGAGGGTTAATGAACCACATGGACGGTACAGAGAGTGAAGAGTACTTACTAGTAATCATGTACCAAGTCCCGATATCTGTCTTGTTCCCAGCGCTCAACAACTATAGGACGATCAAAGAGTCGGCGTGCTGCGACAAACGGCTCTATAGCTTCCTCTGCCGACCCGCAAGGCCCAAAGCCCCCAAAGGAAAGGTTACGAAGTGAAGGTAGGACCGCGATAACCCTTTCTCCGGTAAGTTCTTGCAACACACGTGTGACGAGTGGTCCCAATTTCTTCGATACGTACAGACCCTGCACGGCAGTGAATGCGTGGAAAAGTTCCAGCCATTGCATGGGTCCCATGCCGTCTTGGAGCTCTACCTGAGAATCTGCGTCTCCGCTGATCTCAAGGCATTCGACATGTGGAAGGAGAAGTGAAAGCCCGTTGCATAACTGTGCCATCCACGAAATCCGCTGATCTAACCTGTCACATCGGGTACCCAAGTCAAGACCAGTTGGTGATCCAAAGGTAATCCTAGTAGACCAAGGGTAAAGCTCCATATATGCACGTTTGAATGGTTTTAGCCTTTCTGCGCTGCTGATGAAGTTGTATAACTGTGGATCAGTAAAGACGCTGTCCGTGAAAAACCATAAGTTGAGGCTGTCGAGACTAGGTGCGCTAATTCGGGATATGAGACGCTCCAAGTACTTGCTGTCGCCTCGGAACGCAAAGAATGTGAGAGCAGGGAGGATATTGTGCATTGATGAACGTGGACGTATTTGGAAGGGGTGAGATTGAGGAGATTGGTATCCCATGTGAAACTCTTCAAGTCTGGGCAGGGCAGTGAGGCAAGTGGCGATGACCTCGGGATCGATGTACCCAGCATCCGGTATGCGTTGAAGCCAAAGTTTGGTAAGGTGAGTGGCACTGACAACGACCTTGGGTAATGCCGGAAATGCGATGCCCTCCAGGAAGGCAATCCGTAGTTGAGGGGCCGATCCACCCAAGAACGAATCGGGAATGACAGGTCCCATTTCATCGAATGACTGAAGATGGAGACCCTTCAGCGCCGGAAATGGCTTCTGCATCACGGCTGCGAATTTCTCCAATACAGGGCTCGTCAGATCGTCGAAAACGATCCAGGATACCCAACTATAGCGTTTAAATGCGGCAACTACATTCTTTTCACCCTCGCTATCCTTGGGTGAATAAAGTATGGCGATAGGCAAGGGTGGCCAGATGTCCAATAACTTCCTGACTGGTGTTCTGACATCGCAAACAAGTAGCAGATTTAGACGCCGGGGCGATGCAAAGACGATCTGGCGCCATCTTTGACATACGTGTACGAGCGGTTTCCACATCTTCGGGGTGAAGTGCTCGTCATCTCCTCGGCAGTGATCAAATATCTCTAGAAAGATATGATCGGGAAGCATGTGGATTGTCGACTTGTTATGTTCCAGGGGAGGTAAAGGAGACATGGGCGATGCGGTTGAGCAGTGTGCATAGTATTCACCTAGAAGTATACGAGATGTGTGCACGCTGGATCAGTCAGACAGAGCACAAAGACTCACGTTTGCCTCTTTTTCGGGGCCAGTGGACGAAACAAAAGAGGGAGACTGCACTACGACGAGTCCTAATACGAAAGGGTGAAACCCAATGAATTACTTCGGAATTGGAGTAGTGTATTTCCTGGACGTACTTGTGAGGACTAATTCTCATTGTTGAGGGTTCAGCGCTATGGCGTTGCATGGACATGCAACTCAGGGTCATTGTTTGTGATGCGATGGCAGGTTACACGTGACACAGTTCTCCAGGATTTTCTCACGGTGGGATTTAAAAAAAAACCCCCATTTACTGTATTTGCGCCTCGGGTGAACTTCACGTAAGTTATCACTGCTGTATTGTAGTGCAGTATATGCTATACCTGTGTGATAATATGTATATGGGCCCTAACAATGCAGAATTCTACCCCCATAGACAGTGGGAAGTACTCGACTCCCGAATGAACGCAAATCTATGGGGTAGAATGCCAAAGTGTTACCCCATGGTCCTAACTTCGTAATACAACAGCAGCAACTGTATTTATCCCAGAAGTGCTACATGGGGCTCCGCTCCCCGAAGCGCACAAGAATTGACTCAAAAAAACCCCCCCGAACGCGAATCCCGTCCCGTCGGGAAACCTCCTGTTACCTGTTTGTTGAGAGGTAGCCCGGCAAACCGAAGACAAGTAGCCCGAGGTGCAGCCCAAGTTCCTGCCCGAGTACCCTACAAACGCGCTCCCAGATACAGTAGCTTCCGCCTAGGTATATAAGATTTCATAGCATTCAATGTCAGACAGTAGGGCAGCGGGGATTCCCGCTCCATCACTAGTACTCTTGCGTGCTCACTCATCGATACTCACCTCTCGTTCACGCACACTATATTCTCATAATAAACCTGTTCTACTTAAATACATATCACATCGCCGCCACTATCCACCACAACCCTGAGTTCAACTCAACTCAACTCAACTCAACTCAACCCAACTTTCCGGCAACACTATCGCCTGCGTATATCGCAACATGGTCAACCCACCACGGGTCACTCATGTAAACGACCGTGATGACCTCAAACGCCCTCCCACCGTACAAACTTCAACCTCTCATATCAACCTTTCTCCATATATATGGTTCGCTTACTTTCCGCTATCCCACTCTTTCAGTACGGTTGACATTAAAGGATCAGACAACTCGGACGCATCATTCTCCGTCGAGGTGAAGTGCGTGCAAGCCTTCGGTAAGTAACTTTAGTTTTCCAGCTCCGAGAACATTCATCATTGATCTCATCCCGTTGCCAGACTGACGTCTTCTCAGGCTCTGAGATCTATGTTGGCTGTTCCAATGGCGACGTCTTACTCGTTGCGCTGCAGGCAAATGGACCCGATCAAGTGCTTTCATATTGTCCCTTCTTCTTCTCGCAGAGTTCTAATAATGCGTAGCTAGAATCGTACACCCTCAGATCTCGACAAATGCTACCAACAGGAAAGCCCGTCGATGAGATTGTGCTGGCCCCAACCATCTCAAAAGCGCTCATCCTCAGCGGTACGTACTTCGTCATATATGCGTCATGCCCCACCTAACGCATCTAATGTTTTGGATAGATCGCCAAATTATTATTCTCACCATCCCTTCGCTGGAACTTGTTCAAAACATCAAGCCGATTCGCAACGTGATACCATTTGCAGTCGACCACCACCACCTTTCAAGGACGGTGCCATCGATAGACTATCACTTCTTCCTGCCGACTTTTGCGTAGTGAAACGCACCGGAATCATGTTATATAGGCCATTATCGTACATCCAAGTGAGCAAACGCTTCTATCTCAGTTCGACTAATTACCTAATGCTTCAACTTAGGACATACCGCTACAGGGCGAGGCATTCCTCGGCCGTCCGATCGGAATGTCTCTGCGCATTGCTGACCGCGAGCAATATATTATGGTCAACTTGGGCGCTATCATAGCGACGCCGATTCTCCCCATTCCTCATCCATTCTTGGATGGGCGCAGTTACGATGGGCGCATTTATCAATCTCAATGGAGGCCCAGTGCGTGGCACGTTGCAGTCGCAGGCTCACCCGCTGTCCATCAGTCCGTCACCCTCTCCCGCGTCATTTTTTGCGACTGACTTTGCCATAAAGGCATGGAGTATCCGTATGTCACGGCCCTGTTGCAGGACCAAACGATGCTGGTGCACGACGTCGAGTCGCATGAAGTCGTTCAGGAAATCCTGATCCGTTACCGGTGTCGAATGGGGCTCCACTCGTAGCCATACTTGGTGAGGAGCGTCGAGCATTGGCCATGAGTTCGAATGGGTTTCTCGTACCGTTGCAGGGGCCGCCTGAGAAACCGTGGTTGAGGCATGTCAATCTTCTGAGCCGGAATTCAAGGCCAGGAGGGAGAGAAGTGGTCCCAACGATACCGGCCGGAGACAACGAGGAGACACAAGAGCACTCCTCCTTGACGGAAGACGCGACTGAGACCGAAGCGTCTGCGACACCGTATGAAGTATAGTACAGGTGTGTTTTCATTGGGCCACAAACTGATTTCGACTGTTCTTATTACGCGTGTTGGGGGTTTTCTGGATTCTGACTTCATGCCCTAGGCCTTTTGTCTTGATTTATGCGGACGACATAATTTTGACTCATTTCACCTTACACAGTTCTATGCGACTGCGACCCGTGTTTCACTATTGATCATCTATGGTGTTTGGAGAAGGGTATATGACCTGGTAGGGAGGAGTGAACCGGAGGCCTTTGATCAACAGGATCAGTGCAAAGGATTCTCGATGCTCATGGCGCCAATGGTACTGTCTTATCTCTTGTCGCCAGTGGTGCTAGTCCCGTTTGTAGGTCCAGGAAAGTCCAATTCTCTTCCCGTGTCAGTTACTCCTTCCCTATCTTGACTTTCCGGCTCTCAGTTGCATCCTCCACAAGGACAACTCTTAACTACCCAACCAACGCTTCGTCCTACATGTATCCGTGGGCGTCTTTCCCTGACAAGGTGATTTCCCCACGAGTTTCCGAACTCCGGATTGACCCGTTGTCATTCCAACAAACGTGAGGTGATATCTGGTTCAGGTACACCCCACCTGAACAATAAGGAGTACAGCGATGCATACCGTGCAATGCTTGTATGGGCGGGAGATGATGGAATAAGCGATCTGTCAGCGCGTCCGGATCAAATGGAAGGTACTTTATCCGGCGTTCTCGGAGATGTGGACAGTAAGGATAGTCTCCTATCTTATTTACTGGAATGGTACTGTACACAATGTCAACAACTGAATACACATGCTACATCGGAGACAAAAGAGTTCAGACATCTCAGGAAGTACTGTCACAATATCGCCTGATTAACTCTATAGTCCTCTCCAAGACCAGATCTTTCTGCGGAACCATAAATCTGATTGGTAATATCTCCGTGACAAAGCTGCGAATATCCCGGTGAATCCTATCCCTGCGGCCGGAATCGACGTGCCTATGCATGGCCAACTGAACATCGTTGTAGGACACATCGCCAGGAACTGTCCTAAATATATCATCCACGATAACGGTGAGGTCTACGATATAGCCCATCACACATCGAACATTCTCCTGGCTGACGTGCGAGAGACCTGAGTCAGATTAACAACACTTTTTTGTGTCTACTCACCTGCCTCGATATACATCGTAAACCCACTCAGCGAAGTCACTATGCGGAATTTGATTTCTCTTCTACGATTTGCTTAGAGAACACACACCTCGACGGCATGAAGGCAGCCGACCCAGCCAAGTCCTTGACAAGATGCGACATCCTTTCCTTGAATCCGGAATCGGAAAGGTGCTAGTCTCTGTAAGTAGATTAAACGAGTGAAACGAAAGGAAGAGCTAACTTTGTTCCTGTCTTTTAGGTTCCATATCTCGACGATATCAGTGTGAATGACGTTTACACAGTCCTTGAGGGGTCGATCAGCGAAGTCGAGGCTAGACCACAGGCCACGCCAGTATCCTAAAGAAGCACGTAGGTGTCAGTAGTGACCTGAACCAGCGAGTTGGTGATACCTGCGGCTTCGCCCGACTCTGTGAACCATATATATAAACAAGATGAGATTCGGGAGAAAATCGACGCACTCAATTGAGGCCTGAATGAAAATATCTTGATGAACTCTCAATGCCGCAGACCATAAGAGAGGCACGGGGGCGATTCGTGGCTTCGATACTTGTGAAGTCGACCGCGCAGGGGCAGAGGCAGCACGTGTACGGGAGCCTGTCATAAACCTGTCCGTGATCACAACAAGATTATCGATCAGATCACTAAATTGTGGGTTCACTACGAATAAATCAACTTGTTAGAGTATGGTTCCACAATAAAGAGAGCAAATACCTGAGACAATCTCTGCTGGCACATCCCTGGCTTCCCTACGGAACAGGGAACGACATGACTGATCGACCCGTGCACGTGCGCTGGACTTTGCAGAGCTTCCACCTTCAGTTGCAACTGCCTGGTCGAATTTAGTAAATGCAACAATTACAGGCGCTGAGCCTCGTATTAGTTGAATGTGTAAGCCTCGGATCAAAACGCAAATACCTCGTTTCATGCCCAGAATCTCGTTAACTCCTTCTCCGATGCTTCCGCTGATGACGTCGGATGTGGGGACACATAGCCTGAATCAAGCGCTTCAACCAGAGAGGAATCAGGAACATTTGAGCATCGATTCTCTACCAGACAGCATGCAGTCTTTCATCGATAGCACGGCCAGGATCAGTTCGATACGAAATGAACTCTCGAATAGCCTGTAGGTTGTCGCCGGGTCCAAATCCAGGGCTCTCGTGAACGATAAGAAACCGATTATCCTCTGATTGAATCTCGCGGTTAATATCTGGTCTTCCTGGTGCCGCCTGATTTCCGGAATGAAGTCAGGTTAACAAGATGGGAATACGAAGTAGGACAGAACACAGACCGGTATGTTCACTTTGAAGACTGTATTGATGAGCGAGGATTTGCCCGAGCCTATCTGTGATTAAGAACGGTATCGATTTGACCTGAATTTGGCTGAGAATTGCATGAATGTACCTTTCCCACCACGAGAATCCTAAATCTACAGGATATGAGTGGGGCGTCATTTAAATGCCGGAGTGGAGCCACATACTTGCGATGGTTGGAGAGCACTTGCCCCATCGTTGAAGCGAGTGATCGGGTACCCGCCTTTTGGTGCGCTGATAAGGCGGTTATTGAGGGTTCATAACCCAGCCAAGCATCACTCTCTCACCTGGGTTCGGCATTCTGGGAACGGAATTGTGACGCTCACCGGGTGTTAACGTCCGGGCCCTCCTACGGTCCTGGGAAGACGACCTTTCCAGATTCTGGGGCATAGATCGCGTTCTACAGCGGGAAGTTGAACTTGACGCTTCTGTATATGTCGGCTGGCATGAAGATGGTGTTCGACTGCGAGGTCGGGACAACGTGGGCGTGGAGGGCACAGAGGCACTTGGGGGTGGTGTCGGCACCGTGGTGGAACTCTGAGCCCTCTGAGTTATCGGTGCGCTGGGAGGCGCTGGCGGTTCGTGGACGGCAGGTTTACTGGCGAAGCAACCCATGGAGCAATTGAGGCCTCGTCAGGCAATGGGTGTCTGTTTATGAGAGAGCCGTATACACGGGGTTCCAGCGTTGCGTTCGGTAAAGGGGTCAACACGCCTTTGCCGTGCAGCCCGCGTCGAGGAAATGATGGTTCACTGTGTGATGTCAGTCGCACTAACCCCATGGGTTGGGTTGAACGCTTTTAGGTAACACACTGGGATTTTATACACTCATCCTAAATATTGAAATCTGATTGGCCAGCGCGACTGCCTGAATTGGAACCGTTGAAAACCCATACATCTTTGACGGCCTCCGAGGCAGTGAGTGTTCCTGAATTTCCTGCAACGTTTCAGTAGACGAACTCTTGGGGCGACCACGTCACATCCGCTTCCCGTACAGTGGGAGAGCTGGGGGAGATGAAGTGAGCAAGTCGTTGAGGTTGGACCTCGACGGGTGGACGACGCAAGTGGCCTCAATGTGCGTTGACAGGTTTCCTCACTCAGGCTGGCTTAGGCGCTCAAGCGCTCAAGAATTGATCTACGTCCAATTCGACGACGGGGGGAACGCCGCAGGGAGATCTCGATCCTGCCAATTCCGAAGTAAATCGAATCACCCAAGTCGTGCCTTGGCCGCTTGGCCGCCAATCTACCAGCGGTGATACGGTAGAGAGTGCCCCCTACAGTATATCGAAGGCACCGCGTGTGAAGAGACATAGGACATCTGCGGGTGCACGAAATTTCAAGTCCTGGGTGAGGAGACTCGCATGCGCACTGCGGCCCCTTTTATGTTGATGGGCATGATGGACTTCCTGTGGCGGCGTCGAAAAGGGCGTTGTCGCGTTGTCTACTATGCTTGTGGCGCCAAGTGGCTGGAAAAAAAAACACGTACATGCCGCATGGCCACCGACTTCAGAATAATATCTGCCCGTCCGATACACGTGGTACAAGGTGATAATGAACGTGACACGTGTTCTCTCTACAGTAGACGGCTTGTCAGTACTGTCAGTCGTCAGTACTCGTCAGTCGTCGCTAGTCCTGCCGACAGCACCGTTGACCGAAGCCTGACCGAAGCAGCTCGGCCCCGCTCCTAATTAAGGCCTAATTGGCGGCACGTCACACACACGCGCGCCGTGAACGTGTGAACTACGGGCGTGCAGTGGCGTGCGTCCGCGTGGCAATTTCACTCTACGTCCTTCCGTCTGAATGTGATTGTCTCCCCTTAATCTCCATTCCACCCACATCCGCCCGACGGAGCCCCGACATACTGTAGTTGGCTTAAGGTATGGCACCCCATAACCTCCATAAGAAGAAATATTGAGCCCACAATCGACGGACTCCGTGTTAGGATTAAAGTTGGTCAACCTTGTTGAAGCGCCCACTTCGTGTGAACAATAGAGTACAATGAGGAAGCTAACCCCTCTATGTTGCGATCTTGTCGGGCCACGCGGGGGGGGCGTGTTGGCTATTTGATTTGAAAATCATAACTGGGGAACAGCGTTGGATGTTACGAAATTTCCATTGCATCGTACGAAAGAAGGGGCAGAAACAAGAGAGCCTTCAGACCGCTACCATTAACAGCATGAAGAGACCTTGACTAGATTGACTCGCTAAGGCTCTGGCCTTGCAGCATCACGCATGCACCGCTAAGGTACAGTACATTGACGCGTCCGATCGAAAGGTGCTGACACGAAGAGGAGCTGCATGAATAGGGACATTGCTTTACAAATTACGGTGCACGACACTACAGTGCGAGTCAGACTTTTCCGGCACCTGACAATGCACAAAATTTGTTTGTGTAACTCCTCCCTCAAAACTCCACCAAATCACTTCAAACCAATTGCATTAGGATCGCGTTTAGAAGTATAATAAGACTTGTACATTTAAAAAAAATGTTAAGTACCCCCCTTTCTGACCACATTTTGAAACAAAAATCCTCAAAAAAGGTGTACCTGCACTGTGTGGACTTAAAAAAGACCTGAAATAAGATATTTGGACTATTTACAACAAAAGAAAGGATATCTGATGCTAATGGGCTCATGTGGGCAATGAGGAAATATTTTGCACCGGCAGGGAATCGAACCAACGGACCCACCATGCTTACTCATGTAAGCAAAACAAAATAACCACTACACCATACAACCTCACATCAACATTCCTTTAAATGATATATGACCATGAACAGTTGCACCTATTACCAACAATATGGATTGACAATTTATGGATACAATTTCTGTGGGAACTTGCATGCATATGTTCTCAGGAATTCACTGCAATGCTCAAATTAGCTTATTTTTGTATATTAAAATTATTTTTATATGGGTGCTATGTACAAAAAGTTGAAACAAGCACCCAAAACCCAAAAATTGCAGAATCAGTGTGTTTTACCCACTTTCCTTCCCAGATTTTAACTGTGTAGCTGGGAGCTCAATACTTAGGTGCCTGCTCATGTGCTGAAAATGTTTGACTTGCACTGTAGTCACTTCTATTTCAGGTCAATTAATGCGTGCCTTTAGTACTGCACCCCACACATCCTGCACTGGTCACCCAGGTATGTGTCTTTACTAGCTTCACTCCCCTTTCTCCATCTGGTGTTTTGTAGCCCCAAAGGAGCAGTGCGTCTGGCATCTTGGTGGGAAACATAGAAGAAAAACCACAATGTGTTAAGATAATGCAATACATATGTGTGAGTAACATGCACACTGATACATCAGCATCTGACAATCTTACATTATCACCTGCTATCATACATATAGGCTGAGTAGAATAGGAATAGATCTTCTAAGCAAGTGTGTTAAGGCTTCAACGGGCCTTGATAGTACGACTTGTACTAAGAGTGAACTGGTGGCAAGTACTTTGAAGGAGTAGAAGTCTCTAGTGTTGCTAGAGACGACTCTGAGTGGCTTATGTAAGAGATGAGGGAAAGGGGAGGCACAAGGGCAGGCTCCTAACCAGCCAACTGGGCTGGTTACACCTAATCCTAGTAGTGTAGCATACAAATCCCTGTACTGTGTGTAGCCAATCAGAGCTATTTCGGGCTATGCCAAGTGTGATTATATCAACCATGAACCTTAGGGTTGCGCAACCAGCCCAGTCGGCTGGCACAAAATGTCAGCCACAAGTGTGGGATACCTTAGTCAACACCACAAGAACGCAAACCAGTTCACAAAATTCAGTCATATGACCTAGACACATTGTAGATAGGCCTGTTGATTACCCCCAAAGTCAACCCTCCACTCAAAACATAAAAATTCCGTTATTTTACTGCATTGCTGCCATGATACATGGTGTTGGGAAATCAATGACACATAGTAGCCATTGCATGCTATTAGTCATTTATGATTAAAGGGTCAATAATGGTAGAGCCATAATGGTGTAGTGGTCATGACATTTTTGCTGACGCGAGTGGGCAGGATGGGTTGTTGGTTCAATTCCATGTGAGTGTAAAATATTCTTTCTCATCTGCATCATCCCACCAACATTTTTTTTCTTAGTTCCCAGCTCATGTTATATATCAAGACCTTATACTATTTTTTTTCAGCTTCTACACACCATTTTAGAGGTTGGGTATGAATGCTTCAATGCCCACCCATCAAGTGCACAGTGTTCACCCACCGGCCCAGTTCAAATGATATGTTGTACTGTGCATCATGTGACTGAATTTTACAAACTGGTTTGCATTCTTGTGGTGTTGACTAAGGTATCCCACGCTTGTGGCTGACATTTTGTGCCAGCTGACTGGGCTGGTTGCGCAACCCTAAGGTTTATGGTTGACATAATCACACTTGGCATAGCCTGAAATAGCTCTGATTGGCTACACACAGTACAGGGATTTGTATGCTATGCTACTAGGATTAGGCGTAACCAGCCCAGTTGGCTGGTTAGGAGCCTGGCACAAGGGGAGCTTTCAAGAACGTTGATATTGAGAATCAAGTCAAGCTTAGGGCTTGACTGTCGAAATACAGGGCACTTATATACAGGCACGGCCGCGCACAGGCCATGGTCACTAAAGTAGGTACGTCTGGTCAAGAGGGGGCTGTCTGTATCGTATGGTACTCCGCGGACAAGTGCTGCGGTCTGTATGAGTCGAACAATAGAGAATGAGCGAGAGCGAATGAGGGATCAGGGAATTGCCTAATCTATCCTTAACTGGGGAACAATGGCGGCGGGTCATTCCAAGAAGAGAAGTGTCATCATGATGCGATGACGACCATGAGGTTTGAGGCTGATCCAAGGAGATCTGATCTCCATGTGCCCATTCTGGTCTAATGGGCATCTAGTGTAAGCAACTACCCTTTAAGGTAGTCCGTATTGATGGTGACCCAATTAAGGGCCATGTCGCTATCTGTGTCATCTGTGGAGCTCTGCATGGATGAGGGATTGTCTGCGGACTCTCCTGAGGAGGTCAACTGGTGGCCCTAACTCTGGGGTGAGGTGCTGGCTATGGGCGATGAGGCAGCAGGCGTGATTGACTGGTAGCTGCCTTCTCTACTGGTGCATTGGCATATGGGCACTGAAGAGGGACTAGTGGGAGATAGGGAGTGCTTGCAGGACACAGGGCTAGGATCAGTAAGGTACTCTTGCCAGGGTGCAATGGGGGACTCTTCTGAGGATAAGATATGTGTCAGTCCCTCATGTTCATACTGAGTTGGTTCTGGTTCTATGGGCGGCATGTCCTCCATGGGACTGTCTGGGTCTTCTGGTTGCTCTGTGAGTTGCTCCATTAAGGAGTACTCTTGACGATGGGTGCTCCAAGGGATAGGGGTAGGGGGCTGGGTTGGTGGCAGGTCAAAGGATGGGTAGATGGATATTGCAGGGGAAGGTGGTCGTGTCATAACGACTTGGGATGGGCTGGTCCACTGTGGTTTAGGTGGCATGTCTTCCAAGGGTGATAGTGATAGTGGGTTCAATGGTAATGGCTGCTTTCCCATGAGTTCTGGTGGTGTGGCACTGGGGAATATGGGCGATGGTTTGGTAGCTGGTTTTAGGTCAAAGGATACGACCTCTGGTGTGCCCAAGGAGGGGTAGGGTAAATGAGAAAAATTGGGTGGATCATAACAAAGTGGGCATCCCCACTCCATCTCCCTGCATGTGCCTCAACCCTCATATCCCAGGTTCACATGCCCGATCCTATTATCTTAGTCATATAAACACAGGTTATGGGCCCTGTGGCTTAAAACCTTTAACCCATTTTGATTATCTATCACTCATACTTGACACCCATACAAAAAACAACAACAACCCTGACCATAGAATGGACATCAGAGGCAATGTGTTATGTTCTTGGGCTTATGCGGGACACATTTTTCATTTTCCACCTGCTTACTAAGCCTTTCCCATCATGTGACCAACCACCCATCCATCTTGATCATATGACCAATCACCTGACTAGTCACCTGACCACCCACATGACCAGTCACATGCCATTCCAATCACCTGCTCCTCAAAGTCACCTTGTTATGATCCACCCCAATTTTTCTCATTCTCGTTGGACCCCCTCCTTGTCACCCTGTCCATGGCCAAGCGACCATTACCATTGAACCCATCACCCCTACCAGACCTGCCACCGCTACCGCCCAGTGAACCATCCAAACCATCGACACCCCTTGATCAGCTACCAGTCGAACCCCTTGTCCCCGTCCCATGGAACATCCATTGTCGGGAATACTCCTCAATGGAGATGTACCAAGAGCCACCCCCAGTAGAGAACCCACTGGAAGATCCAGACAGTCCCATGGAGGATGCGCCGCCCTTAGAGCCAGAACCAGTCACTCAATATGAACCCGACACTCCTGGAGGTCATATGAAGACCCTGTCTTCACAAGAGTCCCCTATAGCACCATGGGAAGAGTACCTCACTGATCCCAACAGTCCTGTGTCCCACAAGCACTCCCTATCACCCACCAGTCCCTCATCTGCACCTATACACCAACGCACCAGTAGAGAAGGCAGCTACCAGTCAATCATGCCTGCTACCTTGTCGCCTATAGCCAGCACCTTGCCCTAGAGTCAGGGCAACCAGTCGACCTTCTCAGAAGGATCCACAGACCATTCCTCATCCACATAGAGCTCTGCAGACAACGCGGATAGCAACATGGCCCTTAATTGGGTCACCATCAATACTGACTACCTTAAAGGGTAGTTGCTTACACTAGATGCCCATTAGACCAGAATGGGCACACGGAGATCAGATCTTCTTGGATCAGCCTCAAACCTTGTGGTCATCATCACATCATGACAACACTTCTCTTCTTGGAATGACCCACCACCATTGTTCTCCTGTTAAGGATCGATTAGGCAACTTGTCAATATCTTATTTGCTCTTGCTCATTCTCTATTGTTTGACTCATACAGACCACAGCACTTATCTGTGGACCTTCATACGATACAGACAGACGTCTCTTGACCAGAAGTACCTACCTTAGTGATAGTGGTCTGTGCATGAGCCTGCCTGTATATAAGCGCCCAGTATTTCGACAGTCAAGCCCTAAGCTTGACTTGATTCTTAATATCAATGTTCTTGAAAGCTCCCCTTGTGCCTCCCCTTTCCCTCATATCTTACATAAGCCACTCAGAGTTGTCTCTAGCAGCACTAGAGACTTCTACTCCTTCAAAGTACTTGCCACCAGTTCACTCTTAGTACAAGTTGTACTATCAAGGCCTGTTGAAGCCTTAACACACCTGCCCTATGTCACCTGTTTCCAAGTCACCTGTGCATCACCTGATACTCCCTCACCTGACCTCACATGACTCTATCTCTACCCCTGACTTGTCTCTATTCATTTACTTAAGCTTTGCTTCTGGATTCTTGGCCCACTTACTATTTCTTCTTCATAGCCTCATTTCGTAACTTATACTGACTCCCTTCTTGTTACCTTCATGCGCAAGTCAGTTCCACAGTATATGACTCCATCTTTTGAGCCATGACTCGTTACTAGTACAGGTACTCGTAGTATTAGGCCTGAGTCATACAGCCTCCCCACATGTATATAAACCCTTGTGTTTTCCTAGAGTTGGGCCTTAAGCCTGACTTGGTTTAATCCCAAGTGTTGTAGCTTCCACAGCACCTTCAGTTTTTGTCCGCATCCCCTCTAAGTCGTCTCGAACATCGTTGAGACTCTGCTCTACATCTTTCATTATCACTACTAGTGTCTTGCATGTGTGCAGACCTGTCATACCAGTGCATCCAAGGGCCAGTGTTTGCTACCTGCTGTCAGGAACTCACTACTTTATGGGTAGCAAGACTCGACGATGGCGCAGAGTTGAAGGTGACTGATCCAAAGGAGCAGCAAGGATATGTTGAGGAGGAAGAGGCAGAAGACAAGTAGAGGTGGGAGCGGGTAGACTGTTGAAGACAACGGGCGGGCTGCTGCTAACGACGAGGGAGCTTTGAAAGGCTCCAGTGTGGGGATTGACAAGAGAACAGTCTAAGGACTGTTCACCTAAATTCGTAGGTCTTATATACTAATACAGGGTGGTCTGTGCGCAGTTTAGGGTAGGTACTATTACAGGTAACGGGGGACTGCACAGTCAATGTGCAGTAACTGCGGATTACATGATACATCTTGATTAGGGGCTAGCCCTAACAAGTCGTGTCTTCGTTGATCGAGTTGTGTCGCGTGTTTGTTGATTGTTTAGTGGACGCGTCTTGTTGATCATTCCCACGATCTGCCACATGTTGATCAATGGGTTAGACGTGCGTCCAAAGCGCGTCTTGTCAGGTGACCTTGTTGATGACCAGTTCCTTGATAGGTCATGTGTTATCTTCCCAGGGTCACGGGGTCGTAGGTTCCCAGGGTCACGTGCTGATAAGTCACGTGATGTACAAGTGGTGAAGGGGTCACGTGATGAGTCACATGCAGGGTCATGTGATATGTTCCCGCGGTCACGTGATGCTGAAGTTGTGGGTTTGTAGCTGAGACTGGGGGGCGTGAGTACCGCTCGCGACAGTATCCCCTCTTTAGGATCTCCTTGCGCCTGCAAGGCTTGTATACGTATCCCCTCTTTAGGGCGATTATGGGCGTGGAATTCGGTGACTAATTCTTTGGCATGTGTTAGTTCTCCAGCTGGGATCTATGAATTGTCGGCATTGGTGTAGCCTTTCTAGTGGACAAAGTATTGTGTGCTCTTGCGATTTCTTGTGGGACGTGCTGCAAGGATTTTGTCGATTTTGTAATGTCCTTCTTCTCCTCTGACAATTTCTGGAGGGGGTCGCTCGAAATTGGGTCCATGTGCTTGTGTTTTGTGGTAGGGTTTCAACAGTGAGTTGTGGAATATGGGGTGAACCCTCATGGTCTCGGGTAATTGCAACTTGCAATTTGTAGGTGAAGCCCATATGACCTTGAAAGGTCCATATCTTTGTGGAGCGAGTTTCGCTTTAGGGTGTGTTGTTTGTAAGTTTGTGGCTTCCAAGAGTACTAGGTCGTCTTTGTGGAACATGTAAGATAGTTCTTCGGGTCCTCCACTTCGCATTTCTTTAGCCGCGATCAAGAGTGCTGCATTGACTTCTTTGCGTATTTGCTCTAGGTATTGGATGCGGTCATCCACGCTTTGTAGTCTGGTTTGTAGTTGCAAGGGTGGTTTAAAGGTTGGCTGAAAGCCATACCAGACTTCGAAGGGTGATCTATGGGTGCTGCGGTGCGGTCGTGCGTTGTGTGCGAATTCGATAATGGGGAGGAGTGTGGTCCAATTGTCTTGTTGGAAGTTTCCACAGATACGAAGGTATTGCTCGATGACTTGGTTAACTCGTTCTGACTTGCTGTCAGTTTGAGGGTGAAATGTGGTGGACAATTTCTGCTTGATTCCAAGCTTTCTCCATAGTTCTTGTGTTACTTGTGCAGCAAATTGTGGTCCTCGATCAGAGATGATCGCCTTGGGAACACCTGTTCTTTTCCAGACGTTGTCTACTAGTAGTTGGCTCGTTTGCTCAGCCGTGATGGTTTTATGACAGGGGGATAGGATGATGGCTTTGCTGTGACGGTCGACAACCGTGAGGATACTATCATATCCTTGTGATACTGGGAGGTCTACGATGAAATCCATGGTGATTGTTTCCCATATTCCTTCAGGGATCTTGTTGGGCTTGATTGGTACTTTGGTTGGTGGCCGTATCTTTGTAGTTTGGCATGTGGCGCATCCTCGTATGTAGGCTTTGACAAATTTGGTAATGCCTGGCCACCAATATTCGCGTGAGATTAGTTCGATGGTTTTCCATTGTCCTGGGTGTCCCATTAGATTGTCATGGAATTGCTGGGTAACTCTTCGTTTGAGTTCTTCATCCTTTGTCTTGGGAATGTATATTAATCCTTTGTAAAGGATTAGGCCATCTTCATAGTTCCATTCTTGTAATCCTTTGTTTACTTGTCTTGGGCCACTAGTGAGGATATCTTTGAGTTTCTGGCCCGTCAATGTGTCTGTCTTTATTGCTTCTTGTATAGCTTCCTTGAGCTCTTTGTTGATTCCTGTAGGAATGGCCATGTTATGTAGTGCCCGTATATGGAATTGCTCTGGCTTGAGTAGGAATTTTTCCGGTGTGAGCAAAATTGTTTCTGCATTCTCGGATGCTATCCCCTCTTTATAATCTGGACGCCTGGACAGCGCATCTGCCTTGTTAATTTTGCCAGGCTTGGGGATGATAACGTAGTCAAAAGTGCCAAGGAAGAGGGACCACCGCGCTTGACGACGTGTGAGTGTTTGTTTTGTGGTGAAGTACTTGAGATTCGTGTGGTCCGAAAATATCTTTGTCTGGTGGGCACTGCCTTGGAGGTAATGGCAGAAATGCTTGAGAGCATGAATGATAGCCAGGAGTTCTTTGTCGTGGATTTCGTAGTTGTGTTCCGCTGGCTGAAGGGACTTGGAGTAAAAAGCGACTGGGTGCGACCGTCCTAACGCGTTGTCTTGTTCCAGAATTGAGCCCGTGGCATAGTCGCTAGCATCGGTAATCAAGGTGAATGGTTTATCGTAGTCTGGTAGGATTAAGACTGGCGCAGAGGTGAGTGCGTGCTGTAACACAGTAAATGTGGTTTCTTGTAAATGGGTCCATGCCCATGGTGTATCCTTCTTTGTAAGGTTGAAGAGAGGTCATGCCAATGTAGAGTAATCTTGCACGAAATGACAGTAAAAGTTGCAAAACCCTAGAAATTGCTGTATGTCCTTGACTTTCTTTGGTTTAGGCCAGTCTTGCACTGCCTTGAGTTTCACGGGATCCATGCGTAGTTCGCCTTCGGAAATAATAAGTCCTAGGTATTCAACCGATGTTTGGTTGAAGGAGCACTTGGTGGGTCGAAGGTAGAGGTCTAATTTGAGTAAAAGTTTGAAAACTTTGTGTGTCCAATAGACAAGTTCCGTGATCATGGTTGCGTAGATAAGGATGTCGTCAAGGTAGATGACTACGTGTCCTTCCTTGATTAATGGACCAAATTCTATGTCCATAAATGTCTGAAATGTCGCGGGTGCATTGCATAGTCTGAAGGTCATGACTGTGGATTCATATAATCCCATAGGTGTCTTGAAGGCTGTTTTCCATTCATCGCCTTCATGTACGCGGATATTGTTATATCCCCATCGTACGTCTAACTTGGTGAAGAATCGCGCTCCCAACAGTTTGTCGACGAGTTCGGGTGTTAAGGCTTCAACGGGCCTTGATAGTACGACTTGTACTAAGAGTTTGAACTGGTGGTGAGTACTTGAAGGAGTAGAGGAGTCTCTAGTATTACTAGAGACGACGTAGATTGAAGTGGGTAAAAGGGGAGGCACTAGGGAAGCTTTCAAGAACGTTGAGATTGCAAATCAAGTCAAGCTTAGGGCTTGACTGTCGAAATACAGGGCGCTTATATACAGGCACGGCCGCGCACGGGCCATGGTCACTAAAGTAGGTACTTCTGGTCAAGAGGGGGCTATCTGTATCGTATGGTACTCCGTGGACAAGTGCTGCGGTCTGTATGAGTCGAACAATAGAGAATGAGCAAGAGCGAATGATAAAGTGACAAGTTGCCTAATCAATCCTTAACGGTAGAACAATGGTGGCGGCTCATTCCAAGAAGAGAAGCGTCGTCATGATGCGATGACGACCATGAGATTTGAGATTGATCCGAGGAGATCTGGTCTCCGCGTGCCCATTCTGGTCTAATGGGCGTCTAGCGTAAGCAACTACCTTTTATGGTAATCTGTATTGATGGTGACCCAATTAAGGGCCATGTTGCTATCCGCGTCGTCTGCGGAGCTCTGCGTGGATGAGGGATTGTCTGCGGATCCTCCGGGGGAGGTCGACTGGTAGCCCTGACTCTGGGGCGAGGTGCCAGCTATGGGCGATGAGGCAGTAGGTGTGATTGAATGGTAACTGCCTTCACGACTGGTGCGTTGACGTATGGGTGCTGAAGAAGAACTTGTGGGTGACAAGGAATGCTTGCGAGACACAGGACTATCCGGGGCAAGGTACTCTTGCCATGGTAAGACGGGGGACTCTTCTGAGGACAAGGCGTGCGTGTTGCCTCCAGGGACATCGGGTTCATATGGAATGAATGGTTCTGGCTCTAAGGGCAGCGCATCCTCCATGGGACTGTCTGGGTCTTCCAGTGGGTTCTCTACTGGGGATGGTTCTCAGTACATCTCCATTGAGGAGTATTCCCGGTGGTGGATGTTCCATGGGACGGGGATGAGAGGCTCGACTGGTGGCTGATCAAGGGGTGACGATGGTTTGGATGGTTCACTGGGTGGTAGCGGTGGCAGGTCTGGTAGTACTGATGGGTTCAATGGTAGTGGTCGCTTAGACGTGGGTAGGGTGACGAGGAGGGGGTCCGACAAGGATGAGAAAAATTGGGGTGGATCATAACATTGGGGATAAGTGGGATTGGAGCTGCATTCTTAACAGTAATCGCATTCAGTGGGCGATAATCTTGTACTGGTTGTAGTTTGCCATCCTTCTTGTCGATGAAGAAGAAGGAGCATGTGTGGGGTGCTTCAGATCGACGGAGTGTGCCTCTTTTTAGGCCATCTTCGATGTATTCTTTGAGGGCGACTTTCTTGATAGGTGTAAGGCAATAAACTGTGGTTTTCTTCATTTCCATGCCTGGGATGAGGTCTATCTTGTGATCCCACAGCTGGTGCTTGGGTAGTTGCTGTGCTTCCTTATCTGAGAAGACTTTGCTGTATTGATGGAATTCAAGGGGTATATCGAGGATCTTGGGTTGTTCTGCTTTGGCTAGAGTTGTTGACACCGTAGTTCGTGCGACTACCGGTTCAGGGTAATTGAGGGCATGCCATGCTGCATTCATGTATGACACCGTGGGCGTAACCACCAGTTCGACTGGGATTGTAGCGTTCCATGATGCTGTCTTGGGAGGCACTGTGGATGTAACCACCGGTCTTGGTTGGGTAGTAGCGTTCCATGACGCTGTCTTGGGAGGCACTGTGGACGTAACCACTGGTCCATTTCTTCATATAATCGACATCGTGGGCGTAACCACTGATTCATTTGTAGCCATATTGCGCTGCAACGCAACTATGCTTTTCTTGGGGAGTGACATCGTGGGCAAGACCACCGATTCACATATCATATTGTTGAATTCTTTGTGGTGATGGGCCATAATACATTGTGTTGGATCTATGCCCTGGTACTTTGATTCAAGGAGATCATCGTAGTGTGCTTCCAAGTCTTCTGTTGGAAGGAGTTGTGTGAGTTCCGACGTTTTGTCCAGATAATTCGGGTAACAAGAGGTGGGGCATCTGTCGATGAGTAGTTTGTTCTTTGCCCAGTCTATCTGGGGGTTGTGTGCCCTGAACCAATCGGTTCCTAGGAGTATATCATGTCGTCCAATATTGGTGACAGCCATTTCTGTGGTTTCCGTGTGTTCTATGCCCATCTCCATTTGCGGTATGGCAGTATGGCGGATTGGCCCTTGTTTATTCAAGGTACCGTCGACGTTTCTTGGGTAAATGGGTTTTGCTAGGGTACTTGTGGGGATCTTGTGAGCATTGATGAACGAGATGTTGTAGTAGACGCCCTTAGCTCCACTGTCAAGTATTGCATAGGCATCGATTTTTCTCCTGTGGCATATGATTCAAACTTTAACCCGAATTGACGGGGAACGTATATTTCGAATCGTATTTACTGGTACATGGGGAGCCTTGGGAACTTGGAGATTTCGGAGATTGCTAGAATTACAATGGGATGGTGGTACAACTCTCACTGACGATGCAACAGGAGAGTGGGCTAAAAAGACGCGTGATTGATGTGGGCCACATCAATATCCAGGGGGTCCATATTGAAGATGGACAACATCTTGATGGGGGCGTCCATGACATCCATGTCTGTGAGAGGTGCAAAGCGGTTGGTGGATAGCTTATTTGCTTCCACATCATCATGGATACTCATTTTCTCCATGTTGTCTTCCGGGGTAGTGTCCATTTGACGTAACGAGGTCCCAGGTCGTTTGCCTAGGGTACAATTGGTGGCGATGTGTCCTGGTTTGCCACAGTACATGCAGAGCTTCTCTTTGAAGCAACATTCCCTTTCTTCAAGGGAGAGCCTTCCTCGTTGGAATGAGGTTCCACGGCTATGTCCTTGAAATTGACCACGCCCGCAAGTTGCATTTATTTCTGCGGTGGGTTCTTCTTCTTCTATCGTTTGAATTCAAGGGGTAAAACGACCTCTTCCGCGTCCGCCAGTAGAGGGTGTATAGGACTGTGGTGCGAACATTTGGAAGGAACGATCTAGATCTCGAGCTTTATCGACGAGATCTGGGAGTGTAGCGGGCTGGGGTGACAGAGCTACCAGCTTCTATTGGAGTGCTGCGTTGATGCATTGTCTGAATGCATACATCTTGGTATTATCGTTGATGCCAGATCGTCAAGTGAAGTTGGACCAGTCTTGGTACCAGTCATTGAATTCTTGATTGCCCATGTAAGTGCTATGCATCCCTTTAATAGCTTCTTGTTGGACTTGGGGGGGAATGAACTGTTTTTCGAAGGCAGTTTGAAATTGGGCCCAAGTTCCGTAATTTGTCGGATTGGTGGCCAAAGCATCAGCGATGCGATCACTGGCCCAATCTCCTCCACGAGTACCTGCTTTGAAATTGGTCAATGCTGCTGGTACTTTCTTGTCGTTGGTATTGTAGACTGCATCGTTCATTGTATAATAATTGGCCAACGTGTTCCAAAAGGCCTGGGCCTTTGTTGGGTTCCCATCATAGGGATCAGGGGTACTTCCCAAGAGTTTGGGAGTTGTGATGTTTCCTGCCATAATAATTGGGGGTGGGGGTGGGGCTGGGGGACTAGGTGGTCTCTGTGGTGGACCTGATACGTTTGGTTGTGGTCGGTGAGGAGGGATCTGTGGTGGTATTCCCTTGGGGTTTCCTTTCTGTACTGGTAGTGTCTGCAACTGGGTTGTGGTGGGTACTGGAGTGGCTTGCGAGGATCTCGAAGAGCCGGCAAAGGTCTCGGGTAGCGGTTCTGCTTTTCCTTTGCCCTTGGAGACGGGTGGAGTAGGAATTGAACTTTCTTCTGGTACTGAAAGTTTGGAGCTTCTAGGAAGCGTACTTGTTGGATGGGATGGGGTTCCTTGGGGACTTGGGGTGTTAGGACGACTGGCAAGTTTCTGGATAGTAGCAACGATTCTAGTTTCTGTTTCTTGTAATAAGTTGCTAACGTTAAGGGTGTCGTTGTCTTCTGGGGATGAAGGTGGACTGGGATTGGACTTGTATTCAGATGTGTCTGGGCTATCTTTCTCGAATTCCCCAGGAATTGTAGTTTCTTCTGCTTCAGAAGTACTAGGGCTTTGGAAGTGTACTTTGCGATTATTGAGGTACTTCCATGTAGAGTCTTGGGCGTCCCACTTGATGTCCTTTCCGTGAAAGGTGGCAGTGCATTGTATAAAGTCAAAATTGTTGACTTCGTCAAGATGGAAAACCAGGAATCGAAATTTCCTGGTACTGAGTTCTTCGTTGTTCGACATGAATTTCCAAGTAGCTCCTACTCCTTCACACCAAATTCCTGGTGTTAAAAAGCGGGCAAATAGACACCATGTTTCTTTATAGTAAGCTGCAAATGCTTCAGTGGTGTAGACTGGGATATACGCTTCTTCAAGTTCTGTAAGTTGGAGTTGTTGTTCCAGGGGAAAGTTATCAAGAATAACGTTCCAAGAGCTCATGCGAGGGTGACGGTGTAACTAGGATTATCCCAACTATAGAAAATCGTACACACTTTAACCAGACAAGGAGTTCTAGTATCACTGTGATGGGTAATGCCTCTATAATCCTCTAGAATACCGTTGATTGTGATCGAAGTACGGTATTTCCAAAAGAATTTATTAAAGGCTCCGACGTGTGGAGTGATAGTTTGTAACTCTGTCAAGGGGTGGCTAATGTGTTTCTTGGTATGATTTTGCAGAAGGAATAAACAATGTTGCTTGAAAATGTGGAGCTCTGTACGGTTTCTGGTTGGGGCGGTTACTCCTAGATAGATGAACTTGGGTAAGTAGATTTGCAAAGTAGCTCCAACTAGGTCAGAATTTCCTGAGACGTTGGTGTGGTGACTATGGGGAGTAGGGGGTAAAGGTCGTTGATTTCTTGGTAATGAGTTGTAAGGCCCCTGTAGGACTTCTTGGAGGTGATGTTCCACTGGTACTGTAAAAGGATTTGGGGATGGGGTTGGTTCTTGATAAACTTGGGGAGAGGGAACTAGTTGGGGTCTTCGTTCTACGAAGTTCTGGGTTCTACGAAGTCTGGGTCTTCCTCTTTCGTTAGAGGGAATGAAGCGTTCCCTGTCTTGGGCTGGGGACGAATGATTTCTTCTGCTATGTGAACTAGCCAGGCTGTCGGTTGTAATGGAGACCTTCTACAGGTCCTGCTCTGAAGGATCGGGGGTCCCAAAGGTGGATTCCGAGTGGGGTGGGTGGGGTTCCGGGGTGACGGCTATCGCAACGACAAAGGTCGATTCCGCAGAAACAAAGATCCGGGTTGTCGTTCGAAAAGGTGATCTCTTGGGCATGCCGATATACCGACTCAGGTGTGCTTGGGGGACTGGATTGAGGGGTACCAACCAAAGTGGGGGGTAACGAACTGTCCACGCTGTCATGATGAGATGAATTGAGCGTGAGAAGATCTGGTTCCAAGAGGATATGCTGGAAACGTTCCAGGTATTTGGTGTCTCTTCCCTGGGTATTTGGCTGGGTGATGGGGAGGGTAAAACCGTAAGAGGGATTGATGAGAGTTGTATGTGGGGTGAGGAGATCTGTGGTCCAGGCGCGGTTGTTCCACCGATACGTAAGGATTTGTTCGTCACTGTAGACGAACTGGTACAAGTTAGTTGAAGTGAATTCTCCGCTTGGGTCTGTCTGTAGTCAAATTTCGCTAAATTCCACTTCAACTTTGGTTTCCGACATGTGAAATCTAGATAGAAATCTGATTCTGTGTCCGGCTTGGATCTGCGTGATGATTTCCGGCCTGTGTGACGGGATGAAGTAGTGCCAGAAGAAGGTTTTGTCGTAGAACAAGGAGATCTGGGTGGCTGGGGATTGGTCGAAGTTATGAGTGCCAGAGAGTTGCCAATATGCAGTGCAACGTCTTGCTGCATTAAGGATGTCGACAAGTTGGTAATCAATGTAATGATAAAAGCGTTGAGCGCTGAAGAGACGACCAAAGGGGAGGATATCTAAGAGATCCTGAGGCACTAAGTGATGTTCGCTCCAATAGGTAAGTTGGACTTGTTCCTGGAGATTGGCGATTCTTGAGTAAGTTTGTCTTAAGATTTCTTCGCGAAAGTTGGCCACTTAAGACAAACAAAAGGGAGACGAGTTAAACCTTTGATTTATTTACACCGACACTAGTCCTTTGTAACTTACTAAGAAGTATTACAAAGGGTTTTCAGAGGGGGGTGTAATAAAATCAAAAGGTTTAGCGGGGACACAAGGAGTGGGTACGAAACAAGAAAACTGGGGGTCCGTACGCAGTAAGTCCGTAATATGCGTACTCCGGTTAACAAAAAGAATTCCCTGCTCAGTGAAATGTAAGTGTCCGCAGAGAATAGCTGTACGACCGTCTAGGAAGTCGTACGCGACAAGGGGGACAAGGGCTCCTTCAAAGTGAGCAAGCCAAAGGGGAGGGAAACGGGAGAAGACAAACTTAATCGAGTCCAAAAAGGTGGTCTTGATATAACCGAAAGGGAACTTGGGGGACCACAGGTGCTTGCCTATTTTTGCAGATGTGGACCGGGGGAAGGGCGCCGTCAGAGTGAATGTGGATGGAGTGGTGGGCGTCGGCGCGGAAGGGAGTGACGAAGTGTGGGGGTGTGGTGTCAAGGTCTTGGGCTTGGGGGATGTAGCTTAAGAATTGACTGTCGACGAGTTCTTCCGACGAGAACCAGACGTGGCAACCTTGTTCGTAATGGACGGTGTACTGGTGAGGGTGACCGTCGGCAGGGAGGCAAGGTGGGGCGGCGAAGAGATATTCGAAGGGACTGACGTCAACTGTCGGATGAAATACCGGGACAGGGAGGAGAGCGGGCGATGGCGGGGCGGGGGAGGCGATGGTGGTGACGGGTGCTTTGATGATGGGCGGGGGGATGTTCTCAAGAGGAATGTCCTCGATCGAGACGTGGTCAGTGATATCGCTGGCAAGCTGGAAGTGTGACCAGCTGTCTTGGTTAAGTGGGGGAAGGAGGGCGTCGACTTCAGCTTGGGTGAGGCGGACGACGTGGGCAGCGGTTTCTTCTCCAAGTTGTTTGAGATCAAACTTGGCAGAGGCGCGAAGTGCTTTGAGGGTGGGCATGGGAGTGGGTGGGGATGGGGAGCAGATGATGTAAGGATTGGGATCAACAGGGGTGGGCTCGAGAGTGTCTGGGTCGACAAGGGTGATGCCGGCGCTGGCCAACGAGGTAGAGTACTAGGGGGACTAGGGGACGTAGAGGTCGTAGGGGCCAGGGCCTGTGGGTTCAAGGAAGGGGAAGCCGGGGATGATGAACTCGTAGGGGAGTTCGGGACTAGAGGCCGCGGTGGGCGACCAGGGGACAACGGGGGACAACGTGGAATTGGGGGGGTACTGGAGACGAGGGCTTCCGGGACTTGGGTAATTCCAAGTGTTGTGAGGACTGTTGAGGACGTTGTTGACGACCTCAAGGGCGGCGGCAGAGTTCTCCTGGTAGACGGCGTTCAAGTCGGACCAAGAGGCGACGGAGATGGAAGGTAAAGACACTTCCAAACAGTCAGCTTCAACTTTAAGAGACTGTTCTAATAGTGTGTTGGCAGCTCCGGCTAATTTTCGGCTAAAGCCGGAGCCAGAGTCAGCTACCGTACAAGCTGAGCCAAGCCATGGGTTGTTGAGCTGCATTTTCAGCCAACTCCCACTGAGCTGGCTTCTGCCTGCCTGAGCCAGCTTTGGGCCTGCTCACCCGGCTAAGCCATGTTTTTGTTTTGCTCCCCTTGCCCGCTTTTTACCTGTCCTGACCAGTCTTGAGGTTTGCCCCCTCTGGTGAGTGAGTGCCTTGCTCGCTCGCTTTCTTTCTCTGTCTCGACCCGTCCTGGCCGCTACCGTCTCTAGTGAGTGGGTCCCCTTCACCAACTTGCTTTTTCTTTGTGTTCTGACCAGCCCCGAAGCCCCCTTGCAGCTTGCTTTTTTCAGTGTCCCGACCAGTCCCGGACTCCCATCCTACCCTCTCCAGTGCATGGGTGACCTGTGCTGGCTCACTTTTTCCGTTGCTCAAGCTCAAAGTCCACACCTCCGACTAGCCCGCGTGTGCCTGGCTGCACCCATCCTTTGCCATCTTCGAAGACCTATACATGCTGGGGAACACCAAGCATCTGGAATGGTGAGCATCCGTGGTTCCTGCAGCTTGGATATCTCTGACTTTACATGGTCGAATTGTTTAAATCACTATCATCTACGACATCGAATCCTGGAGCATTTATCCTCCATCCCCAATGGCCACTGCGGCACTCTTCAATGCCTCCACAGGCGCAGGCCATTCTGTGTTCGGCCCCTTGCAGAGCACGCTTTCGCACACCATCCTAGCATTGCTCATCCAGTCGTTTGATGTCCTCCATGACTCAGACGTGTGATGCTGTGATGCCAAATATTTGCGTTGTCCCACTAGCGTGGTGGGCAGCTGGTGCGAAGGCAAAGGGCCTGAATGTTGTGACATGTGTCAAGCTGCGGCACGCGCAGCAGCTGGTTGGGCGATGCATCATGATGACATCAACGACGTCATCGCAGGGCATGCTGTGGTGTCTAAGCGGATTGTGTACGGTGCGCCCGAGGCGCTGACATGTTTTCTTTCAGACGAGGGTATGGAGGGGTTAAGGAGGAATGGGACAGCGTGTCCAAGATCGTGGTTATTGCGCATGAAGGTACACCAGCGGCCATATTTTATTCATGGCGTTTGTTCTGACAAGTGTTGGTTGTACATATGGCAAAGGAGAAGGGATGGGAGGACGTGTGGCTGCTCTTGTTTGACTTGCAAACCGCCAAGTTCACCTACACATTGGTATGTATCACAATATTCTCATTTACTCGATTGATCGTTACTCTCTACATAGGACCACATGCTCTCGGAGCCCTCCATCTTGTGCAAGGACCAACTCCTCATGGGCAGCTCGTAGTCATCAGCAAAAGTTTCAAATGGAGGTAGTGTAGTTGATGCCTTGTAAGCCCTTGTATAGGTTGACCCACACCCTGTATAGTCATAACTTTGCCTTGGAAGGGGCCATCTTTGCCTTGGAAGCCCCTTACCTACTTTTTGCACTTTTGCTGATGTACAGCCTTCACTCTGATGTATATAAGACTACCACCCCACCATGCGCCATCTCAGGCCGGCAAGCGAGATGGCATGGCACGCACTGACATACACAGGCCTACCTGGCCCTCCGCGCTCCATCTCACATCTGTCATGAAATGTGCATCGAGAGGCTTGGGACATCATAGTTCGCCTCATCACAGGCCGCTTTCGTCGGCTCCTACTCAGTCCGCTTCCTCCCACGTAAATGAACGGTGTCATTGTCCCTCAGCCGCCTGCAAAGTGGTCCAGAGCCACCTAGGTTTTCGTTTACTTATCGCATGTCTACCTGCTACGTGTTGGGTCGAGCCTTGACGTTGCGTCATTATTGTCTAGGGCTGTCCTGGATTGATCTGTTTTACGATACATACTGTTTGGTGATCAATTGAACAGCCGGTTTCCCTTAGGTATTAAAGGTGTGCTCGCCTTGGTCGTCTTGTCATCTCATCACTCTTCCACTCGTCCACTCAACTTCTGTCAATAACAAGACACAATTACCGCTTTACCGTTCAAGGTCACGCTTTCACCCCGCCCCATTCTATCCTTTCTTTGCTTTGCTTCCCACTCATGTCTCAACGCACCACCGATAAGACGAAACGAAGCTGATCAAAGGTAAGCTCTAAGTTGTCGATTGATGCACTTTGAAATTTCTAAGCAAATTAGGCCACCACTAGTCGACCCGATCCAAACTCTAGTGGCGACGAAGAAGAAATCAATTTACAAGCTGACAAAGACACATCCGATGCGTCCGATACCGAAACACCAAATGGCCCACCGGAGCCAGCGGTTCGCATTACTGCAACCCACAATTCTTCAAATCAAGCGGTTGACATTATTGAGTTTTTCACAGAACTGAACTTTCCAACTGCCAAAAAGGAGATAGACAAGGTGCAGAAGGTCTGCACGATATGCATATAAGTACAGCGTTTCTGATCGCAATGCAACCTTCTAACAAACTGGCAGCAAAGCTTATGGCGACGATAAGAGCAAAGTCCCTAACGGTGTACCCAACTATTTCTACACAAAGAGCACAGGGAGTACTAACCTGCGAAGGCATCTTCGCAAGAAACACCCTGAGGAGTATGACAAGGTGATCGAGGACAACAAATGGGATTACAAGCCTTCGACCATGACCAACGACGCCTCTCCCCATGGTTCCAATGCCATTACCCGATCGGTGCCGCCGTTTTCAGAAGACGCGTTCTTGGAGTACCTTGTGCGCTTCATTGTCGCTGATGATCAGGTACGGTTCACCAATCTTGTATTCCTTCACGCCCTCACACACCTTTCAAGTCGATTCGCGTTGTTGAATGCCCCGAATTCCGGGACCTATGTATGGTGCTCCGGGAAGCCCTCACAGACGGCGATATCCCTCGTCGCGATAAGATGGGGGAGGCTATTCTCAATCAGTGGCGGGAGTCATTTGAGCGCACAAAACTTAAGCTTTCTGTACGTTGGAATTTTGTCTTCCTACTATATTAACTAACTGACTTTTGGTCAATAGCGATCCTGTGGTTGAATCAGCTTCACCGCGGATGGTTGGTCAAGCTCGAACAGGTCGTCCTACCTGGCGTTAACTGCACATTGGGTCTCCCTCAACAACACGACTGGACGCCTTGCCCTTAGATGCGCGCTCATTGGTTTCCACCGGCTGAAGAAGAAACACACGGGCCGAAACATAGCAAAGACTATGCTATACCTCATGGATCGGGTGGGTGTCTCTCTGAAGGTATGTACTCCTTACACTCTCTACTCTCCTGTATCCCTAACCCCTCATTAGATTGGCCACATTACCCTCGACAATGCCGAGAATAACGCAGCTGCCATGGATGCACTGCAGACTCTGCTGGACAAACGCGATATAACAAACAAGATCAGCTTTAATCACGTCGACCGTCGAATTCACTGCTACGCCCATATCATCAACATTTGCACCTCTCATGTCATTGCATCGGTGACATCCACTTCCAAGTCCTATTTAGCCAATCTCAAGATTCCTGTTGATCTAGACGATGCAGCTTGCGGCGACTCCAACGATGTGTCAGACAACAGCTCCGATGCTGGATCAGATGACGATGCTGATTATCCTCATGATATCAATCAAATTCAACTTGCCAATTCCTTTAAGAGTTGAGGGGACTCTTCACTCAAGGATTGGTTTAAAGGAATTCAATGTGACCCCCTCAAACGTGCCCAAAGGCTTGTTAGTTTCTTACACGCTTCGGATCAACGCAAGGAGGGCCTTCGCAACAAAATCAATGAGGGAAACAAGTCCAACCTGTTCATAGGGAAGGATGAGACAGGCAAGCACATCGTATTTCCCATCCCACAGCTTGAACTTTTGAAAGACGTGAAGACGAGATGGGACTCGGTGTATATGATGCTAGAGCACCTGCGACAACTGAGACCTGTACATTTGTCCAGCGATCTGGTGTCAGAGATTTACTGAACATTTAACATAGGCCATCGATATGTACTTCAAAAACGAACTTGCGGAACACGCAGACAAGAACTTGTCGGAGCAGGACTGGGAAATCTTGGAGGGGTTGGAAGAAGTCTTAGAAGTAAGTCATCTATTCGATTCAGATCCTACCACAGGCACTCATCGTGGGGACAGGTCCCTCACCACTTTCAGCAACGCATGTCATCTGAATCCATGCCTGTGTTGTCGCGCGCGATCATCGAGTTCAAGAAATTTATGACGGCATGGGAGCGACTTGGCAAGACACACCGGGTTCTCAAGCCCTGGATGGATATTGGTGTCAAGTGGGCAACCAAATATTACGTTTGAATGGACCGTACAAGAGCATACGTCATCACCATGTGTAAGTCCTTCTTCATTTGGCTGATTACTGCTCTGACGACCAACTTCACCTTTCAGTCCTCAATCCCACACAACATTTCACACATATCAAAAAGGAATGGGAAAGCGATTATATTGAGTGCGTGAAGGATATTATTTTGGAGCTTGTAAGTGTGATTGCGATTGATTATTGATTACTTTGCCCGTGTCTCAATGATATCTTGTGCAGATGCACAAGTACTGTCGCTCGAAGCCAGTGGGTGCTGCAACTACAGCATCAACTATCCCTCAGGTTGCCCAACCCCCTCCAACCACTAGAAAGAAGTTGCACCCAACCCGGTTCAAAGTTGGACGATCTGTACTGGATGAAACCACGCCCTCATGATGTCTCATGTGACCGATTTCCCCTTTGGGAACGACCCCTCTCTGAAATCCATCTTCGTAATCTCGCCCAAGATCCCCGAACCCCAAGATCCCCGACTTGACTTGACATGGTGGATCTTGGGGTTCGGGGATCTTGGGCGAGATTACGAAGATGGATTTTAGAGAGGGGTCGTTCCCAAAGGGGAAATCGGTCACATGAGACGTAGTCCACCGTCGACAGTGAGTACCAGAAATATGCCTCTGGTGAGGTCTCTGCTAAGGGGACCAACATCCTGTCATTTTGGGAGGTAAGATTCTTTTAGTTGAATACCCTCAGGCTGTGACTTAGTCATTGAATAGGCCAATAAGAATGAGTATCTGACGCTCTTTGCGATCGCCATGGATTACCTCCCAGTCCAGGCGACGTCTGTACCGTGCAAGCGCATATTCTTGTCGGCAAAGGAGACGGACACCAATAAATGCAACAGGATGAGCCCTGCGCTCATGGAGGCTCTTCAACTCCTCAAATTCACTCTCAAGAAAGAGCATCTTAGTTTTATGCAAGGATGGGCGATGCCAGAAGCGGACTTGCATTGGGTGTCCCGGCTGACTGAGGACCCCCTCAGCACTCTCTTCACAGGCGATCCTGATAGTGTGGTGGACAGTATATTAAAAAAACTGATCTAGGATGATTAACGGACAATGTTTTGCTACTATGACTTCAAAATGCTATATTGTGTTGTTGTCTGTTGGAGTTATTTAAGGGGCGCGTAAGAGTAAGACCCAAGCCAAAATCAGAAATTTCGTCCCGCCTATGCAGTTGCAACGTGACGCCTCAGCTGCTCCTTTTCTCCGTTGTTATTTTAACTTCAAAACTGAGGTGACCCATATTTTTTTATTATAAATCCCTCTTTGTCAATGCTCACCAGCACACCTGCTGACCGGCGAGGACAGCCCTTACAACGCTGGTTGTATCCACTCACTCCATGACAGCATGCGACAAACTATTACAACGGTATGACCCTGACTTCTGCGATATGGGTCATGATACCACTCTTGAAATTCCAGACGAACTGAGTGAGGCAGTACACCATCTGCACTTGCACCTTGAGCTCCCAGTGTATGTCACTTCTTCCTTTCTTCCACCCCACACCAATGACGGCTCCGTCATACTCACCAAGTTTTCAACCGCATCTATATGTAGCTCAAGGCTCACCAACAACCCCATCATTACTAAAGGGCCACCTAACTGACCTCGGGGACTCCAACGCGTTGTATGACTACGAGAATGATTCCAACTGTGACTCCAACCACAAGGGGTGTTCAGCACAGCATCATGAGCCCCTCCCAACTGACCGTGCTTCAGCAGTGTCCCCTTGCAGATATCAAACCGTCTCAGATTCAAGAAGCACACGCTCAATTGCAACCTTACACCTCATCCACGCAGGGCGACTCCTCCCACTTGCATCCCTCCCTCACAGCCCGATGACACACCGCCCAGTGAGTGCCCACATTTTTTACCCCCGTTCTCTAATCAATACTTTTTTCAATCTCTGTCACGCCTGTGCCATTGCCAAAGGTTGTCCGTGAACCCCCAATAAACCCCTTCTGTCGTGTCTCTCCTCTGCATAGGCTCGCAGCCGTCCCTCCCGACAACGACATCCATACCGACTCGGTCCCAGCCAATGCCCCTGTGACACATGCGATCTTGCCCACCGCCCTCTCAGCCTCACCACCAAACTCGTTCAATGGCTCTACCAACGGCTATGTGATCCCCATGGTGGGCCTCTCTTCGAGAAGTGAGTGGCCTGAATTTTTTTCCCATGTTCTGACCAGTGCCCCTTGCTGGACCCACTCTCCCCTCGCCGGTGTGGGTTGCGGTCATGCCTCCATGTATGTCAACTCCCCCACTCGTCCAACCAAACACCAAATGAAAAACATGACATGCTCTCTCTCTTGCAGACTGCTCACGACGCTGATTGAACTTGTCAAGATCCAGCAGCAAAAGCAACAGCAACAGTGCACACCAGCGCACGACGTCACAGGACGACAGCAATGCAGCAGCAGTGATGGGCACACGCTCCCTGCATGCACCGTCACACAGCAGATGTACTGCGTAGGTGGAACCCGCGGGCTCTATCACGGGTTATCTGCGACGATCCTACGCAACATAGGCGGGTACGGGCTGTACTTTTTCGGGGTGCATCCTGTCTCCTTCCTCTTCCCCTTCCCCACTCATAAATACCCACCCTGAAAAAGTACGAAGGCACGCTGCGCCTCTTCGCGCCTTCTAATCGCTGTTCGAGTCACCCTTGCCATTTAGCCTTGTGTGCCCCACCCCAGCACCCCCTCCTCTCCCCTCGCATCCATCATCAATGGCACGTTATCATCACCCTTGCCACCTCTCATGCCGCCTGCCCCCCGAATCGCTGTCACCCCCGCAGAGCCATTATCGCCCTTGCCTGCTTGGCGACAACCCAGGCCGGATGCGATGTGCCACCCTTTCCCTGATGCCAAGGCTAACTCAAATTCCTCAAGGTGCACGATCCTAATAGTGATGGACAATACATTGAATACGTGTAGTAGCTACATTCGCGATTAATGGACCTTTTTGTTACTTTTTACTACCATGAAATGCTATGTTGATTTGCTTATATAATGCGTGAGAGCCACAATGTTGATGTTTTGATGTTGAATGCATGGTTGTGCGCGCGCTTTCACTATACAATGTTCGCCCTTCCCCTCTCTTTCCCGCTCAACATTGACTAGTTTCCCTTCTCCCTCCTGTTTGCGCTCAACGTCGACAATGGCCATACGCCCTTGAGATTCAGAAGGAGCCTCTGAGAAACCATGTGCTCCTCTACAAGTGAGTTTTGTTCGTGTTGGTGGCCGGTACAGAGTAGGAAAGCTACTTGGTTCTGGTGCTTCTGGTGAGCCTAATCCTGACTCAAGTTCGCCATTATATTGATACCTCCCCAGGGAGTGTTTACCTGGGGAAAGATATCAAGACGGAAGCTGAGGTTGCTTTGAAGATAGGGAACCCAGATCAGTTGCCTTCAGGGCTCAGTCACGAATACAACGTGTATACAAGTATTTCTGGCAGCGCAGGTATCCCTTCAGTACATTGGTATGGCAAAGAAAGCCGATATGAAGTCCTTGTCTTGGACCATCTTGGCACGTCACTTGGCGATTTGATCAATGAGGATCGGATTGACAACGGGGAGGTATTCTCGTATGCGTCGCAAATGGTATGTTCACAATACCTATAAAAAAATACATTATTGAACTCTTTCTCATGTACAGCTCTCAGTGATCGCGTCACTACATGACCGGGACTACGTCCATCGCGACGTCAAGCCAAGCAATTTCATGGTCCAAGCTGGAGCTGATAATGTTACCCCTACTATTTTTCTCATTGACTTCGGTCTGGCACGGCATTTTCACAATCCTACTACTTATTTACACACCTTATTCACCATGACGCACTTGGTCATTGGTACTCTTCCATTCACATCTGTCAACGGCCAGCAAGGACATACCCAATCGTGTCACGATGACCTAGAGTCTCTTGCCTACACCATCATATTTTTAGCGCATGGCGAGTTACCTTGGAGCAGCATTTCCATTTGCAGGGACCACAAGGCAGTCCTCCAGATAAAGGTGTTGATTATGGCAGAAGAGCTGTGCAAAGGCTTGCCTCCTCCCTTCTCCAAATTCGTTATCCATGTCCGTTCCCTTGGCTTCGACGAGAAGCCGGACTATGAACACCTTCATGCCATCCTCTTGCAGTGCTCGGAAACTGAAACTGAGACTAATCAGCCCAGCAAAGCGCCGCCCTCTACTCCACCAACTCTCAGGACAAAGTCCAAACCCAGACGGGCCAGACCGAGCGTCGTTAGTAACTATGTGTGAGTAATCTTGTATCAATTATTGATAACCTTTGCTAACAAGTTGTCTAGCCTTTGTTCACATCACGCAAATACCCAAACACCTCGCTATACATTCTGCACGCACACTCCTGCAAGAAAGTCCTGAAATTGGGGGTTAGCTGTTCATATCTCTACTGGTCGCTTTGGGGGGTTTTAGCACACAATTGTTGTAGTTTGGTGTTGCATATATGGATTACAAACTGAAAATCATGAGATTTGAGGGAAAGCGAATGTGTTCTCAGCCTCGAGAAACTTGTTCACGTGTGGTTTCGATGTGGCCTCGAGCTGGGGCTAGCTGGAGAAAGCCGGCGCATTGACTGGCTTAGCTCAGCGTAGCTCAGGGAAACCATCCCAAGGCTCGGCCTGGCTCTAAACGTTTACTGGGCCGGCTGAAGCGGCGTGACTCCAGCTGGCTCTGGCTACTTGAGCTGCCGACATACTAGTTCTAATGTCGGGAACTCACTACTTTATGGGTAGCAAGACTCAACGACAGCGCGGAGTTGAAGGTGACTGATCCAAAGGAGCAGCAAGGATATGTTGAGGAGGAAGAGGCAGAAGACGAGTAGAGGTGGGAGCGGGTAGACTGTTGAAGACAACGGGCGGGCTGCTGCTAACGACAAGGGAGCTTTGAAAGGCTCCAGTGTGGGGATTGACAAGAGAACAGTCTAAGGACTGTTCACCTAAATTCGTAGGTCTTATATACTAATACAGGGTGGTCTGTGCGCAGTTTAGGGTAGGTACTATTACAGGTAATGGGGGACTGCGCAGTCAATGCGCAGTAACTGCGGATTACATGATACATCTCGATTAGGGGCTAGCCCTAATGAGTCGCGTCTTCGTTGATCGAGTCATGTCGTGTGTTCATTGATTGTTTAGTGGACGCGTCTTGTTGATCGTTCCCACGATCTGCCACGTGTTGATCAACGGGTTAGACGCACGTCCAAAGCGCATCTTGTCAGGTGACCTTGTTGATGACCAGTTCCTTGATAGGTCATGTGTTATCTTCCCAGGGTCACAGGGTCGTAGGTTCCCAGGGTCATGTGCTGATAAGTCACATGATATACGAGTGGCGAAGGGGTCACATGATGAGTCACGTGCAGGGTCATGTGATATGTTCCCGCGGTCACGTGATGCTGAAGTTGCGGGTTTGTAGCTGAGACTGGGGGGCACGAGTACCGCTCGCGACACCTGCGATGTCAGGAACTCACTACTTTATGGGTAGCAAGACTTGACTACAGTGCAGAGTTGAAGGTGACTGATCCAAAGGAGCAGCAACGAAATGTTGAGGAGGAAGAGGCAAAAGACAAGGAGAGGCAGGACAGAGTAGACTGTTGAAGACAAGGGGCAGGTTGCTGGCAATAAGGGAGCTTTGAAAGGCTCCAGTGTGGGGATTGACAAGAGAACAGTCTAAAGACTGTTCACCTAAATTTGTAGGTCTTATATACTAATACAGGGTGGTCTGTGCGCAGTTTAGGGTAGGTACAATTACAGGTAATGGGGGACTGCGCAGTCAATGTGCAGTAACTGCAGATTATATTATACATCTCGATTAGGGTCTAGCCCCAATGAGTCGTGTCTTCGTTGATTGAGTTGTGTCGCATATTCATTGATTGTTTAGTGGATGCGTCTTGTTGATCGTTCCCACAATCTGCCACATGTTAAACAACAGGTTAGACATGTGTCCAAGGTGTGTCTTGTCATGTGATGTTGTTGATAACCAGTTCCTTGATAGGTCATGTGTTATCTTCCCAGGGTCACAGGGTCATGTGCTAGTAAGTCACATGATGTACAAGTGATGGAGGGGTCATGTGATATGTTCCCATGGTCATGTGATGCTGAAGTTACGGGTTTGTAGCTGAGACCAGGGGGCGCGAGTACTGCTTGCGACAGTATCCCCTCTTTAGGATCTCTGTTAAGGCTTCAACGGGCCTTGATAGTATGACTTGTACTAAGAGTGAACTGGTGGTGAGTACTTGAAGAGGTGGAAGTCTCTAGTATTGCTAGAGATGACTCTGAGAGGCTTATGTAAGAGATGAGGGAAAGGGGAGGCACAAGGGGAGCTTTTAAGAATGTTGATATTGAGAATCAAGTCAAGCTTAGGGCTTGACTGTTGAAATACTGGGCACTTATATACAGGCAGGCTGGCGCATGGGCCACTATCACTAAGGTAGGTACTTCTGGTCAAGAGGCATCTGTCTGTATCATATGAAGGTCTGTGGATGAGTGCTGCGGTCTGTATGAGTCGAACAATAGAGAATGAGCGAGAGCGAATGAGATATGGCCAAGTTGCCTAATCAATCCTTAATGGGAGAACAATGGCGGCGGGTCATTCCAAGAAGAGAAGCGTCGTCATGATGCGATAATGACCACGAGGTTTGAGGTTGATCCAAGGAGATCTGATCTCTGCATGCCCATTCTGGTTTAATGGGCATCTAGTGTAAGCAACTACCCTTTAAGGTAGTCCGTATTGATGGTGACCCAATTAAGGGCCATGTTGCTATCCACGTCATCTGCAGAGCTCTGCGTGGGTGAGAAAGAGTCTGCGGACTCTTGTGAAGGTACTGATGAGTTGCTCTGGCTCTGGGGTGAGGTGCTGGCTATAGGTGATGAGGCAGCAGGCGTGATTGACTGGTAGCTGCCTTCTCTACTGGTGCGTTGGCGTATGGGTGCTGAAGAGGGACTGGTAGGTGACAGGGAGTACTTGTGGGACACAGGGCTATTGGGTTCAGTGAGGTATTCTTGCCAGGGTGCGATAGGGAACTCTTCTGGAGACAAGGCATGTGTCTGTCCTCCAGGGATGTCAGGTTCATACTGAGTGACTGGTTCTGGCTCTAAGGGTGGCATGTCCTCCATAGGACTGTCTGGATCTTCCAGTGGGTTTTCTACTAGGGGTGGCTCTTGGTATGTCTCCATTGAGGAGTATTCCCGACAATGGATGTTCCATGGGATGGGGACAAGGGGCTCGACTGGTGGCTGATCAAGGGGTGACGATAGTTTGGATGGTTCACTGGGCGGTAGTGGTGGCAGGTCTGGTAGGGGTGATGGGTTCAATGGTAATGGTCACTTGGCCATGGATAGGGTGACGAGGAGGGGGTCCAACAAGGATGAGAAAAATTGGGGTGGATCATAACAATCTCCTTGCACCTGCAAGGCTTGTATGCATATCCCCTCTTTAGGGTGATTACAGGCGTGGAATTTAGCAACTAATTCTTTAGCATGTGTTAGTTCTCCAGCTGGGATCCATGAGTTGTCTGCATCTGTGTAGCCTTTCCAATGGATGAAGTACTGTGTGCTCTTGCAATTTCTTGTGGGACATGCTGCAAGGACTTTGTCGATTTCATAATGTCCTTCTTCTCCTCTGACAATTTCTGGAGGGGGTCGTTTGAAATTGGGTCCATGTGCTTGTGTTTCGTGGTAGGGTTTCAACAATAAGTTGTGGAATACGGGGTAAACCCTCATGGTCTTGGGTAATTGCAGCTTGCAATTTGTAGGTGAAGCCCATATGACCTTGAAAGGTCCATATCTTCATGGAGCGAGTTTTGCTTTCAGGTGTGTCATTTGTAAGTTTGTGGCTTCCAAGAGTACTAGGTTGTCTTTGTGGAATGTGTAGGATAGTTCTTCAGGTCCTCTGCTTTGCATTTCTTTAGCCACAATTATGAGTGCTGCAGTGACTTCTTTGCGTATCTGCTCTAGGTATTGGATGCGGTCATCTACGCTTTGTAGTCTGGTCTGTAGTTGCAAGGGTGGTTTAAAGGTTGGCTGAAAGCCATACCAGACTTTGAAGGGTGATTTATGGGTGCTGCGGTGTGGTTTTGCATTGTGTGTGAATTCGATAATGGGGAGGAGTGTGGTCCAATTGTCTTGTTGGAAGTTTCCACAGATATGAAGGTATTGCTCAATGACTTGGTTAACCCTTTCTGACTCGCTGTCAGTTTGAGGGTGAAATGCGGTGGACAATTTCTGCTTGATTCCTAGTTTTCTCCATAGTTCTTGTGTTACTTGTGCAGCAAATTGTGGTCCTCAATCAGAGATGATTGCCTTGGGTACACCTGTTCTTTTCCAGACATTGTCTACTAGTAGTTGGCTTGTTTGCTCAGCCATGATGGTTTTATGACAGGGGGATAGAATGATGGCTTTGCTGTGATGGTCAACAACCGTGAGGATGCTGTCATATCCTTGTAATACTGGGAGGTCTACAATGAAATCCATAGTGATTGTTTCCCATATCCCTTCAGGGATCTCATTGGGCTTGATTGGTACTTTGGTTGGTGGCCATATCTTTGTAGTTTGGCATGTGGCGCATCCTTGTATATAGGCTTTGACAAATTCAGTAATACCTGGCCACCAATATTCATGTGAGATTAGTTCGATAGTTTTCCATTGTCCTGGGTGTCCCATTAGATTGTCATGAAATTGCTGGGTGACTCTTCATTTGAGCTCTTCGTTCTTTGTCTTTGGAATGTATATTAATCCTTTGTAAAGGATTAGGCCATCTTCATAGTTCCATTCTTGTAATCCTTTGTTTACTTGTCTTGGGCCACTAGTGAGGATATCTTTGAGTTTCTGGCCCATCAATGTGTCTGTCTTTATTGCTTCTTGTATAGCTTCCTTGAGCTCTTCATTGATTCCCATAGGAATTGCCATGTTATCTAGTGCCCATATATGGAATTGCTCTGGCTTGAGTAGGAATTTTTCTGGTGTGAGCAAAATTGTTTCTGCATTCTCGGATGCTATCCCCTCTTTATAATCTGGACACCTGGACAGCACATCTGCCTTGTTAATTTTGCCAGGCTTGGGGATGATAACATAGTCAAAAGTGCCAAGGAATAGGTACCACCGCGCTTGGCAACGTGTGAGTGTTTGTTTTGTGGTGAAGTACTTGAGGTTCGCATGGTCCGAAAATATCTTTGTTTGGTGGGCACTGCCTTGGAGGTAATGGCAGAAATGCTTGAGAGCATGAATGATAGCCAGGAGTTCTTTGTCATGTATTTCGTAGTTGCGTTCAGCTGGCTGGAGGGACTTGGAGTAAAAAGCAACTGGATGTGACCGTCCTAACACATCATCTTGTTCCAGAATTGAGCCTGTGGCATAGTCGCTTGCATCGGTAATCAGGGTGAATGGTTTGTCATAGTCTGGTAGGATTAAGACCAGCATGGAGGTGAGTGCGTGCTATAATGCAGTAAATGTGGTTTCTTGTGAATGGGTCCATGCCCATGGTGTGTCCTTTGTAAGGTCAAAGAGAGGTCGTGCCAATGTGGAGTAGTCTTGCACGAAATGTTGGTAAAAGTTGCAAAATCCTAGGAATTGCTGTATGTCTTTGACTTTCTTTGGTTTAGGCCAGTCTTGCACTGCCTTGAGTTTGACGGGGTCCATGCGTAGTTTGCCTTTGGAGATAATTAATCCTAGATATTTAACTGATGTCTGGTTGAAAGAGCATTTGGCGGGTCGAAGGTAGAGGTCCAACTTGAGTAAAAGTTGGAAGACTTTGTGTGTCCAATAGATGAGTTCCGTGATTGTGGTTGCATAGATAAGGATGTCATTGAGATAGACAACTATGTGTCCTTCCTTGATTAATGGACCAAATTCTATGTCCATGAATGTCTGAAATGTTGTGGGTGCATTGCAAAGTCCAAAGGTCATGACTGTGGATTCATATAATCCCATAGGTGTCTTGAAGGCCGTTTTCCATTCATTGCCTTCATATACTTGGATATTATTATATCCCCATCATACATCTAACTTGGTAAAGAATTGCACTCCCAATAGTTTGTTGACAAGTTCGGGGATGAGTGGGATTGGAGCCGCATTCTTAACTGTAATTGCATTCAGTGGGCGATAGTCTTGTACTGGTCGTAGTTTGCCATCCTTTTTGTCAATGAAGAAAAAGGAGCATGCGTGGGGTGCTTCGGATCGTTATAGTGTGCCTTGTTTTAGGCCATCTTCAATGTATTCTTTAAGGGTGACTTTCTCGATAGGTGTTAGGCGATAAACTGTAGTTTTCTTCATTTCCATGCCTGGGATAAGGTCTATCTTGTGATCCCATGGCTGGTGCTTGGGTAGTCACTGTGCTTCCTCATCTGAGAAGACTTTGCCATATTGACTGAATTCAGGGGGTATTTTGACGTTCTTTGGTTGTTCTGCTTTGGCTAGAGTAGTTGACACTGTAGTTCGTGCAACTACCGGTTCATATCGTGGGGTAGCGTGCCATGATGCATTCTTGGGAGGCACTGTGGACGTAACCACTGGTCCTGTTCTTTGTATAATCGACACTGTGGGTGTGACCACTGGTTCGTATGTAGCCATATTGCACTGCGATGCAACTATGCTTTTCTTGGAGGGTGACATTGTGGGCGAAACCACCGATTCACTTGGTTGTAACATGTCTTTGTATTTTCCGTGGAGGTGGGCTATAATGCATTGTGTAGGATCTATGCCTTGGTACTTGGATTCGAGGAGGTCATCGTAGTGTGCTTCCAAATCTTCAGTTGGAAGGAGGTGTGCCAAGTCTGATGTTTCATTGGGGAAATTTGGGTAACAAGAGGTGGGGCAGCGGTCAAGATGTAGTTTGTTCTTTGCCCAGTCTATCTGGGGGTTATGTGCCCTGAACCAGTTGGTTCCTAGGAGTATATCATGCCGTCCTATATTGGTTACGGCCATTTCAGTAGTTTCCTTGTGTTCTTCACCCATCTCCATTTGCAGGATGGCAGTATGGCAGATTGGTCCTTGTTTATTCAAGGTACTGTTGATGTTTCTTGGGTAAATGGGTTTTGCTAGGGTACTTGTAGGGATCTTGTGCGCATTGATAAATGAGATATTACAGTAGACACCTTTGGCTCCACTGTCAAGTATTGCATGAGCATCAATTTTTCTCCTGTGGCATACGATTTGAACTTTAACCCAAATTGATGGGGAGCATATATTTTGAATTGTATCTACTGGTACATGGGGAGTCTTGGGAACTTGGAGATTTCGGAGATCACTAGAATTACAACAGGATGGTGGTACAACTCTCACTAACAATGCAACAGGAGAGTGAGCTAAAAAGACAAGTGATTGATGTGGGCCACATCAATGTCCAGGGGGTCCATACTGAAGATGGACAGCGTCTTGAGGGTGACATCCATGTCGATGGGTGTGAAGTAGTTGGTGGACAGCTCATTTGCTTCCACGTTATCATAGATACTCATTTTATCCATGTTGTCTTCTGGGATAGAGTCCATTTGATATAACAAGGTCCTGGGGCATTTGCCTAAGTTGCAATTGGTGGTGATGTGTCCTGGTTTGCCACAGTACATGCAGAGTTTCTCTCTGAAGCAGTGTTCCCTTTCTTTAGGAGAGAGTTTTCCTCGACGAAATGAGGTTCCATGGCCATGTCCTCGAAATTGACCATGTCCGTGAGTTGCATTTATTTCAGTGGTGGGTTCTTCTTCTTCAATTGTTTGAATTCAAGGGGTAAAACGACTTCTTCCATGTCCCCCTCCCATAGAGGGTGCATAGGACCATGGTGCAAACATGCGGAAGGAACGATCCAGGTCTCAAGCTTTGTCGACAAGATCTGGGAGTGTGGCTGGCTGGGGTGACAGGGCGACTAGTTTCTGTTGGAGTGCTGAGTTGATGCATTGTCTGAATGCATACATCTTGGTATTGTCATTGACACCAGAATGTTGAGCATGGTGGGTCCAATCTTGGTACCAATTATTAAATTCTTGGTTGCCCATGTATGTGCTGTGCATCCCCTTAATGGCTTCCTGTTGGACTTCAGGGGGGATGAATTGTTTCTGAAATGCTGTTTGGAATTGGGCCCATGTTCTGTAATTATTTGAATTGGCTGCTAAGGCTTCAGCGATGTGATCGCTGGCCCAATCTCCTCCATGGGTACCAGTTTTGAAATTAGTCAGAGCTGCTGGTACTTTCTTGTTGTTGGTATTGTAGACCACGTCGTTCATTGTATAGTAGTTGGCCAAGGTGTTCCAAAAGGCCTGGGCCTTTGCTGGGTTCCCATCATAGGGATCAGGGGTACTTCCCAAGAGCTTGGGAGTTGCAATGTTTCCTGCCATGACTGCTGGTGGATTGGGTGGTGCTGGGGGACTAGGTGGTCTCTGAGGTGGACCTGTTCTTCCCAAGCAAGGTCAGTGAGGTGGGATCTGCGGTGGTATTCCCTTGGGGTTTCCTTTCGGTACAGGTGGTGCCTCTGGCTGGGTTGCAGCGGGTACTGGAGTGGCTTGCAAGGGTCTCAAAGAGCTGGCAAGGGTCTGGGGTAAAGGTTCTTCCTTTGCTTTGCCTTTGGACATGGGTGGAGTAGGAAGTGAACTTTCTTCTGGTATTGAAAGTTTGGAGCTTCCAGGAAGCATACTTGTTGGACAAGAGGGGATTTCTTGGGGACTTGGGGTACTGGGGTGACTGGTGAGTTTCTGGATGGTAGCAACGATCCTTGTTTCAGCTTCTTGTAATAAGTTGCTAATGTTGAGTGTGTCCTTGTTAGTGGAGGATTTACTGTGTGTAGATTCTTTGTCTGATTTGTCTGTGTGATCGGAGTCTGCAGATTTATAGCTGTCTTCTTTCTTGAATTCTCCAGGGATAGAGGGCTTGCTTTCTTCTGCTTCAGAAGTACTAGGGCTTTGGAAATGTACCTTCTGATTGTTGAGGTACTTCCACTCAGGGTATAGGGTATCCCACTTGATTTGCTTGCCATTATAGGTGGCGGTTTGTTGTACAAAGTTGAAGTTTTCAACTTCATCAAGATGTGAAATGAGGAATTGAAATTTCCTTGTGGTAAGTTCTGTATTATCTGAAGTAAACTTCCAGATAGTTCCTACTCCTTCACACCAGATAGCTGGTTCTTGAAAAAGAGCAAAGAGACACCTAGTGTCTTTATAGTCTGCAGCAAAGGTGTTAGTGGCGTAAACTGGTATATATGCCTGTTCTTCTTCTGTGAGTTCAAGTTGGTCTTTGGGCGGAAAGTTGTCAAGGATGTGTTGCCAAGAGGTCATGCAAAAGTGACTGTGTAACTGGGGTTATCCCAACTGTAGAAAATTGTACACACTTTAACCAGACAAGGAGTTCTAGTATCACTATGATGGGTAATGCCTCTATAATCCTCTAGAATACTGTTGATTGTGATTGAAGTATGGTATTTCCAAAAGAATTTATTAAAGGCCCCGATATGTGGAGTGATAGTCTGCAACTCTGTCAAGGGGTGGCTAATATGTTTCTCAGTACGATTCTGTAGGAGGAACAAACAATGTTGCTTGAAGATGTGGAGCTCTGTGCAATTTCTCGTAGGGGCAGTGCCACCAAGGTAGATAACTTCTGGTAGGTAGATTTGTGATGTGGCTCCAACTAGATCTGAATTTCCTGAAACGCTGGTGTGATGACTATGGGGAGTAGGGGGTAGTGGTTGCTCGATTCTTGGTAACACATTATATAGCCCATGTAGGACTTCCTGGAGGTGATGGGCTACTGGTACCATGAAAGGATTTGGAGGTGGGGTTGGTTCTCTATAAACTTGGGGAGAGGGAACAGGCTGGGGTCATCAGTCCATGGAGTTCTGGGTTCTGCATAATCTATGTCTTCCTCTTTCATTAGAGGGTATGAAATGTCCTTGTTCCTGGGCTGGGGCTGAGTGATTTCTCCTGTTACATGGACTGGCCAGATTGTCAGTTGTAATGGAGACCTTCTATAGGTCCTGCTCTGAAGAATCGGGGGTCCCAGAGGTGGATTCCAAGTGGGGTAGGTGGGGTTCTGGGGTAATAGCTATTGCAACGACAAAGGTCGATTCTGCAGAAACAAAGATCTGGGTTGTCATTTGAAAAGGTGATCTCTTGGGAATGCTGATATACCGACTCAGGTATGCTTGGGGGACTGGATTGAGGGGTACCAACCAGAGTGGGGGGTAAGCAACTGTTCATGCTGTTGTGATAGGATGAATTGAGCGTGAGAAGATCTGGTTCCAAGAGGATACACTGGAAACGTTCCAGGTATTCGGTGTCTCTTCCCTGAGTATTTGGCTGGGTGATGGGAAGGGTAAAATGGGAAGGGGGATCAATAAGACTGGTGTGTGGGGTAAGGAGATCTGTGGTCCAGGCGCAGTTGTTCCACTGATACGTGAGGATTTGTTCGTCGCTGTAGATGAACTGGTAAAGGTTAGTTGAAGTGAACTCTCTGCTTGGGTTTGTCTGTAGTCGAATTTCGTTAAATTCCACTTCAACTTTGGTTTCCAACACGTAAAATCTAGATAGAAATCTGATTCTGTGTCTGGCTTGGATCTGCGTGATGATTTCCGGCCTGTGTGATGGGACGAAGTAGTGCCAGAAGAAGGTTTCGTTGTAGAACAAGGAGATTTGAGTGGCTGGGGATTGGTCGAAGTTATGAGCACCAGAGAGTTGCCAATATGCAGTGCAATGTCTTGCTGTGTTAAGGATGTCGACAAGTTGGTAATCAATATAATGATAAAAGTGTTGAGCGCTGAAGAGTCGACTGAAGGGGAGGATGTCTAAGAGATCTTGAGGAACCAAGTGGTGTTCGCTCCAATATGTAAGTTGAACTTGTTCCTGGAGATTGGCGATTCTTGAGAAAGTTTGTCTTAAGATTTCTTTGTGAAAGTTTGCCGCTTAAGACAAACAGGAAAAGGACAAGTTAAAAACCTTTGATTTGCTTACACCAAATAAGTCCTTTGTAACTTACTAATAAGTATTACAAAGGGTTCTCAGAAGGGGGTGTAATGAAATCAAAAGGTTTCGTGGGGACTTGGGGAGTGGGCATGAAACAAGAAAATTGGGGGTCCGTATGTAGCAAGTCCATAATGCGCGTGCTATGGTTAACAAAAAGAATCCCCTGCTTGGTGAAATGTAAGTGTCCACAGAGGATAGTGGTACGACCATCTAGGAAGTCATACGCGACAAGGGGGACAAGGGCTCCTTCAAAGTGAGCAAGCCAAAGGGGAGGGAAGCAGGAAAAGACAAACTTAATCGAGTCCAAAAAGGTGGTCTTGATATAGCCGAAGGGGAAGTTTGGGGACCATGGGTGCTTGCCTACTTTGGCACAGATGTGGACTGGGGGAAGGGTGCTGTCAGAGTGGATGTGGATAGAGTGGTGGGCATCGGTGCAGAATGGGGTGATGAAGAAGGGGGGTGCGGTAGTGTCGAGGTCCTGGGCCTGGGGGATGTGGTTGAGGAATTGACTATTGACAAGTTCCTCTGATGAGAACCAGATGTGGCGGTCTTGCTCGTAGTGAACGGTGTACTGGTAAGGGTGACCGTTGGCAGGGAGGCAAGGTGGGGTGGCGAAGAGGTACTCGAAGGGGGCGACGTTGACCATAGGATAAAATACAGGGAGAGGTCAAGGAGCAGGTGATGGCGGGGCAGGGGAAGTGACAGTGGTGACGGGTGCCTCAATGATGGGTGGGGGAATGTTCTCGATGGGAATGTCCTTGATCGAGATGTGATCACTGATGTTGCCAGTAAGCTGGAGGTGAGACCAGCTGTCTTGGGTAAGTGGGGGAAGGAGGGAGTCAAGCTTGGCTTGAGCAAGGCGGATGACGTGGGCGGTGGTTTCTTCTCCAAGTTGTTCAAGGTTGAACTCGGTGGTGGCATGAAGGGCTTCGACAGTGGGCTTGGGAGTGAGCAGGGACAGGGAGCGGATGATGTAGGGGTTGGGATCGATGGGGGTGGGCTCAAGGGTGTCCGGGTTGACAAGGGTGATGCCAGTGTCGGCAAACGAGGTGGAGTACTGGGGGGACTGAGGAATATAGACATCGTAGGGGCCGGGGCTAGTGGGTTTGAGGAAGGGGAAGCCGGGGACGATGAACTTGGGGCTAGAGGCAATGGTGGGTGACCAGGGGATGACGGGGGATGATATGGAACTGGGGGGGTACTGGAGACAGGGGCTTCCGGGACTTGGGTAATTCCAAGTCTTGTGGGGACTGTTGAGGATGTTGTTGACGACCTCAAGGGCGGCGGTGGAGTTCTCCTGATAGACAGTGTTCAGGTCAGACCAGGAGGTGATGGAGAGGGAAGGTGAGGACACTTCCAAACAGTCAGCTTCAACTTTAAGAGACTGTTCTAATGTCGGGAACTCACTACTTTATGGGTAGCAAGACTCAACTACGGTGCAGAGTTGAAGGTGACTGATCCAAAGGAGCAGCAATGAAACATTGAGGAGGAAGAGGCAAAAGACAAGGAGAGGCGGGACAGAGTAGACTGTTGAAGACAAGGGGTGGGTTGCTGGCAATGAGGAGCTTTGAAAGGCTCCAGTGTGGGGATTGACAAGAGAACAGTCTAAGGACTGTTCACCTAAATTCATAGGTCTTATATACTAATACAGGGTGGTCTGTGTGCAGTTTAGGGTAGGTACAATTACAGGTAATGGGGGACTGCGCAGTCGATGCATAGTAACTGCAGATTACTTTATACATCTTGATTAGGATCTAGCCCCAATAAGTTGCATCTTTGTTGATCGAGTCACATCGCATGTTCATTGATTGTTTAGTGGATGCGTCTTGTTGATCGTTCCCACAATCTGCCACATGTTAATCAATGGGTTAGATGCGTGTCCAAAGCGCGTCTTGTCATGTGATGTTGTTGATAACCAGTTCCTTGATAGGTCATGTGTTATCTTCCCAGGGTCATGGGGTCGTAGGTTCCCAGGGTCACGTGCTAGTAAGTCACATGATGTACAAGTGATGGAGGGGTCACATGATGAGTCACGTATAGGGTCATATGATATGTTCCCATGGTCACGTGATGCTGAAGTTACAGGTTTGTAGCTGAGACCAGGGGGCGTGAGTACCACTCACGACATGCGATCCCTTGAAGTACAAGTCCTGCCACCATTATACAAACTTGTGCATGTCGTACCTTAGGGTCCTTGGCCCTTAACACAAGTCAGGCTTTCCACCCAGGCTCCGTGGAGCATCACAGACATCATCTACCCTGGTGGGTATACAACTCATTGGAGAATTAGACAAAGCTCACAAGCACGTACAAAGAAGACAAGCAGACACCCTCCCTAACCACGTTAAGGGACAGGCATACTTTGAATCACATCCCAAACTTAGGGGAAGAGCAAACCCAGACACAGGATACTACCTTAGCGTTGGTAGCAAGAAACTTGCTGTAGAATTCGTCATAGCAAACGGAGAAGACAATTGGACACAACTTGGAAAAGAAACAGATGGCACCTGGTATACTACCAAAGAAGCACTTGTCCCCAAAGAAAACAAGCTCTTAGGCTGGTGGAACATTGACAATTCCCAGCACCCAGACTACTTTGCACATCACCCAGAACACACACCAGCACCCCCAGAAGAGACACTTGCAGGAGGTCTTCACCACATCACCACACTCCAGGGAGTGACTCCATTCACTCCACAGACACCCATCCTACCCCAGATTGAAGCAGCAGCCACCCAGGGCATCACTATCCCTGTTGATATTGCACCAGTTGCATCTACACTCCCAGTTGTATTTACAAGCACACCAGTCATACCCCCAGTTGCACCAAGTGCACCAGTAATCATCGCCACCTCAGGGCCAAACACACTCACATATATCCCACCTACCATGTCAGGACAAGCAGGAGGATCGGGACAGGGCACATGTTGGGAACTCACTACTTTATTGGTAGCGAGACTCAACAAGGGCACAGAGTTGAAGGTGACTGATCCAAAGGAGCAGCAAAGAGACGTTGAGGAGGAAGAGACAAAAGGCAAGGAGAGGTGGGACTGGGTAGACTGGTGGGCGGGCTGCTGGCAACAAGGGAGCTTTAAAAGGCTCCAGTGTGGGGGTTGACAAGAGAACAGTCTAAGGACTGTTCACCTAAATTCGTAGGTCTTATATACTAATACAGGGTGGTCTGTGCACAGTTTAGGGTAGGTACTATTACAGGTAATGGGGGACTGCACAGTCGATGCGCAGTAACTGCGGATTACATTATACATCTTGATTAGGGTCTAGCCCCAATGAGTCGCGTCTTTGTTGATTGAGTCGTGTTGTGTGTTCATTGATTGTTTAGTGGATGCGTCTTGTCAGGTGACGTTGTTGATGACCAGTTCCTTGATAGGTCATGTGTAATCTTCCCAGGGTCACGGGTTCATAGGTTCCCAGGGTCACGTGCTAGTAAGTCATGTGATGTACAAGTGGTGGAGAGGTCACATGATAAGTCATATGTAGGGTCATGTGATATGTTCCCATGGTCACATGATGCTGAAGTTACAGGTTTGTAGCTGAGACTGGGGGGTGCAAGTACTGCTCGCAACAGTATCCCCTCTTTAGAATCTCCTTGCGCCTGCAAGGCTTGTATGCGTATCCCCTCTTTAGGGTGATTATGGGCATGGAATTTGGCAACTAATTCTTTGGCGTGTGTTAGTTCTCTGGCTGGGATCCATGAGTTATCTGCGTCGGTATAGCCTTTCCAGTGGACAAAGTATTGTGTGCTTTTGCGATTCTTGTGGGATGTGCTGCAAGGACTTTGTCTATTTTGTAATGTCCTTCTTCTCCTCCCACGATTTCTGGAGGGGGTCGCTCAAAATTAGGTCCATGTGCTTGTGTTTCGTGGTAGGGTTTTAATAATGAGTTGTGGAATACGGGGTGAACCTTCATGGTCTTGGATAATTGCAACTTGCAATTTGTAGGTGAAGCCCATATGACCTTGAAAGGTCCATATCGTCGTGGAGCAAGTTTCACTTTCGGGTGTGTCGTTTGTAAATTTGTGGCTTCCAAGAGTACTAGGTTGTCTTTGTGGAACGTGTAGGATAGTTTGTCGGGTCCTCCACTTTGCATTTCTTTAGCTGCGATGATGAGTGCTGCAGTGACTTCTTTGCGTATTTGTTCTATGTATTGGATGCGTTCATCCACACTTTGTAGTCTGGTCTGTAGTTGCAAGGGTGGTTTAAAGGTTGGCTGAAAGCCATACCAGACTTTGAAGGGTGATCTATGGGTGCTGTAGTGTGGTTGTGCATTGTATGCAAATTCAATAATGGGGAGGAGTGTGGTCCAATTGTCTTGTTGGAAGTTTCCACAGATACGAAGGTATTGTTCAATAACTTGGTTAACCCATTCTGACTTGCCATCAGTTTGAGGGTGAAATGCAGTGGACAATTTCTGCTTGATTCCTAGTTTCCTCCATAGTTCTTGTATTACTTGTGCAGCAAATTGTGGTCCTCGATCAGAGATGATTGCCTTGGGAACGCCTGTTCTTTTCCAGACATTGTCTACTAGTAGTTGGCTTGTTTGTTCAGCCATGATGGTCTTATAACAGGGGGATAGAATAATGGCTTTGCTATGGTGGTCAATGACTGTGAGGATGCTGTCATATCCTTGTGATACTAGAAGGTCTACGATGAAATCCATGGTGATTGTTTCCCATATCCCTTCAGGGATCTTGTTGGGCTTGATTGGTACTTTTGTTGGTGGCTGTATCTTTGTAGTTTGGCACGTGGCACATCCTTGTATATAGGCTTTGACAAATTCAGTAATGCCTGGCCACCAATATTCACGTGAGATTAGTTCGATGGTTTTCCATTGTCCTGGGTGTCCCATTAGATTGTCATGAAATTGCTGGGTGACTCTTCGTTTGAGTTCCTTGTTCTTTGTCTTTGGAATGTATATTAATCCTTTGTAAAGGATTAGGCCATCTTTGTAGTTCCATTCTTGTAATCCTTTGTTTACTTGTCTTGGGCTGCTAGTGAGGATGTCTTTGAGTTTCTGGCCTGTCAATGTGTCTGTCTTTATTGCTTCTTGTATAGCTTCCTTGAGCTCTTCGTTGATTCCTGTAGGAATTGCCATGTTATGTAGTGCCCATATATGGAATTGTTCTGGCTTGAGTAGGAATTTTTCCGGTGTGAGCAAAATGGTTTCCACATTCTCGGATGCTATCCCCTCTTTATAATCTGGACGCCTGGACAGCACATCTGCCTTGTTAATTTTGCCAGGCTTGGGGATAATAACATAGTCAAAAGTGCCAAGGAAAAGGGACCACCGCGCTTGGCGACGTGTGAGCATTTGTTTCATGGTGAAGTACTTGAGGTTTGTGTGGTCCAAAAATACCTTTGTCTGGTGGGCACTGCCTTGGAGGTAATGGCAGAAATGCTTGAGAGCATAAATGATAGCCAGGAGTTCTTTGTCATGTATTTCGTAGTTGCGTTCAGCTGGCTGGAGGGACTTGGAGTAAAAAGCAACTGGATGTGACCATCCTAACGCGTCATCTTGTTCTAGAATTGAGCCCGTGGCATAGTCACTTGCATCGGTAATCAGGGTGAATGGTTTGTCATAGTCCGGTAGGATTAAGACCAGCATGGAGGTGAGTGTGTGCTGTAATGCAGTAAACATGGTTTCTTGTAAATGGGTCCATGCCCATGGAGTATCCTTCTTTGTAAGGTCAAACAGAGGTTGTGCCAATGTGGAGTAATCTTGCACAAAACGATGGTAAAAGTTGCAAAATCCTAGGAATTGCTGTATGTCTTTGACTTTCTTTGGTTTAGGCCAGTCTTGCACTGCCTTGAGTTTGACGGGGTCCATGCGTAGTTCGCCTTCAGAGATGATTAATCCAAGGTATTCAACCAAAGTTTGGTTGAAGGAGCATTTGGCAGGTCGAAGGTAGAGGTCCAACTTGAGTAAAAGTTGGAAGACTTTGTGCGTCCAATAGACAAGTTCCGTGATTGTGGTTGCGTAGATAAGGATGTTGTCAAGGTAGATGACTATGTGTTCTCCCTTGATTAATGGACCAAATTCTATGTCCATAAATGTCTGAAATGTTGCAGGTGCATTGCATAGTCTGAAGGTCATGACTGTGGATTCATATAATCCCATAGGTGTCTTGAAGGCCATTTTCCATTTATTGCCTTCACATACTTGGATATTATTATATCCCTATCATACATCTAACTTGGTGAAGAATCGCGCTCCCAATAGTTTATCGATGAGTTCAGGGATGAGTGGGATTGGAGCTGCATTCTTAACTGTAATCGCATTTAGTGGGCGATAGTCTTGTACTGGTCGTAGTTTGCCATCCTTCTTATCGATGAAGAAAAAGGAGCATGCATGGGGTGCTTCAGATCAACGGAGTGTGCCTTGTTTTAGGCCATCTTCAATGTATTCTTTAAGGGTGACTTTCTTGATAGGTGTTAGGTGATAAACTGTAGTTTTCTTCATTTCTATGCCTAGGATGAGGTCTATCTTGTGATCCCATGGCTGGTGCTTGGGTAGTCGCTGTGCTTCCTTGTCTGAGAAGACTTTGCCATATTGATGGAATTCAGGGGGTATTTCAACATTCTTTGGTTGTTCTGCTTTGGCTAGAGTAGTTGACACCGTAGTTCATGTGACTACTGGTTCATTTCATGGAGTAACATGCTGTGATGTATTCTTGGGAGGCACTGTGGATGTAACCACTGGTCTATATCTTCATGTTATCAACATCGTGGGCGTAACCACTGATTCGTGTTTAGCCATATTGTGCTGCGACGCAACTATGCTTCTCTTGGGAGGTGACATTGTGGGCAAAACCACCGATGCACTTGGTTGTATCATGTTTTCGTATTCTTCATGGAGGTGGGCTATAATGCATTGTGTAGGATCTATGCCTTGGTACTTGGATTTGAGGAGGTTATCATAGTGCACTTCCAAATCTTCAGTTGGAAGGAGGTGTGCTAAGTCCGATGTTTTGTTGGGGTAATTTGGGTAACAAGAGGTGGGGCAGCGGTCAAGACGTAGTTTGTTCTTTGCCCAGTCTATCTGGGGGTTGTGTGCCCTGAACCAGTCAGTTCCTAAGAGTATATCATGCTGTCCGATATTGGTTACGGCCATTTCTGTAGTTTCCTTGTGTTCTTCGCCCATCTCCATTTGCAGGATGGCAGTATGGCGGATTGGTCCTTGTTTATTCAAGGTACCATTGATGTTTCTTGGGTAGATAGGTTTTGCTAGGGTACTCATGGGGATCTTGTCTGCGTTGATAAATGAGATATTACAGTAGACACCCTCGGCTCCACTGTCAAGTATTGCATGAGCATTGATTTTTCTTCCGTGGCATATGATTCGAACTTTAACCCGAATTGACGGGGAGCATATATTTCGAATCATATCTACTGGTACATGGGGAGTCTTGGGAACTTGGAGATTTCAGAGATTGCTAGAATTACAACAGGATGGTGGTACAACTCTCACTGATGATGCAACAGGAGAGTGAGTTAAAAAGACAAGTGATTGATGTGGGCCACATCAATATCCAGGGGGTCCATATTAAAGATGGATAGTGTCTTGAGGGTGACATCCATGTTGATAGGTGCAAAGTAGTTGGTGGACAGCTTGTTTGCTTCCACACTATCATGGATACTCATTTTATCCATGCTGTCTTCCGGGATGGAGTCCATTTGACGTAAAGAGGTCCCAGGGCGTTTGGTTAGATTGCAATTGGTGGTGATGTGTCCTGGTTTGCCACAGTACATGCAGAGTTTCTCTCTGAAGCAGCATTCCCTTTCTTCAGGGGAGGGCTTTCCTCAATGGAACAAGGTTCCATGGCTACATCCTTGAAATTGACCATGGCTGCAAGTTACGTTTATTTCTGCGGTGGGTTCTTCTTCTTCAATTGCTCGAATTCAAGGGGTAAAGCGACTTCTTCTGCATCCTCCTCCTACAGAGGGTGCATAGGACTGTGGCACAAACATGCAGAAGGAACGATCCAGGTCTTGAGCTTTGTTAATGAGATCTGGGAGTGTGGCTGGCTAGGGTGATAGGGCAACTAGTTTCTGTTGGAGTGCCAGGTTAATGCATTGTCTGAATGCATACATCTTGGTATTGTCATCAACACCTGATTGTCGAGCATGGTGGGTCCAATCTTGGTACCAGTCGTTAAATTCTTGATTGCCCATGTACATGTTGTGCATCCCTTTAATGGCTTCTTGTTGGACTTGGGGGGGGATGAATTGCTTCTAAAAGGCGTTTTGGAATTCGGCCCATGTTCCGTAATTGTTTGGATTGGCTGCTAAGGCCTCAGTGATGTGATTGCTGGCCCAATCTCCTCCACAAGTACCAGCCTTGAAATTGGTCAATGCTGCTGGTACTTTCTTGTCGTCAGTATTGTAGACTGTGTTGTTCAGTGTATAATAATTGGCCAAGGTGTTCCAAAAGGCTTGGGCCTTTGTTGGGTTCCCATTATAGGGATCAGGGGTACTTCCCAAGAGTTTGGGAGTCACGACGTTTCCTGCCATGATAACTGGGGGTAGGGGTGGTGCTGGGGGACTAGGTGGTCTCTGTGGTGGGCCTGTTCTTCCTGAATGCAGTTGGTGAGAAGGGATCTGTGGTAGTATTCCCTTGGGGTTTCCTTTTGGTACTTGTGGTGTCTCTGGCTGAGTTGCGGTGGGTACTGGGGTGGCTTGCAAGGATCTCGAAGAGCTGGCAAGGGTCTGGGGTAAAGGTTCTTCCTTTGCTTTGCCTTTGGACACGGGTGGAGTAGGAAGTGAACTTTCTTCTGGTATTGAAAGTTTGGAGCTTCCAGGAAGCGTACTTGTTGGACAAGATGGGGCTTCTTGGGGACTTGGGGTACTGGGGTGACTGGTGAGTTTCTGGATGGTAGCAACAATCCTTGTTTCAGCTTCTTGTAGTAAGTTGCTAATGTTGAGTGTGTCCTTGTCAGTAGAGGATTTACTGTGTATAGATTCCTCATCAGATTCGTGTTCATTATCAGATTCTCTGGATTTATTGCTTTCTTCTTTCTTGAATTCTCCAGGGATAGAGGGCTTGGTTTCTTCTGCTTCAGAAGTACTAGGACTTTGGAAATGTACCTTCCGGTTGTTAAGGTATTTCCACTTGGGGTATAAGGTATCCCCACTTGATTTGTTTGCCATTGTAGGTGGCAGTTCATTGTACAAAGTCGAAGTTTTCAACTTCGTCAAGGTGTGAAACAAGGAATCGAAATTTCCTTGTGGTAAGTTCTGTGTTATCTGAAGTAAACTTCCAGATAGTTCCTACTCCTTTACACCAGATAGCTGGTTCTTGAAAAAGAGCAAAGAGACACCTAGTGTCTTTATAGTCTGCAGCAAAGGCATTAGTGGCGTAGACTGGTATATACGCCTGTTCTTCTTCTGTGAGTTCAAGTTGGTCATTGGGTGGAAAGTTATCAAGGATGTGTTGCCAAGAGGTCATGCAAGAGTGACTGTGTAACTGGGGTTATCCCAACTGTAGAAAATCGTACACACTTTAACCAGACAAGGAGTTCTAGTATCACTATGATGGGTAATGCCTCTATAATCTTCTAGAATACTGTTGATTGTGATTGAAGTAAGGTATTTCCAAAAGAATTTATTAAAGGCCCCGATATGTGGAGTGATAGTCTGTAACTCTGTCAAGGGGTGGCTAATATGTTTCTCAGTACGATTCTGTAGGAGGAACAAACAATGTTGCTTGAAGATGTGGAGCTCTGTGCAATTTCTTGTAGGGGCAGTGACACCAAGGTAGATAACTTCCAGTATGTAGATCTGCAATGTGGCTCCAACTAGGTCTGAATTTCCTGAGACACTGGTGTGGTGACTACAGGGAGTAGGGGGTAGTGGTTGTTCGATTCTTGGTAATGCATTATATGGTCCTTGTAGAATTTCCTGGATGTGATGAGCGATGGGTACCATGAAAGGATTTGGGGGTGGGGTTGGTTCTCTATAAACTTGGGGAGAGGGAATGTGCTGGGGTCTTCATTTGACGAAGTTCTGGGTTTGGCGAAGTCTGTGTCTTCCTCTTTCGTTAGAGGGTATGAAGTGTCCTCGTTCCTGGGCTGGGGCTGAGTGATTTCTCCTGTTATGTGGACTGGCCAGATTGTTGGTTGTAGTGGAGGCCTTCTGTAGGTCCTGCTCTGAAGAATCAGGGGTCCCAGAGGTGGATTCCAAATGGGGTAGGTGGGGTTCCAGGGTAATGGCTATCACAACGACAAAGGTCGATTCTGCAGAAACAAAGATCCGGGTTGTCGTTTGAAAAGGTGATCTCTTGGGCATGCTGATATACCAACTCAGGTGTGCTTGGGGGACTGGATTGAGGGGTACCAACCAGAGTGGGGGGTAAAGAACTGTCCATGCTGTTGTGATAGGATGAATTGAGTGTGAGAAGATCTGGTTCCAAGAGGATATGCTAGAAACATTCCAGGTATTCGGTGTCTCTTCCCTGGGTATTTGGCTGGGTGATGGGGAGGGTAAAATGGGAAGGGGGGTCGATAAGACTTGTGTGTGGGGTAAGGAGGTCTGTGGTCCAAGTGCAGTTGTTCCACTGATACATGAGGATTCGTTCATCGCTGTAGATGAACTGGTATAGGTTAGTTGAAGTGAATTCTCTGCTTGGGTTTGTCTGTAGTCAAATTTCGTTAAATTCCACTTCAACTTTGGTTTCTGACATGTGAAATCTAGATAGAAATCTGATTCTGTGTCCGGCTTGGATCTGCATGATGATTTCCAGCCTGTGTGATGGGACGAAGTAGTGCCAGAAGAAGGTTTTGTCGTAGAACAAGGAGATCTGAGTGGCTGGGGATTGGTCAAAGTTATGGGCGCCAGAGAGTTGCCAATATGCAATGCAATGTCTTGCTGCGTTAAGGATGTCGACAAGTTGATAATCAATGTAATGATAAAAGTGTTGAGCGCTGAAGAGTCGACTGAAGGGGAGGATATCTAAGAGATCTTGAGGAACCAAGTGGTGTTTGCTCCAATATGTAAGTTGGACTTGTTCCTGGAGGTTGGTGATTCTTGAATAAGTTTGTCTTAAGATTTCTTCACGAAAATTTGCCACTTAAGACAAACAAAAAGAGAGCAAGTTTAAAACCTTTGATTTATTTACACCAAAATAAGTCCTTTGTAACTTACTAAAAAGTATTACAAAGGGTTTTCAGAGGGAGGTGTAATGAAATCAAAAGGTTTAGCGGGGACATGGGGGGTAGGTACAAAGCAGGAAAACTGAGGGTCCATACAAAGTAAGTCCATGATACATGTGCTCCGGTTAACAAAAAGAATCCCCTGCTTGGTGAAATGTAAGTGACTGCAGAGGATGGCTGTATGACCGTCTAAGAAGTTATACGCAATGAGGGGGACAAGGGCTCCTTCAAAGTGAGCAAGCCAAAGGGGAGGGAAATGTGAGAGGACAAACTTAATCGAGTCCAAAAAGGTGGTCTTGATGTAGCTGAAGGGAAAGTTGGGGGACCATGGGTGCTTGCCTACTTTGGCACAGATGTGGACTGGGGGAAGGGCGCTGTTGGAGTGGATGTGGATGGAGTGATGGGCATTGGCGTGGAAGGGGGTGACAAAGAATGGGGGTGTAGCGGTTTCGAGGTCTTGGGCCTGGGGAATGTAGTCGAGGAACTGGCTGTTAACAAGTTCCTCCAAGGAAAACCAGATGTGGTGGTCTTGTTCGTAATGGACCATGTACTGGTGAGGGTGGTGACCAGTAGGGAGGCAAGGCAGGGCAGTGAAGAGATACTCGAAGGGGGAGATGTCGACCGTAGGATAAAATATAGGGAGAGGTCGAGCAGCAGGTGATGGCAGGGCAGGGGAAGCGATGGTGGCGACGGGTGCTTCAACGACAGGTGGCAGGATGTTCTCGGTGGGGATGTCTTCCAACAAGATGTGGTCAGTGATGTCACCGGTAAGCTGGAGATGAGACCAGCTGTCTTGGGTGAGTGGGGGAAGGAGAGAGTCAAGCTCAGCTTGAGCAAGACGGACGACATGGGTGGCGGTTTCTTCTCCAAGTTGTTCAAGATCGAACTTGGCGGCGGTGCAAAGGGCTTCGACAGTGGGTGCAAGAGTGAGCGGGGATGGGGAGCGGACAATGTAGGGGTTGGGATCAACGGGGGTGGGCTCAAGGGTGTCTGGGTCGATGAGGGTAATGCCAGTATCAGCAAATGAGATGGAGTATTGGGGGGACTGGGGAACGTAGATGTTGTGTGGGCCGGGGCCAGTGGGTTCAAGGAAGGGGAAGCCAGGGACAATGAACTTGAAGTGAAGTTTGGGACTGGAGGCAATGGTGGGTGACCAGGGGACAACAGGGGACGATGTAGAGCTGGGGGGGTACTGGAGACGGGGGCTTCCGGGACTTGGGTAATTCCAAGTGTTGTGGGGACTGTTGAGGATGTTGTTGATGACCTCAAGGGCAGCAGCGGAGTTCTCCTAGTAGACGGCGTTCAAGTCGGACCAAGAGGCGACGGAGAGGGAAGGGGAGGACACTTCCAAACAGTTAGCTTCAACTTTAAGAGACTGTTCTAATGTCGGGAACTCACTACTTTATTGGTAGCGAGACTTGACAAGGGCACAGAGTTGAAGGTGACTGATCCAAAGGAGCAGCAAAGAGATGTTGAGGAGGAAGAGACAAAAGGCAAGGAGAGGCGGGACTGGGTAGACTGGCAGGTGGGCTGCTGGTGACAAGGGAGCTTTAAAAGGCTCCAGTGTGGGGGTTGACAAGAGAACAGTCTAAGGACTGTTCACCTAAATTCGTAGGTCTTATATACTAATACAGGGTGGTCTGTGCACAGTTTAGGGTAGGTACTATTACAGGTAATGGGGGACTGCGCAGTCAATGCACAGTAACTGCGGATTACATTATACATCTTGATTAGGGTCTAGCCCCAATGAGTCACATCTTCATTGATCAAGTCACGTCGCGTGTTCATTGATTGTTTAGTGGACGTGTCTTGTTGATCGTTCCCACGATCTGCCACGTGTTGATCAATGGGTTAGACATGCATCCAAAGCGCGTCTTGTCAGGTGACGTTGTTGATGACCAGTTCCTTGATAGGTTATGTGTAATCTTCCCAGGGTTACATGCTAGTAAGTCACGTGATGTACAAGTGGCAGAGAGATCACGTGATGAGTCATGTGTAGGGTCATGTGATATGTTCCCACAGTCACGTGATGCTGAAGTTATGGGTTTGTAGCTGAGACTGGGGGGCGCGAGTACTGCTCGCGACAGTACAGGAGGCACAGCAAGCATAGCAGCCACTACAGGTGGAACAGGACAAACTGTCACAGTCACAGCCATATCTACCAATGGCAGACTCAAAGGCACCCCACCTCCCCACTTCAGTGGAGACAGGGACACCAGTCACAATTTCCTAGTCAATTTTGGCATCTTCAGGTTCACCAATAGGAACAATGATGCCATGAGCAACCCAGCCACATGCGTTACTACAGCACTCACCTACATGGGCAGAACTCTAGTTGACCCATGGAAGGAACAACAGATGACAGAACTCCAGACATGCATCACCGGAGGCACTGCAGACACAGATGAAGTCCACTGGACAACTTTTGAACAGGCATTCAAAGATACATTCTATAACACTAACATCAAAGCAGAGGCCTACCAGAAACTGGAGAACCTCAATATGAAAGAAAACTTGGATGTCTTCATATCTGAGTTTAAGAGGCTTGTTACTGCCTCAGGCATAGACATCAATTCACACGGCATCATCCACTTGTTCAAAAAGGGGCTTCCCAGTGGTCTAACCACAGCCATAATAAACAGTCAAAATTATGACCCAAGGAACCCCTGGGCTACATTCCAGCCATGGGAAGAAGCTGCACATGCCTGTAACCTTAGATAGAAGCACACCCAAGAATATAGAACCAGTTTACACCAAGGATACTATGCCACACTTGGCCTGAAACCCTGTGGACCACAGCAGCAGTCACATGAAGGAGGAGGACAATGCCTCACCACATCCCAAGGAGGACACCATATAGATGTTGACACTACCATTGCTACCAACATTACTGGTAGAGGACCAGAACTTTCTGAAACCAAGAAAGCAGAGTTACAAGCTAACAACTCCTGCTTCTACTGTTTCAAAAGAGGACATTGTGCCAGAGATTGTTGCAAGAAACAGGTGGACCGCACCCAGAGCAGCGGAAGCACCACTAATACCAGTAACCAGACCCACACCAGAGAAATCACCATGAATGACATCACCCCTGCACTTGTCAAAGAAATGCTTGAAAGCAACACATTCAAAGCTATGGATGAAGAATTCAAACTCTCCTTCCTACAGGATGCCATGCTGGGTTTTTAAAGGGCCCAAAACTAGCTGCTATAGCTAGGGCCATCTGTCTCAATAGTGTGTATATTAGTCGACTCAACCATATTCAAGTAAACTTCATTTTATCACACTATTGGGGACAAGTGGAAGAAACAGCACTACTTGACACTGGTGCTATGGAAAACTTCATCAACTACAAAACTGTAGCAAGACTTAGGCTGGGAACTCAGAAACTAAATATTCCCAGACCTGTGTTTAATATAGATGGAACTAATAACCATCATGGCACCATCACTCATGCATGCGACCTTATGGTCAAACAAGGGAACCAGAAGGAGTGGCAATGCTTCTATGTCTTGAATCTAGGCAAAGACAGATTTATCTTAGGCTATCCCTGGTTCTGCACCTTCACTCCAAATATCAACTGGACTAATGCTCAGCTACACAGACTGTTATGATCCACCCCAATTTTTCTCATCCTTGTCAGACCCCCTTGTCACCCTGTCTATGACCAAGCGACCATTACCATTGAACTCATCACCCCTACCAGACCTGCCACCACTACCGCCCAGTGAACCATCCAAACCATCGTCACCCCTTGATCAGCCACCAGTCGAGCCCCTCATCCCCGTCCCCTGGAACATCCATTGTCGGGAGTACTCCTCAATGGAGACATACCAAGAGCCACCCCCAGTAGAGAACCCACTGGAAGATCCAGACAGTCCCATGGAGGACGCGCCACCCTTAGAGCCAGAACCAGTCACTTGCTATGAACCTGACATCCCTGGAGGACAGACACATACCTTGTCCCCAGAAGAGTCCCCTATCGAACCCTGGGAAGAGTACCTTACTCAACCGAGTAGTCCTGTGTCCTGCAAGCACTCCCTGTCACCCACAAGTCCCTCTTCAGCACCCATGCACCAATGCACCAGTAGAGAAGGCAGCTACCAGTCAATCACGCCTGGTGCCTCATTGCCCATAGCCAGCACCTTGCCCCAGAGCCAGGGCTACCAGTCGACCTCTCCAGAAGGATCTGCAGACAATCCCTCATCCACGCAGGGCTCCGCAGATGACATGGATAGCAACATGGCCCTTAATTGGGTTACCATCAATACTGACTACCTTAAAGGGTAGTTGCTTACACTAGACGCCCATTAGATCAGAATGGGCGCACAGCAACCAGATTGCCTCAGATCAATCTCAAACTTCATTGTCATGATCGCATCATGACGAGGCTTCTCTTCTTGGAATGACCCGCTACCATTGTTCTCTGGTTAAGGATAGATTAGGCAATTCCCTGATCCCTCATTCGCTCTTGCTCATTCTCTATTGTTTGACTCATACAGACCGCAGCACTTATCTGCGGACCTTCATACGTCACAGACAGGCCCCTCTTGACCAGAACTACCTACCTTAGTGATTGTAGCACGTGCACCCGCCTGCCTGTATATACACGCCCTGTATTTCGACAGTCAAGCCCTAAGCTTGACTTGATTCTCAATATCAACGTTCTTGAAAGCTCCCCTTGTGCCTCCCCTTTCCCTCATCACTTACATAAGCCACTCAGAGTCGTCTCTAGCAACACTAGAGACTTCTACTCCTTCAAAGTACTTGCCACCAGTTCACTCTTAGTACAAGTCATACTATCAAGGCCTGTTGAAGCCTTAACATGGACCATAGATCAAAATGGAGACACTTAAACTTGATGTTTTCCAGAAACTTAAAGAGTATAAAAACAAACTACAGGAACGCATCACTATAGCTCATGCACAGTGCACTCCATGGTCAGGAGTAACTCCTGTAAAAATACAGGAAGGCCTGGTGGAAATCAAACACACACATAATGCGATCAAAATGGCCCATAAGTATGCAATGGAACATAGGAAGGAGGAAGTCATCCTCCCGGAGGAATTCATCCTCCTGGAGGAATTCATCCTCCTGGAGGAATTCATCCTCCCAGAGGAATTCAAACATCACACATTACTATTTTCAGATGAAGAAGCCAACAAATTCCCACCTTTGCACAGAGAAGGAGACCACAAAATCGAACTAATGGACACTGCACTAGCCAGCTTTAACTGCAAAGTCTACCCCTTGTCCTGCAAAGAACAGGAAGCAGAGGACAAATTCCTAGATGAAAACTTGGCAAAAGGCTACATCGTACCATCCCACTCCCCTTATGGCTTCTCAACCTTCAGTGTCCCCAAAAAGGACTCAAAGGAAACCCGATATATCATTGACTATAGGCCCCTTAACACTATTACCTGCAAAGATGTTACACCACTCCCAAACCTTGCACAGTGCATCCAAGACTTGCAGGGAATGGAGGTATTCAGCAAATTTGATATCAGATGGGGCTATAACAACATCTGGATCAAGGAAGGCAACAAGTGGAAGGGAGCATTCAAAACACACCATGGCCTTTATGAACCGAAGGTCATGTTCTTTGGCATGTCAAACTCTCTGGCCAGCTTCCAAGATTTATGAACAGTATCCTTGAAGCACTCTACAAGCACTTCGAGAGGAAAGGCATACACAACATCAGGGAAATATTCAAGAACTACATGGATGATTGCAGCATTGGCACACTACTCAAAAATCTAGCACTACACATCGAAATCATCCACTTCCTATTTGATCTACTTGCAAAGCATGGACTTCACCTCAAATTGTCAAAATTGGTCTTCTTACAGCCACAAATGGACTTCCTCAGCATTAGAATCTCAAAAGAAGGCATCACTATCAATCCAGCTAAAGTTGCAGGGCTATGCGACTACCCACATGACATACTCAATCTTAGGCAAGCTAGAGGCTTCTTGGGCATTGCTGGATACCACAGGATGTTCTGCAAGAATTTCTCAATCATCGCTGCACCTATCACTAAACTTACAGGCAAGGACGTCCCATTCGAATGGGGACCAGCACAATGCGAAGCACAAGACAAAATAATCATGCTCATAACCAGCTCACCAGTACTAGTCAAACCAGACCCTTCTAGGCAATTTGAGCTAGAAGTAGATGCTTCACAAATTGGCACAGGGGCAATCTTGTACCAAAGAGATCCACCAACTACATGTGCAGATGGCACAGAAAAACCAGGACCACATAGACCAGTGGGATTCCATTCCCAGAAATTCACCACAACTGAGCAAAACTACCCCATTTATGACTGCAAATTCCTAGCCATCATGAGGGGACTTCGCTGCTGGACGTACTTGCTCAAAGGAACCCATATCCCCATCCTGGTATACACAGATCATGCCAACTTATGCTACTATAGAGACCCCCAGAAGATTGGCCTGCACATCGCTGGCTACTTACCTGAACGTGAACAGTACAATATCTTATTGGAGTACAAACCTGGAGCAACAAAAAGAGCAGACGCCTTATCTAGGTGACCAGATTATAAAGGACCAAACCCAGATAACAATAAAGTACTTGTATGGCCAGACCAATACTTTTGCAAGCAACATACCTCCATGGTTGGGAGTCACCCCGGAAATGGGTGGCCTGGTGGAGAAGAGACACACATCTGTGTCTTCGACATAGACAGTATCCATGACAACTGGGACAGCAAAGTCAAAGCAGGGCAATACCCACACCAATCAGAACTCAAGCAATGGGCGTCATTACATAACCTCACACTATTGGATGGGACCCACTGGCATTACAGGACTGCCTTGGTTGTCATGGCAGACAACACGCTTAGGAGGGGGGTAATTTCCCTTTTCCATGATCATGTGACAGCTGGCCATGTTAAGGCTTCAATGGGCCTTGATAGTACGACTTGTACTAAGAGTGAACTGGTGGCAAGTACTTGAAGAGGTAGAAGTCTCTAGTGTTGCTAGAGACAACTCTGAGAGGCTTATGTAAGAGATGAGGGAAAGGGGAGGCACAAGGGGAGCTTTCAAGAATGTTGATATTGAGAATCAAGTCAAGCTTAGGGCTTGACTGTTGAAATACAGGGCGCTTATATACAGGCAGGCGAGTGCACGTGTTACTATCACTAAGGTAGGTAGTTCTGGTCAAGAGAGGCCTGTCTGTGACATATAAAGGTCCGCGGATAAGTGCTGTGGTCTGTATGAGTTGAACAATAGAGAATGAGCGAGAGCGAATGAGGGATTGACAAGTTGCCTAATCCATCCTTAAGGGTCGAACAATAGCGGCGGGTCATTCCAAGAAGAGAAGCATCGTCATGATGCGATGACAACTACAAGGTTTGAGGCTGATCCGAGGAGATCTGATCTCCACGTGCCCATTCTGGTCTAATGGGTGTCTAGTGTAAGCAACTACCCTTTAAGGTAGTCAGTATTGATGGTGACCCAATTAAGGGCCATGTCGCTATCCGCGTCGTCTGCAGAGCTCTGCATGGATGAGGGATTGTCTGCAGACTCTTCTGAAGAGGTCGACTAGTGCCCTGGGCTCTGGGGCAAGGTGCTGGCTATGGGCGATGAGGCAGTAGGCATGATTGAGTGGTAACTGCCTTCTCTACTGGTACGTTGGCATATGGGTGCTGAGGAGGGACTTGTGGGTGACAGGGAGTGCTTGCAGGACACAGGACTGTTGGGTTGGGTAAGGTATTCTTCCCAGGGTTCAATAGGGGACTCTTCTGGGGACAAGGTGTGTGTCTGTCCTCCAGGGACATCAGGTTTATAGCAAGTGACTGGTTCTGGCTCTAAAGGTGGCGTGTCCTCCATGGGACTGTCTGGGTCTTCCAGTGGGTTCTCTACTGGGGGTGGCTCTTGGTACATCTCCATTGAGGAGTATTCCCGATGATGGATGTTCCATGGGATGGGGATGAGGGGCTCGACTGGTGGCTGATAAGGGGTGACGATGGTTTGGATGGTTTACTGGGTGGTAGCAGTGGCAGGTCTGGTAGTGGTGATAGGTTCAATGGTAATGGTCACTTAGGCATGGGTAGGGTGACAAGGAGGGGGTCTGACAAGGATGAGAAAAATTGGGGTGGATCATAACAGGCCATCCTGGAATTACCAAGATACTGCAACTCCTCTCACAGTACTACTGGTGGCCAAACATGAAAACATTCATCACTGAATATATCAAAGGATGCGCTACCTGCCAGATGACAAAAGTTAATACTCACCCTACCCATCCACCACTATTCCCCATTACTCCCACAGAGAATGCTCATCCCTTTGAAACAGTCGCAATGGATTTCATCACTAAACTCCCACAGTCAGGCGGATACAACACCATTCTCATGGTCACGGACACAGATTGCTTGAAGGCATCTATCTTTATCCCTTGCAATGAGGCGATCAACTCAGAAGGAGTTGTACTTCTGTACCTGAATCACATAACTCTGCACTATGGTGTACCCCACAAAATCATATCAGACCGCGATGTTTGCTTCACATTGAAGTTTGCTGCAGAACTTTGTAGACTTCTTCATATCAAGCAAAATATGAGCACAGCATACCACCCCCAGACTGATGGAATTAGCAAAAGAACCAATCAGACCCTAGAACAGTACCTCCAAGTCTTCTGTGGCACACAGCAGAACAATTGGCATGCATGGCTCCCGCTTGCCCAATATACAAAGAATTCATGGCCTCCAGCAACTATGAAGAAAACACCTTTTGATCTCCTTATCAGATATATACCACAGGTTCATCAGCCAACCAGATCATCAAACCTCTCCACATTTGAACAACACTTGTCAGCAATCAAAGAAGCCAGGAATGCCGCTCAAGAAGCCCAATGTAAAGCACAAGAATCTTGGATCAAAGAATGCCCTCAGTTTATGCCATTTGAAGTAGGAACCAAAGTTTGGCTCAAAGGAACAAACCTCAAATTACCAAGCAACATCACCATGAAGCTAGCACCAAGGCAGTATGGACCATTTATGGTAGCTGCCAAAATATCAAATGTCGCTTACAAACTCAGCCTCCCGCCCACCTGGAAAATACACAATGTATTCCATGCTTCCCTTCTTATGCCCTACAAGGAAACAGAACAACATGGCCCAAATTTCATTAAGCCACCACCTGACATTATTGAAGGTGAAGAAGAATGGGAAGTTGAGCAGATAATCAAAGAATGCACCTATGGACGGTGGAAGAAGAAACAATACCTGGTCAGGTGGAAAGGATACTCACCAGTGCATGACTCATGGGTTAACACTGAAGAACTTCATGCACCTGAACTCTTAGCTGATTTCCAGGTCGTGCACAGCATAAATACCCTCTTGCTAGACAACACATCCCCATCATGCCCTGCAAACCAGTCATCAACTACAGCCAACCCCAGCCCTCCTTCTACTTCTTCTGTTCTCTCTTTAGAGACCCATCTATCTACCCCAACCCCTACAAATTCCACAAATTTGTACCAGACTCAGGACCAAGAAACAAGGAGACAGGACTTCTGATTGTCTATACTAGGATTTATGCCACATTTGAACACTCTCTGGAGCACTCCCACTTCTGCCAAGACTACTGCTGCACCTACCACCACTAAATATCATTTACCCCACATCTATTCCCCCCCAGCGCCATCAACTATGTCAAGCAATTTGGCGACTTCACTATACTCACCTGTGTTTACCAATCTGGTAACACCATATCCCACTGTTCTACCTTTATTGGAGCAAGAACAAGCAAGCCTACCTTTGTCAACACCCACTGCATTGTCAAACGCAACTTCATCCACATCAGAACCATCACATCCACCCACAAGCACCGGCAACCTCCCACAGACACCACTATCCCCAACCCCAACCCACTTAAGCATTTTAGTAGCATATTCCCCAGATATCCCTCCAATGACAACGCCCTTGCCCCTGGAGATAGCTGAAGCACTCATGGAACTACGATACCCAGATGACCCACCACCTACCCCCCAGCCATTAAAGCAAGCACCCTCCCCTACACCCCTTACTCCATGCAAATGTGCACACATCTCTTTCCCCTATTGTCTCAAATGCCATGACGAGACACCAGACCACCTGAAGGAGGACTGCCTGCTCTGGGTCTTCTGTGAGAGATGCTACTCCCCACTTCATGCTCACGAGGATTGCCCTACCCCCATTGCAATTGCACCAGGATGACTTGCCTGGTACCAGAAATACATGCCAACTATGGGATGTTTTGCACACGTGACAGTGGATATAAAACACTAACAGCCATATGGGTTGACAGACATAGCAGCCCAACACTCTGCGCATACAACACACTAGGTGCCACATGGGAAGACATTGGCGATGACATGCTCATCGGCACCCCGGACTGACATTCCTGAAGTCACATGGTAGTGACTTTCTAGGAAGGGTGTCATGTTACATTCTTGGGCTTATGTGGGACACATTTTTCATTTTCCACCTGCTTACTAAGCCTTTCCCATCACATGACCAACCACCCATCCATCTCAATCACATGACCAATCACCTGACTAGTCACCTGACCACCCACATGACCAGTCACATGCCATTCCAATCACCTGCTCCTCAAAGTCACCTGCCCTATGTCACCTGTTTCCAAGTCACCTGCACATCACCTGATACTCCCTCACCTGACCTCACATGACTCTATCTCTACCCCTGACTCGTCTCTATTCGTTTACTTAAGCTTTGCTTCCAGATTCTTGGCCCACTTACTATTTCTTCTTCATAGCCTTGTTTCGCGACTCATACTGACTCCCTTCTTGTTACCTTCACATGCAAGTCAGTTCTGCAGTATATGACTCCATCTTTTGAGCCATGACTCATTACTAGTACAGGTACTTGTAGTATTAGGCCTGAGTCATACAGCCTCCCCACATGTATATAAACCCTTGTGTTTTCCTAGAGTTGGGCCTTAAGCCTGACTTGGTTTAATCCCAAGTGTTGTAGCTTCCACAGCGCCTTCAGTTTTCGTCTGCATCCCCTCTAAGTCGTCTCAAACATCGTCGAGACTCTGCTCTACATCTTTCATTATCACTACTAGTGTCTTGTATGCGTGCAGGCCTGTCATACCAGTGCATCCAAGGGCCAGTGTTCACTACCTGCGATCCCTTGAAGTACAAGTCCTGCCACCATATTACAAACTCATGCACATCGCACCTTAGGGTCCTTGGCCCTTAACAACATGCTGCTTCTAGGGTTGAGCATGAGGGTATTTCATCTGGTGACAAGACTGCTTCTGACCCCTTAGCAGCAGCTTGTGCAGCAGTCCAAGCAATTCAAGGATCAGGTCAATGTCAAGATGACTTTGATAGAAACATTGTAGATGGCAACGTGGGTGGCTGGTTCAAAAATGGGCAGCAGTCAGTCCAAGTCAAGCAGCTGCAGCTCTTACATGATATACACACATAGTGGGATTCTGTTTTTCACATGCTCCATAGACTTTGTGAAATGCACCTGGTATGTCTTTACACCTCCCTCACCAAACGTAATACATGATAAATAATCAATTTAACAGGCTGTTGATCACTTCTTGGCCCTCCCTCAACATGACAAGCTGGCACAGTACCAGATCTCATCTTGCAACTAGAAGGCAATGCAAGATATCAAGCTTGTTTTGAGTGTAAGTCTTAAGCAGGCTATCAGACAAATCCTGATGTGACAGTACCCGACAGGTTCCGAACCAAGCCCAGCATATTATGTCAAGTGAGAGCACCCTGATCTTGTGTGGTGCTATTCCTGCATTCAAGACGTTCATGTCAAAATGGGAGAATATTATGCTACAATTTCCTCATCTGGAGATGTACATCCAACCAGGCCTGGACTGCATGTCCAAATATTATTCTTGCATGGATCGCACCAATGCAAATATTATTACAATGGGTAAGCCCTTACATCTACCTGTACCAGACAATTAGGCTAATTATCATCTGTAGTCCTGAACCCTGTCATGCGTATGACATGGATTAACAATCACTGGGATCCAGAGTACATCACTATGGCCATGGAGATGATCAAAGAAACAGTGAGCTTATTTATATGGTGTTACCCTAATGTCGTCTCACTTATCCCCCCCCACAAGATGCACAAATACAAGGGGGATAAAGAGTCACCTCTCCAAGGAAATCCCACAGACCCAGGAGGCTTGGGAGCAGTGCCAGTGTACATGTCACTTGCAGATCAATATGGGATTGGTGATGATATATACATTGGAATACCAAGTGGCGGTGAGAAAATGATTGATCAAGAATATCAGGAGTATGTAATGGAGTCACCATCAAAGAGAGACATAGATATTCTCATGTTTTGGGAGGTGGGTGGTGACAGTGACATAAACAGTTCTTGAACAGTACTGACAAGATGTGGTAGGGCCAGCAGCACATCTCTCCAACTTTATTCATGATGGCAATGGACCATCTTCCCATTCAAGCCATCAAGTACGGAAACCAACACCAAGAGGAATTGACTCAATCCCCTTACAATGGAAGCTTTGCAAATATTAAAGTTCCATCTGAAGAAATCATGCCTTGATTTTACAAAGGGCTGGTTGATGTTGGAGAAGCAGATGGTTGCTGACAAGCCAGATGAGGAGGACAAGGACCCCCTTGTGGAGTTGCTCCAAGGAAATTTCCAGAACAATTTGGATGAGATCATGGGCTCTATTGATAAGGATGGGTAACACTAACTCTGCAGGTCTGTGCAGACAAGTTAGGGTCATTATTCAGGTCATTATTGTAGTTGCCTTGTAGCACGCTGCACTGCTGTTGTGACCTTGCATAGAATTCTCATTTGTTGACTGACCAAATGACTCACAATGCATTGGTGCAATGGATACCACCCAGTCAAAGCACTGGTACAGCATGTGTTTACTTTTCTCATGCCACAAGTCCATGTTCATTGTTCACATCCATACCTTGGTCTACTTTCTACTGAATTGAAGCACCTGCACCACAAGTCATCTTATTAACATATCTGTATTTCATGAGCCACGTCTATGTTCAGTCTACATATTTTATCATCTCATCTATCTACCACCAGTCCCACCTGAGGCCATTCAACCCAAGAAGCTGATTCGATTAGCTGGGAGATATCAGTTGCAAGAAAAAATCATATGTGGGCCATTCTGTATGTATGGAGCAATTGCACTGTCTGTTTACTCACATGCCTGGATAAATAGATAAGGTGTATTTTGCATGCAACATTCTATCAGGAAACAACGTTGTTATTAAACTTGAGCATGTTGAAGGAAAGATCCACACCCTGGGCCACAGGTTCCATATCTACACAAAGCTTCAGGGAGGGTGTGGTATCCCTTGTGTCTATTGGTTTGGTATAGAAGCTGGCTTTGATACAATGGCAGTCAACCGTCTTGGCCAGTCCCTCAAGCATCTCTTTGTTCGCTGCCATTTCAAATTTATGATCAAGACTGTATTGCTTCTGGCTGGGCAGTTGGTGAGTAAATTCAACTTCTGAGACCACAACTGATGGGCTAATGTCTACTATGCCTAGCTCCATCACTTGAAGTACATCCATTTTCACAACTTCATTTACTGCAACCTCAAACCTAGCAATATTGTTATGGGTGTCAGAACGCATGCCAACATTGCACACATCATTGATTTTGGGCTATCAAAGGAATTCAGAGACCCAACTACACATACGCATGTTCTGCTCAAGAAGGGTCTTGGCCTCATTGGGACCGCTGCCTTTGCATCCATCAATAGTCACCTGGGCTTAGAGTTAGGAAGGCAAGATGATCTGGAGTCTCTTGCCTATGTCCTATTTTACTTCCTTTGGGGCTTTTTGCCATGGCAGGGCTTGAAGCTCAAGGGGCAGGAGATTCTCAAAAGTAAACAAGGAATCACCACTCATGCCTTGTTCCATGGGCTCCCACCCAAGCTTCGCACATTCTTCAAGCACTGCTGCTCACTCTCCTTCAAAGACAAACCCAACTATGATCACTTTTGTGACATTTTCAACAGTCTCTTGGCAAAGGAGGAATTTCAGGGTGATGTGGAATTCAATTGGGATCTTGCTGATGCCAAAATTCTGGGATGAGACTATAGGACTACAAGTGACTCCTGTCAGCATGAACACAAACCTTCATGCAAGTGCCATATGGGGTAAGTGCCAATATATCCATGCTGCAACCTATTCCTAACATGGGTAATACACAGATTATACTCTCAGACCAGGAAAAACATACTGTCTTCACTTCCTATCCCCATCATGCCTGGTCACGTCTCAGATTCTATAACTCTTTTTTGAACTTTGTACTTCACTGTTTCACTAGCCAATCCCGAAATCCCCCCCCTCCTGTACAGTAGCTTGTTGTCATCTGTCGTAGCTATGTGTCTATATGTATGCAAGTTGTATGCATGAGTAACAGGGGTAGCATCATCTGTCCAAAACATGCGTCTTGTTATGTACTGACAAAGAAGATGCAGGCTGAGTGCGATGTCTGCAACCTTGGGGTTTGCACGTGGATGTGAGTAGTGGTACTCTTTCTTCCCAGAGCATGCCATGCCCAGCAGGCCAACCTGATGCCAGCAAGGTGCTGTTGTCCAGTAGTTATCTGAGTTTTACTGGTGAAATCATGATACCTGTTTCTGTCTCTTGCCAAGGTGTCTCCAGTGAAATGGTGCAGACTTTATTTCTCTTCAGAGCACTAGAAAGCAGTCTGCACTTGGCACCATTTGCGATGTTGAGCTTTACAGCAGTGTCCTCTCTTCATTACTCTCTTGTAAGCACCTAGTGCTCACTTTGGTACCATTTGATCTCATGTCAACTCCCTCCTCTTCCCTTTCAAGCAAGTGAGTCCCTCTCATGCTCTCTCTCTTTTTTTCACTGACCAACCTGCCACTGCTCCTCCATCCCATGGTTGTGCCACCCCCCCCCCCATCTAGCTAGCACACCAAAAGAACTCATCCCAATCTGCACTTCTAAGTGATGATACTATCTTTCAACACCGAGTCCCCCAAACAAAACCTGCCACAAGCCAAAGTAGGCGCCAATGCAGGTCTCATGACCTGTCACCTGCACCCATGTCGGTAGTGCATGCACATGACGAGAGGTCACACTTTTTGTGGGGGTTCAAATAGGTAAGTCCATTTTCCCCAAGTTCTGCAAGTTCACAATTGGATCAAGAAATTTACCCTGCCAGGTACATCCCCATCCAAGAACCAGTCATCATCACTGTCTCAGCAATATGTGGGCACCTTGGTGTCCAACCTTTCTTCCATCAGTGCATTTCCTCTTTGGATACTATCAATTGTGCACTTATGTGACTCCAAATGTAGCATATGTCTCAATCTTCATGGTGACAATATCCCATACAGCCCCAAATTTTTTCATACTTGTACATTGGGCTTGAGCAGGAAAAGATTGAGCTACCTGTGTGTGAGTACCTCCAGAATCTCAGGGTTGAGGTCAGGGATTACAATGGGATTTGGTCTTCCTGTGCACCCACAAATAGGGTCATGGCAAAGTCTGTACTTGCTTGCTCCCTCAATCATTGAGAAGATGAAGAGCATCAAAAACAAAGTTGAAATCCAAGGACTCAAGTGCGTATACCTGCATGATGGTGCCCATTATGTCCAATTCCTCACTTGGCTTGATGAGAAGATGGCCAAAGGTTTTGAGATCACGGAGTGGGAAGCCACCTGGTGGCTGACAGAGTTCAGAAGTAAGACAAAGAATTACATGGGTCTTGCCTATGAAAACATCTCTACCTTGGGGCCTCATATTGCCCTCCCACATTATCACCCCTTCAAGAATGGCAGTTATCTTATAGACAAGGAAAACCCTTATCTTAATGACTCTGGGGGACAGTATCATGATGGCACATGCAATATGACATGGACTGTGCGATAGTGTGGGACTTAGCTCAGCTATAGGCCTGGGCCAGCCCAGTGTCATCTGTATGATCGCAGGCACATATGGTGGTGCATATCACCCCAATCCTCGATTTCATATTCACTGTACGCCCGATAACTGTCAACCTTGGCCCCACCACACACCACCACTTGCACATGCTCCAATCATCTGTGAGCAAAGGGATGGACATGCATGCAATTGTGGAGGACTTGATTGAGGACAGTATGCAGGTTGCAGAAAAATATGTTGGGCCTCCCTTGTTGGTTTACCTTCTTTCCATGTCCTGCAACCCCTAGTGGGTAAGTGCTTCTTTCCGACTTGCTTTCTTTCAACATTGTCCCTTACAACTCCCTTGTTCATTTTCAACCATTGGACTCTCAACCAAGTTTGAAAATGCAACTACTCCCCACAGTGGTACCACCTCCAACTCTACAAGCAGTAGGGATGCCTGCACTAGGCCTGCTGTCTCTTCGGCCTCTCGCCCCTGTCCCTCCCCCTCCATATCCGCAGATCTGACCCCCCAAGGGGAAGCTTACAATTCCCAAGGTCTTGCATGAGATCACACTTGATGGCATTTCAGATTATGCCGAATGTGCTTCATTTCACACCTGTCGCGACCTGTGGCTTCACTTAAGTGTCTGGCAAGTCGACCACTGGTATCATCGACAGGGTCAACATGGGCAACATCAAGCATGTCATCCTTGAGCTCTTTTCTGAGAACCTCATCAGAAGTTGTGGGCTTTTTGCACGCAGCATCATGAAGGCACAGGTGGTCAGCTTGCCTTTCACATCCATCTTTGCAGCCCTTGTTTTGATCATCAACACAAAATTGCCTATCATGGGCGAATTGTTACATTCTTGGGCTTATGCAGGGTGGATTTTTCATTTTCCACCTGCTTACTAAGCCTTTCCCATCATGTGACCACCACCCATCCATCTCAATCACATGACCAATCAACTGACTAGTCACCTGACCACCCACATGACCAGTCACATGCCATTCCAGTCACCTGCTCCTCAAAGTCACCTGCCCTATGTCACCTGCCCCCAAGTCACCTGTGCATCACCTGATACCCCCTCACTGGACCTCACATGACTCTATCTCTACCCCTGACTTGTCTCTACTTGCTTACCTTAGCCTTGCTTCCGGAATCTCAGCCCGCTTACTATATCTTCTTCATAGCCTTGTTTTGTGACTCATACTGACTCCCTCCTTGTTACCTTCACGCGCAAGTCAGTTCCGCAGTATATGACTCCATCTTTTGAGCCATGACTCATTATAGTACAGGTACCTATCGTATTAGGTTCGAGTTATACAGCCTCCTCACATGTATATAAACCCTCACATTTTCCTAGAGTTGGGCCTTAAGCCTGACTTGGTTTAATTCCAAGTGTTGTAGCTTCCCCAGCCTTTCTCGAAGTTGTCTCAAACGTCATTGAGACTCTCCCCTTATCCTTCCTCCCTCTTTCTCAAGCACTTTGCTTAGGCACAGTTAGTAACTTGCACACTCCTCATCTAACCAGACACTAGAGGACCACTGTTCAAGACCAGCTGTAGGTCACAGTAATTACTGTGCCCTCTACTGGACTAGTGTACCCCGACATTGTCATTGCCATTGTGCATGCATGCAAATGAGCCACCCCAGTAGCATCCTAGGGCCAGTGTTCGCTACCTGTGATCCCTAGACGTACAAGTCCCACCACCAACATACAAATCCATGCATGTCACACCTTAGGGTCCTTGGCCCTTAACATGAATTGTTACTTCACCAGTTGATCAGCCAGTTCAGAAGGGCATTTAAGAGGAATGACAAGGTATGTCAGATAATTGTGGTTTCATATGTAATGTTAAGGCTTCAATGGGCCTTGATAGTATGACTTGTACTAAGAGGTGAACTGGTGGTGAGTACTTGAAGAGGTAGAAGTCTCTAGTATTGCTAGAGACGACTCTGAGAGGCTTATGTAAGAAGTGGGAAAAGGGGAGGCACTTGGGGAGCTTTCAAGAACATTGATATTGTTAATCAAGTCAAGCTTAGGGCTTGACTGTCAAAATACTGGGCGCTTATATACAGGCAGGCTCATGCACAGACCACTATCACTAAGGTAGGTACTTCTGGTCAAGAGGCGTCTGTCTGTATCGTATGAAGGTCTGCGGATAAGTGCTGCGGTCTGTATGAGTCGAACAATAGGACATGAGCGAGAGCAAATAAGATATGGACAAGTTGCCTAATCAATCCTTAATGGGAGAACAATGGCGGCGGGTGCTCCGAAAAGAGAAGCGTCGTCATGATGCAATGACGACCACAAGGTTTGAGGCTGATCCGAGAAGATCTGATCTCCGCATGCCCATTCTGGTCTAATGGGCGTCTAGCATAAGCAACTACCCTTTAAGGTAGTCCATATTGATGGTGACCCAATTAAGGGCCATGTCGCTATCTGTGTCGTCTGCGGAGCTCTGCGTGGATGAGGGATTGTCTGCAGATCCTCTGGGAGAGGTCGACTGGTAGCCCTGACTTTGGGGCGAGGTGCCAGCTATGGGCAACAAGGTAGAAGGGGTGATTGACTGGTAACTGCCTTCATGACTAGTGCATTGTTGTATGGGCACTGAAGAGGGACTTGTAGGTGACAGGGAGTGCTTGCGGGACACAGGACTATTGGGTTCAGTGAGGTATTCCTTCCAAGGTACAACAGGGGACTCTTCTGGAGACAAGGCATGCGTGTTGCCTCCAGGGACATCAGGTTCATAGTAGGTGGTGGGTTCTGGCTCTAAAGGTGGCATGTCCTCCATGGGACTGTCTGGGTCTTCCAGTGGGTTCTCTACTGGGGGTGGCTCTTGGTACATCTCCATTGAGGAGTATTCCTGATGGTGGATGTTCCATGGGATGGGAACGAGGGGCTTGACTGGGGGTTGATCAAGGGGTAACAATGGTTTGGATGGTTCACTGGGCAGCAACAGTGGCAGGTCTGGTAGTGATGATGGGTTTAATGGTAATGGCTGCTTGGCCATGGATGGTGGTTTGGATATGGTGATGAGGAGGGGGTCCGACAAGGATGAGAAAAATTGGGGTGGATCATAACATGTAAACTTATACCCATCTTTCCAGACAGTTTGTCATTCAACAACAGCATTCATTGCACACCTTGTCAACCAAGGCATTGCCCACAAGTTGATTGTGCTCCAAATTCTCATCCTCCTTGATGGCCTACCAATGGTTCTATTGACATTGCCATTGGTTTCATGCGCTCAGCCAGAGCTTTCCTCCAAGAAAACTCACCAAAAGCCAACACAATGGTCAGAGTTTCCAAGCCTCATAAAGGTGTATTGCACAACTCATTGGTGCCCCACCTGGCTATGTCGGGCATGACTCTGGTTGGCAGTTGACGGAATACATGCGGTGCAAGCCAACCTAGGCAATTGCTTGAGTCATGTGGCCAGGGATTTTTATTTGGACCAGCAAACATCCTTCCCATGTTCGTTCAGGGTACCTCACCAGGATTGGGTGAGGTATGGTTGCATTACAAGGACAAAGACTTAACTGAAGGTATGTTCATTCCTCAACGTATAATTGGTGTTCAGTACCCTTTTCACTAGATGCTAATATTTCGTTGACATTCATTCCTCACCTCACCCAAGTTCACATGTCATGAACTTGGCGAATATTGCTTCCCACCGTCCACTCAGAGTCTGGTGCCACCATTCAATCCACTCTGACCCACATCCTGGAGCTTGCCCACAAGCTGGCTTTCTGCAATGACCTTGGTTATTTGCTCTATGCTGACAGCCAGACCACTGGCAACATCACCGGAAAGGATGTCTGGGACTTACATACCCAGGCTATTGGCAACCCAAGCAGCATTGCCATTCTTGGCACTGGCATTCCACTGGATCGCTAGCCAAACTCTTCAAGAGCCCCTTCTCCTCTTACAAGGCCCCTCCAACATGCATTCCCATGATGCCCACAGTGCCAGCAATGAAGTACCATGGGGGTGCAGCCTGTGTTGCATCCATGCATGGCCCACAGGCGATCTTTGTTGGCTTTGGCAGCCCACATCTGCTTTGGTTCCCACACTGCATGCATTTGCAGTGCACCTGAATCCAGTTTGGAAGTGCCATTCCCAACAGTGCATGGGATGTTCCAATGACTTGACATCCTACAAACATTACTGCTGCCTCTCCATATTATGTCAAACTGGGGGCTCTAGTTGCTCTGTTGTAGGAATACCAACAAGTGCATCTTCTGCTGCTCCCTTCCTTCCCTCTCTCAATTCACACCTTGCCACATCCCACAGAACTCTCTCAAACATCTCCTTCCTTCATCATCAACACAATTGGCCATACAAACATGAACATTTCCATTTCCAGCTGCAATAACCCCACAAACACAAGACACAATATCCGGCTGCTCAACTTGGCAACTATACAAGGCCCTTATCATGCAGAACACATCTACTATCAGTACAGGCAGTGGACCAGATTTCAATGCATCCAGCCTGAACGCCAGCTTCACCACAGGGGTCGCACCAGTTCAGGTCAACCTCATGGCACCAAGAAAGACCGGTTCCTGGGTGGGACTGTGCAAGGGTTGAATGTGGTGCTATCAAACAGGAGTAGCAGGAATGGCAACAGTTATTGCAGAAATGGTGCAATGGATGCAAAAGAGGAAATGGTTGTACTGTCTTATCCTATGCAATTCTCGTCAGCTTTGTGGTCTATCTGCTTTTGGCATAAACTGCACAGAGTAGAACACATTGTCTCACCACACATGGACAAGCTGCCTGTGGCGCTGGGGAGGGGCTGGCTGTGCACAAGGACAGGATTGGGGTGAGAGGATGATGATGTTAAGACCTATCGCATTGAGGTCACATTAGGATCATCGCACTTTGACAGTTCGGCATGTGATCTTTATTCTAGTATTTCTACCTGCTTTCTTTTGTTCTTTCGTCTTTCCCCTCAGTTCGTCTTGATCACTCCGAACTGAGGGTAAGTTCCATATTTCTATTACCATTCATATGTTATTCATCATGTGTAGTTTGCACTACAGGTAGAGATCCAATACAGTTCATCTTGATCACTCCAAACTGAGGTTTGCACTACAGGATTGTACAGATGACAAGGATGAAGGTGTTGCATGGTCATTATTATTATTTCACAACTTATTGTAGATAGCTTTGTAGTCCAGGAATATATGGGCCTTTGCTGCCCACACAACTATTGAATCAAAAAAAAAAATGACAGCTCAAGTCGACTTGTGAGCTGCAACTTGAGTTGAGTTGCAGCTCCAGAGTGAAAAGCCACAGTCAGTCAAGCCATATCCAGGATAAGCCATGGCTTAGTAAGTCAACTCGCGGTTAGCCGAGTTGCGGCAACACTAAATTATATCACCATGGTACACAATGTCAACACATTTTCTATTCTTCTCTCACTTCTAGCGAACCTCCATCGCTCGCTCTCTTTGCACCACCTGTGACCTGCCGACTGCCTTCAGCGTCCATTCTGTCAGAAACCACACCGTTAAGCGATAAACAGGCGATAAAGCCCGATACACAGAGAACTAGGAGGACTTACTAGTCGTCATCCTCTGGGCCCCAGTGTGGGTCTTGTTCCCACCGTTTAACAGTTATCGGGTGACCAGAGAGCTGGCGGGCGTTGACAAATGGCTCTATGACTCCCTCTATAGTGCCATATGGCTTAAAACCCCCTAAGGAAAGGCTCTGCAGCGAAGGTAACACTTCTGTGGCTCCTTCATCGGTGAGCTCTTGCAGCGCCTGGGCGATGAGCGGCCCCAATTTTTTGGATACATATAGACCCTTCACAGCGGTAAATGTGCGGAATAGCTCCAGCCATTGCGTGGACTCTATGGCTTCTTGGGATTCTACTTGAAGATCTGGGTCTCCGTTGACCTCAAGGAGTTTCACTTCGGAAAGGAGAGGGAAAAGCTCGTTGCAAAGCCGCGCCATCGATGAAACCCGCCAATCCAACCTGGCACATTTGAATCTCAGGTGAAGAGGTGTGGGCGATTCGATGGTGATCCTCGCGGACCAAGGGTACAATTCTATGTACACTCGTTTGCAGAGCTTGGGCATGTTCGTCATCCCGATAAACTTGTTGAGTTGCGGTATGATAAAGATGAGGTCCAGGAAGAACCATATGTCGAGGCTGTGAAGTTTAGGGGTGTTGATGCGGGCGATGAGGCCCTCCAAATATTCGCTAACGCCTCTGAATTCGAAATAAGTCAAAGCGGGAAGGGTAGTGCGCATCGATGGCGGTGGATTCATCGAGGGTGGACGAGATTGAGGGGATTGGAATCCAATGACAAGCTCCTCGAGTTCGGGTAACACAGAGAGGGAAGTGCTCATCGCTTCAGGAGAAATGTACCCAGCATCCGGTATTTTCTGAAGCTGGAGTTTAGTGAGGTGAGTGGTAGATTTAACAAATCTGGGTAATGTGGGAAATGCAATGCCCTCCAAGACGAATATTTGTAATTGAGGGGCAGATCCACCCAAGAACGTATCTGGAATGGCAGGTCCCGGTTCATCCAAAGACTGGAGTCGAAGGCCTGTCAGCGCCAGAAATGGCTCCTGCATGGCTGCAGTGAATCTTTGCAATACATGACTTGTCAGTTCTTTGAAGACAATCCAGGGTATGCGGTGATGGTGTTTAAGTGCAGCGATGACATTCCCCTCACCCTTGTCTTGATTGGGGGAATAACGTAGGACGATAGGCAAGAGTGGCCATATGTCCAATAGCTCTTCCACCGGTGTTCTGACATCGCAGACAAGTCGCAGATGTAGACGCTGTGGCGATACAAAGACGGTATAGCGCCATCTTTTACATACGTGCACAAGCGGTTTCCACATCTTCGGGGTGAAGTGTTCGTTATCCCCTCGGTAATGATCAAATATCTCTAGGAGGACATCCTCGGGGAGTACGTCAATGGCCAACTTGCCACGTTCCAGGGTTAAAGGCTGATTGGCCGGTGTAGCCGATGTGTATGTGTGACTTTGCTCATCGGGATTCGCCTTCCCTTTATCTTCCTCCGAAGGGGGTGGTAAGTCGGACAGAGCCTCAAGCGGTGGGTAATGTTCACCTGAAGGTATGAAAACGATGGATCAGTGAGCGGTCGTGCGGGCATTGCACGAAAAACTCACGTTGACTTCGTTTCCTGGGCGAGGTGATGAAGGAAAACACTGAGAATAGACCGCAGTCTGGAAAGCGACTTTGGAGACGACTATGCGAGACTTAATCAGTTCAGAAATGGGGAACGAAGTCCCCCTGACATACTTGTAAGAGCTCATTGGTGAGAATTCCGTGTCAAACTGTGAAGTGGATCAAATCGCCTTCATCCTAGGACCCCGTGGACATACACGTGCCAAACGCATTGTTTCCATCGGGTATGACTAAAGCTTGGCCGCACACGCCATCCCTCGAGCTCGCCTCGTGGATGACTGTATACCCAGTTGTTACGACGAAAATCGATGAAAGAGCTCCTGTTCCGAGTCGTTTTCGTTGTTGCGTGGCTCCGAAGATGTGGAAGGCGGGGCACGATACTCGCAGGTGAAGGCCTCGGGGTAGGCTGATCGTGGACGACGTTGCACTCTCGGGCCCGGACCAAGTGGTCCGTGTCTGGCACGTGGCGTAGGCTGTGTACACTTCGCTCTCAGTTTTGTTGTCTCAACAACGTGCCATTGCATTATCTACACGTTGCGCAATATCATATGTACAGATATTTTTTTGCAACAATCGAAGGCCATGTAGAACTTCCAACTTTTTAAGGCGCCTTAGTGACGGATCTCAACCATCGATGCATTAATCCCACCCTTCAAGCGGATGTTGTAGGATTGGTACTATATAAGTGCATCCCTCTGTCACACCGCCATCCAAGTACTAGTAACAACTGATTTTACAATTAAACATATTCATAACACGCCAATCCTGCCGTTTGTTTTATATAGTGAGGCAGTAAGGTAAATAAAACAGACCAAGCGGAAGAGTAAACTGGGGCAACGAGAGGGCGAGAGAAGACGAATGAGAGACGTGAGTGGGCCGGAGGAAGAAGGCGTTGAGGACTACCCAGACGGGAGTTCCGCAGGTTCAAGATCAGGTCGGAACGCAAGAGATGGGGAGCGAAAGGCGGGAGAGAAAGGAGGAAAGACAAAAGGAAGGGGAGGCGAAAGGGGAAGTCCGTGGTAGGCCGTTATGCATTTATGTCTAAGTTAGCACAGGCAACGTGAAGGCTTTGGGGGGAGTGTGAGAGTTAAGGCCGTTAAGGCCGTTAAGGTTTCCGTGCCATCGCTGTTTGCCGACCCGACAAAAAAATTTGGGGTACAGTATTCGGACTGGGCCCAGCCAACTGCTCCCACTGTCTCTGACTGCGCTGTCAGCCTCGCATTGAACCACATAAGCTCTCCTCCGTTACCATTACACCTATTCCTTAATGTTGCTGCACTGAAAAAATCCTTCTCGGAATCTTTTCTGCTGCTAACACAATAATTGGGATACTGGGTCGGGACTCCATTGTGCGTACACCCCTCCTTCCGTCCCACCACTCCCACTTAGTACACCCCCTGTCTTTTCAGTTCATCCGTCTCTCTCTCCCACATGGCATGAGGCGTCACGATGTACTTCGAGTAACATATGATATACAATCATCAATTACATCCACGACCTCGGAAAAATATTCAAT